>Ga0208639_1000497_pt1 | contig 29513 bp, 29 predicted proteins | sample ETNtaG_33_FD_185772 | JGI IMG/M metagenome (GOLD analysis project Ga0208639, IMG submission 185772) | Marine microbial and viral communities from oxygen minimum zone, Eastern Pacific Ocean - ETNP201310SV76 (SPAdes) (version 2) | ecosystem: Environmental > Aquatic > Marine > Oceanic ...
CAGCAGTTTTAGAAAAGGTATTAAGAGATACTAATGGTGATGGAATATGGGATACAGCAGTTATTTTATTCGGAGTTAGTAGTGATGTCCCCCCTCCAGAAATCATCGATAAAGTTAATGAGGTTATGATTAATCGTGGTGAGACTATGGGCAGACCCGATGGACAAACTTACAGTCATATGATGTTGACAGGTCCCGTACCTGTTACTCAAGCAATAACTGAGCGCTCATTCTCAGAATTTTGGCGTGTATTTCCAATAGGTGTTGTTCTATGTTCCGTAGCTATTTTTTTGATTCAGAAGAAGATAAGAGCAGTTCTGATATCAGGAGTTCCTACACTGTATTCAATTTTTATAACTTATGGATTTATCGGTTGGGCAGGTATTGAAGCTACTCCAACAATTATTGCATTAGGTCCGATTTTAATGGCTCTAGGCGTAGCCTATGGCCTGCATTTGTCTAATCGTTTTACAGAAGAGGAAGGTGAAAATGCTCAGATTAAAATGATGAAAGCTCTATCTACTACGGGGAGGGCCATAGCACTTTCAGCTCTGACTACAATGATTGGTTTTGGTAGTTTAATGTATACTAATTTAGGCCCCGTTTTTACAGTAGGGCTGAGTTTAACCATAGGTATTTTTGTTTGTTTGCTGTGTACTTTTGTAATGTCTCCAGCTCTTGCCGTTCTGACTAATTATAATTATAGAAAAGTAGAAGGAGAGTGGCATAAATTGGCAAAGGTAGTAACAGAACATAACAAACCAGTTTTGGCAGTTTTATTAGTTGTAACATTAATTTCAGTTGGTGTGTTGCCATTACTTCAAACAAATATAGATTATTTGGATATGGTTCCTGATGATGAACCAACATTAATAGGAATTGTAAAATATTCCACTGAATTTAATGCCGGGGCTTTCGGTATGATGATTGCTCGGGGTGATTTCCAGAATGATTATGATGAAGTTACCAATGATGCTGTTGACCATTTGGACCAAGTTGATTTGCTAGTGGCAGGTACTGAGGATGGTAATCGAGAAGGATTAAATGATGTGCCTGATGTTACTGCCATTTCTTTAACTGAAGTAATGAAAGCAGTCAAGTTCTCTACAAATCAATCAGCAACTGCAGATAGTGCATTAGATTTATTAGGGCTTGAAGAAGGAATAGAAAGGTCTTTTTGGGAAGTTCTTCATGAAGATCAAGTAGCTAACAATCAAATAGTTGGTAGAGATTTACAAAAATTTATTTTGAATGTATTTTATGATAGTATTACTCCCGAGGCTCTCAGTATGATTATGGATTGCTCACCCGATGCTTCCGGAAGTGTAGAATGTAAATTCTCTAAGACTCTAATTTATGTAGATATGCCTTTAAAAGATATTAAAGGCATGGAAGCTGCAGTAATTGGAGTTAATGAAATTAGAAATGAACATGCATATGCTCCAGTTAAAATGTCTGAGTTAACAGGTGTAGCAGCAATAGGTACCAGTGTAAATGCTCAATTAATAAGTTCCCAAATTAATACTTTAGTTATATGTTTAGTTTTGGTTTTTGGTATCCTTACTTTGACATTTGGAAGAAACTGGAAATTGGGTCTTCTCACGACTTTACCGGTTGTTTGGGTGGTTTCTTTAGAACCTCTTACTTTTGTGATATTAGGCCAGCCGCTTAGTTTAGTAACAGTAATGATTGGATCGATTGTTATTGGTGTTGGGATAGATTTCTCAATTCATATTACTCAAAGAGTTATTGAAGGAGGAATGAATATGCCAAGTGTTTACAATGCAATTGCAAGAACTGCACAAACCCTATTCGAGGCAACTTTGGTTACGTTAGTAGGTTTAACGTCTGCTTTTGCGATTAAAATCAGTGCATTATGGTGGTTTGTTTTTATAATTGTAATCTTACTTATTGCATCAATGATTTCAGCAATGTTTCTTCTACCAGCTCTATATTCTCAAATTGTTAAATCTGGTGGTACTTTAGAGTGACCGTAACAACGATAATTGGGGCACAGTGGGGTGATGAAGGTAAAGGAAAAATCACAGATTATTTAGCAGATGATTCTAAAGTTGTAGCGAGATCTCAAGGTGGAAATAATGCAGGTCACACAATAGTTATAGATGGTAAAAAACACAAATTGCATCTTCTCCCTTCAGGTATTTTAAGAAAGGATATTATTAGTGTGATTGGCAATGGAGTTGTTGTCAATCCTGATATTTTACTCAAAGAACTAGATAATTTAGGAGATGAAAGAGGGCAGTTGTTTATTTCTGATAGAGCTCATATAATTATGCCATATCATAAATTACTGGATGGTGGTGAAGAGAGTTCTAAAGGTAAATCAATGATAGGTACTACAGGTAATGGTATTGGGCCTTGTTATTCAGATAAAGCTTCTCGAATTGGGATTAGGGTGGGTGATCTTTTAGATGATGATATAATTATTGAAAGACTGGAGAAAGCCTTACCTCGTAATTTGGCATTACTTGATTATTATAAAATTGATAATACTCTGACATTAGAGGGTTTATTTCAAACGTGCAAGGAATGGAGGGATAAATTAGGTAATTTTATTACAGATGCCTCTTTATTAGTAAATCAGCATATTGATGAAGGAAATAACATTCTTTTAGAAGGAGCTCAAGGAGTGCATATTGACATTGAATATGGTACCTATCCGTTTGTAACTTCTTCGAGTCCAACTACGGCAGGTGCAGCTTTGGGTTCAGGTATAGCACCTTCAAAAATTGATGATGTTGTAGGTGTTACCAAAGCATATCTTACAAGAGTAGGTTCAGGCCCATTCCCTACTGAATTAGAAGATGAAGTTGGAGAAATGATTAGAGATAAGGGCCAAGAATTTGGTACAACTACAGGACGTCCTAGGAGATGTGGTTGGTTAGATTTAGTTATGTTGGAATTATCTCATCGAATTTGTGGATTTACTTCATTAGCAATTACTAAGTTAGATATTCTTTCAGATATAGATGAAATTAAAGTATGTATTGGATACAAAGAAGAAGATGGTTCTGAAATAAATCATTTTCCATCATCACTCTCTTATCTTGCAAAGTGTTCACCAGTTTACAGAAAATTTAAAGGTTGGTCTTCATCAGATATAGATATTTCTAAAGGCATTATACCTAATCAAATGAAAACATTTTTGGATTTTATTTCTGAAAAATTGAATATTCCAATTAGTATTGTTTCACTTGGACCAGGTAGAGATGAGACAATAATCTGTTAGACTTATTTAATCTTCAAACATTTTTTTTGTTGATTTAATAGTTTCACCAGCAGAAATTAAAACATCGCCTGTTGATTCGACAACATCTCCCATCTTATCGGTGACTCCCTCAGCTTGTTCTGCAGCCTTTTGCATTAAATCTTTTGACATATCTGAAACTTTCTGTGCAAGGAATTTCAAATCCTCCAGTGCTTCATCTAAACCCAATGTTTCTATTTTATTTCCTTTTTCATCAGCCATATTAGAGGTAATTAGTGGTTATAATTAAATCTGTGCTTAGTATTTGTAGAACCCTTCACCCGTTTTATTGCCTAATTTACCCTCTTTAACCATTTCAATTAGAAGAGGGCATGGCCTATATTTGTCATCATTCATATCTCGACGTAATACTTGCATAATAGCTAAACAAGTATCTAACCCTATGAAATCAGCTAGTCTTAGAGGTCCCATAGGGTGGCTCATTCCTAATTTCATTACGGTGTCAATAGCTTCAGGTTCAGCGACACCCTCCATGACACAAAACATTGCTTCATTGAGCATCGGAAGTAAAATTCTATTACTTACAAATCCAGGAAAATCATTAACAAGAACTGGAATTTTATTCAAATCTTTAGCTAATTTAAAAGTAGTATCAAAGGTTTCCTCATCCGTTGTTTTTGCTCTTATTACTTCTACTAATTTCATAACAGGTACTGGATTCATGAAGTGCATACCTACTACCTTTGTTGGTCTCCCACTAACCTCAGCTAAAGTACTAATAGGAATACTTGAAGTATTAGATGCTAATATTGTATTTTCTTTAGTTATTTGACCCAAGTTAGCAAAAAGATCCTTTTTAATATCTATATTTTCTATAATTGCTTCTATAATAATATCACAATCACTCAAATCATCATTGCGTAAAGTGGTCACTATATTAGAGAGTGTAGAATTCATTTTATCTTGATTAATTCGTTTTTTAGTAACACTTCGTTGAAGGTTCCTGGTTATTGTGTTAATTCCATTTTGAACAAGATTTTCTTTTATGTCACATAATAATACTTCTTTTCCAATTGCAGCACACACCTGAGCAATTCCAGCTCCCATTTGGCCAGCTCCAATTACACCTACTTTTTTAATTTTCATTTTCACTCAGTTTAATCATGATTGCGTTTTGTACATGCAGCCTATTTTCAGCTTGGTCAAAGGCAATTGAGTAATCAGCTTCCATCACTTCATCAGTAACTTCTCTATCACGTTCAGCTGGTAAACAGTGCATAAATAAAGTATTTTTACCTGTATGATTTATTAAATTCTGGTTGACTTGGTATGGTTTAAATATTTGTTCTCTTGTTTCAGCTTCTTCTTTTTGACCCATCGAAGCCCAAACATCAGTATAGATTACATCTGCATTTTCTACAGCTTCTTTTGGATTATGAAGTATTTCAATTTTTGATAGTCCCGCATTCATAGCCTTTTGAACAGTTTCTCGATCAGGTTCATAGCCCTTAGGACAACAGCATACGAAATGGAAAGGAATACGCATTGCTAGATGTAACCATGAGTGAACAATATTGTTCCCGTCTCCCATATATACTATTTTTATATTTTCAATACGTTTTAGATGTTCCCAGACAGTGAAAATATCAGTCATTATTTGGCATGGGTGATTGTAGTCCGTTAATCCATTTACAACAGGTATATCAGAATGTTCAGCTAGTTCAATAATATGTTGATGATCAAATAATCTAGCCATAATTATATCATTATATCTGCTAAATACTCTAGAAATATCTTTGATAGCCTCACGTTTACCAATGCCTATATCATTTGGACCTAAAAATAAGGCATGCCCTCCCATCCATTCAAATCCAGTTTCAAAAGAGACTCGAGTTCTTGCAGATGGTTTCGCAAAAATCATAGCTAATGATTTATTCTTAAAAGGAGTAAAATCCTTTCTTGCTCTAAACTGTGCTTTAACATCTTTGGCTAGTTTTAATATATTTCGAAGTTCATCTCCAGTATAGTCTGAGATATGGAGGAAATGTTTTTTTGACATCTAATCGCGATCTATTCTTGGAGCCAATAGAAATTTAACATTTCCTTGAGCACCAGTCATATCATCGACAGCTAAATCAGCATCAATTTTAACAGGTAAATCAGTTCCTAAATTGATATGTAATACTCTATCTGCAGGCAAAGAATTGACCATTAATGCAAAGTATTCTAATGAAAAAAGTGAAGTAGTATCTTCAGATGAGTCTAATTTTTCTAGTTGTTCTTTTCCTAGTGATAAGTCAACACTATTTTGATTATCTCCTTCACACACTAATCTGAAACTATCTTTACTAGTTGAGAGTGCTATATGGTCAGATACTGTTTTAGAAGCCTTAAGTCCTTGACCAATTTCACCAACAACAACACTTACAGATGCAGGTAAATCCAAGGAAGGTACTTTCGGGTCAGGCATTCCAGAGGTGTCAAGCAGAGGCATAGCTCTCGTAAGATTACCTATGTTTACGACCAGCCTATTTAGGTCATCATCTTTTTCAAGTTCAACCATATCTGTTTTTCCGGCAACCGTTAAAACAGTTTTAAATTTATCAATATCAAGTCCCATTTCCATTGGTTTTGCTTCAAAAACATCAAATGCTGTTTTTGCTAAATTGGTCTCAATCATAGCTACATGAGAGGGATCTACAGCCTTAATTTGTATTCCATCTTCAGTAACATTCAATTTTGCTTCATCCACTAATGAACCTACGGTTCCTATGAATTCTTTTAGACTATCTGCTTTGATTCTGGCTTTAAACACTAAACAACCTCTTACGTTGATTGGTGGCCGATATTTAACTTTTGTTTATGGTTCTAAAATAGCCATTAATCTAATATACTTAGCTCCGATGAAGATATATTCTACTTTTTGGAGGGAATTTTTGTCAGAAAAAGATTTAAAAAAAGGTACAACCACTTTGGGGTTGGTTTGCAAAGACGGCATAGTAATGGCAACAGAAATGAGAGCCACAATGGGTAATTTGATAGGTCATAAGACGACTCAAAAATTATTTAGAATATCCGACAATATGGGTTTAACAGTTGCAGGTTTAGTTGGTGATGCTCAAATGTTAGCAAGATGGTTGTCTGCAGAAGTAAAATTATATGAATTAAAGAATGGGAGGCAGATGTCTTTGAGAGCGGCTTCCACTTTAATGGCTAATATCATGAATGGTAGAAGATATATGCCTTTCTGGGTCCAGTTACTTTTAGGTGGCATTGATTCAGATGGTTCACATGTATATTCATTGGATGCTGCAGGTGGTTCAATACCAGATAAATTCCAAACAACAGGATCAGGATCGCCATTTGTTTATGGTGTTTTAGAAGATCGCTTCAAGGAAAATATGACTGTAGCTCAAGGTAAAGAATTAGGTGTCAGGGCTTTAGTTGCAGCAATGAAAAGAGACTCAGCTTCTGGTGATGGGATATCAATGTGTGTTATAAATTCTAAAGGATATCATGCAGTTTCTCCTGATGAATTGAAGAAAATTGAGACTAAATTAGCAGCTTAATAGCTACTAAATAATAGGAAAGGAGGTCAGAATGGCCGTAGAAGACGTAGTTAAACTAGTCAAGAAAGTCGCGACAGAAGTCATACCAGATAGTGTATCTTTTACAGATGTAAAAGTAGAAGCTTCTAACGTAGTATTGTATACTCCAAATGTGGAAATTTTTACAGAAAATAATGATATGATTCGCAATTTAGCTCAGAAAGTTAGAAAACGTATTGTAATCAAAGCAGACCCTAGTGTTAGAAAGCCAATTATTTCAGCTAAACAAAAACTTACTGAAATAATACCTGAAGAAGCTGGAGTAGTTGAGATAAAGTTCGATGAAATTAATGGTGATGTTATTATTGAAGCTACGAACCCAGGTAAAGCAATAGGAAAGCAGGGCGTAGTTCTTAACAAAGTTCGTAGAGAATTGGGTTGGAATCCAGTAGTTTTACGTTCAGCTCCAATGGAATCTAAAACATTGAAAGATGTTCGAAACTATATGCTTGGGGATAAAGTAGCAGAGGGACGCAAGAAATTCTTAACTAAAGTAGGTAAAAAAATATTCCGTGATACTATTGATGGTGAACAACATGTTAGAGTAACTGCATTGGGTGGATATCGAGAGGTTGGTAGATCATGTCATCTCTTAATGACTAAAGACAGTAAAGTATTGATTGATTGTGGTTTTAACCCTGGCAATGATAAAGAACCTAGTCCATTCCTAAGTGCACCTGAAGCAACACCTCTAGAAGGAATAGATGCAGTAGTCCTTACACATGCGCATTTAGATCATTCAGCTTTACTTCCAATGTTGTTTGTTTATGGTTTTGATGGTCCTATCTATTGTACTCCTCCAACAAGAGAATTATCTTCACTTTTGCAAAATGATTTTATAAAAATTCAGAATAGTGAGGGGAAAAGAGTTCCATATAATACAGAACATATTCGTCAATCTATTAGAAATACGATACCTCTAAATTATGGAGATACAACTGATATTGCACCAGATCTTAAATTAACATTTCATAATTCAGGACATATCTTAGGTTCTGCCGCAGCACATTTTCATGTTGGTGAAGGCCTTTATAATTTGGTTTTCTCAGGAGATATAAAATTTGAAAATACGTGGCTTTTTGATAGGGCAGTTAATAATTTTCCAAGACTTGAAGCATTAATTATGGAATCTACATATGGTGGTTACAAAGATTTTCAACCACCAAGAGAAGAGGGTACTAGAAATCTTACTGAGATAATTAACAGAACTGTTGAGAGAAAAGGTAAAATTTTGATTCCTGTTTTTGCAGTTGGCCGTTCACAAGAAGTTATGCTTGTTCTTGAAAAGGCTTATTCTGAAGGGAAGTTGAAGGATATGCCCGTATATTTAGATGGTATGATATGGGAAGCTACAGCTTTACATTCAGCATACCCTGAATATTTGAATAATAATTTGCGAAATAAGATTTATCAGAATCAGGATAATCCGTTCAGATCTGAAATTTTTAATAAAGTTGAAAGTCCTGAGATGAGACAGGAAATCTGTGGAAGAGAAGAACCTGCAATAGTTTTAGCTACTTCAGGTATGGTTAATGGTGGGCCTGTTATGGAATATTTACGGCATTGGGCCCCAGACTCAAGAAATAGTATGATATTTGTGGGGTATCAAGCTTCAGGAACTATGGGGCAGAGGTTGCAGCAGGGAGCTAATGAGATTCATCTACATGATAGAGAAAATGGAGGTATGGTCCCAGTTAAAGTTAATATGAATTTAGAAACTTGTGAAGGTTTTTCAGGACATAGTGATAAAAGACAACTAATGAGATATCTAAGAACCATAAGGCCACGTCCAAAGATAGTATTATTGAATCACGGAGATGCTCAAACGTGCGAGCAATTCGCAAACGATATTAGAAGAAAAGTAAGATTAGATTGTAGAGTTCCACATAATCTTGAAACAATAAGGTTCTTATGATGAAAGAAATCGAAGATAAAGTTTTGGAAGTTATCAAAGAATTAGAGAGTTGGGAGAAAAGAGAAAAGAAAGTTAGGCTTCGATTAGAAAAAGATGAAGCAGATATCTCAGAATTAGATAGAATTAATGAACAAATTTCTCATTATCAGAGTTTGTTACATGATATGAAAAAGAAAATGTCATCAACTGACGTTTCACGTATGATTTTCCGTTCGGGAAATCCATAATAATATAGATATAGAATGACTTTTTCATTGGGTGAGGTGGCAGAGCCCGGCTATGCACGCGACTGCAGATCGCGACCACGGGAGTTCGAATCTCTCCCTCACCACCAATACTTCACATTCGATTAGGGGCTTTAATACCTAGTATTTCTAAACTAGTTTTCAATATTTTGTTTGAAGTAGTTACTAAATTTATTCTTAATTCTTCACTATTATTGCCCAAAACAGGACAATCACGATAAAATTGGTTGAAATTTGAAGCCAATTCATGAGTATAATTTGGAATATAGTGAATCGATAAATTAGTAACAGCTCTTTGGACAATATCAGGCCATTTAGCAAGAGTTCTCAGAAGTTTCATTTCCGAATTTGATAATTTTTCATTTAGCAATATATCTGGTATGTCTTTTCCATAATTTCGTATTATAGCTGAAGCCCTAGCATGTGAGTACATTGCAAATGGGGCTGAATCGCCTTGTAAATTAAGAGCGTCTTCTATGTTAAAAGTGAAACCTTTTTCAGCCTGTACTTTAAGAATATTATACCTAAGTGATCCTATGCCTATATCCTCAGCTAATTTGTTTTTTATTTCATTATTTAAGTCAGTTTCGTCTAGTTTTTCTTTTGCTAACTTAGCAATTTTTTCCATAACGTCATCTAAGTAGACAACTCTACCAGCTCTAGTAGACATCTTGCCTCCTGGAAGATTAACAAAAGAATAGAATAAACCTGTTGGTTCTTTAGAATTTAATTCTCTTAGAGCAATGCCTAATAATTTACTTTGTAATCGATGGTCTTCTCCTAATACGTTTAGGGCTTTATCATATGTTTTAAATTTATGAAGATGATAAGCAATATCTCTAGTTGTGTAAAGGCTTAATCCATTCTTTCGTGTAAAAAAGAATTTTTGGTTTCTTCCAGCTATATTCTCACTTTCTAAATCTAAGTAATACGCACCATTTTCCTCTTTACATAAATCACTATTTTTCAAATCACTAATTACTTTTTCTACACTTCCATTTGCTATTAAATCAGATTCGTGATAATAGGTATCGGCCTCAGCCCCTAGTCGCTTTAGGGATATTTTCATTCCTTCGAGCATTCTTTTTGCAGCTTCTTTTACTTCTTTGAGTACTTCAGAGTCTCCCTCCTCAATATCTTCCATTTTTTGATAAATCTTATCTTTTACATTATCATTTTCTTCTAATAGTTTAGATGCCTTTTGATAAGCCTCTACTAATTCATGGTCAATTTTATTTTTATTTTTATTTTCATAATTAGATAATCCAAAAGCTAAAGTCGCAGCTTGTCTCCCAGTATCATTTACATAATACTGAGTTGCTACATTGTGCCCATAGTACTTCAATAATCTGGCAATACTATCTCCAATTATAGGGTTTCTAGCTCTTCCCATATGGAAGGGTCCTGTAGGATTAGCTGACGTATGTTCTATTAGTATTTTATCAACGTTGCCTTTTGTTTTAGCATACGACTCATTATTTATTTCATCGATTACATCAATTACAATATCATTCCAGTTAACTACAATATTACAGTAACCTTTTTCAGGTTCAGCAGAGATAATTTGCTCTATATTTTTGAGTTTAGAAGCAATTTGAGTAGCTATATCAAAAGGATTCTTTTTCAATACTTTTGCGGCAGGAAAACATACCAAAGCAAAATCACCGATAGGGGGTTTCAAATCAACAGATAGGTCAGGCCAATTCAAATCTTTTGTTATAGATGATACACTTTCTAAAATCTCATCTATCCGGTTTGCTACTATCTGACTCACAAATATGTTGTACTAAAAGGGGGTATAAGCTTATCCAATATATCTTGAAATGGAAGATGAAACTTCAGGAGGGGCTTGTTCTCTTACATTTTGTACTTCTTGTTCGAGGTTTTCAGCTTCTTTAAGTAATGGTTTTGGATCTAGTTCAATAGCTAATAAAAGTTCATCTATAGCTTTGATAACATCAGCTGCAGCCCTTGCATCTGGAACATCTTCAGTTACTTCAGCTAAAAGGCCGAGAACATTGAAATTAAGTATTTTTCCTTCATTCAAAAAAGCGGCAGTGGTTCCTCCGACAGTTCCAAAAGTAAATGGTTTTACTTTTGCATCTTCAATCCATGGTCTAGATACAATCGTAGAAGTTATGCCATATACGTCATTATTATCTCCATTTTCTTTGGGCTGTGAGCTGAATCCTTCGGCTGAAATTATCTTTTGACAACCTTTCTTAATAGCCCACTTAGTTAATGAACTCGCCAATTCCTTAATCATTTCAGGAGGTGGAGTGAATTCACTTACACACACTACGACTCGGTTACAGGTTCCATCATTACAAATTTGTTCACCAGAGTATAGTCTTAATGGATTATGAGGTTCTCCATTCTTAATTATTGAAATAGCAGGAAAATTAGGACTATCTATGATTCCTATTTGTTCTAATTTTAAACTATTAATTAGAAAATTTGAAACAATAGTACCAATAAGTCCCACGCTAGGGAAACCTACAATTAAAACAGAACCATTTAAATCATTTTCAACTATTTCATGAATTTCTATGGACTTATTCATAGAAGTTCATCAAGATCAGCATCGTCTTCTAAATCTGGAAGATCAGCATCATCGTCTAATAGGTCACCCAAATCGTCGTCGATTTCATCATCGTCATCACTAAAATCTTCTTTTAGTGAATCACTTCCGCCACCAACAACTTTTAAGCGAGTCCATAGTGAAAATTCCGAAATATCACTTCTGCTTGCAAAACGGTTAGCATCACTAACTGTGCGGAATTTACCTAAGATAGGGTCACCTTCACCAGGGTCAGCAGGAAGCATAACATATCTTTCTTTATTGACGATATCACCGACAAGAAGCCGGACAGCTTTTAGAACATCAGGATTAGATTCAGACATTTTTAACTCAAACATCCTATCTAGCCTCATTTAAATAATTTTATGGTGACTCCAATATAAACCAAAGGAGTTATTTACTCATTTGTTTCAATGATATTATGTCTAATCGTAAATCTCTTGTTTTAAGAGGTGTTGCAGAATGTGTTACAGAAGAAGAACTAGATAAGTTACTTTCTAATAAAAATAATCCCAAAGCATATATTGGTTTTGAACCATCTGGATTGCTACATGCAGGTTCATTGGTTCCAATGTTAAAGTGTAAAGAGCTTGTTGAAGCTGGATTTGAAGTTATTATTCTTTTAGCAGATTGGCATGGTTATATCAATGATAAACTTGGAGGTAATTGGGATAATCTAAAGGCAGGTGTAGATTATCAAAGACAGATGTTTTCAGTTTTTTGCCCTGGTGTAAAATTTAGAACTGCAAGTGAATTAGTTAAGGAAGAAGGATATTGGGAAATGGTCCTTCGTGTTTCAAAAGCAAGTAGTCTCAAGCGAATGCGTAGGGCTCTTTCAATTATGGGTAGAGATGAAGTAGATGGGGATAAGGACATGTCTAAGTTTTTTTACCCTGCAATGCAAGCAACAGATATTTACGCACTTAATGTCGATTTAGCTTTAGGTGGTATGGATCAGCGCCATGCACATATGTTAGCAAGAGACGCCGCAGACAAGTTAAAACTATCCAAACCAGTTGCATTACATACACCTCTTCTTGGTTCATTATCTGGCCCAGGTAGAATGGATGCCGATGCTAAGATGTCTAAATCCAATCCATCAGGAACTTTGTTAATTCATGATAACAAAAAAGTTTTAACTAAGAAATTATCAAAGGCATATTGTCCATTAGAGAGAGAGGGTAATCCTGTTCTTGACATATGGGAGCACTTACTTGAACCGGCATTAGATAAAATTGTAATCGAAAGACCTGAAAAATTTGGTGGTAATTTAGAGTTTGATTCTTATTCTGATTTAGAAGAATCTTACCTTTCAGGTTCATTGCATCCATTAGATTTGAAAAACGGTACTGCAGCAGCTCTTTTTCAGGTGGTAAAACCAATGCAGGGTGCCTGTGATGAAAACTCAGAGTATTATGATTCTTTAGTTTCTAGTTTAGAATGATAAAATTGAAATAGTAAAAAATCGAATAGACTCAAGATTATGAAATGGGGAATTTAGTTGTCCATATGGCTGGCATTCAGTTTTGGAGGTTCTTGAATGCTTGCAGCCTTAAATTCACCGTGAGAAGGTATTTGTGAGATTGCTTTTTCAATCCAAATTCTCATTTCTTTAAGGTCTATATTTTTGTAATTTTCAGGGAATGTTTGTAACAGTTCAGGTAATTGTCTCATCAACCTTTGTGCCGCTCGGAAATTTCCAGTTTCGAGATGTACTGCTAGTGCATCTGCTTGAGCTAAGGTTTGTATTGTATCCTTCTCTTGACGATTATCTAATTCTAACCATAAATCCTCAAAAAGTTCGTGAGCTTCATGATAATCTCCTGAATTATGTTCTTTGAGGGCATTATTCCACAACTCCTTAGTATCCATTAGTGCCAGCGATGATATGCAGGATGTCCTTCTTTTACAGCAACAAACAGTCCCCTACCTGTTGCACAGGTTTTTCCATCAGCTTTTAATTCGATAATTACTTCAGCTCTATCATTTTGCAAACCTAATACTCTGCTTTTTAGAATAAGTTTAGGACCAAATGGAGTAGGCCTTTTCAATTTTACTTCATACTGAGCAGTTACAGTGCATTGAGGTTCATCAAATCCATTTTTGTCCATTATTGCAATCGCAGCAGTCCAGTTTCCATGGCAATCAATTAGCGAACCTATTATTCCACCATTTATCACTCCAGGAAATGCTTGGTGTTTTTCTTCACATTCAAATTCCATTTCTAGTCCATCATCTATTCTATAAGATTTAATTTGTAAACCTTCTCTATTCGATGGTCCACAACCAAAACAGATAGAATTAGGTGCATATTTATCTTGTACTGCCTTGTTACTCATGCATTTAAATCCTTGAGATTAGTCTCAACTAAATTAACGGCATATTTCAGCATGTTTTCCCCAAATTCAAATTTTGCTCCCGCAGCTTCGAAAAGTTCAGGTAGTGTTGCATTTCCTCCTAGGCTAAGGGCGTGTCTGTATTGTTTTACAGCATTTTTTTGATTTTCTAAAGCATTACCCCATACTTGTATTGCTCCTAATTGAGCCATCCCATATTCTACATAATAGAAGGGAACATGGAAAAGATGGAGTTTATTATGCCATCCAGTCGCAATCACATCTTTGAATTCACTTGAATCTAAGTCATCATAAACTTGGAATCGGTTCCAAAGTTCGGTCCATCTTTCATCACAGTTTTTAGGTTCTATAGCCATTTCAGGATTGGTATATGCCCAATGTTGAAAAGCATCTACAACAGCCATATATGGTAAGAACATGATGGTTTTTTCTAGATGTTCTATTCTTGCCCTTTTAGCTTCTTCTTCTTCATAGAATCCACCAAATTCTTTAGTTAGATAAGGTGCAGATAGTAATTCCATGGACATGGAAGCAACTTCAGCAAATTCCATGCCAACATCTCTTTGAGCCGAATATGGTAACTGATTAGATTCAAAAACATGAAATGCATGTCCACCTTCATGTAACATAGTTTGAACATCACTATGTGTTCCAACTGCATTCATAAAAATAAATGGAACTCTTCTGTGATGGTATTCAGTACAATAACCTCCAGGTGCCTTTCCTTTCCGATTAGCCAGATCTAGCAGTTTTTCATCTCTCATTATTTTAAAATAATTTCCAAGTTCTGAATCGACTGAGTTGAAAATATTATGACATTTCATTTCTAATTCATCAGCATTTTTAAAAGGTTTTAAAGGCGTTCGATTAAGTGTATCAACGCTTAAATCCCAAGGTTTGAGTGTTTTTAATCCTAGTTCATCCTTACGTTTTTTTATTAATTTATTTGCGAAGGGCATAACTACTTTTTCAATTGCTGAATGGAAGTCTAAGCAATCATCTGGAGTATAATCAAATCGGTTTAGATATTCCCATCTCCATGATCTATAATTATCATGTTTAGCATTTTTAGCAATATTTATTCGTATTTGTAATATTTTTTTCCACACTTCATTTATCTTATCTCTATCTTTGAGTCTTCTTTCAGAAGCTGATCTCCAAGCTTTTTCTCTCTTTTTACGGTTAGTTTCCAAAAGAACAGGTCCTAGCTGTGTAATTGTTACTTCTTTATCTTCCCATTTGACAGTTTGAGCTCCGATAATGGCATCATATTCTTTTGATAGTTTACTATCTTCCGTTATAAGAGGGAGGTTCTTTTCACAAAATAAATTTACTTCACTTTTGATAGCCCGTAGTGGAATTTCAAAATTTTCAGGTACAAAACCACTATCTAGCAATTTTTTCCTTAACATTTGATTTTTCGAGCTTGCATTTTCGCTAATATCTTTTAGAAATGTATTAAATCTATTCTTAGCATTTTCATCAGTAGTATCCACAGTTGTGGAAACATATACATCAGTACCAACTTCTCCAATTAATTCACTAAGATTAGACCAAGATTTCATCCAAGTATTGATGTTATTTTCATCTATATCTTGGTTTAATAAATTGTCAAAGTAAGGCTCATAATCATTCCACTTCCAATTCTGCATTTCTTTGCTTCCACTTGGTAGCTTTAAATTCATTAAACACTATAGCCGGCGCTATATTTTAGTCTATTCAGTTTAATTTTAATATTTTGAATAAATTAGGCCCTACTTTTACTTCATCACCTTCTTTAGCTCCTTCTAGTGCTTTTCCGATAGGATTTGTTAAAGGTATTTTTCCATTCTTAGGATCAACTTGGTCTGGATTTACAAGTTCAAAATTATGTTCAGTTTCTTTTGTTAAGTTCTTAACTATGACGCTTGAACCAATAGTTGCTACGGGCATTTCTGAATTAGTAACAGGTGTAGATGGTTCTTTTACAGCTTTATCGATACTTTCAATTCTTGCTTCATCAATCTTCTTAGATAAATCTAAATTTTGGCTGCTGAGTTCATCAGCCTCTTCTTTCATTTCTCTTGTTACTTCTTTATTTTTTGGTACTTCTATTTCCATAGCTTTTATTTTTCTTTCAGTATCTTCTTCATTTCCAATAGTGGTTCCTTGGAGAAATTCAAGATCTTCTTTCAATTTCTCATGTTCGGTCCTTTCAGTTTCGAGAGATCTTTCAGCTTGGTTCCTCTCATCCATCGAAATATTTAATTCAGTTTTAGCATCATCAAATTGTTTTTTCAAGCTTTCCATTACCTTACTAACTTGTTTCGAAGCATTTTCTAAAGTTTCAAGGTCTTTTTTAGTTTTCTTTTTCCTTTGCGTTTCTTCTTTTAATTCATCTTGAATTCCTTCATTAGAGGTATTTTGTTCAGTGACTTGTTCTTGTAATTCTTTTAATGAGTCAGTAAGGCCAATAATTTCACCTTCTTTTGCTCTATATTTTTCAGAATCTTGCTGTAATTCAACAATTGTTTCTCTTTCTAAATCCAGTTCACTCAATGTAACTGCAGCCTTTTCTCTTGCAGATGATAGGTCTTTTTTGGCTTTTTCTATGCTACTAGTAAGTGTTGTAAATTTATCATTTATACGTTTTTTGTTCTTTTCCATAAGTTTCACTTCTCGATCTAATTCTTTTCTTCTTTGTGCAGCTTCATTACGTTCAGCTTTCGCTGCTTTTTCTCTTTCATTTGATTCTAATGTATGTTGTTCATAATCCATTATTTCTTTTTCAAGATTATTCTTTTCTTCAACTGTTTTATCATATGCTGCTTTTACTGAGTCATAAGATTCTAGGGCACTAATGGTTTCAGGTTTTTCAATTTTTAGTTTCTTTTCAGCTTCAATTGCTTTTTCCTCAGCATCTTCACTCATTTTCCTTAAAGAACCAATTTCACGAGTCATTCTATCGCTTAATCTCATATCATTTTCATGTTTAGCTCTTAAATCTTCAATTTCAGTTTCGAGGTTTGTTTTTGCAGCTAAATCATCATTTAATTCTTTTTCAGCCATCCTAGACCTTTTTTCAACTTCAGAAGTGGCTATCCTAGCAGTTTTCAGTTTACTTTCTAATGAATTGTTTAAAGTTTCTACGCTCTGATTGAGCGCAGTTAACCTATCTAATTCAATATTTAAGTCATCAATCCCATCATAATCAATACCTTCTGCAGCAGTCTTTACATCCTGTATCTTTTTCTCAGCATTTCGTAATTTTTCTTCAGTATCCTCAAATTCTTGAAGGAGATCTTTGTTTTTCTCAATTTCTCCATCTTGTATATTCTGTTGTCTTTCAATTAAATCTTGTTTTTTCAAGATGTGTTGCCATTCTTCATCTATGTTTCCGAGGATATACAGAGTACCTCCTCCTGTTAGAACACTTCCCAATAGAACAACAAAGAAACCAATTCCTGGACTCCATGTAATTGGAGTAACCCTAGCAACAATGATATCTGCAGTTCCATCATTTTCAGCTTCAACTGTCTCTATACAAGAACCACTGCCGTAAAAAGTTAGAGGAGTACTGACTATACATCCTAATTGTGATTCCTGACCTAATTCTGTACTTATGGCTGCTTCATCTTCCATTAACGCACCCGGCCATGCCATAGCGAATAATCCGGTAGTCAAGGAACCTAATACTAAAACTAGTATTGCTGAATATTTCAAGTTTTTAAGAACTTTCCTTAAATTCTTCTTATGTAAATGTTTGATAGAGTCATTTGCCATATATGCAACAGCTATAGCCATAATCGCAGTACCATAAGCCAAACGTTCTATATTTTTCACTGCATTAATTTTGTTTATACAAGAATCACAGTCTATTGAATAGTCATGATTTTCTTTAACGGTGTCATCAGAAGTAAATTTAACATATTTAGATAGATAATAACTGTATTCAAAATAATATGCAGCTCCGGCGGCTTCTCCAGTGTCTGGATCTACATTCTGTATTGTTCCGTTAACTTCAAACCATTCGGCATAATCTCCACTACTGTGAATTGAGATTAGTATAACTAAGAAAGTGACAATGGCGACCGCCTGTATCTGTTGTAATTGCTCTTTCATGTGGACTACTTTTTGTCCCACCTCCTATTTAAAGTTTCCTTTTTAGCGTTATTGTTTTTAATGTGTTTGTGCTAATATTGCATCAGTTAACATTTTAACACCATGATTCTGTTAACAATTAATGAAGGTCTGCCCAGTCTGTCAATATGAAGAAGAGCAAGATGATGAAGTGTCTTGTGCTATTTGTGGTTCAGATCTTGAATCTGAAGGTAGTATTGTAGAAGAAATAGCTTCAGTAAGTCCTGATATTCTTGAAAAAAAAAGTAATGAGGTGAGTTCTGATGTTGTTGAAGACAAAGAGACTTCTGGAAGTGATGTTAAAGAATCTAGTTCTACTACTGAATCATCTATGACTGATGAAGAAAAAGCCATGGAGGAGGTTTTATCAGCTTCAGAGGTTTCATCTTCAGATAAATCAGATAGTTCAAATTCTTTTTACGAGATGTTTTCCACTATTAAAGAATCGTTTGGAACTTTCTTTGGAAGACTTGACGGTTTTTTCAAGACCGATTCAAAAATAAATTATAAAGCTCCTTTAATCGCTCTGGTTGTTTCAATACTCTTATTTTTTTCTGTTATAGGTTTAGCAGTAACAACTGTTCCTTTGCCAGACGAAGAATCTTCTGATGGTATGTTACCTGTATCTCCTTATCGTAAGAATGGAATAGATATAGGAAGAGGAGTTTCCGATCCTTTTACAGGAGAACCATTTAATTGTGAAATATGGGATGGTTTGGTTTATGAAGAATTTAGGGTAGAAGATGCTGAAGATCCTCTCATAACTTATGCAGTTACAGATACTAATCAGAGTGGAACTGTAGATAATAGTGAAAGGTATGGTTGCTTTGTGAATATGAGTTGGATGAGCGGTATTTCTTTTGTATTTTTCAATATATGTTTATTTGTTTGTGCCTTGTACCTGTATAATTCAGTTACAAATAAGTCAATACTTCAACCAATAATTGCATTTGGTTTGGCTGAAGTTGTTTTATTTGTTATTTATGGAGGAATTCTCAATAAATTAATTGAGCCTTTACTTTTGACAGTTGGTTTGGTTTGTGCAATTTGTTTAATAGTTTCGGTAGGAGTATTACTTGCTCGTGTAGTAAGAGAACGTACATTAGATGATCCACCTAGTTTAACTTTTTATTTGTTTATGATAGCTGTAGCTCTGCTAATTTCTTCTGTATTCTTTAATTATGCTCAAGGCCCTTATTTAATTTGTACAGATGAGTATGGTACATCTCCACGAACAGAAATTATAGATGGTAATGTAACATTTATGGATTCTGAGTTAGAGGAGATGAGAGCTAATATTGATTATGAAGAGCAAACAGTTTGTCAGAGAGTAGGGTACAAAGCATTACTTGTGAAACCATTCTATCTCGAGGGTGGAGGCTCTGATAGCATGATTCTTCTTTTAGCTTCAACATTTATTTTCATAGGGGCAGGCAACTGGCTAATTTCAAGTACTAAAATTAGAGACATAGATGAAGCTAAATATATGACAATGATAATTTCAGGCCTTGTTTTACAATTTTTGATTTTAGCTTATAATTTAGTTACAAATGGGGACGATGGTCTTGTTTTAGATACGAATGATACAATGCTAACTGTGATGGCCGTAGGCGTCGCTTCGGTTGGTCTTTTTTCATTTTATAGAAAACGTAAAGGTGATGCTAGTTCAATGGGTGTTGCCTACTTTGGTATTTTTGCAGCAGGTATTTTTGCATTATTTGGAACTTTTTTATCTCCAATTTTAATAGGTGGTAACGATATAGAAATACCAAAAGATAGTGAGGGTAGATTGTATCTCTTATTAACTACTTTAGTAACAGCAGTAGGATTTTGGTTAAGTTATAAATTTGGTTCAAAAAAGTTGCAAGAATTTTCAATTGCAAGTGATATGGCTATGCCTAATCGTGAAGATCCATTTGCTCCATCAGTGCCAGGTCAGCAGACGGCTATGCCTGAGTGGACTGTAGATTCAGCTATGGAATTCCTTATGCAAGAGTATGGAGATGAATTTCAGATTGAGCTAAAACATACGACAGAACATACTCCAGATATGGCTCTTGTTGAAAAAACTATGATGGATAATGTGGATCAGTCAGTTACTATTAGACAAGGAATAGAAGTTGATTATAATGTTAAATTTGAGGAAATAGCAGAGGCATATTCAACTACAAGAGATACAGTAGATGAAGTAATTACACATTTAACTTCAGGTAAAAATATTATGTTGTTTGGTGAGCCAGGAACTGGTAAAACTGCATTATCAAATATATTATTGACAAAACTTTGTGGTGAAATAGATCAGCCTAATGGAAGTAAGGCTCCTAACTATACCATTGTGACTGCTAATGCCGAATGGTCTAATTTTGATGTTATTGGTGGTATTTCGCCAGACGATTCCGGTGGTTATTATTTCAAGGATGGATATGTAGCTGAGGCTGCTAAATTATGTGAAAAATCTATAGTTGAAACAGGAAGGCCCCATTATCTTGTAATTGATGAGTTTAATAGAGCCAATATCGATGAAGCATTTGGTAAATTATTTACTGTTTTTGAATATAGAGATAAACAACCATTATTGACGCATAAGGAAACTGGCGGAGCTCCATTTATGATGCCTCCTGAGTTCAGAATTATTGGGACTATGAATACCCAAGATAAGAATACTCTTTTCAATGTAGGTTTTGCATTAATGCGTCGTTTTGCTTTTGTTGAGATTGGTTTACCTGATCCTAGTGATGAGTACAATAGGATGCCAGTATTCGTATATTTCAAGTTGAAAAAGTTAGGTTTAGTTCCAGAAAGGCCTCAGGGAGATGATCTATGGAAATTCGGAGAGAAATGTAAACATTTCCCAAGTCGTAAGTTCGATTTTTATGATGATGATGGTAATATGTACAAATGTCATGAAAAACTAGTTAAATTTTTAGCGCCCGATGAGGTGCCTAAACGTGGTGACGAAGTAGCAGTTGGTGTTCGTACTTTCCGTAAAATCGGGCCTGCATTGTTAATTGATTCTATGGTTACAATTTTCAACTCTATTCAGAAGTATGGTCCTGAATTAGCTCTTGATAAGGTTATTCGTTCCAATATTATGCCTTCCTTAGAAGGTTTAGAGAGAAGTGAAATACGCTGTTTATTTTTGAAGGCTAAAGAGGTTTTAGGACCTGATTCAATAGTAACAGAAACTTTTGATAGAATGGCAAATTCAGATAGTTTAAGTTTATTCTAAGGTTAAGTCTAATGAGCGTGCATATCATTGCCACAGCACATTGGAGATTTAATCTTTCCACAACCACTAGGACATTTTGAAACGTCTACAGTAGAACCATCATCCTTAGTGAGAGTATCATGAACTAATTCTTTACCACATGCTCCACAATTTATTGCAGCAACTGACATCTCACAATTATGACAAACGTATTTTCCCATACTGTTATGTAAGATGCTTACTTATAAAATAATTATATCCTTTTTTTTGCAATTAGGCTATCTAAATATCTTTTCTTTAATTTGAATCCATTCCTTTTGGCTAATTTTGTAATTGCTTTATCAAAACTACTTCCATATTGCGCTCCTTTTTTCTTACGATATGCAGCTTCTCTTGGGACTCCAAGTTCTTTAGCAATTTCCCTTAAAATTTTTTTATTTGTAACTGAGTCTATTTTTTTATCTGTAGGTAGACTCATTGCTAAAAGTATGAGTTCATCATCGATATATGGACTGATAATTTCTTTTCTAATACTTTTAGATATTAATTTATCTCTTGAAATTACAAGGTTATTTAGGCGTTTCAATCCTTCCCAGCTTTCTTCGTGAAGTTCTTTGATATCTATACCTCTCCACGTACCTCCTTCACTAACTGATTTTACATGTCTTTGATAACCTGCAAATAGTTCTTCAGCCCCTATTCCACTATAAAATATAGTTTCATTACCTAAACTTATTGCTGCAAGTAAAACAGCCGAAACAGATACTTTGACCATATATTCAATATAATTATCGTTATGAATTATTGGGTTTGGTAATATTTTTATAACTTCCAGTAATAATTCTTCTATTTCATCAAGTTCAAATTCTTTGGTAATTAGTTCCAATTTTAAGGCACTAGCAATTTGTTTAGCAACTTTAAGATCTTCCGAACCTTTAATTCCAACACAAAAACATCTAAATTGTGCATCTTGATTTTTACAGACTTTAGCAATGATGGATGAATCTACCCCTCCAGACAGAAGAATCCCAAATGGTTCTTTAGGTAAATCTCTTATTATTGAATTTTTTAGTGCTGCGGTAATATTCTGTTTTGTACCAATAATATTTTCAATATTTTGAAGACCTTCTATGTGTCTAATCCAACTTGATTCAGTGATAGGAAGTTCAATTTGTAATTTAGGCATTTTTTATGCCAAATCTTTGACCATATAGTATTCTTTTAGTTCATATCCTAATTTTTCATAGTATAATCTTGTTCCAGGTCCATGTGTAACTCTGATTTTAGAGTATGATTTCGATTTTTCTTCAGCTATTTTCATTAATTTACTTCCTAGCCCCATGTGTTGTACTCCTGTTCCTGTTTTTCCAATATTGGCAGCCTGACCAGTAACTTTTAGCTCTCTAACGGTCGCATTATCGTCTAATCTTAATCTTAGGTATGCTAAAAGTTTTGCACCAGATTCATAAGAGATAAAGTATTCAGTACCTCCACTTGATTTATATTCGATTTCTTTTAGTTCAGCAGTTTCAGGATCTATTTGAGCCCTCCAAAGTTCTCTACAATTAATACATCTACATTTTTTCCCACGAGCCTTTAATTCTCTTCGGGCATATTGGCGTAAATTAGAATTCATTACACCTGCAATAATCTGTGGTTTTGGAATGTCTCGTTGAATTCTTTGAATCCTAACATATGGTGGAACTATTTCTTTTAGACTTGCTATCAAATTGGCGGCAGTTTCAGTGTCATAAGGTACAAAGTCGCCAGGATTACGAGATAGTGGTGATCCTTTAACAAGTAGAGTAGGATATAATTTCAGCATATCTGGTTGGAACTCTTCTTCTTCAAATAATCTTTTAAAATCTCTGAGGTCAGTTTCTGGCGTCATTCCAGGCAATCCTGGCATCATGTGGTAAACCACTTTCAATCCAGCTTCTTTCAATAATTTCGTTGCCTTAATAACATCATCAACAGATTGTTGGCGATTTAATTTATCGTGTACTTTATCATCTAGACATTGTACTCCAATTTCTACTCTTGTGGCGCCTTGTTTTCTCATTTGAAATACAGTCCATGGAGTACACTCTGTTGGTCGTGTTTCCATTGTCAGAGCTACACATTTATGTTTTGCACCTCCATTGACTTGTAATGCTTTTTCTAATGGTAATTCTTCACCATTAAGGGTGGCAAAAGCTCCTTTTAGAAATTCATCTTGATAATCAGGAGTTCTTGCAGTAAATGTTCCACCCATTATAATTATTTCAACTTTATCTGTAGGGTGTCCATTTCTGACGTATTGTTCAAGCCTTGATTCAACCTGTGATCTAGAATTATAGTTGTGGCGTCTGCCTCTTCGAGCAGCAGGCTCATGGCCCGTATATGACTGTGGACTTTCATTTGTAGGTCCTCCGGGACAATAGGTACAAGTTCCATGTGGGCAAGGAGCCGGTGAAGTCATTATTGCTACGGGTGTTACTCCTGCACTAGTTCTCATTGGTTTTACACGTAATAATTTAGCTAATTCAGGTTCTTTCTTTGCATCTATCTTTGCAAGGAGTTGGTTATTTGGTGGAATACTTGCAAATTTCTCTTCACGAGCAACTTCCAGTTTAATTAATTGAATTTCTTGTCTAGTTTTAGGTTCTTTCTCTAAAAGGCGATTAACCACTAGTTGAGCTTCTTCCATATTCAGTAAAGCTCCTTTTCAGCTTTAGTCAAAATGGTTGGGTTCTTTCCATTTACGAGTACATCATCTTCAATACGTATTCCTCCTTTATCGGGGATGTATATTCCTGGTTCAATAGTAACGGCCATTGAATCTTTTATAATTGTTTTTGATTTATGTGTTAAAGATGGAAATTCATGTATTTCTAGTCCAAAACCATGTCCAGTTCCATGTACAAAGTTACCACCATATCCTTTCTTTTGTATAAATTTTCTTCCAGCATTGTCTACTTTATGGCTAGTATTTCCCACTAATAGTTCTTTTGTAGAAAGTTTATTTGCCTCTAAAACTATATTATATATTTCGGCCCATTTTTTTGAGGGTTCACCACCTACAAAATAAGTTCTTGTAATATCTGAGCAATAGCCTTCCCAAAAGACACCAAAATCACAGATGACTGGATCTCCCGTCTTTAGCTGGCGATTTGTATTGGAATGGTGTGAATGGGCTGCATTTGGTCCTGAAGCAATTATTGTTGTAAATGAATTTTCCTGAATACCTCTTCGGCCCATGAAATAATCAATTTCCACTCTGACTTCTTTTTCAGTTAAATTTTTTCCTGATTCTACAAGGTTCTTAGCGAAATCATGTCCTGCATCTGACTGTTTGATGGCTTTCTTTATTCTTTCCAATTCATCATTCGTTTTTACGCCTCTCATCTCAGTTACAAAAGGGCTTGCAGTGGATTTTACATCTCTTCCTAATTTTATTTTGCTATCCACATATATTTTTTCGATATTATTTTCTTTAAGTGTATTCTTTAGAACTTCGATTGATGTTTTTCCGTCAGCTTTTATATCTGGATAATGAGTCCATGATTTGATTTCATCTATTGCCGATTCTTTTCGACAACGGTGTTCTTCTAATGAAGATGTAATAGCAATTGGGTCTCCTTTTTTTGGTATAATTACATAATTCATTGTTGAGCCAGGAGGGCAACCCGGTGGGGCCTCAGAGTTTCCTAAATATCGTGTGTTCCCAGGTAATGATGCAACGAAAGCGTCTCTATCATCTAAATTCGAGCGAATTTGCTCCCACCTTCTTTTATAATTAATTTTCATTTTCACCCATCATTGATGCAGCCATAGCATATCCTGGCATCATATTTCCTAAAAATAGTAGACTGGCTATAATATAATGTTCTTTTAACATGAAAGAAATCACACAAGATATTACTATAAGGTACATCAAATATATGTAAATTTTAGTTATATTCATTAATTTTCTCCTAATATATTTTGAGTTATGTCTGGGCTGAAATCCATTGAAGATAAAAGAGTTAGAACAAGTATTGGTATTATTTGCATTGCAAAATCATCATCAAACCACTTAATTTTTGGCCTTTCAGATGCTACAGCAACAAAAGACCCGATTATGGAATAAAATAATTCTCCAATGATTAATTGATAAATTAAAAAGCTACATAGTAACCCTAATCCGATGCCCCACTTATCTCCAAATCTTTGGTTTGCTTCGCCAATTAAAGGATCAGTATATGCAGCCATGATTATCGTTGCAATGGCTAGACTTTGAGGAATGATATCCAATTCATATAGTTCTAATATTATGCATGTTCCAGTTGCAAACCACACAAATCCAGCTATTCTATTATCTTCATAATCACGCATTCCAAGGACTTTCAAATCTTTATTCAATCGTAAGTATTCAATAGCAACAAGGAATACCCAAAAGAGTATGATAAAATATTCTCTTTTAATTCCTAGAATGTATTCTGGGAAAAGAAAATAAATTACAAAACATGCTGCAACAGTATGATTGAAACGCCGGTATATTTGTTCATTAATCATCCGAATTCTTTACGGATTAAGAACGGCTTAGATATGGATATCTATGTTTAGGAACTGAGCCATTTCCTTGTAACGACTTCTTATCGTTACTTCGGTAAGATCTGCAGCTCTTGCAACATCTTTCTGTTTCCTTCTTTCGTTATTTACTATAGAAGCAATATAAACTGCAGCAGCAGCCAAAGAAATTGGTACTGAATTAGTTAGAGGAACATCTTGTGCAGCTCTCAATAAATCTCTTGCAGCTCCTTCTACTTTTGGAGACAGTTCTAATTTGGAACAAATCCTCGGTAAGTAATCCTCGGGAAGTGGAGGCATAGAGTGCATTTTTAGAGCTTTAACCATAACTTGGTATGTTCTAGAAATTTCTTTTCTTGAATATCGGCTATGTCTGCTGATTTCAGTTAGGGTCCTTGGAACTCCTTCTTGTCTACAAGCTGCATATAATGCAGCACAAGCTACCATTTCAATTGCTCTGCCACTAAGTGATTGCTCTTGTATAGCTCTTCTGTAAATAAATGCTGCAGTTTCTTGGATCCTTCTTGGTAATTTCAAATTGGTAGCAACAGCTTGCATTTCTCTCATGGCAACAGCCATATTTCGTTCAGCTGATTTTGAAGCTCGAGCTCTTCTTTGCCATTTCCTCATTCTAAAAAGCATAGATTGATTTCTATTGGATATCGATCTTCCGTAATAATCTCTGTTTGTTGGTGAAATTTCGGTTGATAGTCCCTTATCTGGAAGTGTAGTTGACATAGGAGGTCCCGCTCTTGCAAGAGCGTTTTCTTGCTGCATGTCAAATGCTCTCCATTCAGGTCCGGTATCTACAATATTTTCTTCTAAAACAAGGCCACAGTCAGCACATACAATTTCTGCATGATCGTAATCTCTCTTAAGGTGAGTACTCTTACAATCAGGACATGCTGTGACTTCATCAACTTTTTCTTCTTTGTTTTCAGATTTCATGTTTTCACCATTAAACTGGGTTTTGTGTGGATTGAGGCCACTATAAAAAGCTTTTGGTAAACTATCGTCGATAGCTATTTTTTTCAGAGTTGTTTTTCCATTACAATGCCGTCACAACCATCTTGATAATAGCAAGGTAAAACATCTACACTTGACAATCCAAGTTTCCTGTAAAAGGTAATGGCTTTTGAATCCTTTCGAACTTCGAGTGTTATTTTTTTCACACCAAATACGCTACTTTCTTTAATCATGAGTTTCATAAGTTGTCTTCCAAGTCCTTTCCCTTGAAAATTTTCCTGGAGAACTAAAATAAGAATTCTCAATTTGTCATTTGGTAAAATAGCGCCGCAGCAAACTCCAACTATTTTTTCCATATTTTTTATTATTAAAAAACCCTCCGGCCACCGTTGTCTTATATTCAAGAATACTTTTTTCTCATAGTTCTCTTCAAGATTTGAATCTAGAAAAATCATGAGTTCATCTAGATCATTCGTTTTAAATTTGGTAATATTCATAGTTCTTCTAACTTTAGGTTCCCAGTTAATTTACAATCTGAAACATAAGTATTTTCCAAATAGTTCGCTTGACTAGTTCCTTGACTGGAAAATAAATAATAATAAGAATATAGATTATCACCATTTCCATCATCCACCCAGTCTGAGATCCTGTATGCTGGCATCCACATAAAGTATGAATTTGCTATGTCAATATTTACAGTAGTAATAGTTCCATCCTTTAGAGGTACAATTGCATTAACCCATGCATGACCTCCCCAATCTTCTAAATTACAATTACCATTTTGGCTGTCTACGAAAGCAGGTATTTTCCCCAATTCTAGCCATGTGGGAATTCCTGCAGCCCTAGCAATAGATGAGAAAAGTATTGAAAAATCATCACAGTCGCCATATCCTTGCTCCATGGTTTCAGGACAGCTTTTAGGTATTGAAGATTTTTCATATTGATATTCATTTATGATATAATCGAATATATTTTGAAGAATTAGAATAACATTTCCATCAGTTCCGTTCACCATTTGTGATGCTAAATCATTAATTACTGGAAGGCTAGGTTCTATTAGCCATTCATCATCTAAGTAGGTTTCATAACCTTCAGGAATGTCCTCTAAAGTTCCAGAATTTTCAGGAGTTAAGTCGGGCCTTAGTGTATTTACGCTAACTTTGTATTCAACCTCGATGTAGTGTCTTTCTTTTTCATTTATAGTGCCATTCCACTCCATTCTTCCGGCTTCATTCTCCATATAATCAGGATAAACTGAGATACTATGAACTTCTTGCCAAATATTTGCATCTTGCTGTGGCCATGAAGGCCTATTATCAGGTTCACTCAATATTAATTTATATTCTGAAAATCCGCTTTCGCTTGGTAAATATATTGTAAAGTTACGGACAAGTGTCAATTCAAGTGTTTGAGGTATGGAGTAGTAAGGTGTGTTAATCTCATCCCAGTATTCTTTTCCATCTTTTATTAATGTTTGAGTTTGAGGTGCCATTACAAGGCCTATCACCATGAGTAGAGCTATGGTTTTGCGTGGAATATACTTTCCCCAGTTCCTTGGAGGTTTATAGATTATATTTTCATTATTGTTTTTTTGTGAAATTGGTTTAGAATTAATATTCTCGCTAATTGGTTCTCTACCAGGTATCTGTGTTGAACAATTTTTGCATTGGTTATCATCCTGACCAATGACAAATCCACAAAAATCACAAAGTTGCATTATATCTATTATAAGAATATAGATTAATAAAATTATACAGTGTCGCTTCTTCGGGATCGTATCTCATTTATAATGATAATAACAGACCCTACTGCTAAGACATAAGCACTTGTTACTCTATCAAATGCTTCAGCAATTTCCACAACCATTATAGTTAGAATACAGGTAAGAATAACGGCCCATTTCGAGATTTGAATTGCATTACTATCTTCAGCATCGAAGTAACGAATTAAACCTGCGGCAGATTGAAAACCTTGCCCTTTTTTTTCTTTTGCCATAATTTTTCGACTTCCATGTCTTATATAAAATTAAGTTAGCATAATTATAATAGGACATCTCACCGTAAATACGATATTAGGAGCAGGTTATGTATTGTCGAATGTGTGTAGATATTCATGGTTTAACACCAACAAAGTTGAATGGGCCCGCAGAGGCTGAATTCTTTGTATCGCATTGTTATGTTGGCGACTTAAGGCATAAGCATGAAGAGAATCAAGGATTTCTTCATCCGATGTGTGGTCCTTGCGTTGATCGTATAAAAGCAAACCCTGATTTATTTGTATTCTCTGTATACAAACTTACTCTTGAAGAAATGAATGATGTCGAGGAAAAATAATGGGAATAAGCCAAGAAGACTTTGAGAAATTGAATATGCGAGGAATTGTTATTTCCTCTATAATGACTGCCTTTGGTTTGGTAGTGGCCTTAGCTTGGAAGGATACAATCAATGCTACTGTGGCATATTTAATGCCAGATAGTGATGATGGTACTCTCAAGGGGATGTATATTTCAGCAGTGGCAGTTACGGCCTTAGTTATGGGTTTAGCTGTATTAGTATTGAATATTAATAAAAGAGCTGAAAAAGAGTTGGAACGTGTACAGTCATATCTTTTTGATGATGACGATGAAGAAGACAAAAAAGATGACTAAGGCGCTGTTATAGGATCTATAGTAGACCCACCAAAGAACAAAACAACCACAGTATTAAATTAAACAAAGGCGTCAGGGGGGTATGAG
>Ga0208639_1000498_pt1 | contig 29479 bp, 21 predicted proteins | sample ETNtaG_33_FD_185772 | JGI IMG/M metagenome (GOLD analysis project Ga0208639, IMG submission 185772) | Marine microbial and viral communities from oxygen minimum zone, Eastern Pacific Ocean - ETNP201310SV76 (SPAdes) (version 2) | ecosystem: Environmental > Aquatic > Marine > Oceanic ...
CCCCTCAATATTCTCCTCCTGACTACTACGGATTCAAATAACATCGGCAGGGCGCCCGGTGTGGGGAACTGAAGGATGGACGTCAGTTTCTTTGATTTGGGCGTCGATCCTGCCCTTGTTCGAACTCTTGAGGGACAAGGCATCACCGAGCCGTTTGAGGTTCAAAAAGAAACCATCCCTGATTCAATGCTTGGTAAAGACATCTGTTGTCGTGCACCAACAGGATCCGGCAAAACATTGGCCTTCGGCCTCCCCTTGATTTCCAGAACACCACGGGCCGATCCGGAATTTCCAACCGCCCTCATTTTATCCCCCACCAGAGAATTAGCTGAGCAGATTTGCAAGGTCCTAACCCCTCTTGCGGCAACCTTCGATTTGGAAGTACTGTCCATCTATGGAGGGGTACCATACGGGAGACAACGAAAAGCACTCTCAAGAGGTGTAGATATCGTAGTCGCTTGCCCAGGACGCCTCCTCGACTTACTTGACCACGGAGCCCTCAGTTTGGAAGATGTCGGCGCAGTTGTTCTCGATGAAGCAGATCGTATGGCAGATATGGGTTTCATGGAACCTGTTTGCGATATTCTTGATCGATGCGCACCGAATCGACAGACCGTACTGTTCAGCGCGACCTTAGATGACGAAGTTGGCGATTTGGTGGATAACTATCTCCACGATCCAATCACCATAGAAGTCGGCCCCAAAGAAGTCAGCATGGACAGCATGGAACATTTCTTCTGGCTCATGAAGAACTCGATGAAGCCAGGAATTGCTTCGGAAGCAATTCGAAAATGTGGCCGCACGGTTGTCTTTTGCCGTACGCGTAGAGGCGTCGATAGGGTCGGCGACGAACTGGTTGAAGAAGGCATTAGCGTATCCATATTGCACGGAGGCCTTGATCAAAGGAAGCGTGATCGCGCGATGTCAAAATTCGTCGAAGGTCGCTGCATGGCTCTTATCGCCACCGACGTTGCCGCGCGTGGCATTGATGTTGAAGGCATCAATTGCGTCATTCATTACGACCCACCTGAAAATGGTAAGGCGTACAAACATCGCAGCGGAAGAACAGCAAGAGCAGGCTCAACAGGCACCGTGATTTCGTTTGTTCAGAATCCACAGAAGAAGATGTGCAGCAACATCCAGAAAGATGTGGGAATATTCGTCAAGTTCACCCCCCCTGATTTCAACTATCTACCCAAGTATGATGTTCAATATATACCTCCTGATCGAAAGGACAAACCTCGCAAACCCAAGCGGGATGCAAAGCGCGCTCGCTTCCACAATAAATCAGGCAGACGCCAAGGAGATCGACGTTCAAAACGTGGCGCTAATCCACGAGGTGGCCGCCCAACTGGAAGGCGCAGCCACCCACGTGGTAAGCGCCGATAATCCTGAACACTATGCAGTGGAATAGCCGACAAGAACTTCTTCACCGTCGGTACTCATGATGTAAATTGACTGTAGATTGATGCCATTTTCCGCTAGGCCGCGTGTGAATGCACCCAACGAACCGGGTTCGTGTCGCAGTGTCGCAGTGTAGAGTTCACGGACCGAGAATGCAACACCGAGAGACTCGAGCGCAGCCGTGGTCCCACCCGCATCATCAGTGACAATTGCAGCGATTGCCGAGGAACTTGCCAGTCCGGCACCTGCAATGATGTTGATTCCCGCATCCCCGATTGCTTCACAGCATTCAGCCATGGAGCCGGGCCTATCTTCCAATGTGATTAGAAACTCGTTCATGAACCGTTGAAAATGCGCCTTGCTTTCAATTTACCGAATACAATGTAGAGTTATCCGCGGGTTTTGACTTTGGCATACAACCACCAAACCCCAATCATGCCGGCTACGATAATTGTGCCCGCACCATATCCTGGATCGGCCCCATTCCATGAAGACACATTCATCACATCGCCATCACCAAGGGTCGAAATGTACCAAACAAAGGTTGCAGAAGTCAACGTCATCATCGCAATCATCCCCATAATCGAATACTTGGCGTGCTTTGGAATGGTTTTCCCTGTCGCATAGTAATCAAACATCGCAGAACCAAAATATCGATTCGTTAATGTCCAGCGAAACATAGTTTCGTTGGAACACGAGAAGAGGAACGCAGCAGGTACAGCCCATGAGACGGTGGGCCAACCCGGAACCCAGATTCCAACAACCGCAAAAACCACGAATAGTAATCCCAATCCAGAATAGAGGCGGGCCTTCGTTGGATGACTTGCAACACAGTACTGGGCGACGATTGCCTCAATCGACTCCAACCGCTCGGCCATGCCCCTCCCTCTACATGCGCCATATCACCCTTGCCATACAAGGGCCAACCTCTTCAGGAGACACCATTTGCCCTGTTTGAGTGAGGTGAAGCCGATGCGTGTCGCAACCGTAGAAAACCCACTTCGGTTGGCTGTATTTATCTCTGGATCAGGCTCCGGTATGGCGGCCTTACTCCGCCACCAAGAATCGAAGCCATGTTTGCATGAAACGGCACTAGTCGTATCCAATGTTGCTGATGTTTCGGGATTGGATAAGGCGAAAGCACACAATGTTAACACAATCACAATTGAATTAGACACTTCAATTTCTGGCAAAAACGAGCGACGTGAGGCCCACGAGATTTCCATCATGGAAGCATTGGAAGAACACCAAATCGAAGCGGTGATTTTGTCAGGATACATGCGAATCCTCTCCCCATTATTTGTGCAGGCATGGAAAGGTCGTTTGCTCAACATCCACCCCTCTCTCTTGCCAAAATATCCAGGGGCACATGCACATCGCGATGCGCTAGCAGACGGCGCAACAATCACTGGTTGCACGGTGCACTTGGTCGATGAAGGCGTGGACTCGGGACCAATTCTAGCTCAAAGCCAACTTGAGATCCATCCCGATGATGACGAGGAAAGTTTGTCAGAGCGCGTCAAGATTCTTGAACACAAATTGTATCCAGAAGTTATCGATACTTACGCTGAAAGCGCCCTTTAGGGCGCAGATGAAATCCCTTGAACATTGAAAGCATAGACGACATCGGACCGAACATGCGCGCGCGCGCCCTACTACTTGTTTTCCTGATGTTATCAGCAACCCTATCGGGTTGCTTTGGTAACGAAGGACCTGCAATTCAGGAAGAGGAACCACCCTCGGCCGATGGCGTATTTGTAACCGGTCCCGATGGCCTACCCGTTGATGTTGATCCACTTCCGTTGGTATTCAACTTCAGCGATGTCGGCGAAGATGGGCCCGAACCAAGTCTTGGAGTCACATCCAGCGGTTGCATTTTCTTCATCGCAATGGAGAAGGTCATGCGGTCATGCGATTATGGCGAATCATGGGAAGAAGTGCAAGATCCACTTGTATGTTCACCAACAACCAGTGACCCCTATGGTTGGGTTGACCCTATCACAGACCGAATTTTCAATGTGCAAATGATAGGATTGGAAACATCGTGGATTTGCTGGAGTGATGATGATGGTGAAACTTGGGTTGGCAACCCACACGATTCAGGCACAACCCCAATCAATGACCACATCAAGCTGGCAACCGGTCCTTGGACAGGCAGCGGATATGGGATTGGCGGCCAATTGTCTCAAGCATTCTATGAAACTGCAGTGTACTATTGTTACAACAAACTTGCAGGCATATTCTGCTTCACAAGTTTTGATGGAGGGGCCACATTTGAAGCGGGCGGACAAATCATTGGATTGGCCACCACCAACGGGGGCCTTCATGGAGCCATCACCTCAGCACCAGACGGCACGGTTTACGTCACACCTCGAGTTGAAACACCCACAGTGATTGTGTCAGATGACAATGGACTATCTTGGTTCGATCGGACGATGGGCGAGGATGTAGGGACACCATATCCCCGCAAAAATTCCGAGGTCGCCACCGATTCGGAATCCAATGCATATCACATTTGGACTGGAGCGGACGAAGGCGTCTACATGTCAACAAGCACCGATTCTGGACAGTCTTGGCAACAAAATAGCAGTCGAATTAGCCCAATCGAAGTCATTTCCACAGCATTCCCTCAGATTGATGCAGGGGACCCAGGAAGAATCGCCATCACATATCTCGGAAGTGAAGATGCGAGCGAATTGCAACAACCAGACCTTGACGGAAGTCCATGGGATGGCAATGCTCACTACGCAAACTCAAACGTCAGTTACTATCTGTATGTCACTTACAGTTTGAACGCACTGGATGAAAACCCTGTATTCCACACCTTCCGTGCTTCTGCAGACCCGGTGCAAGTGGGTAGCATATGTCTGAACAGCGGCGATTGCCGTGATATCGGTGGTTCAAACAGGAACCTACTCGATTTTAATGATCTACACATTGATCACGAAGGACGGGTATACATTGCATTTGCAGATGGTTGCACGGGCCCATGTGCCGAAAGTGAAAACCCCCAGCCAGAAGACTCCCGTAGCAGGCGAGCGACCATGTGTTTCCTCGCCAGCGGCCCCAGTCTTTTCGAATCAGTAGGGGAATTTTCTGGGTTTTAGAGATTATTTGAGTGGGAGGTTATTGCGACAGAATCCTTGATTCCCATCGCCGCCCTGACCAATCTAATTCTAGGCATCATCATCATCTTTGTTAGATAGTGTGCCGATGATTCCTTTGATACTTCCAATCTTTAGTTCATCATCATCAGACTCCATGGGCTCAGCCAGTAGTTCGATCATGTCCCCCAATTTTTCCCCTTTGATTGCACCGTAAATAATTCTGAAAAATAGGATGGCCACGACTACAAGAAATGAACACGCCATGAACCAAATTTCTAGGTCAACACCCATGAGGTGATTACAGTATTCTGGGTTGTCTCCTAGGGTGAATCTACAACCATTTCCCATGCCCTGCCGATTGTAACGACACCTATCAAATTAGGCCCAAACCATCCAACTTGGACAGGGGGTATGTGGTGTGATTCGACCGTCACGGCCAGAACACCCCAAACTGCAATATCTAATTAATTGAACTGTTTTCGGCGCTTTTTAATTAATTTCAATTATTTGGGGCAAATATCACACCACCTCACTGATCCGCTTTCCGTTTGGGATCACAGCATCCCCTGGTGTACTCCCTCGTTCTCTCTATGGAGCTGTATTCGAACATCAACTTGGAACATTACTCTAAAATTGAAATTAATACTAATTACACAGATTATCAATGAATTAATTCATTAATCCCCTCTGCGTCGGTATGCAACATGGAAGCCACCGTTTCACTACCATCACTGCTCGTTGAGCGGCTGATGAGCAGTGCCAACGAACTGGACCTTTCAATCAGCCAATACTGCCAACTTCTCCTTGAAAACCACTTGCAAGACGAAGACAATGTCATTACAGCAGACCCTTCCATACTAGACCCCCTCAAGTTGATCAATCTGGATGAGAATAGGTTGAACTCAACCCTTGCTGGTAATCCCCTTACAGGTGGCGCCCTTTCTGGCCACATCAATCGTCTATTGCCACTCAAGTATGGGTGCAGGATGCTTTGGTCGTTACTCGATGAGCAAGGCACAGGTCCAACCATACATGATTTCCGTTCAGCCATTAGGGTAAGCGTAGCCCCCGTTCGAACACTGCTGAAAGAATTTGATGAGCACCAGGGCCGCGAACGAGGTTCGAGAACCCACTCATCTTTTCCAAATGGCGAACGTGCCGCTACAAATCGATTCTTGAATCACTACATGATTCGAAGGGCAAGAGCTGGCGAAACCGATCCATCCGGCGCGTTGTACGATTTCGGTTTGATTGAAGTGGACGATTCTGGCAGAGTTCAATTTACTGAATCGGGAAAAAGATTCGTCAGAGAACCAAACCCCATCATCGACGACACCCTAGAGGGTGGCCCATCATTATCACCCACAGAGCGAGCGTTGATCGTATCCCAAGTAAGAAACAACATGGGCAAGGAATGGGCATATATGCGTCACATCATCGACGGCATCCACATTGGATCAAACACACCTTCCTCGTTGCTTTCCCGCATCCATCGCAGGTATGGCCCGGGCACCAAAGCAAACTGGAGTGAATCGGTCATTCCCCACATGAGAAGCGGAGTACTGGGGCGAATGCAGGCCTTAGGTTTCATCGAGAGAATTTTCACCGCGAATCGAGTTGAATATACAATTACTCCAGCAGCGATCCACATCCTAGATTGAATTGTCTACGACAATTATGATTGCAATAAATCATAAACTTAGGCATATCTCATAGAGATATGCCTTGGAGCGCATATGCATTCTTCTTCATCCTAACCGCTCTGTTCGGATTTGGCATATTCCGCATTCTCACCGGTGAAGAGAACCCAGCACACACAACCCGTCTTGGCAATGTCAGGGCCGCCCCCGTTGAAGTCGCTGAACCCCGCCCCAACCAATTCGCTCTGGAAGAAGACATGAATCAGTTGTCAACACCAATTGTCACCACAGCCTCTGGAAATACCACCTCCGACGAGCCCCTGGAAATTGAGGACACAGAAACTCCAATCGAAGCAGAACTTACTGAAATTGAGGATTTACTCGATTCTGAAGATACGCTGAACTCATCTGAAGCACTCCTTGCTGAAATTGGGGCAGAATGGGACACCAATCCCAGAAAAGAACCGGATTCCGACAAACTCAGCGTTGAAACTGGAGAAGAGGTATCAAACCCCGATCTTTCAGACTTCCACGATCGACTTGCGAGAGAAGGCGCCCAAACCGGACAAGTTCAAGTCAGTCTCATTTGGGATAACAAAAATGATCTCGACCTCAGCGTAGTCTGCCCTTCCGGTGAACGAATTTCATTTGACAATAAATTGTCATCATGCGGGGGCCAATTGGACGTTGACATGAATGAATCACCCACAAGTGAACAACCAGTAGAGAATATTTACTGGGCCGTAGATGCCGCACCAAAAGGTGAATACAAGGTTCTAATCGAACATTTTGAACATCATGCCGAAGAAGACCTAACTCCTTACAGAGTCTTGGTGGATGATGGCAATGGGCCCAAAGAGTACCGAGGCGAAATCACCAATGACGAACCACCACGTTTGGTGTGCGTTTTCACAGTCGAGTAGGGGGGAAATCAGATGCGCCTCTCCAGAAAATCCCGAAAGTTCCAACGACGCATCAATCGCGGCAGGACAATTGAGACACTCCAAACGATTGCCAATGAGGTACAGGTGGAATACGATAGCCGTGAAATAACCCACAATGAAGCGATTATGCTGGGCAATCAGATTCAACTTAGAGCGGAATTAATCGACAACACTCAACTTGTGTACTCCATCTCAGATCGCGACACTTACCGACGACTCATCGAAGTATACCTCGATGATGGCATTTTATCCCGAACCGAACAAATTCTTCTATGGGATGAGCGTAGAAAGTTAGGAATTTCTGAAGATTCCCATGACGCACTTCTTGCAGCCCTGATTGCACGCTATCAAAAGCAAGGCCGACAAGTCCACATCCAATCGATGCCAACAGCATCTAAACCCGAACAAGAGGAAGAGGAACAACCCGACGAGGAGTGATTTGATGGAGACCATGATTGGATATGCAATAGTGTCCTCCATCGTTGTGGTCATGGTATGGCAAGCCATTTCTCACTTAAGTCAAGGAAGAAGAAAATCAGAATCATTGCTGGGCGCACTAAAAATGGAAGACATCGAAGTAGAAAACACCCTCCCTCCCTCCCGCGCATCCCTATCCCAATCACTTGTCGGCCCTCGGGTCGAATATTCCCCAGAAATGACACCCTTCCCATCCCACTCGAAGCATCACCAAACCGACAAACGAGGGACAATGAAACAAGAGATTAGTGAACTCGAAGAAACCAACATTGAGCGATACTCTGTCCTGGATAGAACCACCGAAAAAAGAGAGGAATGCAAGGGCATCATCGAATTAATACAGGGATTGAGCAAGGAATACAATATCGAAGTCAATCAAGAACTTGTTGAAGCACCACTTGAAGGGGCAACCCTCGTTGAATTGGAGTTACGGCAGGCAGCTTTATTGGAACTATACGAGCGAATGTATCAACTCACATTTGAAGACACCATTCAAGAGATCCGAAAGAGAGAACTGGGGCTGCATGAAAATCAAGAAAAAGCGACAAAAGCACTGATTGACGCTGAAACAGATGAACTTACAAATCAACTTGAGCAGTTGAGACGCGAAGAAGAATTGTATCGGGAGATTCGCTCAGCACAAACGGTCAACTATCTCGAATCATTGGATTTCTCAGAATTGAATGAAGATGGATCAACTCGGCTCAAAGCCCACTACGAATTTTATCATTCACGGTTGAGCGAGAAAGAGCGCCTCCAATTCGAAGCAGAACTGTATCGGCATTTTTCCGATTTAATTCACGATTGCGAAGATCAAGAGGAATTACGCAATATGGAATTTGAGGATTTACCTGCGATTTTACTCACCGAATTGGATGAGCGGCGAAACAAACGAATCCTTTCATTGGATGCAAAAGATCAGAAGGAGAAGGAAGATGCTCGTGCTGAAGAGATCCGATTAGAGATTGAATCGGCCAAATCATCCTCATCCCTTGACAGAATCCGAATTACAGGAGTGAATCCGACTCAAGAGGAAGAATTGAAACAACTCTTTGCCCGAACCAGAGAGAACTTGGTATGCGACGAACTCAACTCAAAAATTCTTGGTTGTGAATATGTGCTTGAATTGGATGCCATCAGAATCCAGGGCGTAACAGATGAACAATTTGAATTGCTAACCGAAATCAAAACGTCAAGGCGTGAGGAATTGGTAGAGATTGCCCGCCAACGAAAATTCACCGAACAGTATACACGATATTTGGACTCAATCCCTCGAATCGAAGACATCGAGGAACTCCTTGCCGTGGACATAGTCAACATCACAGAGCCCCAGCAACAAGAATTGGAAGAATTACGACTCTCACGTTTAGATTATCTCGAAGAGATTGAAAGGCAAAGAGTCGAAGAAGCTCAAGCCAGGCAATATCAACTTCTGCGGGGTTTACTTGAAACCGCTAAGACTTCGGCCGAAATCGATAAAATCGAAATTGAAGAAGTCAATGAAGAACAGGAAGAACGCTTGCTTGAGATCAAAGAAGAAGTGAGGGAAATCCTTGTTGAAGATGAAATGATTACTACGTACGTCGAAAAAGCGGAAAAGAAATCAAAGAAAGCGCCAATCCCTGACGAATTCGATTACGAACCAGAATCAGCATTCAGAACACGAATCAAGACATTGGATGCGGGCGACGGCCATCTAAGATTCAGTTTACTGTGGGACAACATGAATGATTTGGATCTCATTGTACGCACATCAAATGGTGAAATTATCCATAGGGGCAAGCGAAAATCATCATGCAAAGGACACCTCGATCTTGAAATGAACTCTCAGCCAGAAATGAAATCAGCCCTAGAGAACATTGTATGGCCACAAGGTACCACGCCACCTTCTGGAAGTTACAACGTGTTCGTGTGGCACCGAAAACGCCACCAACGATTGCGAAGATCGGATCCGACGATTTACACCCTTCGCAGTAGAGTGGGCGCCGATTATTTCCAGCATTCGGGCAAAACTAGTTTCGGAGACAAACTCAAACTAATCGCATCCATCGAAGTCCCAGATTCAGAAACAATGAACAAACGATTGGTATCAGAATCTGAACTATATCGCCTTCAAAGAGCAGACGTAATGGCCGCTCAAACAATCGAAGAATTCCCTACAATTGATGACAAAGTCTCAACTGTTCATACAGTGATGTTAAACAGATTGATGGAAAAACGAGAATCCGAACTTGAAGAGGCCAAACGGAAGCAATACATTGCAGAACAAGAGGAGCAGTATAACAAAATCATGGCAGAAATTGAAGCGTCAAGAACCCTTGATGAATTGGCAGCAATTCGTTATTCACACGTATCAAGCGACGTTGTGAAATATATTGAGAAAGGTATTGTCAAGCGACGTAAATTAATCGAAGCTGGCATCAAGAAACAAGAGCAAATAGAATCCCAAGAACGATTTGAAAAATATCGCTCCATGGTGAATGAAGCAGAAGATCTGACCACTCTCGCATCCATTGTATTCGAGGACACCGACGACCGCCAATCAAAAGCACTTCAACAACTCCGCATCGCTCGCCGCAAAGTCTTGCAAAATACAGCGAATAGTGCTGAAATTGAGAAGGATAAGCAGACCAGATTGCACACCGCACTCAACGAGGCATACAAGCGAGGCGGCCTCCAACCATTGGCCGACGATGAATGGCGCAAGGAAGACTTCGAAGAGCGCCTCCAACTAGCAGAGGCAAATTCCGGAGATCTCCAAATCTCTTTGATGTGGGACAACAAGAACGATTTCAATTTGCTCGTTGTTTCACCGAGTGGTGAAATCGTCCATCCACGCAATAGAGAATCCCAAGACGGTGGAATCCTTGATGTTGAAATGAATCAAAAAGGAAGCACACGGGTGCCTGTTGAGAACGCATATTGGCCGGAGAAAAAAACTCCAAACGGGACATATTATGTGTACGTGCATTTCTACAAAGAACATGAATTGTTCAAGAGAACTAATCTCTACGAATGCCGAATCCAAATTTTAAACAAAGGCGCAAGGTCTGAATTTTCAGCTCAAATGTCAGCCACAAACAAATTGCAATTCATCACATTGGTGGAGGTGGCGTGATTTTGGCAAATTTCACTTCAATGGAGACGTTCATAGTCCGACTACTACACCGTAGGTGTAGAATCATCGATTCAAATGCAATACAGGGGTGCCCAAATGCGTAACAAAACCATCCTCGTTTTCGCAATATTGGTGCTACACTGCCTCGCCCCATTCGCATCCCCTCCCACGAACCATCAATCGACAATAGACGCCGAATTCACTGTTGCAAGAGATGCAAGTGCAGATCTCAATGTAACCCAGATTGAATGGATCGGAGCCTCATATTATTGCAATCCCTGTGTAACAGACGTTCTAACACCGGGTTCTCAAGAGGTGCGAATCACAATTGCAAATGACGGATTACTCCCCGGTGGTGGCGTGGCCACCGTGTGGATCGATAGCAACGACGGAATGGGCTCGAATTCGATTGGTAGCCAATCAGTCACACTATCACCAGGGGCCGTATCTCAATATGTATTCACTTGGACTGCAATACTCGGCACAGGACAGGAAATCAATGCCTATGTAACACCACTACCTGGTTCAGACATTGATTTGTCCAACAATCAAATCATTCAGAATTTTGATGTGGATGAGGTAAATGCAGGCGAAGTATACTCGGACACCTTACCTGCAGATGGTTCGCGCCTCGCTCTAGAAAACGAAGTTGTTTCTGTCGGTGTTCGAAATGCAGGAAACATCGACACAGAGGCGACACCAATCATCACCCTCACGCCTGTATTGGGTGGAACACCCGTCACATTCACAGGAACAGCAACCTCACTTCCGGCTGGCAGTGTTGCATTTCCACCCACTGTGGAACTTGCCTCACTCATCATCACTGCAACAGGATTGTCTGGTGATTACATATTATCTGGTGAAGTATACTTCAATTCAACAACCCCACTCTTATCAGACACCGTCAGCATCACCTCGCGCACTGTGACATTCAGCCCCTATCGAACCATCTTGCTTGCACCAAGCGATAGAGCAGTCGAACCAGGCGCTTCAACGACCTTATCATTCATGGTTCAAAACATTGGAGAAGCAGCTGATCGATACAATTTCACAATCACTTCGGTCCAAGGTTGGGCTGACACTTCCGGCAACCCTGGCCAAACCCAAATCATCAACGCATCATCATCAACAACCATTGTTGTCACAGTGACAGTACCTTTCGCCACGAATCGTTCCTTGTCCGATTTAATCACTGTCGAAATCGAAAGCGAAGGCGGCGAATACAATCTTTCAGACTCAGCTGCAGTGATGGCTGGAGATTTACTATTGGGTGAGTTGAATCACAGTAGCTGGCTTGTAGACATCATCCCAGGGACTGAAGAAATTATTCAGTACACATTACGCAATAACGGCACATCTCCAGCGATTTTCAATCTAGAAGCAGGGTATTCGCAAACTGCACCAGGGTGGACTGCTGAGATATATCCAACCACCACACCTTACATGACTGTCGGCGAAGAAATCATCGTCAATGTGATTGTCCAACCACCATCACTTTCACTACCATTTGATCCCACTTCTAAACTCGCAGAAGGGAACCAATTGACTCTTTGGACCATGGTGGCACCTATCGGCGGTGGGCCCAACGTCCAACATACGACCCTCCAAGTTCAACCTACAATCATGGTCGAATTATTCGCGGACCAAACTGAATTCCCAGTAGATCCATCCGAGTTGTTGATTGGCCCCGTGTCCCGTTTTGCTGACATTGAAATGGAACTACGGCACAACCTAAATTCCAACAATACTTCAATATCAACTACTGTGGACATTCAATTATCCGCTGCACCAATCGCTTTCACATCTTCTCGTCCGTCAAATGGTCCGAACGAGATTTTCCGATGGAACAGTTCAGTGACACCAAGTCAAACGAGTATGGAACTTGGAGAAACAGAATCACTTGTGGCATCAATTCTAGGTCCCTCAGATATGTTACCCCTTGCAGGTTCCCTCTCATTTGATGTGACTGCAAACCTCACCTTATCAGGAGCACTAAGCGGTATACAGGCCCCAGAGTCGAACATCAGCCTCACACTTGAGATTCCAGAATTGACACTCGCTGATGTTGAAATCCCACCCCCAACAACTGTAATTCCCGAGGTTCTTTCGTCCACCCCCATTACAATATTCAATACAGGCAACCACCAAACAAATCTCACATTGAGTGTCGAGGGGCCCGAGGGCTGGACCACCTCTATTTCACCAACGACAATTTCTGGACTTCATTCAATCGTAGATGCATGGCCCTCAGTTGGAGTGGACAACGCGACCACATCACTCAGCGTAACAGCACCCCAAAACACCCGAGCAGACACTCCATTCGAAGTCAATGTAACAGTAATGGGCGACGATGGAGAAGTTCTGACAGTAGCCGCCATCCCCTTCCTTGTAGAGGAAGTCATTGGAGCATCACTCACCCCCGAATATGCTGTTGCGGCGATTCCGGTGAATGGCAACTCATCGATTGCCCTTGAAGCCAATAATACTGGCAATTCTCTGCAGACATTTACGATTTCAATTGAGGAATCACTGGATGACATCAACCTGACATTAATTTCAGATACAGACATTGACATCGAGCCCGGAGAAGTCAGCATCGTTCAGATTGAAGTTACATCTGAACAATTTGCTCGAGCCGATGAAAATCATAGCGCTCAGGTGGTATTGTACCACAACGGAATCGAATTGGATCGGATCGACGTTTATGTGGAAATGATTGCCAACCACCAAATTGAATTTGAACACACCAGCGAATATTCCGTCGTACCCGGAATGAGCCTCAGTATTCCAGTCAACGTGACCAATGTAGGCAACCTGGAAGAGTTCATCAATTTCACATCATTCGCTCCGACTGGCTGGCAATCATCAGTGACACCATTGAATATGACAATTGATGCAGAAGGCATCGAAGTTTTACCACTCATCATTGATGTCACGGTCCCCCCCATGTCCAACGATGCGGACCTAGATCCGGGTTCAATCCACAACCTCATGCTAATGGCAACCAATGTTAGCGATTCCATTCAGGTAGGGTCAACATCTGTTCTATTCAACGTCGAACCTGTATTCGTTCTTTCATCAGACGACTTCCCCGACATCGTCGACCTCTTGCCGGGGGAATTGAGAACATTCGCCATCGAGATTTCAAATGATGGCAATCAAGATGTCATTCTCGATTTGGATTGTGAAGTGGACACTCCAGCACGATGGGACGTATCTGATTGCGACGCCACCAATATCACACTCGCCAGTGGAGAAAAGCGCGCAGTATCCTTTAGCGTTGAAGGCATTGCATCAGATCACTACAATCTTGAACAATCGGGTTTGCGATTGACATTCGAACCCCAAGATAATCATTCAGGAGACGCCCTTCTTGCGACGGTGTTACGCATTAGTAGAATGCACCAAGATGAACCCATTGAACTCTCAGGCGGCCAGGAAACGCACGATATTGAAGTGGATTGGATGCACGTGCCAGCAGTCGGACAAACAGCTGACTTACGTGCCATTGCCTATGAATTGGAATTGACAAACGCCAGTCGTTACATCAACGAATCATTGTATTCAGGGGATGTAAATTGGTCATTCGAGGTCAGTTTCGGAAGTGGATTCACACCCCTATCCAACAGCCCATTCACTATGCCTCCAGCTGCCCCTATGCAATTGAAGTCCATGACAATCCGAGCCGTCTTACCTCCAGCCACCAGCATACCCCCGGGCGATGGGTGGACACTCATTTTCAATTTGACACACCCCGAGGAATTCACCAGCACCCAGGTCACATTTGATTTCCGAGTAGACGCATGGGCCGACCCCTCCGTTGTCACCATCCTACTCGAGGGTGGATCGGATTTTATTGAATCAAACTCAGGAACATTGGTTGCTGAAATCACAAACGGAGGGAATGCCGCCACCGCCCTTGGAATCATTGCCACATTGGATTGCGAACCGGGCATCAAAATCCACGATGAAGCGACACAAGCAATCATCGTCATGCAACCATTTGAGACGAAAGAAGTGGAGTGGGAAATTGAATCCAACGCTCTCAATTGGTGGGTTTCTGCAGATACGGTGCCGTGCACAGTCACCATTGAAGCACCAGATATGGAAGGAGATGATGAATCGAATGACATCAAATCAGTATCGTTTGATGTTCAATCGTGGTCCCTACCCCTGCTCATTCTCATACCAATCACCCTCGCTCTAGTAACACAATCGAGTCGATTATTGCGCAGAGCATCCGAGGACGAAAGATCCCTGATGCTGTGTGCATATTCGGGAACTGCATTGTTAGGTTTAGCCACACAATACAACCTAGGTTCCTACGTGAATTTCTCATTGGCAGCCACTGCGTTGTTGTGGGTGACATTCATCACATCTCGCTCATCCGGATTCGAAATCCCAGCAATTCTTTCCGACCGGCAGAATATGCAACGCGGCTCCGAATCAATCTTTGAAGACCATGAAACTGAAATGGACCGCGTTCTAAAGCAACTCGCGATGAAATTGGCTTTTGCCCCATTGGGCTTCATCATCGTCGCAATCGTCATGCCGAACGACATCTCATGGGCACTCACTAATATTGGATCCATTCTCTTGTATGCTATTATTGGAGCACTTCTTGTTGTGTACATGACCCTTCGAACTAGAAACATCTGGCTAATGATCTTCAATGAGTTGGCTGCGATGGAAATCGAATCCCAAGAACTACTCATTCAGTTGGGCAACCCATCTGCTGATTTGCGTAGGATTACCATTGGGCAGAGATGGGGAGAGGCACACGACGTAAGCGTGGAGGTAGATTCCAATGTCTGAATTGACCACAATTTCAACTCAGGGTTCCTATCGGGCCCAAGTCACCCGCCTCAATTTAATTCTAGATGAACATCTCCGTTTGATTCAGGAATCAGTGACAGACAAACATGCGAGGGATGCCCGTAGAAGCATCCGTCAAGCACGCCGAGATATCGATGAACTCAAGGCCCAAGTCGGCCGAATGCATCGCGCAATCGGCATGTTGCACACCATCATCAGAGAGAGGTCTACAACCGAAAACGAACTGGTCGATGTATTGTTGACAATGAAGACAGCAGAGACCCTCATCTTGCGAGGCGCTTTCGATGAAGCCTCATTGCAACTGGAAAGGTTGGTGGAACATTTACTCATCAATAGTGCTGCATTGAACCCCTTCATCTTCTACGAATTTTGGATGGGTGTTGAAGCACGTTGGGACACTGGCTCTGACAATGGGCAACTCTTGGTTAGGGTTGAGAACACAAGCCCTGGATTGCTACCGGGATTCAATGTCAAAGCACCAGTTCCACCGAATTGGCGATCATCCCCGCCATCTCAAGCCATCATGGCTCTCAATTCTGGAGAATCCTGCGATCTTCTATTCAATATCACACCATCTGCCATGGCAGCCATTCGAGATGTTGGCGCACCTGGAAGTTTGCAAGAACATCTCTCACTCCAGTCTGGCTACAATTTGACTCAGCAAGGGCTCACAATCGATTGTCGTGTAGAGAACAAAACTGCGGAGACGATGACCGATGTGTTGGTGACGCCATGGATACCACCAGGTTGGAAAACCAACTCATGGCCATTCATCAGAACACTTGAACCAAATCAGGTCGAATTCGTTACTATTTACCTTGATTTGGCCAAATAACCCCATGGGAGCCTGAGTATAAACATGGAGTAGAATAAAATACCTTCTCGACTAAAAATAAACCACAGGAACGTGAACAAATGTCCAGAGAGAATCGATACCTAAACGAGAACGAGAGCGGCGCCATCGGCATCGGCGCGATGATTATCTTCATCGCACTGATTTTGGTCGCTGCAGTAGCATCAACAATCATCATCAAGACAGCTGAAGAACTCCAACAGAGAGCTGAAGCAACTGGTGATGACACGCGTGATGAAATCAGTGGAAAAATCCAACTGGTTGGCGCGTACGTTAGCGATGATAACGCAGCCGGAAATGCCGCCGATGAAATCACACTGATCGTCCAACTCAGTGCTGGTTCGGACACGACACTACTTGCCAATATGGATTGGTTCATCGTTTGTGATGGCGGTGCAGGTACAGCCGATGTCAATACAGCTGACTTTGACGGTGTTGCAACAGACTTGGATGGAACACTCCTTGTAGCAGGCTCGTCAGTCCAAGCAGGTGAAACATTCCTGGTTCCAATTGACACCTCGACAAACTGCCAACCTGGTGTTGGTGATGAACAAGAACTCCGTGTGATCATTGACGGTGGTGGCGAAACTTACGCTCAACTACACTACAACAGTGTAGACAATGGCGACACCATCGTATGATACTATGATAACCCCCCTGCCCCCCTACGGGGGGCAGAGGACATAGTGAGGTTTTGTCATGGGGTTGCTGTCATTTCTCGGATTCGGTTCAGACGACGACTACAACGACGTCGATGAAGCCTCAGTGCAGCGTTTAGAATCATTATCCGAGCAAGCCGTTGAGGCCGTGATGGTTCCTGAGGAATCCATTCCGATCGAAGAGGACGCCTGGACGCTAGCCCCGTCCCCCGCTAGAGCCCGAGTCGGGGCCAGTGGACTTGAACCCGTAGCCGTTGATAGTAAACCCGCATCTACAGGCACTTCAACGATGGATACCAAAGCAATCGAGCAGAGATTGGATGACCGTTTCGACCGCATCGAAGCGACCATGAGCATCATGGATGCCCGACTTACACAGTTGCATGTATCTGATAATTTGTCACATGCATTACCAACGGACACTTTGGTGACAGCTGATGGCGACGATGAAGAAACCGCAGAACAGGCTGACGAAACTTCCGATGATGTAGATGATCCAGAATCATCTGCTGGCGAAACTGTCAATTTACTTGATTTGTATGAGGGGAGCGTCGCAGACCTCAATCCATTCCTCAACCGCCGCCCAGATTCTCGTTCTCAAGGACCTTCAGTGACCATAAGTGAAATTTCAGCATTATTGTTGGACCACCTTTCATCTGAATCCGCAGCAGTATTCATTGAGAAAGCGAAGGCCAGTGGGATGATTTCGAAGGCCGAATCGACTGAATTAACCGCCATCATTGGGTTGGCCAATCCAGCAATCAATGACGATGGTTCGGAACACTTACCACATCGCACCCTACTGATGTTCGGCTCGATGGTGGAAGCCTGGCGAAATTCCCGAACCACCTCCGGAGAGGGGGCCTGAGATGTGGGCGGCTCAGTGAGCATTTCAGCTCTGATTGTCGGAACCGCACTTCTCGGCATCTTTGCCCTCGCATCATTGTCACTGAATAACAGTGCCCTTTCTGCTTCTGAAGTATTGGAAGAGGCATCGGACGAACCCGAAATTCGCCTCATCAACGCCTCAGAATCAAGTGGCGTGATACACCTTAACATGACCAATGCTGGAGATGAAACCATATCATTTGATCAAACGTGGTTCAGCATTGATGGAGAATTGCCAATTAGAGCGAGCGACTATCACACTCAGAGTACCATTCTATTCCCTGGAGAAACATTGCACATGCAGTTGACCGGCACAGGCCACACGTCTCCCGCACGTCTCTTCGTTGCAAGCATGGGCAGCCAATCCGGAGTATCATTTTCATGAGGTGTGGCTATGGCAGATGGTGGTGCTAGTGAATTGATTATGCTGATTTCCGGCCTATTGGTCGCAGGCATCGTCACCACCTTACTGGTTGCATCGTGGGGCGGACTAGCCAATTCAGTGGACACTGCTCAGACTCAGGCCGAAGCCAACTCGAAAACAAAAGCCGCATTGGCCAGCGATCCAATGCAAGTTTCGTGGGATCAACCATCTTGCAATCTCTCTTTGCACATTCAAAATACAGGTTCCCTTGAACTGATGGATGACGAAATAGGCATCATCGCGAATGGCACAGCATCAACAGTAAATCAAACACGACTACTCGGAAATAGTTCGGTTTGGACTTCAGGAGAAGTACTCGAATTACAGGTTTGCCCCCCTGGAATTACAATGTCAGCAGGACAGGAAATCACCGTGACTGTAATTGTGCGTAGCGAGCACTATCAAGGCATCTCAGGCCAATATTCGTTTAGCGAGGTGGTACGCCTTGTCTGATGATACCGGGTTTGCTTTTGAATTGGAGACGGACAGTTTGTCCGATAGTCTTGGGCGCTTCCTCCCCCGAAGATCCCTCTACATCGTTACAGGTAATATTGGGGCTGGAAAGAGTTTGATTTCTCAACGTATAGCGTTTGGTTTGGTTTCGAATGATGTTCGAACAACTGTGATTTCAACCGAGCTCACAACACGAGGTTGGTTGGAGCAAGTGAACAGTTTAGGATATCCACTAGAGGATGCAGCAAATTCGGGAAAATTCACCCTATTATCGCGGTTTGGAGTTGTTTCTGATGAAGTAGAAGGCCACGTCGATATTGAGGAGATATTGTCATCTGAGGCGTTACAGCATGCTGATATTTCCATCATTGATCGAGCATCGATGATACTTCAGCATTATGAGGGGACACCTGAAAAACTCCTCAGTCGACTTCGAACATTTTGTGCGGAAGAGCGCTCACTCATGTTGTTACTTGATCCCGATGAAATCTCAGAAGAAATGATGCGGACCTTGTATTCATCCGCAGAAGTGGCTATCGAGATGCGAACATCAGAGATTGGCGGTGGGCTTTCACGAATCTTAGCAGTCACTCGCTTCCTGCGAGCAGCAGGGCCAGTGCAACCCAGAATCGGTTGGCGTGTCGAACCAACCATGGGCTTCATTGTCGACATTACTGCAGTCAGTTGAGGGATGAAATATGGAAGCCGAAGAGGTCGAATTCGCCCAAGGGGATCTCAATGGAGTCATGGCTCGATACGATCACGTTCGTGAATGGGTTGAGGACTTTGAATCACGTCACGGCACACGCCCGATGTATTACGGACCATTGGACCGCGCAGCATCTAAACAAGACCCCCTCAATCTGATTTACCATCTTCGTGGACCCTTGTTCGCGCACGTCTACCGCCCTCCACAAGATGAAGAAGGAGGTGGACAAACTCTGTGGTTTGGCATTGAACCTTATTTGACAGAAGAAGAGGAAACAATCAAACAAATCCTCGTCGAGAGATTACTCAAAGAAGCACCCAACTCCCCTTCCTTTTCCACCGATGCTGAATTTGAGGCAATGCTGGGGAACATGATGAAAAAACATACGAAAATATCAGATGTTCCAGCATCAATCAACGATGCCATCACACCCGTTCGAAGAGCACTCGGCCTGAATGACCCACCTATCAGTGTTACAGAACAACAAATGGAACGCCTACAGTACACCGTAATTCGGGATCTCGTCCGGTCAGGCCCACTCGAAACTTTACTTTCCGATGAAATGCTTGAAGATATTCACGCCGTTGGATTGCGATACATCAGCATGGATCACAAGGTGTTTGGAATGGTTACATCAAACATTCGTTTCCGTGACCGAGAGATGCTAGAACGGTACCTGCGCGCCATGTCGGAGCGCATTGGTCGCCCTGTATCAGATAGCAAACCAATCATCGATGGTGCCCTTCTGGATGGCAGCCGTATCAACATCATTTATTCTGATGACGTCTCAATGCTGGGATCATCTTTCACCATTCGAAAATTCGCAGAAGAAACCATCTCAATTACTCAATTGATTCAATGGAAAACCATGTCGGCAGAAGTTGCAGCCTACGTATGGCTCTGTCTTGAAAATGGAATGTCACTCTTGGTGTCAGGAGAGACGGCATCTGGAAAGACAACGACATTGAATGCGATTCTTCCGTTCATTGATCACAACGTGAAAATCTACTCTGCAGAAGACACACCTGAAGTGAAAGTTCGCCACCGATTGTGGCAACGACTCGTCACTCGGGATTCTAAGAATGAAGACTCCAGAGTCGAGATGTTTGACCTTCTAAAGGCTGCACTAAGAAGCCGTCCACGATACATCATCATCGGTGAGATTCGTGGTGCTGAAGGTGCAACAGCATTCCAAGCAATGCAGACTGGCCACCCCGTGATTGCAACATTCCACGCATCATCGATTGTCAAAATGATTCAACGATTCACCGGCGACCCCATCAACGTCCCAATGCGTTTCTTCGACAACTTGAACTTTGCAATTTTCCAAGAAGTAGTTGAAGCCCCAGGTGGTGGAATTGCTCGTAGAATTACAGGTATCGATGAAGTGATTGGATACAATAAACACGCAGATGGTGTACTCACCAGAGGTATGTTTGATTGGGATCCTGTTCGGGATAAGCACTACTTCCGCGGTATGTTCCAGTCGCATCTTATGGAGAACAAGATGGCAGCCCTCATGGGCTTCGAAAATAAGCGTGATATCTATGAAGAAATGGCTCGCCGCGCTGAAGCTTTACAGAGAATGGTAGACAGAGATATTACTCATTATGACGACGTTTTCGACTTACTCGATATTTACTATCAGCAGGACTGGGAAGCGTTCTCAAACGCAATCGACACTTGGGTACCAATCGAAGACTGAGGTGAAAAGATGGAACGGCTACCACTCTACCAAATTGCATTCCGCAGAATGGAAATGCCACTCGTGGAATATGCCCTCAAAGTCGTGTTGCCAGCCTTTGTCGGGGGACTGGCAGTATCCTCAATTCTCTTCTTCACTCTGTCTTCGTTTTTCATCGGCGCCTCAGGCGTAGTTCTCCTGATTTTATTCCCGTTTGTTTCTACCGTGGGCGCCATTTCTTGGCCAGTTATTCAGACCATGCGCGAGGCGGTTCTCATCGAGAAGGAAATGCACATGTTCATCACCAGAATGGGAATTCTTAGCATCGGCGAAGTCACATCTCAATCCATGTTCGACATTCTTCGTCAAATGAGCGATTATGGAGCGCTAGCAAAAGAAGTGAAAGCCATTGAGACATTGGTGGACAAGTGGCATACAAGTTTGGCAGAAGCATCTCGGATTATTGGACGTCAAAGCCCTTCACCCATTTGGGGAGATTTCCTAGATCGAATGGCATTTTCAGTTGAAGCCGGCCAACCCATTGCTGAATTCATGAAGGCAGAGCAGAAAACCTTCGCCAAGGAATTTGACACCTTGTATGACACCCGCCTAGAGTCCATTGACATGCTAAAGGAGATTTACATCTCATTGACCACCACTGGCATTTTTGGCCTTGTTGTTGCTGGAATTCACTTGGTTCTCTTCATCACAGGTGGTTCCGGTTCTACACCATTCGATGTGCTGGTTAGAATTCGCTGGGTCCTGCTTGCCGCATTGTTATTCGTCATCATGCAAATCTCGATGCTGGTCGCATTCCGTTCAGTGGTACCCGATGATCCAATCTTTGGTAGACATGAATTTGAAACAACGTTCAGAACACGTTCACGACAAACTTGGTTGACCGCTGGAGGCATGGGCCTCCCCATCTTATTTTCAACAATTGTTGTCGCAATTTTGTATAGTGAAATCATCACATCGTCGTGGGACAAGTACGGACTGGTCTTGGTCGCTTTGTTATTCACCCCGTTCCTCGTGCCAGGGGTTACTGCGTCTCGAGAAGAAAAAAGCATCATGCGACGAGACGAATCCTATCCCGGTTTCATTCGTGCTTTGGGTGGAACAGCACAGGCTCGCTCATCTGAACCATCAGCAACAATCAAGGCACTACGAGGCATTGACTTCGGTTCTCTCAACGATTCGATTGCAAGTCTAGAAAGCCGCTTGATGCTACGGATTGATTCAGAACGCAGTTGGGATTGGTTTTCCGCAGAAGTGAATTCGTCAATGGTGTCACGATTCAATCGCATCTATTTGGAAGGCGCTCAAGCGAGTGGGGAGCCAGCTGCAGTGGCTGATCTTGTCAGCCAGAACACAACAAATCTCTTGTCACTGCGCCGACGTAGGGCACTGTCAGCCAGCACAATGAATGGTGTTGCGTATGGTCTCCTAGTGGCGACAATCGTGTCATTCAATATCGCGATTGCAGTTGTGTTCCAATTGGGTTCCAACGTTGCTGGTGTCGCTCAGGGCATGGAGAGTATGGATTTTGGTGATATTACCACCAACGCAGGTGGCCTTGGTTTGCCAGTATTGGAAGATGCAGGAGGCGTTGAATCGAATATTGCTTTGTTCAAAATCGTCACTTCCATACTGATTGTATTCATGGTATTCATTCTCTCGTCAGTCGCCTCTCGTTTACGTGGAGGTGGAATCACATTGGCTCTTGGCCAAGTCTCGACAATGATGTGGGTTGCAGCGATTACCAGCGTTCTTACAGGTATTTTACTCGAATCAACCCTCGGCGCCTTCTTCACTTCGACATAGTCGACATCATCCACAACACCTTTGAGTGATTGATACGGCCGAAAGGTCGCAATAACCAATGGAGGTGGGCCATTTTGCAGCAACTTTTCGATGAATTATCTGGTGTTAAAGATTGGGCAGACACTCTTCCAATTTACGGGAAGATTGGTATCTGTATTGGACTCAGTCTTGCTCTTTTCGGTTTTGTCAAATTTGTATTGTTGAAGAAATTTGGTGACTTCGTTAACAAAACCAAGGTGGGCTGGGACAACGATTTATTCGTCCCACTTTCATCGCGCACACTTGCATTTTGTGCAATATTCTGTATCAATGGATCCTTGGCTTGGTTATCACCTGATGCCATGGCAGCCTCATTCCATGTATTGAACGCTGCATACATCCTCATTTTCACCAGCATGATCAGCAGTACAATCAGCGTCATTACACCTCCATTCATGACATGGATTAATTCCAATAGTCAAGGAGTTGCAGTCACTGGAAGAAATCACTTCGTGAGTGGATTATCTCGAATCCTCGTTTGGGCACTCGGACTGTATTTGGTCCTCGATGAATTGCAGTTGGAACTTACAGGTTTACTGGCTTCAATGGCCGTATTCTCTTTGATTGCAGGTCTGGCTCTACAACAAACATTGGGAAACATTCTGAACTCATTCTTGCTCGCAATGGACCGGCCATTCGATGTTGGCGATCGCATTCAAGTAGACGATATTGAAGGCAAGGTCGTCTCGACAGGAATTCTCTCCACCAAGGTTCTGACATGGTCTGAAGAATTGGTAATTATTCCCAACAACACATTGGTGTCTAGCACCATTTTGAATAAAGCACGTGGTGGAGGAGATGGAGTACCAAAGCGCATCAATTTGCTCATCGATGTCAGTGTAGCCTACGATGAAGAGCCACCCCACGTGAAGCAAGTGCTGACTGAAGTTGCCCAAAGTTGCCCGTATACACTTGACACACCTAGATCTCGAGCATTGATTATTCGATTGGGCGATTATTCAATCGATTTCCGATTGTATACTTGGATTTCTGATTATGCCGATGAATGGCCAGCTCGCGATTGGATTATGCAGACGATGACCGACAAATTCCGCGAAGAAGGCATCGTCATCCCCTACCCTGTTAATATCGAACTTAAATCACAGCCATCCGGGTCCTTTAGCCGTGGCGGGAGTCATGAATTGAAGGTCAGGCGAAAAGCCGCTCGACAGCACACTGCGCGCCTACAGATGGCCAGAGCGGACGAACTTCATCGCGAAGAAAGAGAAACAGTCAAGTCGGAAATTGAGTGGCTTGAAAATCAACTTTCAGACACCTCATTAGGTGCTCGTGATAAGGACAAGATCCGAGCCGAAATTACCGGCCTAGCATCCACGCTGGATATGTTTGATGGCGATTAATCTCTCCACCGCCGTAGGCGGTGTTATTTTAATCGCCACTCCGTCCGACAAACTATGTCCACCACTAGGGTATGCCAATCGATGATGCTGACGGGGTTGCTAATTCTCGTCTCATGCCTTGCGATTTTTAGTGCACAAATTACTGATAACAATCAATTGGAAATCCAGCAAAGTAGTGACACAAGTCCGAATGCCCCTGGATTCCAATCTGGATCAATCTTCACTCACGATTCGTTGGCAGCAGGTGATGAACACACTTGCGCCATCCTTACCGATGAGAGCATGTCATGTTGGGGTGCGAATGGCTTTGGCCAATTGGGCACAGGCGATAATACGGCTTCATCCAATCCAGTGGCAGTTTCATTTGTCAATCCCGGTGGAGTGACAACGTTGTTCCCAGTCAGTGTGTCATCAAGTCAATACCACACTTGTGCAGTGCTGAATGATGGTTCAGTGCAGTGTTGGGGTGGCAATTCGTACGGCCAACTCGGAGATGGAACAAATACTTCACAATCTTCACCAACAGGTGTTGACCTCGGGGAAAATCACAGTGCGGTGATGATCGGTGTGGGCAAAACCCACACTTGTGCAATCCTCGAAGATGCAAGCGTTTCGTGTTGGGGTTACAACATCCACGGCCAGATTGGAGACGGGACCAATGTTCAGCGTAACAGCCCAACCAGTGTTGATTTGGGCGAAAACCGCAGTGCTGTGGCCATCTCTTTGGGTGAATCACATACTTGTGCGCTTCTTGACGATACAACACTCAAATGTTGGGGATTCAACAACCACGGGCAAATTGGAGATGGCACATTCACCAATGCCAATACTCCGACCACGGTAGACCTCGGTGATGATACAGCAGTTGCTGTGGCCGCCGGTCGCCATCACACATGCTCACTGCTTTCCGATGGAACCGTTTCATGCTGGGGATGGAATGACCGAGGACAATTGGGCGATGGCACATATACGAGTCAACCCGAACCAACATCCGTTACAATTGATACCGGCGTGACATCACTCGCTATTGGTGACCGCCATACTTGCACAATTCTAGACAATGGTACAGCCATGTGCTGGGGGAACAATGTTTTCGGGCAATTGGGTAATGGGGCCAATACAAATTCACAAATCCCAGCCTATGTCGACTTCCCATCAGGAATCGATGTCGCTGGCATGGTTGCCGGTACTCACCACACCTGCGCTGTCATTGATGACGGGTCTACTTATTGCTGGGGTGGAAATAATGAGGGCCAAATTGGAGATGGGACCAACATCACCACAAATTCCCCAGGTTCTGCGATTAGCGGTTTGACTTTGGCACTAGATGACCGAGATCGCGACAATGACGGAACCACGGACATCTATGACACACATATTCCTGGAGACGAAGATGGAGACGGCATCGCCACTCCAGCAGATCAATTCCCCGACAACCCGGCTCGTTCAGAATCTTGCAACCCCGGATTTTATGGCCGATATTCATGCCAAGAAGCTGATGCAGGATACTACGCACCCTCTGGATCCATTATCCAGTTGCGATGCGATATGGGCACATATCAACCAAGCACCGGCCAAGAAAGTTGCATTGATGCAGACATGGGACATTACGTCCCAGAAGAAGGTGCAACAACCCAAGAATCCTGCACAATCGGTCACTTTCAGGCATTGACCGCCCAATCTTCATGCGATGATGCGACACCTGGTCATTTCGTTGATGCACCCAATGCTAGTGCACAGAGTGAATGTGGAATTGGAACATACCAACCTAACTCAGCTCAATCATCTTGCATCGATGCATCACCGGGATATTACGTAGACACCCCCGCATCTGCAAGTCAAACAGCATGCTCTCCGGGTTCATACAACCCAGCGACAGCATCCAACAACAGTTCTGCTTGTTTGGATGCCGATCTTGGACACTACGTGAGTAGTTCAGGTCAAACCTCTCAGACCACAGCATCTCCGGGAAACTATGTTGATTCGACAGGCGCCTCATCTCAAACACCATGTCTAGCAGGCACATACAATCCAGACACAGGTTCCAATAGCAGTTCTGCCTGTTTAGATGCTGATCTTGGCCACTATGTCGGCCAGCAGGGCCGTTCATTCCAATCTCCAGCAATGCCGGGGTATTATGTCGATACGACTGGAGCAACCGCACAAATTGCGTGCTTGCCAGGCACTTACAACCCCAATTCAGCATCCACCGTCGCCACAGATTGTGTCGATGCAGACCTTGGATACTATGTGAGCCAATCAGGTCGTTCATCCCAAACGCCTGCATCAACGGGTTACTATGTTGATACGACAGGTGCTACAGCCCAGATTGCTTGTTCACCGGGCTCTTACAACCCAGCAACAGCATCCACGGCTGCATCCGCATGTTTGACTGCAGACCCTGGTTACTATGTGAGCCAGTCAGGCAGTTCATCCCAAACTCCAGCATCTCCGGGATACTATGTTGATTCAGCTGGGGCAACCGCCCAGATTGCTTGCTCACCGGGAACCTACAACCCTGTGTCCACATCAGATGACGCATCCGCGTGTCTAGACGCAGATATTGGTTACTATGTGAGTCAATCTGGACGCTCCACACAAACTCCAGCATCAACAGGACACTATGTCGACTCGACAGCATCAACCGGTCAAACTCCATGCTCTCCTGGTTCATACAACCCCGCAACCGCACAAACATCGGCTGCAGCATGTCTTTCTGCAGACCCTGGTTACAAAGCCCCCAATTCAGGTATGGGTAACCAACAAGCATGTTCACCGGGAACCTATCAGCCCAATTCGGGTCAACTAACGTGCCTAGATACTGATCTTGGAAACTATGCAAGCGGTTCAGGCAATTCGGACCAAACCCCATGTCCTGATGGCACATTCATCAATTCGACTCAAACCAGTGCTTGCACGCCTGCACCACAACACTACTACGCAAATGGAACAGGCAACATCAACCCATCACCCTGCCCATCAGCAACAGCAACCCTAGGACAGGGTTCTACATCAGTTGACAGTTGTTTACAAGATTCAGATAGTGACGGTACTCCGAATGAAATTGATAACGATGATGACAATGATGGAGTCCTCGATCACAACGATGCATTCCCAACCAATTCGGCAGAATCAGTTGATACTGATGGTGACGGCGCTGGAAATAACGCAGACCCTGATGATGATGGTGACGGTTGGGATGACACTTTTGACACATTCCCGTTGGATGAAAATGAGTGGCTAGACACAGATGGAGACACCATAGGTGACAATGCAGATACCGATGATGATGGAGATGGTTGGAGTGATTCTGATGAGGGAACTTGCGGTAGTGACGTATTGGATGCCACAAACCAACCTATGGATACAGACGCCGATTCGATTTGTGATGTGATGGATCCTGATGATGATAACGACACCATCCCAGATACCAGTGATACCTGCCCAGGTCACGATGACACACTAGATTGGGATGACGATGGCATCCCTGATGGGTGCGATAACGACATGGACATCGATGGAGATGGAATTGACAACATGGCAGACCAGTGTGACAATACCCCCCTCAACGAAATCGATCAAATCGATGAGAACGGCTGCGGTCCTTCTGAAAGCGGTGATGGTGATGGAGATGGCATTTCAGATGGTTTAGACCTCTGTCCAAACACCCCATCAGATGAGATTCCAAACACATCGGGTTGTGGGGCTTCACAGAGAGACAGTGATGGTGATGGCTGGACAGATTCTGATGAACTGGCTTGTGGCCATGATTACCTCAATGCAAATGACGAGCCTGACGAATCTTGCGCAGCAAGTGAAGGTGATACCGATTCAGAAGATGGAATCATGGCATTCAGTTCATGGATTTGCTTCATCTTGCTCCTCATTGTGATTCTTGTAATCTTGATGATTCTTTCATCAAGTCGTGATAAGGATGGCAAGATCATATTCAACATCACGAGTATCACAACAAAACTCGCGGGCAAACTCAAGAGCGAGGATGATGACGACGACGATCCTTTTGCCAACCTCGAAGAAGAATCGACTGCAACAGCATCTCCTGTTGATGATTGGTTGGATGAACCCCTTCCTTTCAAAGAAAATGAAGAGCAGAAGCAGAAGGACGCTGAGGCCAAGGCTGAGCAAGAAGCCGTCGAACAGAAGTTGAAGGACGCTGAAGCAAAGGCTGCGGCCGCTGAAGCAAAGGCTGCTGCAGCAGAAGAGAAGGCAGAATCTGAAAAGAAAGCAAGGCACGATGCTGAAGATTCCGCGCGTCAAATAGCCGAAGAGGCTGCTAAAGAGCGCCTTGAACAAATGGAAAAGGAAATGGAAGTCCGCCGAGCGAAACTCGCAGAAATGGATGAGGCCACCCGCGCCAAGGAAGAAGAACTCCTCCGAATTTCCGAGAAAGCAAAAACCATTGATTTTGCAACCATTGGTGTTGCAACAGCGGCTGAAAAGGACAACTTGCAAGGGATCAAAGGCGTTGGTCCATTTATCGAGGACAAATTGAATGCCTTGGGAATATACACATTCACTCAAGTCGGTAGTATGACCGCCGAAATCGAAGAACAGGTCAACGTTGCAATCGAATTCTTCCCTGGAAGAATCAAGAGAGACAAGTGGGCCAATCAGGCAACTGAGTTAGAGAGCAAGAAAAAAGAAAGCGACCTTCCTCAAATGCCAGATATAGCAGAAACAGAAGAAACAAATGGCGATGAGACATTTGATGACGTAGATTGGGAGTGAGTGACATGAAGGATATTACACTATTAAGAAAGACAAGTAGCAGCAAAAAGCAACGAGGGACAGTTATGCAGACAAGAGCCATATTTTTAGTCGCGATTATGATATTGATGTCACTATCTCCACTTTCAGCAACACAGCTGGGAGAGGATGTAGAATCAGAGAACACGTCAGGAAGAACAAGCACCCTATCTTTCATTCAATATTATGGAACAAACAATGGTGTATTCACCTTTACAAATCAATCAACCATTGTTCCAAAAACACCTCAGGTGATTCCACTTAACGCAGTCCCAGATGGCTTTTATTATTC
>Ga0208639_1000504_pt1 | contig 29274 bp, 14 predicted proteins | sample ETNtaG_33_FD_185772 | JGI IMG/M metagenome (GOLD analysis project Ga0208639, IMG submission 185772) | Marine microbial and viral communities from oxygen minimum zone, Eastern Pacific Ocean - ETNP201310SV76 (SPAdes) (version 2) | ecosystem: Environmental > Aquatic > Marine > Oceanic ...
AGTACCTTCTGCATCATCTGCTACAATCCAATTAGTTCCATTGTACTTAAGAATTTTTCCGTTTACTGCACCTGTAGTATCAACATCTCCTAAGTCATTAATATTTACTACGATAGCTGGTTTATTTAAAATCTCTCCAAGAGTTCCAGTAACGTTCCAATCAGATTGAATTTGTGCTGCTGGAATAGTAGGTTGATTAGTTAGATCATTATAAGATCCAGAGAATAATGTTGGTAGATTACTTAAAGAATTATAGTTACCATCAAATAAAGTTGGTAGATTACTTAAAGAATTATAGTTACCATCAAATAAAGTTGGTAGATTACTTAAAGAATTATAGTTACCATCAAATAAAGTTGGTAGATTAGAAAGACTATTGTAATCGCCATCAAATGTTATTTGAGGGGTGTATGTAAATATACCAGTACTATCATCGTATGCTATACCACCAGTAGCAGTTGCCGCTCCATTCGCTCCAACCGAAAGATCTGTTAACAAAATTCCGGCAACACCTGTTCCAGTATTAACAGCAGTTACTCTACCATATTGATCAACAGTAAGATCAACACCATCATATGATCCAGGAATAACTCCAGTCTGAACTTCAAGTCCTATTGTTCCTGCAGGAAAATTACTATCAAGTAATCCAGTAGTTGATCCATTAATTTCTAATCCACCAACAGCTTGAATTGATGTCAATACACCATTTGTACCACTAAGATCATGATAAGTAGTACCATCATTAGTAAATTGCCACTTATCAGTACCTTCGTTCCACATGATCTGAGTATCAGGCGATGCAGAACGTTCAGCAACAATGTGTGCATTTAAAGTAGGTTGTATTGGTGTATAAAATTCTACTGCAGTACCAGATGCCTCTTCAATACCAGTAATTGTTATAGTTCCAAGACCATCGCCACCTGCAACTGTAAGAACATCACCTATAGTATATCCAGTACCACCATTAGCAACATCAATACTTGTAATTTCACCTGATCCACCAACACCCATGGTCCAATTAGTACCATCCCATGTAGCAGGTCCACCATCATCTGGATCTAAAAATTCAGCCGTAGTTGTAACAGCACCCGAAGCATAACCACCAAATACACGGCAAGCCATGAGACCATCACCTAAAGCAGTTACGCTACCACTAGCATCTATATCATAAACATCTCTATTACCAACAACAATATCGGCACTACCATCTGGTGGATCGTATGTTCCCCTATCTATCTGTACAGTAGAATTAGTAGTATACCAGTTTCTTATAGCAGTTTCAGTAGTCCTTGTTGCGTTAGCTGGAATATCTACATCATCAAGTAATGTACCGTTAGCAGCACCACTTAAGATTAGTACGAATATGGTTGCATCAGTAGGTGAGACGATGCCATCCCCATCAAAATCAAAATAAGAGTAATTATCCCAAAGATAGTTATAGATCTGTGCATCTTCATCACTTTGACCAAAATATGGAGAAGCAGCAGATATAGCACTATTAGTTATATTATCTGGTGTGGCGTTGCCAGTTTGAGGAGATAATTGTCTGGTGTATGGACCTGAAACTGCAAGAATATCAAAAGTAGCATTAGTACCAGTACCACCTGTAACAGCAACACCTGTATTTTGATTATATCCTGATCCAGGAGCACTTATTGTAAGTTCTCCAGGACTAACAGGACCAACATTTGGTCCAAAATTTATACTCGTTCTAATCTCATTAGAAGCAGGAGTAATCGAATCTACTGTTGCAGTACCAAGAGTTAAACCTTGTGCATTATCAAATATTATTATAGAAGCACCTACCTCAATACCAACGGTGCTATTAACATTACTAATTAAATTATCATTTGCTGTTACATCACCAGTAAATTTACCTTCTTTAGAATTTAATACAATTTCATGATTATCTACCTGCAAAGAAACAACAGGAGTATTCACGAATGTTAGAGTAGTAGCAGTACCATTAACCTGAAGATTATTTACTATAATATCTCCAGTTGTAGAACTGCTACCACCATTTCTATCTGTAATTGTCTGTAAAGTATCAGTCTCACTAGTTAAATATCCTTGAATAGCATGATTACCCCAACCATGCGCTTCATTCCAATTTAACATATCAAGATAATTGTATGATACACTACTACCACCAGCGATAAATGTAATATCTCCTACAACATATGCGCCTGAAGGGGATGTTCCGAATCTATCATCAACACCGTAATATAGTCTTACAGCTCCATCAGGTTCAATTAGAAAATCAGTAGTATTAGTGCCACCAATCGAAATTGTACCTATTCCACCGATATTAATTTCTTTATCAACAGGTAAATCAAGATCTAGAGAATAATTGCCGGATACAGATAAATCACCAGTAAAAGTGGCGGCTCCGCTTGTTCCATTGATATAAACAGTTGAACTATTGCTTTGATAAAAACCAATGGATGTGCTGCTTTGACTACTGTAGTTACCAGTACTCGAATCACCTAAGGTTAGGCTGCCAGCGAAAGTGGCGGCTCCACTTGAAGTGATTGAAGACGTATTATCAGTTGCATTATTTCCAGACCATACATTACCTGTATCGCTTCTTGTGACCTTTACATAAGTACCAGTAGTAGTAGTATCGCCTACCAGAACATTCCCTTTGAGCGTGGCGGCTCCTGCGCTACTGATAGTGACATCGCCACTAGCAAATTCGGCGGAACCATTAGCATTGATCCTTGCGGTAGCACCGGCAGTAACGGCACCAGTTGCGTCCATTGATACAAAAGTAGCATTAGTACTGTTGCTTCTAGCAGTAATCTGCCCCGAAGGTTGCAGTTTCACTCCAGTTACGTTCTCGCTATACGGGTTTGCACCGGCTTGAACTTCTGAAGCGAAAGTGGCGGCTCCTGCTACTGATATAGAACTGGTGGGAGTTGAGTTACCTGTTGTGTAACCTCGCCACAAGAAAGATGCTGCATTACTGTAACTCGCTGATACACCACTACCAGTATTCAGATGTGACCCATCTGCAGTACCTTCATGTGGATTTCCTCCACTTCTTATTTCACCAGTACTGGTGAAATTACCAGTGGGATCAATAATTACATTTGGAGAAGTACCTGCATCACCAAGACTTGATTGATTTAGTTTGATTGATCCTACACCAGTAACATTCCCCTGATCACTAACAACAAATCCAGGAGTTGCTAATTCACCAGTAATCGAAACAGAGTCCGTGTCATTATCATAAAACGTTGCCAGATCAGCAGCAATTACATTAATTTCCTGCCGTTGATCTTCTAAATTAAAAGACTTTGTTACATTTCTTAATGTCATTTGACTAACTGTTTGAGAAGGGACTTAATTTCGGACATTTCTTCCTTTAAAGTATTTAGTTCTTTCAAGGCATTTTGGAACTCACCCGAAAAAGATCCAGATGCTTTTGGTGTAGTATTAATAATTGCTCCCGTATTCATATCTCTCACATAATTCTCGTGACCTTCTACTTTGAGATATTGCATATCAATAAGAAGCAACAGCTCTTATATCTTGAATCTTAGGAACATAAGCAGGATCAGGTGTTCTCATAACAATTTTAATTGCAAAAGAAGAAAACTCTTGCATGTCACTCACAGTATATCTCAACTCTTGATAAGAAGATTGTTTCTCATATTGTCCAGAAATACTATTCTCTGCTGTCGCAATCTTGTTTGAATCATCAGGACCACCAGTACCATTAAAGTACTCCCAATTTAAATCATTGAAATTCTGTTGTGATGCAGCAGGTTTAATCTTATAAAGTACATGTACATCAGAAATATCCTTTACATTTAAAGTGATATATGTATTAATTGCAGTAGCAGGATTATCAATAAAAATCTCTTTAGTAACATACTTAGCAAGAGCAGAAGTATTTACAGAACCTGTTTCAGGAACATAATCAATACCATCAGAGAGTGACATTGATTTGACTTCTGCATATTTAGATGTTTCTAATGCAGAATTTTGAAAATCGATAATATCTCCTACACGGAAAATATCAGCAATTTGTCCACTGGTTATACTGGATCTAGCATAATCACTACCTAAAGTAATAGCACTAATATAATTACTATTAATAGGTTGCTTATCATTTTCTACAGTAAGAGTCTTGGTTTTGGAATCCCAAATAACTATCTTACCATTAATTGTATTTTCATACTTCTCACTTCTATAAGAAGGATTATATGCAGTAACTGTATTTCCAGTAACGAAATTAGGAAGAATTTCAAAAATACCATCACTAGCAATATTTACAGTTATCGCATTCAAATCACCATCACCCACAGATTGAGTACTGAAATATAATTCTTCACCAACAGTAAACCGCAAAGAATTTTTAATCTTAACATAGATATCATTACCATCAACACGCAGAACTTCAGATTCTGCAGTAGATGTCAAACCTTTGACATTCTGACCAAGTGTAATCGGAATTACAGTATCTGTACCCGTTTGAACATTACCACTAACAGTGAATTTATATACTGGATAAAGTTGAAGAATTTGATATTTCTTACCATAACGATCTTCTTTACCTATATTATTCTCAATCCTATTAGATATAGTTTTCACCGAAGCATTTCTTAAATCAATCAATGGTGAAAGATGAGAAGTATCAGAAGAAAGTTTAATCTTATAAAGAAGAGAATTCTCGATATTATTGATTGTCTCATTAATTCCTGAAGCAATTACCTTCTGATTTAAGAAATACTGTTCTTCATTTAAGAATGTAGTTTCCATATCAGATACAGAATATGAAGCATAATTTTCTGTAGTAGAATCTATAGGAACTATATTAGTGGTAGATACAAAACTTTCGATCTTTGTACCTGATGTTTGTAAGTATGGGATCTGTGCATAAAGTTTTTCATACTTCCTATTATAAGAAGCAAGTATTGTATTTCCACCACCATATCCAGTAGTAGATGCCTTACTGGGACCAACAATAGTATATGTATCAACACCACTATTAGAAACCCCAAACAAAGAAGATTCTATATCATTACTGTCAAATCCAGAGAAATCATCAAATCCTTTAAAATGAACTTTAGATTTTCCAGTACTTTCATACCCATTATCGCGATGAGCAAACTTGAGTATATTACTATTATTCTTAAACAATTCAGAAGTAGCAGTACTATTTGCTAAAGCATATGTCTCTACAGGATCTAATTCTAATTTCTCATAACCCAAGTCCTGATTTTTAATCAATAATTCAGCAGATCTAGTAAGATCAAATTCTGCTCTATAAAGAACAAACTTAATATCTTCAAATAGATCTTCTGTCCAATTATCTACATTCTGTGATTTAAATACAGAACCTAACAAAGGTTGTGTGTTAACAACTAAACCAGAAGAAATATCGGTTTCTCCCAATCGTGATGCCCACATCTCATATTCTGTACTATCACATTCAATATTTAAAGCATATTCTGTATTGTTTTGTAGATATACAGGATAATCAAACTCAAATTTAGTTGGTGTTATTGAACTAACATTTGTTTCTGTGTCAATAGCAATACCCATTCTAACTGCTGGTTCATTAATAGTAATTTCAGATTCAATTACTGCACCAGTAGCACCTTGACCAGAACCACGAACAACAATAGCAGGTGCTTCTGTATAACCCCTACCAGATATAGCAACTTCTGCTAGATATAATTGACCATTTGATACTTTAGCAGATCCTGTTGCATTACTACCACCAGGCAATTGAGGACTCTCTATAGTAATAGTTGCTCCCTCATATCCAGATCCAAGATTGGTAGATTTTAAACTAGTTACACTACCCGAATCTTTGGGAATCTTAAGACCAATAGTTGCATTATTTGCGTTATTATATGTGGTAACTGACCCAACAGTTAAATCTTCATTAGTTAAGAAAGAAGTTCCGTTATGATTATCTAAAACAAAAGTATATACTTGATCGTTAGCAACAGAAACCTCACCATTACTATTTGCTATTACTTCAAAATTATTCTTATCAAGAATCTTTGCAAGAGGACCAGAAGCAAGTGATCTATTACCAGTAATATATTCACCAATCTTTAATGTGATATTTCCAGAAGAATAAACTTTCAAGAAAGTATCTGGATATAATGTAATTTGTGATCCAGGTACAACATATTTACCTGGTTTTTCTGTGTCAATATTAGTTAAATAAACCCGAATAGGAATAGAAGAACTCTTCTTATTGAAGAATAGATCCACACCAGTAGCAAACATACCACCATCAAAGTTCTCTACTTTAAATGTTTGTGCAAGTGGATTGGGTCTAGCAGTATTCTCAGTATTACTATCAATTAATTGAACACCCTCATTTGCTTTAAAGAATGCTGGTACAGTTGAAATAATAGAAGCAGGATTCTCTGGAAGAACACCAGTTGCATAGAACTTAACTTCAGCATATGTATCTACAGCATCCTTATTTGAATCTGTTGCACTAGATGTAAAACGAATAGTCTTTATACCAGTAGCAAAACGAACTTCTTCTGAAGTATCATCATACTGCAATGTATTAAGATCTCCTGTCCATGATATGTTCTGCTTTGGAGCATATCCTGCAGGTACTAAAATAATACCACTAGCATTACCATATTCATCAGTAATGATGTCATTATTGAATGTAGTTAAAGAATTGCCAGAAACACCAGTAAACCTAGAATCAGGATTGACCCATCTACTAACATCCCTATTCTCCATAAACACATGAACTTGTGTCTTTGGCTTTAATCTCTTAAGGGAAAATTTAACTGGAATAGACCTAGCAAAAAATCTCAAGGCATCACTAACACTCGTGCCATTAATAGTTTTATATCCAACACCCTTCGCAATCTCATTGTTTTGTGGACTTACATTAGAAGAACTTCCAACAGATGCATTACCAACAGATGCTGCAGCACTAGATGTATTATTTACAGCAAGAGAATTGATATTATAGAAAGTTTTATTAACACCAACCCAGTTAATTACAAACGAATTGTAAATACTAGAGAAACTTTCCTTTACATCCCTAGATAGGAATATAGAATATAAACCTGTATTATTATCTGTTACAAGCGGAGCCACAGTAGTATCATACCATTGATCAATATTTGGTTCTAATGATGCATCCCCAACATACTGAATAACAACAAATGGGTTTGGATTGATTGTTTTAGTGGCAAATGTGTTTGACGCATATACAATATCACTATAAGGTAATGTAATAACATCATTGTTATTTACATACCCACCAATACTTCTTTGATAGTCTTTAGTATAAAGCTCTTTTAATTTAAAACTATCCTCTTTTACTTGTGGACGCAATACAGATTGTTGCGAATCAATAGAACACTTATAATCAAGAGAACTTAAATTCCCTATATTATGAGATTCAAAGTTATCAACAATAAAACCACTCTTGATTCTATCGAGACCCAAAGAATCCTTAACCTGCATATTCAATGCTTGCTGTTCTAGGATACTTAAAGTAGTATAATACTCTAATCTTTCAATTCTTTTCTCAAGCTTACCGATGTCTTTCATCGTGTAACGCTTATTATCAACTGGTAAAATCCTTACATCCTTACCTGTTTGTGTGAAAGCAGGAATGTACATATAATACAAAGGAATACCATCTTCAATGATTTCTGGTTTAGATGGGTTTAGTGAAGAATTGCCTGTCTTAATAAGAAATTCTCCTTTCTGATTTAAGAAGACACCATCAATTCTATCCAAATACTGAGATTCACTAAACGATACTGTATATGGAAGTATTTTACTTGAAGCTGGTGTACTAGAAACAGCACCACCTGGTCCAGTGAAATTGATATATTCTGCTTGAGATAATAAAGAAATATCTTGAAAACCAGTAATAACTGAATTATAATCTACTTTAGGACGGAAATCTAAAACATTCCTCAAGCTGACTATACCATGAACATTTGAATTGAAGTTGGGAACTTCATCAGCAACAACACCATCTTCATGTACATAAGAATCAATGGTGCAGAAATCTCCTTGTGAATGTTCAAAGTAATCAAAAGCAACTACAAGAATACCACTCGGTGCAGTGAATCCTGGTTTTAATACAAGTCGAGAAACATCATAAAAAGTATCTCTCTGACCATCATCAAATGTAAACTTATGAGTTATATCTGATCCAACAATTAAATTACCATTTACATCTACAGTTGGTGATGTTTGACTAGTTCCTTCATAAACATACTTAATCTTAAATGCATCAGAATATGTGTATGACTCTGTACTATCATTATCATAATTAATACCACGTAAAGGAACAACTTTATCACCACCAGCAGTAATAACAATTCTCTTATTCTTAACAACATTTTTTACTTTTGGCCTTGCTTTACTTACTTCAATCGTAGCAGTTAACTTTAATTTGGGGAAACTAGTAACATTTGTACCAAAATAATTAGATGGGAATGTTAATGTAATACTTCCTGAAGATAAACCAGAAGTTTCGTCAGCAAAATTTTTCGTTTCTACAAAATCAGGAGAAACGTAAATAATATCTCCTGTACTTACAGTATTGGAATTACCCTTATCAAGAACAGTAATTAAGAAATCCTTCTCGTTATACTCTGCAAATCTTTGTGTACCAAAACCAAGTTGAGCAACAAAAGTAATATTTCCTCCAGTATCAGTACCACTAGTAATAAAATCCCTTCTAATATAATACTTAATTCTAGTATCTGCAGAATTTTTAATCAAACTACTAACTTCTTTACTTCCTGTTGGGTATAACAGTGTCGAACTAGCAGTATCCTTTACAATAGGACGCATTTTAACAACAGATTCTGCTGTTATGCTATCTGGTAATGCTCCATTGAAATAAATTCTTGACTTATTAGTACCTTCGGCATTAGTTACATGCTCAACTACAAACTTATTAACACGACCAGTCGTGTCGTTGAACTGAATAATATCACCCTGAATAAGATCTGGTATATTAATACCAAAACCATTACATTCAATATACCTATATCCTTTAGTGCCGGAGAATGTATATTCAGTTACAGCAATAGTAGACGCATAATCTGTATTAGTCATTTCCACATCAGCAGTGAAAATATTAGATGATCCGAAAGTGGAATACATAGACTTAACATTCTGTGCTGAATATGTAGTTACTGTATTCTTAAACAACACCGGAATGATATTTACAGGGATAGTATTAGTACCACTAACATCAATAATTGGTGGATTTGAATATACTACATTAACTGCATCACGATTCTTAATTTCTGCTTTGTATACAGTTCCACCATTAATACCAATAAAGATATCAGTTGGTTCAAAAGAAATGCCATTGACAAACATTTTTGCATCTACTGTGTACCCTGTTCCTTGTCTGGAAACAACAAAATGTGAAATCGTATTTTCTTGTGCAATACGTAGAATTCCACCATCTTCACTATAAATTGTTTCTCCAGACTCAAAAGTACCAGATAATGTCTTTACAAAAAGACTCTTGCCAGAAGAAAGATAACCATTAGAATCACCTTCGATTACTCCATATGCACCACTAGATGATCCAGTAATATACTTACCTGAAGTAAAATCAGAAGAAATATCAGAATCTACTAATAGTTTAGTAAAGAATACTGGGTTGAAATAGGATAAAGAGAAAATTCCATTATATAATTGACTTCCGTCAGCAAGTCTTCCTTTAGAGTAAATAATGTCTGTATCTTGATTAAAACCATCGGCTCTCTTAACAGCACTAAAATCCTTTGGTTTCATTACACCAATAAGAGGTGTAATAGTTTGATTATAATCAACAATATGACCTACTTCATCAATCTCTTGCTGAGCATTAGCAAGTGAATTGTATAACAATCTCCTCCTAGTTCCAACATTATCATCATACTCAATAAAGAGATCATCTAAAAAGTCTTTTCTACCATAAAGAGTTAATTGCAAATATTGAGAATTAACATCACCAACTTCTGGCCTAGTTACTTTAGCGAAGGAAATTGTTTTTACTGTTTCAACTGTAGATACTGCACCAGCATTAGTTCTTGATTGTATAAACCATAATGTCTTCAAATCTGCCATATTAGATGGAGTATTAGCTTCAATACTAGTCTCATCTATAGTGCCCAATCCAATAGAAGCTTCTATATAAATGGTTTTAATACCATAATCTTTATCAAAGGTAAGACCTCTTCTATCAATAGTTTGTAAATAATTGAGTGCTTCCTCTGTATCATTAGATCCAATAGTACCATCATTAGGAACAGAATTCAAATATACTGTTGGGTATGCCGTAAGATCTGCACCATCAGCATTCAATGGTAAAGTATTGTATACATTACTAATGGTAAACTTTGCTAATCCAGTAGATTTAATACTAACATTATCTCGTGTTAATGTTTCCCTTGCCTTATCTAATTCTAAATATTTGGTTTCCTTGTTTATGATTTCGTATCCACGAATATATGCCTTACCTGGTCCGATGGATGCGATCAATTTTTCACTAGCTTCAGATGGAGATAGACCATTGACGGTTTCATCTATTCCCAAAGAATAAATTCCTAAATTCCCATCCTTCTGATAATATTCACGAAGATCAATATCAAAATTATCTACAATATAATCGCCAGATTCATCATATGTTCTACTAGCAAGAGTCTTTTCTATTAATGAATAATTAGCTGCTTTAACTTGACGTTGTATTGTGCCATTTTTAACAGATAAAAGTTGAATAAAATTCTTATCTGGTATAGCATCATAAGAATACTTAGTTAATTTTAGATTAATCTTTAACCTATGTGCTCCTGGAGCAGCAAAGTTAGATGATCCAAAAGAATTATCATAAAGAGTATTATCTCCTTCTGGCGTAGAAATAGATTCTGATACTGTAAATCCTACTTTAACAGATGGTTGATCACCATATCCATCAACAATAAGTAAAGAAGCATCATTTCTTACGAAAAACCCATTAACAAAATAAACACCTTCTTCAACCTTAACAGCAGAAGCATAACCCATTGCCCCACTTTCAATGAAAGTGACAGCACCAGTATCAGGATCTGTTACAGCAACATTGGTAGGTAGAACACTACCGTCAGTTCCAACAACAAGCAAAGGAGAATTAACACCATCAACTACTTCTATTGTTTCACCTTGTCTAAAAGTTTCTTCATCACCACCAGAACCAGCAGTTAGATACTTAACATACAAAGTATCGTTATTATTATCTGTGGATTTAGTTATATCTACAATAAGAGCAACAACCCCAGAAGATAATCCATTAACCTTCTGTCCAACTAATCCATCAATATCATACTTTTGATATATAATTTCCCCATCAATACTTACAGCAACTTCAGATACAGAAGATAACTTAACAAAATCTAATTTCTTGTTAAGTCCAATTTCTCCAGGAACAACTAAGTCACCTTGCTTGAAGGTGTATTTGCCATAACTCTCTACCTGATTCTGCAGTATAGATTGTAAAGTGTTTAGTTCCCTACCCTGAAGAGGGTAAGATGGTCTGAACAGTACTTTATAAAAATCTTTACTCGGATCGTAATCGTCAAAATAAGGAGCTGCTTTGATATTAGTCTTCTGTGGCATCGTATTATTCTACCGTCTGTTTTAAGTTGACAAAAATCAGAATTCGATGACTAATTTAATATCTTCGATTTGATCAGGAGCTCTGGTAATTAGTCTTCTGTTCTCTATGTATATGAGATCTCCACTATTGTTTTGAAGTTCGGGAGATGCCAATCCACTATTAAAAGTGCAACCCAATAATAATGTACCATTTGCATAATCATGATGGACAGTTCCAGGTACATTGGATTGATCGCCAGTAATAGCATTAGCAGCACTAGATTCAAATGCTCTAACAACACCATTGTTTTGATGTACTTGTGGTGATTGGATGTACTTCAACACGCCGCTACCGGGTGTAGAAGGTGTCGGAACAGTTCCAGGTACATCTCGCGTCCAAGATACTACTTGACCCAATGCAGTCCCTCCAGCAACTGTCTGACTGATTGTTTCGTCAGGAATATAATCTGCTGTTGTACTTGTAATCTTAACAGCATACAATCCGTTAAGAGTATCATCGGTAGCAAAATCACCGCCACCAGGAATAAGAGGATCTTTAATAATACCAATACGACGGAAATCATTATCAACAGGGAAATCACCAGCACTTTCGATGAAAGTGAGGCGAATATTTGTCATTACTCGCTTAGCATTCAATTCTGTCTCTAAATCGGAACCATGTCCACCCTGTGGTGAAAGAATTATCTCTAAAGAAGGAGTGTCAGATGAATTTACTGTTTCTGAAGTAGTAAATGCACTATCAGAGAACAAACCAATTGCTTCTGTACTACCTGCAGTTCCAAGAGGAATGCCGGTTATAATAGGACATGTGGCATAGGTATAACCAGAACCAACTTGAACCAACTCAGCAGTATCAATTGCACCACCAGTGGTTACAATTTTAACAATACCACCAGTACCATCACCAAGAACTGGTGCATAATATGTACCTGCATTAGGAAGATCTACACCAACATTCTTGATTACAGCAACATCAACTGATCCATCAACTGCGGCCGCTTCGGTAGCAACCCTAGTGGGTTCAGCAGATTCAACAATAGGCATAAAATCAGTTGAAAGAAATGCTAAGACATCATCTGTTGGGATGGTGAACAAATACTTCCAAATATATGAATTATCAGGAGCAGTGAAATTGCGTGTAGCAGCATCATATGTACCCAATCCAGCAGAAGGAGCAGTAAATGGTTCGTGTTGAACATCAACTCCACTTGGATTTGCAACACTTTCTCCATTATAGATGCACTTAAACACCTCATACCTTTGATTCATAACGTAAAATTTTGCGTTAGAAATCGAAGTAGCACCCGTACCTGTGGATTTACCAATCTGACCACCACCAGCTGGAGTATCAGAATAATCAGGTTTCCACATATCAAATCTAGGATTAGTGATTTGATCGTAATTGTATCTCCGAATTACTGATCTTGCATAAGAAGAAGTAATCCTCTTAGATGCAATGATATCGTCATATATATCGTATTTTTCTACCTGGTTATCTAAAGGAACTGGAGGAACATCATTCCTAGAATACCTATAAACCCCAGTATTTGCTGTAACGTTCGTATTTGCAGAACCATCATAACCCTTTAGTAAAGATCCCAATGATGGTGCTGATGTTGGTAAAGGACCAATAGAAGATAAAATTAAACTATTATCTAGTACTTGTTCGATAGTTCCTTTAAATGTAGCGTTTGCCCAATCAGCACCAACATATACTGATTGACCTGCACTGAATGATCCACCATCGATGGAATAAATTTCTAGGAACGAATTCCATGCTTGAGGTCGTCCTACAAAGAAATACATCCTAGATCGATCTGCGGATGTGTCCGTAGCGCCTTCAGTCAAAGACTCTAAGAACTGCTTTGCATTAAAAATTCTAAACTTTTCGGAGATTATAGCAGCCATTGAAAAAATACTAGATACGGTGAACGGGGTTTGATTTCTGTCTTATTTATATTTATACAGGGTTAATTATACTTGCCTAACTCACGGAAATAATCAAGAGCATCATGAGATACTTCTGTAGTTCCATCAACACCTCTTTCAGATATGATAAAACGATCATCATTGAGAGTTCCACTATACCTAATAATCTCTCCATTAACTAATAATTTACCAGTTGCAGGGAAGTGTGATGTAGATCCTGTAATGTACATCCAAGTATCTCCTGGATTAAAAACACTACTAAGATATCCAGCACGATTAGAGATGGAAGGAATGCCTGGATTGAATAATACACCAGTGGTTGTTATAGAACTATAATCAACCTCATAGTTTTCCATCCAGTTACCAGGATTTTGATTAATCAAAATGAATGGGTAGAAAATTTCAAATTGCTCTAAACTAATACCAGTACCCAATGTACCAACATCAGTATAAAGATATTCCATAAACGAAGCGACAGTTGATCCTAATTTACCTTGATTATACAATGATGGATTTTCTACTGGTTCTTGTAACATATCAAGCATACCGCAATAAGTATGTTTAGTAACAGGATGCTCATATGTTAAGTAAGAAGCATTAATTTTACATTCAATATCATTCTCAATATAAGTAGTGGAATCATTTGACATCGCAACGCTTTCATCAGCAGGTGTCACTATTTGAGTAATAGATCTTTCTAAAGCATTTAAACCTGGATCAAACGCAATAAGAGTTTGACCAACTATAGTAATTTGTCCCGTAACGGGAGGAAGAATAAAGACAGCAAAAGATTCCATTAATTCTCGCCGCCACAAATTAATAGTACAAACAGTACTAGGATTCATACCAGCCCAACTTCCTTGATAACCAGCATTATGAAGTTTGATTGTAGCAGAAGATTCAAAAGTATCATCAATACGAATAATATCGTATCCTCTAGAAACTACAATTTTTGGTGGATTTGTGTAACCAGATCCACCATCAACTAAAATAATGTCTATGATTTGTCCACCATAAACCAAAACTTGTGCTTTTGCTCCACCACCATTACCATCAACTGGTATGAAATTGATAATGGGTGGTGTGTAATAATTATAAGCAGTTGGACTCAATAAAAGGTTATTATCAAAATATAATTCAAGATCTCTTCTATTCCAGTCAAGTTTACTAATGGTATCATTTGTAAGTGATGCAGTAATACTGAATCCTTCACCAAGTTTTTTTCCATTATATTCACTTACAGCAATTTTAGAAAAGAAACTATTTGATACTTGATGACCATCATTATATTCTTTTGATTTCGCAAAGAAAGGTACACTCTTAACATCACGATATGCAAACTCACCATCAATTTTAATACGATCATTCTTTTTAAGTGTTGGGTGTTCTTTAAACAATTCCCCTGTATGCTGATAACTATCTAAGTTATCACCAGTTTCTGCCCATGATAAAATATTAATTTCTGATCTATTCAGAAGTCTTTCTCCTTGTGTATTAGTGTTATATTGAATATTAATATCATCGAAAGAAATATCTATTTCATTAGAACCATCTAATGAACGAGATTTTGTAAAATATACTCTACCATTAACATTGAACTTTACATTTTGTGATTGTAAATCCATCACCCACGTATTTCCTGCAGATGGAACAACACGCAACACATTTCCAAACAAATATTTTTTACCATCAAGAATTTGGTAAACGTAAGTACTTAATGATGCTTGTGGACCAAACCATGTTAAAAATTTATCATAAGTATTCGCGCCATCAAATGTAATTGTTGTTCTGTTATAGAAAACATCACTTTCAAAATCAAAACAAGTTGCTGTTGGTTGATAATTCTTTCCATAAAAATACAAAATATCTACTTTATCAGTGATATAAGATCCATCAGATTGTTTGCTGAATTTTAGTGGTTTGTGGAATCTAATGGATGGTCCAGAGATTATATAAGAATCTAAATCTTGTTGTAAAACACCATTTACATAAACATATGCATACAATGGATCATCAAATCCCTTTACGCTATTCTCTTTATCGAAAATAATATAAGAATTTGTGCGACTATAAGGAATTACATTCTCATCAATATGCATCCTTTGATAATTTCCAACACTTTGACCATAAAAATATTGCTCATTTTGCAAAGATTTTGGAGCATCACTATGCAGATCTGCATAATTTTTCGGAGCCTTCTTGAATATAAGTCTATCTGTCTTATTGTTACTAACAAATCTTTTAATAGTATAAGATCCTTGCTGTAGTATACTATCAAGGTATATCAATAAGTTCTCATCCAAATCTGTTTTAACAATACTTCCATCTTCCCAATACAAATCAAAGTTCTTTTGTCTGCCATCAAAATCATCTGATATATTCTTCAACCTCTTCAAATAACGAACATTATTAATATCTTCAGAAAACTTAAATGCTCTACCATAAAAAGTTTGTGGAGATACAATTTGACCTTCTGAAGTCCTCTCACCAAGTGGCGGTTCGTAGAATTTGATTTGATTACCAATAACTCTAAATGAAGTTATTGGCCGCTGAGCAACACCATCAATAGTAATCATTAATTCCTGCTCATTAAATGGTTGGTAAGCAAGACCAGTTTTTTTATCAATAATACTAAATTGAGTTGTTCCTACTTGCAAACCAGTTGAAGAATCAAAAACACCATCAAAAGCAGGTGATAATGTAATTTCTCTGGTTCTTGTTAAAGTTTCATCAAATTCATCGAATGCGACAGAACCTTGTCCTCTTTCAATTTGATGATTAATTGCAGTGAAATATCTCTGTGTAATTGTTCTCTTTGTGGAAAGAGATGTAACTTTTACCGGAGGAAGAACAACATATGTTGTGTGTTTTTCTGTATTGTCTTGAGCAACATCCATTAATGTAGATGCTTCTGATTCTAAATAAACCTCACCAAATACTTTAAATCCAGCTGGATGGGTTGTTTCTTTGATTGCATTACGCCAATCCTTGATTTGAGTTCTTGACCTAATCACATAAGAATAATCTTGATAAAAATCAGAATCAGTAATTCTTTGATTAACAGAATTAAGGTATCCTCTATTTGAAGAAAATCTACCTAATTGTTTTTCCCTAGTTGTAGTAATAGGATTAAATTTGGAATATTCAATAGAAACAATAAAAGCAGTCTTGTTTCCACGATTCTTATTAATAATAGAATAATTTTCTCTAAAAACACCAGTGATGTTATCCATTCTCAATATATTGGATCCAAATGTCCAACCATTCTTAGCAACAGTACCAGATGCTACAACTAATCCATTAACTCGCTGCTCAACTTTTTCCCCAATCCGAAAAGCATCTGTATCAAAATTTGATAGGGTAAAAATATAAGGTGACGTAAAAAATGGAATAATGGAATTATCATTGTGATATCCAGAACCATATTTAATGAATTTAACACTTTTCGGTATACCAATTTCATTTGATTTAAAAAATATCTTATTATCAGTTTCAATAACATCAATTGTTGGTGTGTATGTGTATCCAGATCCTTTGCTTATAATTTCTGCCTTAACAATAGAACCGTTAACATTGGTTACTTTAATTTTCAAACCAGTGCCATCACCATTAGAAACTACTGCTTCTGGTTTTGAATATCCTTTACCAGAACTCTTGAGAACTAATTCCTTTACATTTAGATCTAAAATATCTCTAATACATTCTATTTCTGCTTTGTACTCTGGTGCAGGAACTACTCCTTTGATTCTAGGCATAGAGATATAATCGGAACCCAAATTGTCTAATGCAATAGAAGCAATTTTGCCAACAGATCTTCCTCTATATCTAATATCACCAGTTCCATCATATTGTGGAACTCTATCTAAATTATAAACAAACTTATTATCAGTTGTGTATATAATAGTATTATCACCAGCGAGGGGATCTTCTCGCACACTCAAATAAGAACCGCCAGTATCAATTTCTTCTGTAGTTAAGAAGTAGTAATAAGATATAAAATTAACTGTTTTTCTCTTTACATCACCAATATTAGGACCATAACCCAATCTAATTCTAACTTGAGCACCTGCATTGCCAGGTTCAATCAATCCAACTTCTTTCTCTTCAGTAAAGATATTATAATTGGGACTTGTGGAAATATCCAAATAAGAACCAAGCATAGATGGATGACTAGTATCAAATTTGTAAAAATAATACTTTTGAATCTGTAATACTGGATTAGTTTCAAAATTGGTATTATCTGGTGAGAATTGTAATTTCTCTAATATATCATATGCTTTGGAGATAGAAACTGTCTTTGATGGATTACTGTGATCAAAGAAAGAAGAAATTTCTGTAATTACTCTAGGGTTAGTAGCACCTTCATGTATAAAATCGAAAGCAACTAATAACTTATGAGTTTCCTTGTCATATGAAATGACTCTAGGATCATTAGCATCACTACCAAAAATCTTTTGATTGAAAGTAAATCTATAGTGTGGTCTATAAGCAACTATATTATCATTTAAAGGATGATTAACTTTAATAGTATTTTCTTGTGCCCTATCGAAAGTAACCTTTCTAGTTGTATTATCAACAGCAATAATCTTTAAAATTTCATCATTAACCTTTAATTGATCTCCTTCTGCTAATGAATATACCGTATCTAATATTGCATCTGTTCTATCAACACCCAAACCAATATTATGAACACTAATCAAAGGAATAGAATTACTCGCATCACCTTCGACGGTAATAATACCACTCATTTCGGGATGCGTGGCACAAACATAATAATATGTTCCTGGATGCTGTGGTGTAAATACTATTTGCTCTTGTGGAGCTGCTTCAGGTTGATTAATTCCATTATTAGTAACACCACTAACTGCATTATAAGAATCCATTACTAATGCCACACCATCACTAGCTAGTGATGTTGTATAATCATGAACAATCCATATTGGATGCGAATCAACAGCATCCATTGTAAAAACAGAACCAACTCGCATTGTGTACGATGGATTTTCAACTCCATCAATAATGAGTCTATATTGTGGTTTTGGTGCGGTATCAGGATACTCTTTAAAAACAGCACCAATGTTAATCTCTGAATTATTATCTCCAGTAAACCACATCTGATCTGTCAGAGCAGGTGCATCACTAGATATCGAATAAGTTACTTCAAAAATATTATCATTTTTACTGACATACCACAATCTTACATTAGTAGCAATTGGGGCAACTGTAGTTAGTGTAGTTACATTTTCAGTATATGTGTATAACTGAACCATATCTCCAGTATAATGCAATTGTGGATATGTTCCAACTTGTCCTCTAACGACAGTAAGATCATTTCCAGATAGACTTACAACCTTTAAAATCTCATTATTAATTTTTATATAATCACCAAAAGCATATGTTGTCGTAGTAACAGTAATAACATCATCAAAGTATCCTATATCAGAAGAAATATCTGATGGAGTACTGCCGGGTTCTAAAAGGGAAACCCCAGAATTCACAATATGTTCTGTAGAAAATGTACCAAAATGAGTACGACTAGCTTTAATTGTATCTCCTGTAACGCTTACTACATTTACAATTTCATTATCAATAATTAAATGATCATTTACAGAAATTGCACTACCATCAGCAACTAAAAACTCATGATCCTGATAAGTCCAAAATGATACACCTACTTGTGATGGCAGAACATTAGTAGTAAAATCTGTCCATGCATCTTGTATAGTTGGGTGCCATGTTGGATCAGGAGAACCTAAAGTAAACTTATAAATTGCAAAAGATTCTGCTATATCTTCATTCTGGTAATGTGCTGTTGGTGGAGGTGAAATAGTAACATTTGAAGCAGAAGGATCTATCTTAGGAACATCAGTAGGGTTAACTGTCACGATATCATCTACAGAATATCCTTTTCCACCATCAATGATTTCAATTGATGAAATACTACCACTACCATCAAAATTAGTAGAAGGAACAATAATTTTTCCTTTAGCATTTCCTGATGCACCTACAGCACCAATATTTTCTCTATCTTTATTATGGTCACTAAAAATTAACTCTACATCATTATATGTGCCAGCAACATAATCTCTACCATATGCAACTAAACTAGAATGTCCAATACCAGTATCATTCAATTTTCCATTGAATCCTTGTGGAACTAAATCAAATTCTTGGAATTTCTTTTTTCTTACCCAATATGTTGATTCCGTTATTGATTCATCAGGATCAACCTCAATATTGGCAACATCTCCTTCTGCCATATTGTGATCACCATCAGTCTCAACAATAGCAATATTATCCTGTACGCTAATAATAACAATATCTTCACTTAACTGCTTTACGATTTCAATTTCAGTTCCTGCTGTATTAGCAACATTACTACTCTTTAAAATAGTATCTCCATCCTGATAATTGATAAAATCGTTGAAATCTCCAACTTCTACAAGTACACGAACAGCATTTTGATCATTTGTCGCTGATAAAACTTTTCCACTAGCAATAACATCACTAGTATCTGCTTTTTTAACTAATGATAAAGTAGCATCCTTTGTATAACTACTATCCTGTGAAAGTAAAAGGTTCATCACAACAGAACTAGAATTAATTGTTTTGGATGATGTTCCTACAGTAAGATCTAATTCTGGTTCAAATTTGCCCTGTACATTTCTAACAACAAAAGATGTTTCTTCAATAATATCACGTAATAATTCACCAGTAGCACCAGTAGAAGGTTGAGTGATAATATCACCAGCAAATGAATATAATGGTGTCAATGAAGTCAATAAATTTGCAGCAGGTGCTCTAGATTCTAAAGATTTGACAGATTTACCATATGTCAAGGAAACTACCCCAGCAGCGCCTTTACCACCTGTGTTATCATTATCAACATAAATCCTAGAACCTACCGTAAAAGATGGTTGAGAGTCCTCTACAACAACAGAAGAGACTGATCCTGATGAAACATCATCGATGATAGCAATTTCTCCATCACCATTCTTTAAAGTACCTGAAATATAAAGACGTTTGGCATTTCTTGGCAAAGAACTTTGCTTGATGTTATATTCATAATTAGATGCTACTGGAATCGAATAAAAATTATATCCACAGATATATGGGAATACTGGTTCCTGATCTTCATCAATAGTCAAAAAATATGCATAAACACCAGCAGGATATTCTGGTGTGACACAGAACCTACCATTATTACGATCTAACCTAGTTTTACCTGTATTAACATCAGCAACCCACTGATAGTCATCGATAAATGTGCCCATAGGATATGGAGCATTGTCCAAAACAGGACCATCTGATCTATCTGCCTTCAGATTATATCCACTATTCATTCTGACAATATCAGAATTCTTATCAAGAGGATTTAAATGACCATATGGACCATATATGGGATGACCGTCATAAGCATAACCAAGAATAGGTGAGTGTGCAACAACAGTAGTTTCTTCTAATGTTGATGATGTTAAACTATCACCTAATCTATATCTTAAAAGTTTGGGATTAACAACTACACCATAATGACTCTCATTATCATTATTAGTGACAACTACCCCACCGTTGTTGTCAAAATTCTGTTTGTTGGTAACATATCTGTCTTTAGTCCATTCATAAATTTCTGCTGTCGCTGTAGCACTATTAGAATAAGCATCTGGCACCAGATTTATAGTAACATTCTCTTGCGTATAATATTTTCCACCATCAATTTTAATTGTATCTACAATCTTTCCATCGGAAAGTACTGCAATATATTCAGCAAATTTTCCTTTACCTACTTTGTCACCAATAATAATAGCGGGAGGTGAAGAATAGTATTCTCCTCCGTTTAAAATAAGTATACTAGTAACCGCACCAGATGTTATAATTGGTCTTAGATCTGCTTTCCTACCACTAACAATTTCTACTGAAGGTGCAGTGGTGTAATTTATTTTATCTATTGTTACAATATTACTAACACTATTACCAGTTAAAACAGCAGTTGCTTTATTGGGATTCCCATCAATTAGAACATATGGAGGTTTTTGGTAACCAGCACCTCTATTTTTTATATTAAACTTAGTAATAGGACCATATTCAATTAAATTTTTGTCCTTATAACTATATGCAATTGTTCCATCAACAAAAACACCAATTTCATCTCTGGGTGTACTAAACACCTCAGTAGTAGTAGTTGTCTTTTTGGGAATAAGTTTTAATAAATTTGGATCTACTAATGTGGCACTAACAGTAGATGGTAGTATATGAGTAGAAGGATAACTAGAAGTAGCAATATAATAATATTGCTCATCTTCATATATCGATGAAACATCAGCAATGTAGTCGCTCAAACTCGCTGCTATGACTGGGTTTAGAGGGACTGATGGACCAACAGCATTTATATTTACTTTCCATCTATAATTTTGACTAAATTCATCATATAGTATAGGATCTCTAGTTTCAAATCCTGGTTTTGAAATTTGGATCTTATCACCAGGTTGTGATAAATTTGTTGACGAATCAGTATCTAAACTTGTTAAAATACCATAAACCAATAAAGAAACCACTCCATTAGATGTTACACCCTTTGCTGTGGAGTAATTGTAAACTTTATCACCTTTACTGTGTATCTGATAGATGACTCCACGATTTTTAATAGTGAATTGTCGTGCTGATTTAGCAGAATACTTGATTTGCTCACCATTAACAACAACCATTCCTTCCTGATCCTTCCAACCAAATGTAGAATCAACAGTAATTAAATCTCCATTCGCCATAGACTGCGAAATGGGTTTAGTTAAAACTGTTTGTTGTGGAATAACAAAATCGCCATTAATGGTAAATGGGTTTAATATAAAATTCCATAATGGAGATCCATTAACTGTTCCAATCTGATATGCATTCTCTACAATAGCAGAAGCATAAGAAACACCTGGTAAATTACGATCTCCCTGCTGTACTATCTTTTCTCCAATTAACCAGTTTGCATCTCCAGATAAAACAACTGCTTGGATGCCATAAGAAGAATCCCAATCAGATGTAGAGATCTTTACTGTGTGGTCTTTTGGATTATATGTTGTTGGAATATCATCAGCACTCTTTGAAATAATAGTATTGAAGATAAACCTAATGGATTTATCATTACCCTTTACTTTATAGAAAGTTCCGATGTTTTTGATAAGAGTTCTCTTATCAACATCCTCTTTTAAATATTTTTCAGGAAAAGACTCTAGATATTCACTTTCAAACGACTTTACTAGAGCATATAAGAATAAATGACTTAAATTATCTACATTCACACCTTTTGTGTGTGATAAAGATTCAGAAGAAATAAAACTAGTTTCTGTATATAAATCACCTAATTTGGTAGATCCACTGATACCACGTGATACTTCCTTAAATTGTGTGTCTGTTCTTTCCTTATAGAACAGAATTTCGTCACCAATTTTAATATAACCATTCCTATCTGGAAATGATTGAGCATCTGCTACTGTGATTGTTTCATCAGTAGTATTAATAGAAACTTCTAATGTGGTTCTTTCTTTTAATAAATGCTTTTCGTAAAAATCTATATCTCGATATGTCGAGAGATTACTAATAAGATCTACAGGTTGTCCTGTACTTTCTATTTGCTGATAATAACCCTCAAGAATCTTAGCAAAATTATCATACTCAGTGACAATAAAATCTGGCAGCTGATCTTTAATTAGAGAAGAAATCTGTGTATTCATCTAATATTACTCTGGGTATACCGCAAATTTGCTATTTGATATATCTACATCTAAATAAAGACTTCGTGCAGCAGAAATATCAAAAATTGCAGGTTCGGCACGAACTTCAATTCTATTATCAAACATTGTACCTTTGATAATAGTTAAATCATGTAACAATATTTCCGCTCTATCATAATCTACTGTTCCAAGACTATCGTTTAAGATAATTTTATCACCAGTAGCGGAATCTATTCTATATAGGACAATAGATCCCAGTTCATTTCCGAGATCCCTATCTTCAAAATAAACAACGTAATTTGGATACTCGGAAACAACAAACCCAGTACTTTGGATAACTGGTCCAGCACAAGACTTTTTAAATGAATTTTGATAACATAATTCATAAAAATATGTTGAGTTGATGGCAGGATAAAAATCCTTCCTCAACATAACTGTTGTTATATTAGAAATAATTGATTGATCTGCTTCATCAATTACACCAATATACTTACTGTGTCTAAATTTACCGTTAAATTTCTCTGTTTCTGATTGATGTGAGTAATCATCTACTACTTTAATAACTTTTGTTTTTATTTCCTCTGGGAATTGATTAGTTTTGTTTATACTATATGTTACTTTACTATCCAATTCAATATAAACAACCGAAGGATCATTAATTTCGGGTGTTACCGAAGCAACAGCATAATCCTTTAATTTTTGTACAATATCTTGTTTTGTAAACGCTGATAGATTAGATCCGCTATTTGGTTTAATACAAATCTTTACTTTACCAAATTCAGGGTATCTTTCCTCTTCTCCACCATAAACAATGATATCAGATACTGATGGATAGATCTTACGTACTATTGCTCCATAATCTGCTGCTGTAACTGCTCTATTCTGCGATGAGTAAAGTTTTGGAGCATTGAACTTGATTTGGTCTATGTTCTCAAGTTCCGATCCACCAGAGGCATTTGAGACAGTAGTAACATTAGATATTTGCATTGGGTAACTATTACCACTCACATCTAATAAAATACCACTAAATGAAAACTTAGAAGCACCATTAGTTGCTGGTCCACTTGTAGTTAGATATGAAATCCTAACTAATTCATTATTAACTAATTTTCTACCAATAACACCATCCCCAAAGAAAAGACGATATTGTTCATCTAAACTTTCATCAACATAGAAAATATTATCCTTACTACCTATATCGATAATATTATCAATTTGAGTGTAATATACAAAAGATGAAGAAGTTGCAGTAGGATAAACTTTTACTCTAATACTACTAGTATCTGCACTTCCATTCTTTAAAACAAATTTCTGTCTCGCATTTGCTGTTTTAACTACATACGTATCTTCTACTACAGTACCTTCATATAATTTAATATTATTGAATAATGCTTCTCCCGCAGTAACAGGAACTTTCCAATCATCAATAACAACAAATCTATACAATGTATCATCAAATGTTGTTACAAAACCTGTACCTTTCTTAAGAATTATTGAAGATGGGTATGTTCCCGTAAATGTTACTTTAAAGTTTACTACTGCTTCTGGTGCAACTACCGACTTAGGCTTATAACCTAATTGCTTTGCTAATGTAATTACGTTATCTCTTAACGTAGCAGATTCTAAAAATAATTCATTTACCACCATATTGGTGTTAAATGCTGTATAATATGTGTTATACGCTAAAACATCAAGTAAGTTACTCCACGTTGAACCGTCAAAATCAAAATCAGTAAAGTCTGTTTGTGCTCGTAAATACTCTCTAAGAGTTACCTTAATACTCTCAAAATCTAAATTACTATATTGGGTATACTTCATTACTGTGTTCTCTGGAGTAGGAAATCGATACTATTAGGCATATCTGTGCGACCACGTATATCATATTCTAAATGCACTGCAAATGCATTAGCGTCATAATCAAGTGTTACGTCAATACTATTAATATTAACCCTTGGCTCAAAGTTATTAATTGTACTCTTAATTTCAGTTTCTATTTGTGCAGCTACACCATAATCAAATTGTTCAAATAATAATCGATTTAATTCGGATCCAATCGCACTTTGGAATGGACGTTCACCAGGTACTGTCATTATTAAATTAATAACAGCTTGTTTTACTGCAGCTTCATCTTTTGATAACTGCAGATCATTAGTTATTGGGTGTGGCTTAAATGTGATCTTAAGATCTTTAAACGAGACAAATGATGGCACAATGACACGATTTTATTATATTTATGTCTCGTTTTTCTCGTTCTTATCCTGAGTCTTGTTTTTTCTTTTATTACTTTGATCCAAATACTTATCACTCTTCGGATCGGTAATTAATACCATACCCGAATTATGAAAAGAATCTCCTATGTCTACTGGTCTTCGTACTGGACCTTTTGACCATTCTGGTACATCTTCTACTTTATTCAACTACCTTGGCCTCTATAACGTTTCTTTTTTTGATTCCTAGATGTAGCAGCATATTTTGTATGCTTTCCTCTACCTTGTCGTGTTTTCTTTGGTATTGCTTCAATACTCTCTTCACCTGATAATGATCTACGAATTGCCATTTGATCTCCTATAGTTTCTTATATTATAGCACATTTTTTACGTTGCGATACCACTACCAGCCAGTTGTTGCATATACAGAATGTGATCCCTCGCACATAACTGCAGCACCTGGTTGTAATATACTACCAATTTGTGCTGCTCCAAATTTATTAATCCGAACCTTTTTTGATCCTTTCTTTATTACATCCATATGTGGTGGCGTCTTTGGACAACTATGGGTTTTTGTTATACATCCTTCCATACCAGCAAATATTTTATTTACTGCTACATCTGGTGATGCAGTAACTAATACAACAGGATAATAACATTGATGACCTGATGATAAATCTCCAAAACGACTTATTCCACTTGGTGCTAATGACATTTGTTATTTTATTACTTGGTACTTATTATATAGGTGGTGGATAGGGTGGTGGATTACGATTCCTTGCTACTCTATATGCTACTCTCCTCTTATGATGATCCCAATTGTTCTCTACATCTAAATGTGCGAAAAATATATACACATACGGTGGACATGTTGTTGTTACTTTAATAGTAAAGAAAAATCTTAATATTCTTATTAATGATGGTGGATATCCTATTAAATAATTTGATCCTGCTGATGCTTTCTCATAATACGATGGGCCTACCGTCATTGCCTCTGGCAGAGTTTTTGGAAATAACGTGTCCACTGGTAACATACCAGTTTGCCTTGGTATATCCTTTACCCTTAATCGCTTCATCCTTATCGGTTTTGGTATCGGTTTCATTACCCCATATCCTCCACGACTTACTGCTCTTATATTATCTAATGGCATTACTTCTGCTTCACTACCCATATGCATCTCACTAAATGCTATCCCGGCATCCCACAAATATTTCTCTGTGTAATATCCATTGATTGCTTGTGGTAATATTAATGTCTTTGCTGCTCCTGCTATAGTATTATATGTTACAAATGGTGCATTGAATATTGGACATAACATCTCTGGTATATCGCCTACCCCACCTAATAATACAGTTACTCCCTTCCCTGATCGCGAAGGCGATGAACATGGGGATACTGTAATACTTGTGATTAATTCGCCAGTTGGTGGTGTCCCGCATTCTACTGTTCCTACTGCAGTAATACTGATCTGTCCTATTATTTCCCATATATTTAAATTAGTTCCCATACGTGGAAACGCTGTACCCATTATTGATCCATTCGGTGGTGGGAAAAATATCCAGTATAATCCATTACCTATAAATCCAGGACCAGGTACTAATATTGCCATTACTCTAATGCTTGCAATCTATTCTCTACATTATCTAAAAAATCAGTTATCTTCTCATGGTCCTCTCCACCCGGACGCTTATACATTAATTTGGGACTCTTTAATCCCTCAATCTCTTTCTCTAATTCACTCAACTTCCCCACTATTATCTCCAATAACTCCTCTACCGAGATTTCCCGCTGGGATGCTTTCTTTGAGTAAATCATACTTTTTATCATTATCTTGGGGGTTCTTAAATGAGTCTGCTGCTCGTGATTCAAATTGATCTGCAAAATTATCGAATTCTTGCAGAATCTCTGCTTGTCGATTTATATAATTATCGTAGTCTTTCATTCTGGTGTCTTATCCTCTAGTACTCCTGCATCTGTTGTTATCGCTCCTGATAACTTCGCAGACTTAATTACATTTCCCATACTTCCTTTATTATCCCATATAAAATTTAATTCATCACTTAATTTATTACTCATCAGTATATAAGATGTCTCTGTGCTTTTACCATCGGTAACTACACACGTATGCTTCTTGGTATCTGCATCATCTTCGTTAATTACAATCTTTGTGACAGCACTGCCCTTATCTGTTCGCCCATCGCAATATTGCATACTGCTTTCTGTTATCTCGTAGGTTTTTGCCATTTTTTTATACTGGGGGATTTTTTTTAATTCCTATTTTTTATTTATATCAAATCTCATACACCTTAAAATATTTTTCAGTTTTTTTTATATATATCGGGCGCTGGGAAACGTTTATAGCTTAGATAGACGGTACTTTTTTCGCTCGGCGCGACGGGCACGGGGGCGATCACCCGATTTAACTGTCCCCGGGGGACTGTCCCCTGGGGACTGCATATAAAAACCCTGCCGTTTCGGGCAGGGCATCTGTTTTGTCAGTGCCTGTCGCTGATGTCCCAAACACTGAATTTTCCGGATGTTCTAGGTGCAGGTCTGAGACCTTGACGGATTTCATGATCAATCCGTGCTTGATTCAACTCTTGCTCAACCATGCGCTCACAGAATGAGACCATATTGGGCGAAGCGTAGAATCCGTTACCTGTGCCTATCATGGGGTGTTGCTGTGTGTACCCCTGTATTATAGGGGCACGTGGTGGACAGATCAAGAGAGCGTTACACTCTGTAATTGTTTTTCAATTTGCTTGCCCACGAAGTCGCGAGTCTGGTATGGTATAGTTACAGGACGGAGGGCAAGAGCATGTCGATAGATCTGATGCTTGCCCCCATGCCTGTGTAAGACCCAACCTAGGGACCGTGCTAGTTTTTGTAGTTGTTTGCTGGTCATGTTCAAAATAGTTCGGTTGTACTACCTGCTCTTGCATATGGTTAAACCCGTCTAGGGATAGAATACCTAGGGCGAGGCAGATCACAAGCAAAAAATAGGGCATGTTGTGCATAGTACAAATGTATTAAAGGAGAAGCACCCATAGGGGTGCTGGTGGTGGTGGTGCTTAGAGTTCGTCGATCATCTCGTTCAACTCATCGTAATCGAGGTTTGAGTCAACGTACTTTGCGCCGTCAGGTGTAGAGTCCGTTTCAAAACCCATACGCTGGACAAAATCAAAGTAGGACTGGGAGCGTCGTGCCTCTCGGTACAAATACTCATCGTTGCCAATCCATAGGGCAACGTTCCAAGTTTCCCAATTTGTCCAACCATTGTAGCGATCTTGCTCAAGTGCCATTGCTTGTTCTTGAGTGGTGGCGATCATGTGTTCCTTTGGTTGACTTCTATAGTATACACGAAAAAAGCACCCCGTAGGGTGCTGGTGGACAGTTCACTGATTGTCCAGTCGCCAGTTGACTGTATCCATGACCCCGATGTCGAAAATGCGGGTCAGATGCTTGTGGATCCTGTCGCGTGGTGCGTCCTCAACCAGTCGGATATAAATCCAGTGAGTTGAGTTCAGCAAGTGCTCAGAAAACCAATTCATAAGGTCGCCCTCGGTACTCATCGATTATACACATAAAAAACCCCCCTTGAGGGGGTTTGGGGGACAGTTCAGAGATTGTCCATCATCTCAACCATTTCATCATGGTTGATAGTAGGATTGTCCCATTTAACCCCGTCGCCTGTGGTGAGCATTCCACCGTTCCTCATGCATCTGATGAACTTGACGTATGGGGTCTCGTCTTCGGAACAAAACTTGACACATGCCTTAGCGGTGTTATACAAAAACTCGTCGTT
>Ga0208639_1000508_pt1 | contig 29172 bp, 26 predicted proteins | sample ETNtaG_33_FD_185772 | JGI IMG/M metagenome (GOLD analysis project Ga0208639, IMG submission 185772) | Marine microbial and viral communities from oxygen minimum zone, Eastern Pacific Ocean - ETNP201310SV76 (SPAdes) (version 2) | ecosystem: Environmental > Aquatic > Marine > Oceanic ...
TCAAGCCTCAGAGGGTTGATCTGGTGGAGGGTGCGAAACTCGCTCTCCGGATCCCACCAGCGGGTTGCGAGGGCCTCAAATTTGGCGATCTCGTTGTGGTCGATGTTTGGGCTGTTTTGCACTGATTTTTTCATTTGAATTGAGAGAAGGTAATTGTACCGTCTCAGTGTCAATTCGTGAAAAGGAAAGATCTTCCATCTGATTTGAGAGACAAGCTGTTATAGATCATAATCCGGTTGCACGATATTTGTATCGTTACAACCATCAAATCAATCTGGGAGTGAGTAATCGTGAGTACTGAAAAACCGCCGGTCCTCGGCATAATCGGCGGAAGCGGGGTCTATGAGATCGACGGGCTGACAAACACCCGCTGGGAGAAGACCTCATCCCCATTTGGTGAGCCCTCGGATTCCCTGTTGTTCGGGGAATTAAACGGTTTGCAGATGGTCTTCCTGCCGCGCCATGGTCGTGGACATCGCCTGCCGCCCTCAGAAATCAACTATTGTGCCAATATTGACGCATTGAAACGGGCTGGTGTCACAGATGTGATTTCAGTGAGTGCGGTCGGGTCTTTACGAGATCCGCTTAAGCCTGGCACCTTCGTTATTGTTGATCAATTTATTGATCGCACCTTCGCCCGCAAAAAGAGTTTCTTTGGCTCAGGGCTGGTGGCCCATGTCTCAATGGCCCATCCGGTCTGCCATAGACTGGGAGATCATATTGAAGTTGCGGCGAAGGGAGTGGATATCGAGGTGGTTCGGGGGGGCACCTATATGGTGATGGAAGGTCCACAGTTTTCCACCCTCGCTGAGTCTGAACTCTATCGCTCCTGGGGTTGTGATGTGATCGGGATGACCAATATGCCTGAGGCCAAACTCGCCCGGGAGGCAGAGATCTGTTACGCCACGGTGGCCATGGTAACGGATTATGACTGCTGGCATCCCAACCATGATGATGTCACGGTTGATGCCATCATCAAGGTGCTCCTCGCCAACGCGGAGAATGCCCGGGGGCTGGTGAGGAAGACCGCGCCGTTGGTCGAAGCGGATCGCACCGCTAATAACTGCGGTTGCCGAACAGCCCTTGAGCATGCCCTGATCACTGATTCCTCGATCCGTACCCCCGAGATGGTTGAGAAGCTGGATGCAGTGGCTGGCCGCCTCCTTAATGCTGATTAAACTGGAGAAATGGCATGCCCATAAAATCACATATTCGAACCATTGAACATTATCCGAAGCAGGGGGTGATGTTCAGGGATATTACTACCCTGCTGAAGGACCCGGTGGGATTTCGCGTCGCAATTGATGAATTTGTCAATCGTTACACGGGAATGAAAATCGATAAGATCGCCGGCATCGAGGCTCGGGGGTTTATTATCGGAGCACCGTTAGCTTATCTGCTGGGTGTCGGGTTTATTCCGATCAGAAAGCAGGGAAAGCTGCCCGCTGAAACAGTGGGCCAGGAGTATGAACTTGAATATGGGGTTGACCGGGTTGAAATACATACCGACGCCCTCGATAAGGGAGACAAGGTGCTGCTGGTCGATGACCTGATTGCCACCGGTGGTACCGCTGAGGCAACGGTAAAACTGATCCAGGAGATGGGAGGGGAGATCGTCGAGTGCTGTTTTGTTATTGATCTGCCGGATATCGGCGGAAGGGCCCGTCTTGAAAAGATCGGTCAAACCGTCTTTACCCTCTGTGAGTTTGAGGGAGATTAAGGCGAGGCCGGCAACATAAAGGATGATTAAACCTCTTCGGGGGCTATTCAAATCTAAAAAATAGAGAAATGCGCAAATGACAAAACTATATGACACCATCCGCCCGGTTAAATGGGAGAGTGACCGTTTAATGCTTCTCGATCAGAGGCTGCTGCCGGAGGAGGAGGTGTGGCTTGAGTACCTCGGCTGTGATGAGGTGACAAACGCGATTCGGGATATGGTGGTCCGTGGCGCCCCGGCTATTGGGGTTACTGCCGCATTTGGGGTGGTGCTTGCCGCCTCCCGTGCGTGGGCTCGATCAGGTGAGCACTGGCGAGAAGAGGCGGAGAGTGAGCTTCAGCGACTGCTTGAGGCGCGTCCCACGGCGATCAACCTGAAGTGGGCGGTTGAGAGAATGCGAGGGATTATCTCATCACTGGGTGAGGGTGATCCGACTCCCGCTCTGCTTGATGAGGCGAAAAATATTCACCAGGAGGATATTGAGGCCTGTCACCGCATGGGAGAGTTGGGCGCCCAGTGGCTGGGTGCCAAAGAGAGTGTCCTCACCCACTGTAATGCCGGTGCTCTGGCAACCGGGGGTTATGGCACAGCTCTGGGTGTAGTGCGTTCACTTGCTGAGAGAGGATCGCTTAAAACCACCTTTGCCGATGAGACCCGCCCCTGGCTTCAGGGGGCCCGTCTGACGGCCTGGGAGCTCCTTGAAGAGGGCATCCCTGTCACCCTGATACCCGATGTCGCCGCTGCAACCCTGCTGAGAAATGGTGAGGTAGGCGCTGTGGTGGTGGGATCAGATCGGATAGCGGCAAACGGAGATGTGGCCAATAAAATCGGGACTTACCCTCTTGCACTGGCTGCTCGGGCCCATGGTGTTCCCTTTATGGTGGTAGCGCCGATAAGCACCATTGACCCCGATACAGCTGAAGGGGTCCTTATCCCCATAGAGGAGAGGGGAGAGGAGGAAGTGATTGGTTTTGGTGGTAACACCTGGGCCGCCTCCGGGGTTAAAACCCGCAACCCGGTCTTTGATGTCACCCCGGCATCACTGGTTGATGTGCTGGTGACCGAGAGGGGGGTGGTGGAGTCCCCGGATCGAGTTAAAATCGCTGAATTGCTTGCCCCATAAGCTGATTTTGGCTCCATTGTTGGCCCTCTGCATGGTAGAATAGGCATTTGAAATAGTGTTGTTCAGCGACCTTTTCTGACAGGCAATCCTAAAGAGTCAAAGAGAGATCACCCGCTCTTTGGTGTTCTCTTTGATGGTCTTATGACCCGGTCTTCTTGAATATTGCGCTCTCTACTTTATAAGGACTTAAAATCATACCGATGGAAGTGATCTCCAAGGAGACGATCAAGGCCAATCTTGAGCAGGAGATGCGCCAGTCCTATCTCGATTACGCCATGAGCGTGATTGTGGGCAGGGCGCTGCCTGATGTGAGAGATGGGCTTAAACCCGTTCACCGTCGCGTCCTCTACGCTATGTCAGAGTTGGGCAACGACTGGAACAAAGCCTACAAGAAATCAGCCCGTATCGTCGGTAATGTGATTGGTAAATACCATCCCCATGGTGATACCGCTGCCTATGACACCATCGTCCGCATGGCTCAGAGCTTCTCCCTGCGCTACCCCCTGGTTGATGGGCAGGGAAACTTCGGTTCAATCGATGGCGATTCAGCCGCGGCCATGCGTTATACGGAGATCCGTCTTGCACGCATCGCCCATGAACTGCTGGAAGATATGGATAGGGAGACGGTGGATTTTGGTCCCAACTACGATGAGACCGAGTTCCAGCCTCTGGTGTTGCCCGCTCGGATTCCCAATATGCTGGTCAACGGCTCTTCAGGAATTGCAGTGGGTATGGCCACCAACATACCCCCTCATAACCTCACAGAAGTGATCAACGGCTGTCTCGCCCTGATTGATGACCCATCACTTACAGCGGATCAGTTGATTGAGCATATTCCCGGCCCCGATTTTCCCACTTCAGGAATTATTAACGGCAGTGCCGGAATACGTCAGGCCTATAGGACAGGTCGGGGGCGCATCTACATGCGGGGCAGAACCTCCATCGAGAGTGATGAGAAGGGGGGGCGAAGCACAATTATCGTCCATGAGCTCCCCTATCAGGTTAACAAAGCACGTTTATTAGAGAAGATTGCCGAGCTGGTTAAAACCAAGCGGATTGAGGGCATCTCAGGCCTTCGGGATGAATCGGATAAGGCCGGTATGCGGATGGTGATCGAACTGCGACGAGGCGAGGTGCCGGAGGTGGTGATCAATAACCTCTATCGCCAGACTCAGCTGGAACAGGTGTTTGGCATCAATATGGTGGCACTCATTAACAACCAGCCTCGCACCTTTACCCTAAAAGGTCTTCTTGATGAGTTTGTTCGCCATCGTCGCGAGGTAGTGACCCGACGAACAATCTATGATCTCAGGAAAGCACGTGAACGGGCCCATCTCCTTGAGGGGCTCGCGGTGGCGCTCTCCAATATTGATCCCGTTATCGCCATGATAAAGGCTTCAGCCAACCCGGCCGAAGCACGTCAACGGTTGATGGAGGCCTCATGGGCACCCGGTTTCGTCGTCGAGATGGTAGAGCGCTCTGAGGCCGAAATGTCCCGACCTGATGACCTCCCCTCAGATTTGGGGCTTCTTGAGGGGGAGTATCACCTCTCCCTCAATCAGGCACAGGCAATTCTGGATATGCGGCTGCACCGGCTCACCGGGCTCGAGCAGGAGAAGATCAGAAGTGAGTATGGCTCCATTCTCGACCATATCACTGAACTTCTGAAGATACTTCAACAGGGTGAACGCCTTTTGGAGGTGATTCGTCAGGAGCTGATTGAGGTGAGGGATCGATATGGGGACGAACGGCGGACCGAAATTGTTCATACTCGCGAAGATCTGACTCAGGAGGACCTGATTGTTGAAGAGGATGTGGTGGTAACCCTCTCCCACACCGGTTATGCCAAAGCCCAGCCGCTCTCTGACTATCGCGCACAGCGCCGCGGAGGCAAAGGGAAGAGTGGGTTACGGATGAAGGATGAGGATTTTGTCTCCAAGCTCTTTGTCGCCAACACCCACGATACACTGCTCTGCTTCTCCAGTTGGGGAAAGATCTACTGGATCAAGGTCTATCAACTTCCACAGGCAGGAAGGGCCGCTCGTGGTCGTCCACTGGTCAACCTCCTCCCACTGGGGGAGGATGAGATCATCAATGCCGTGCTTCCTGTAAGAGAGTACGATCCCGATCACTTCATCGTTATGGCGACGGCCAAAGGAACAATTAAAAAGTGTGCGCTCTCAGCCTTCTCAAGGCCAAGGCCATCAGGAATTCGCGCGCTTGAGTTGGTGGAGGGGGACCGGCTGATCGGGGTGGGTATTACCGATGGCTCAAATGATCTGATGCTCTTCAGTGACGCTGGAAAGGCGGTTCGCTTTAGTGAGGGCCAGGTGAGGCCGATGGGGCGGAGTGCAAAAGGGGTTAGGGGTATTCTCTTGAAGGGGGCAGCAAGCCGGGTGATATCCATGATCACTCTCTCAGGTGAGGCCAAAGAGCACTCAGTTTTGATGGCCACACAAAAGGGGTATGGCAAACAGACTCCGGTAGATCAGTTTCCGAGAAAGAACAGGGGGGGGCAGGGAGTCATCTCTATCCAGGTAGAGGGGCGCAATGGCCCGCTTATTGGTGTCCAACTTGTTGAGAAGCGCGATGAGGTGATGCTGATTACCGATGGAGGCATGCTGATTCGGACTCGGGTCGGAGAGATTTCCGTTTCTGGGCGAAATACCAAGGGGGTAAGGCTGATCAACCTCGGTGATGATGAGGCCCTGGTGGCCATTGAACGGGTCGATGAGCAGGAGGAGGAGGCAGAATGAGAGTGGAATGCTTCGTCGCCCCTCCTTGCAATGACGAAAAAAAAGGAAGTCATTGCGAATGAAGTGATGCAATCCACACAATAAAACATATTTAACACTATACTAAACAAGGATATTTAAAGTAATTTATCACTATGAAAGTCATCCAGGTATTCAACAACATATCCCGCAAAGGGCTGAGCCACTTCCCTGATGAGAGCTACTCCATTGTGGAAGAGACTCAGGCACCTGAAGCCATTCTGCTGCGCTCAAAGAAGATTCATGATATTCAGATCCCCCCCTCCCTCAAGGCCGTCGGGCGGGCTGGAGCCGGGGTCAACAATATACCGGTGGATCGATTTAGCGAGTTGGGTATCCCTGTCTTCAATACCCCGGGCGCCAACGCCAATGCAGTAAAGGAGCTCGTCGTCGCGGGTTTGATGCTCGCCTGCCGAAATCTCTGTGATGCCAGGGAGTATGTCAAATCACTCGACGGCACACCTGAGGAGATGGGTAAAATGGTAGAGGCGGGCAAGAAACAGTTTGCCGGCACTGAACTCCCGGGGCGAACTCTCGGTATTATTGGCCTGGGGGCTATCGGGCGCTCAGTTGCCACTATCGCCATCAAGCTAGGAATGCGGGTAATAGGTTTTGATCCCGACCTCACTGTTGAGGGGGCGTGGCAACTTCCTCATGAAGTTCAACGCGCTGGTGATATCACTCAAGTGCTCCGTGAGTCGGATTTTCTTACTGTCCATGTCCCCTTTAATGCCTCTACTGAAGGGATGATTGATGCCAAATCACTCAATATCATGCATTCCGATGCGGTCATTCTAAACTTTGCCCGGGGTGGGATCATTGATGACCAGGCGGTGGCTGATGCCCTGGATGCAGGCCGCCTCGGCCGCTATGTCACTGACTTTCCAAATCCCATCCTTCAGGGGCATGGGCGGGTGATTGCCCTTCCTCACCTCGGAGCCAGTACCAGCGAAGCAGAGGAGAACTGTGCCATGATGGTGGTAGGCCAGGTCAGGGACTATCTTGAAAATGGTAATATCCGAAACTCAGTCAACTTCCCGGAGGTGGTGCTGGGCAGGGGATCCCCCTATCGACTTGCTGTCGTAAATCGCAATGTCCCCAATATGTTGGGACAGATCTCGACCATGATGGCGGATCTTAATATTGCCGAGATGATCAACCAGTCGAGGGGCGAGTTGGCCTACACTATGGTCGATACCGATAGTCCCATCCCGGATGAGCTTCTTGCAGAGATTAATGGGATAGAGGGTGTCCTAAGCGCCCGCCTGTTATAGCTTTCCCAAGCAGATTATGAGTGACCTCGAAACAAGACGGCTGGAGATTGACCAGATTGATCAGGAGATTCAATCCTTGATCAGTCAACGGGCGAAACTGGCCAAAGAGATCGCCAAGATTAAACAAGAGAGTGCTGAAGAAGACTCCTCTGCTCCGTTTTTCTATCGTCCTGAGAGAGAGGCAGAGGTATTAAGAGCGGTTAAAAAGAGAAATGATGGTGCGTTGCCTGCTGATGAGATGATTCGCATTTTTCGAGAGATCATGTCGGCCTGTCTTGCAGCTGAACAGAAAACCCGAGTCGCCACCCTGGGGCCTCAGGGCACCTACACCCAGACAGCGGCCCTCAACCATTTCGGCCACTCCATAGATGTTGTTCCCCAACCTTCCGTTGAGGATATCTTTCGTGCGGTTGAGGCGAGGAATGCCGATTTTGGAGTCGTCCCGGTCGAAAACTCAGGCGAAGGGATGGTGGGCACCACGCTTGATATGCTGGTAACTACCCCGCTTAATGTCTGTGGTGAAGTTGAGTTGAGAGTTCACCATCTGTTGTTGGGGAGGGGTGGAGATATTGAATCAATCGGTCAGGTGCTGGCTCACAGTCAGGCTCTGGGGCAGTGTCGTCTCTGGCTTGAGACCCATCTGCCCGGAGTACCTGTCATTGCCGTCTCCAGTAATGCCGAAGCGGCCCGACTGGCAGCAGAGGATCAAAAGCTCGCCGCCATCGCCGGTGAGACCGCAGCAGAGCTCTATGAACTCAACACACTGGCTGCCAATATAGAGGACCATCCCGAAAACACCACCCGCTTCCTGGTGATTGGTGAGACAACACCTGAACCAAGTGGTGATGACAAGACCAGCCTGGTGTTTGCAACTCAGGATCGCCCCGGAGCACTACATCATCAACTTGAGATACTGGCAAGGAACAGTGTCAACATGACCCGAATTGAGTCAAGGCCTTCAAAACGGGGCCTATGGGAGTATCTCTTTTTTATCGATATTGAGGGTCACCAGAGCGAAGAGCTGTTAAGCAGGGTGCTCTCGGAGCTTCATACCGAAGCAGCATTCTTCAAGATGTTGGGGTCCTATCCAAGGAGGGTTGCATGAGTATGGATTTTATAACACAGGCTGTAGAGGGAGTACGGGGCCTTCAACCCTACCAGCCGGGTAAGCCGATCGAAGTCCTTGAACGTGAGTTGGGGATCAAAGGTGCGATCAAACTGGCCTCCAACGAGAATCCTCTTGGCCCCTCGCCCGCGGCAATCGAAGCGATAGGCCTCGCTGAGAGAGCCTCGACGATTGAGCTTTCCCGCTACCCCGATGGTAATGTCTTTGATCTTAAGAGTGCTCTGAGCGGTCACTACAATCTCTCACTCGATCACATTACCCTGGGTAATGGCTCCAATGATCTACTGGAACTGGTGGCCCGGGTCTTTACTGCGCCGGGTGAAGAGATCATCTACTCACAGTATGCTTTTATTGTCTACGCACTGACAGCAAAAGCTATCGGCGCAGCATCAGTGGAGACCCCCGCTCTTGACTGGGGGCATGATCTTGAAAAGATGGCTGCCGCCGTGACCCCACAGACCAAGGTCATCTTTATCGCCAACCCCAACAACCCGACAGGAACGGTTCTTGCCCATAATGAGGTGAGTGATTTTCTGACAGCGGTTCCAGAGAGGGTCATTGTTGTGCTGGACGAGGCCTATTATGAGTATAACCAAGATCCGGAATATCCCGATTCGCTGGCTCTTCTTGAGCGTCATCCCAACCTGGTGGTGGCACGCACCTTCTCCAAGATCTATGGCCTGGCGGGTCTCAGGGTAGGGTATACCCTCTCTCACCCCGATATTGCTGATCTCTTGAACCGCGTACGCCAACCCTTCAATGTCAATAGCTTAGCACTGATGGGTGCTACTGCTGCACTGGCGGACAGTAAATTTGTAGAAAGGAGCCGGATCCTCAATAGTCAGGAGCGGGAGAAGATCTGCCAGGCATTGGCCAACCGTGGTGTGACGACAATCCCTTCATCAGGCAATTTCATCACTATTGATGTCGGCCGGCCGGCAATGCCGGTCTATGAGGCAATGCTGAGAAGCGGTGTGATCGTACGCCCGATTGGCGGTTATGGGATGCCCAACCATCTAAGAAGTACAATTGGCCTCCCTGAAGAGAACGAGAGGATGCTCGATGCGCTCTTTTGTGCGTTCTGACCGGTTGTGAAGGGGCTTTCCTCCCTCAATCGACTCACCATTATCGGTGTAGGCCTTATCGGTGGGTCCCTCGCCAGGGCATTGCGAAAGTGGGGCAGTGTCGGTGAAATTGTCGGTTCTGGCCGCAGTTCAAGCCATCTCCAGCGGGCATTGGAACTTGGAGTTGTCGACCGCTATGAGCTCGATCCGGCAGAGGCTGTCAAGGGAGCTGACCTGGTTGTTGTCGCTGTCCCCGTTGCGGCAACACACACTGTTCTTCAATCGATTGCCCCCCACATCAATAAAAAAGTCGTGGTGACTGATGTTGGCAGCGTCAAAGGGTCGGTGGTGAGTGATGCCGAATCAGCACTTGGGGATCGCTTCGGCCGGTTTGTCCCCGGACACCCGATTGCGGGTGTTGAACACTCAGGTGTTGAAGCGGCATTTTCAACACTCTTTGTGGATCGAAAGGTAATTCTTACCCCAGTCGAAGGAACGGATGGTGATGCCCTGGAGGTGGTTGAGGGGCTCTGGGAGACTGCCCAGGCCAGGGTGATGATAATGGGGGTGACAGAACACGACCGGATTCTTGCCGCAACCAGCCATCTTCCCCACCTCCTTGCCTATCTGCTGGTTGAGCACCTTGACTCCCAGGAAGAGGGTGAGACTCTGTTCGATCTTGCAGCGGGAGGCTTTCGTGACTTTACCCGAATCGCCTCCAGTGACCCCACCATGTGGCGGGATGTCTCCCTTACCAACCGTGAGGCACTGGCAGAGTGGATGGAGAGCTATCGGAAGAGGCTTGAGCAGGTGATTGATGATGTAAGAGCCGGAAGAGGTGAACAGCTTCAAGCCCTTTTTACCAAGGCCAAGCGTGCCCGGGATCGATATTTTCCTCCTGATGAGGGGCTGGAGTAACGCTTGTGGTCGATGGCCGTCCAATGACTCACTGGAGGGTTGAGCCGGGTGGTGTTATTTCAGGCCAACTTCCAATTCCTGGGGATAAGTCGATCTCTCACCGCGCGGTTGTCCTCGGCGCCCTTGCAGAGGGTGTAACCACAGTCAAAGGACTGCTTGAGAGTGAAGATGTGCTTGCCACTATCACCGCCTTTCGGCAGATGGGGGTATCGATCGAGGGCCCTGAAGCGGGCAGCCTGACAATCCATGGTGTTGGTCTTCATGGTCTAACTCCACCTGAAACGGCTCTTGATATGGGGAATTCAGGGACTGCAATGCGCCTCCTTGCGGGGGTCCTCTGCGGACAGAATTTCAAGACCACCCTAGTGGGTGACGCCTCTTTGATGAGACGACCGATGTCCCGAGTCGCCGAACCTCTGGGCAGAATGGGGGCGCGGATCTCTACAGCAGAGGGTGGATTCCCTCCTGTAGTGATCAAACCGACAAATACACTCAAGGCAGTTGATGAGCAGCTCGCCGTGGCCAGTGCACAGGTTAAATCAGCCATTCTGCTTGCCGGGCTCTATGCTGAGGGGATAACCCGAGTGACAGAGCCGGCGGTCACCCGCAACCATACAGAGAAGATGCTCGCCGGATTTGGCATGGAAATTGATCAGAGAGGGCTTGAAACCGAGCTTGAGCCTAACGGCCCATTAGAGCCTTGTGATCTGGTCATTCCAGCAGATCTCTCTTCGGCAGCCTTTTTTATAGTAGGCGCTGTGATTTCACCCGGTTCTGATCTACTGCTTGAAGGGGTGGGTATCAACCCGACTCGAGAGGGAGTTATCACCATCTTGCGTCAGATGGGGGCATCGATCTCCATTCTAAATCAACGCCTCTCAGGGGGTGAGGTGCTGGCTGATCTGCGTGTCAGATCAACACCCCTCAAGGGGGTCAAAATAGCCAAAGAGCTGGTCTCTCTCGCTATCGATGAGTTCCCAATCCTGGCAATCGCAGCTGCCCTGGCTGATGGAGAGACTGAGATATCGGGAGCTGAAGAGCTTAGAGTGAAAGAAAGTGATCGCTTAAGTGCCATTACAACGGGTTTAAAAGCGATTGGAATCCAAGTTGAGGAACGACCCGATGGCCTTCTGATCACCGGTGGCCCCATAAGGGGTGGGAGGGTCAATAGCTTTGGAGACCACCGGATAGCAATGGCTTTTGCCATCGCTGCTCTGGGTGCTGAATATCTGATTGAGATTGAGGATTGTGCCAACGTAACCACCTCGTTCCCCGGGTTTGTTGGACTCGCAGCCCATGCGGGACTTAGGATTCGGGAGGTTCGATGAGCTCAGTGTCGATCCCTGTTCTTGCCCTGGATGGCCCGAGTGGAGTCGGGAAGGGGACTGTCGGCCAACAGGTGGCTCGCTATCTGAAATGGCACTATCTTGACAGTGGAGCCCTCTATCGGATTTTTGCTATTGCAGCAGGTCGTGCTGGAGTAGGGATCGAAGAGCGGGATAAACATCAGGCACTGGCTCAGGGATTGAGGGTGAGTTGTCTCCCCCAACCTCAGGGTGAGGCACAAATTCTTCTCGATGGAGTCAATGTTGATAGTGAAATTCGCAATGAAGAGTGTGGTCTCCTGGCCTCACAATTTGCCCAGATTCCAGAGGTTCGCACAGGGCTGCTTACCCTTCAGCTTGGTTTTCGACAGCCGCCAGGACTGGTCGCTGATGGGCGTGATATGGGTTCCCGGGTCTTTCCCGATGCTGATCACAAGATTTTTCTTGTGGCCAGCGCCTCAATAAGGGCGAAAAGACGATATAACCAGTTGAAGGAAAAGGGATTGGATGTTAGTCTCCCCGCCCTTCATCACGCCATAGAGGAGCGTGATCGGCGGGACAGAGAGCGTAGTGTCTCACCACTTAGGCCGGCAGATGATGCCGTGGTGGTGGATACATCCTCATTGACTATTGAAGAGGTGGTCTCTCAAGTCCTGAATTTGCTGGAGAGGTGACTGGAAACGGGTGACGTCTCTCTCTGGATAACCTGACACCCGGTGTATCTCATGACTGAATCTTTTGCTGAACTCTTTGAAGAGAGTATTTCCCAATCCGTAATGCAGCCTGGCAAGGTCATCATGGCCGAGGTTGTTGATACCAGCGGTGACTTTGCCGTTGTCAGTGCCGGGCTTAAATCCGAAGCACTCATCCCCCTAACCCAATTTCGTAATGCTGAAGGTGAGATCGCCGTCAAGGTCGGCGATCAGATCGAAGTCGCCATTGAGGCGATTGAAGATGGCTTCGGCAATACCCGCCTCTCCCATGAAAAGGCCCTGCGAGCCCGCGCATGGGATACCCTGGACAAGGCTCATGAAGAGGGCACCATGGTCAGTGGTGTGGTCACTGGAAAAGTGAAAGGGGGCTTGACCGTCTCCTTAAGTACCATCAGAGCATTCCTGCCCGGATCCCTTGTTGATGTGCGCCCGGTAAAGGATGCGAGCTATCTTGAGGGCAAGACCCTCGAGTTCAAGATCATCAAGCTCGATCGGGCACGCAACAATGTGGTCGTCTCTCGTCGTGCAGTGCTGGAGAATGAGCTCTCGGCTGAGCGCGAGTCACTTCTTGCCAATCTTGAAGAGGGCCAGGTCGTCAAGGGCATAGTAAAAAATCTTACCGATTACGGTGCATTTGTAAGCCTTGGTGCCATCGATGGTCTTCTCCATATCACTGATATCGCCTGGAAGCGGGTCAAGCATCCCTCTGAGATTCTCTCTGTTGGTGATGAAGTTCAGGTTCGGGTGCTTAAATTTGATCGTGAGCGCAGTCGGGTCTCCCTTGGAATGAAGCAGCTGGGTGAGGATCCCTGGCATGATCTTCCACGGCGCTATCCCGAAAACTCACGCCTCTTCGGGCGAGTCACCAATATTACTGATTACGGCTCATTTGTCGAGATCGAGGATGGGGTCGAAGGTCTTGTTCATGTCTCAGAGATGGATTGGACCAATCGTAATGTTCATCCAAACAAGGTCCTTCAGGTGGGTGAAGAGGTTGAGGTGATGGTTCTTGATATCGATAGTGAACGCCGCCGTATTTCACTCGGTCTTAAGCAGTGCAAACCCAACCCCTGGGAGGAGTTTGCAGCTCTTAACAACAAGAATGACAAAATTACCGGCAAGATCAAGTCGATTACCGATTTTGGTGTCTTTGTTGGCCTGGACGGTGGAATTGATGGTTTGATTCATCTGAGTGACCTCTCCTGGGATATGACCGGGGAAGAGGCCGTTCGTCAGTACAAGAAGGGAGATGAGGTCACTGCTGTAGTGATTGCTGTCGACCCTGAGCGTGAGCGCATCTCTTTGGGTGTAAAACAGGCGTCCGGTGATCCTTTTGCCTCCTTTGTTGCTGAACATGGGAAGGGTAATGTAGTCAAGGGGAGTGTTGAGAGTATTGATGCTCGCGGTGCTGTAATTCGTCTTGCTGATGGGGTTGAAGGTTATCTTCGGGTGGCAGAGATCTCTCAAGAACATGTTGCTGATGCCAGAGAGGCGCTAAGCGAATCTGCTGAGATCGAAGCAAAAATCACCAGCATAGAACGTAAAAACCGCCGAATCTCACTTTCAATGAAAGCACTGGAAATTGACCTTGAAGATGAGGTGATTCAGGAATATTCTGGCAAAACGACTTCAGGTGGAATGACATTGGGTGATAAGCTTAAGGAGCAACTCTCAAAAGTCGAATCAGATAGTTAAACCAACGGGTTGGAGTGAAAAACAGTGACTAAATCAGAACTCATTGAATTGTTGGCGGCAGACCAGCCGCAACTGGCCTATCGAGATGTAGAACTGGCGGTAAAAGGCCTACTGGACAGGATGAGCAGAGCGCTCATCGAGGGTGATCGTATTGAGATCAGAGGATTTGGTAGTTTTTCACTCCACTACCGCCCTTCACGAATCGGGAGGAATCCCAAGACAGGTGATTCCGTCCGGGTTCCTGACAAACACGTCCCCCATTTCAAGCCAGGTCGTGATCTCAGGGAGCGGGTCGATAACGTCTGATTCTAGCTGACCAAGTCTAACCATCTGGATGGCAACAGCCCTTTGGGCTTCTCCATGACGTCATCCTGGATATTATTGCTTCCTCGTTCAGTCATTGCGAGTGCAGCGAAGCAATTACATCCTTACTCTTCATGTTGGAAAGGGAATAAGCTATTCTTCCAATACTTATGAAGAAGTTATTCCGTCTTGTTCTTGTCTTTCTGGCCGCCCTTTTTGGCGTCACTTTTACCTATCTAAATCCTCAGACTGCCAAGGTCAGCTACTACCTTGGGCTTGAATGGGAGGGACCGCTCTCCCTGTTGCTTCTGGGTGTGTTTGTGGTGGGTGGCCTGCTTGGAATGGCGCTCTCACTGCCGGCGCTCTTGCGCTCAAAACGAAAGGTCTCTGCGGCAAAAAGAAACCGCCAAAGAAGTGAAAGCCAGGAGAGGCAATTAGTTGCTGACAGGACTCTATCTGATCAGGAAGAGCGCTGATGGATCCTGTCTGGCTGCTGTTGCTTTTGCCTGTTGCAGCCACTTCGGGCTGGATCGCGGCCAAGGGTATCCGTCTCTCCTGGCACAACTATCGGGGATCAAAACCCACATCCGACTATTACAGAGGGCTAAATTATCTACTGAATGAGCAGCCGGACAAGGCGATCGAGGCTTTTATGCGGGTGCTGGAGGTGGACACCGATACGGTTGAGATGCATATGGCTCTGGGCAACCTCTATCGTCGCCGGGGAGAGCTTGAGCGTGCAACCCGTATTCATCAAAACCTGGTAGCACGCAAAGACCTTGATAATCAGCTCCGTTTTCAGGCGCTTGACGAGTTGGCTCAGGACTATCTGAAGGCGGGTCTCTTTGACCGGGCTGAAAGTCTCTTGCTTGAGTTGGCTGAGGTAGATGATCATCAAATATCTGCACTGGAGAATCTTCGTCATATCTATGAACAGGAGAAAGAGTGGCGCAGTGCTATCTCTGTTGTCAGTAAGCTATCTTCCTTCTCAGGTGAATCCAACTCGGATGTCATTGCTCAATATTGGTGTGAGATGGCTGAAAGCGCTCTTACACAGGGACAATACTGGGATGCAGGCCACTTTGCTGAGGAGGCGCTGAAAGAAGACTCCAGGCTGGTAAGAGCAACCCTTCAACTCGGACGAATCCAGGCGATGGCCGGCCGTCACGAAAAGGCAATTACGATCTGGCAGTCGATCCATCAGCAGAACCCCGAAATGCTGGGTGAGGCGATAGAACTCATTGTCAGCAGTTTTAAATTTCTCGATGATGGTGATGGTCTTAAAGAGTATCTTGTTGGAATGGTTGGAGAGTCGAGTGATGTAAGATTGCCTTTGGCCCTGGCAGACCTTAACGCCTGTGAGCAAGGTGGTGATCCTGAACAGGCGCTACTCGACTGGATTCGGGAGCACCCCTCAATTCGTTGTCTCCAAAGAGTGATACAGCTGCGGCTTGAACGAGCTGATGACAAAGATGTTCGGGACCTTAATCTTCTTGATCGGATGATTGGTGAAGTTGTCGATCGAGAGAGCAGTTATGAGTGTGAGGAGTGTGGATTTACCGGAAAAAATCTGCACTGGCAGTGCCCGGGTTGCCAGCGCTGGAATAGCGTCAGGCTTAAACGTCCCCGTTCGAGAGCGCAAAATACCTTTCTTGGAAACGAAAATAGTCAGCTTCCAGGAACTTCTGCTTCATCCTAGTGTCACACATTATGTATCGCCGGATGCGGTACATATCATTTCATTTTCACTACAAGGAGGTATCTCATGAACCAGAAAATTCTATCCCTGTTGTGTGGGTTAGCCCTGGCTTTTTCAACAGTGGGGGCGATTGGCGGTGAACGCGTCGATGTAAACAGTGCTGATGCTGAGACCCTGGCAATATGCATCGATGGTGTTGGAGAGGTTCTGGCTGCAAGAATAGTAGCCTACCGTGAGCAAAACGGTCTGTTTTCCGAAATCGAAGAGCTGATGAACATCAAGGGAATCGGAGTAAAAATCATTGAACTTAATCGCGAATATCTGATTATCACTCTTCCTGAGGGTTATCAGCTGGAGGCAAAAACAGAAGCCGAAAGCTGATCAATTTATTGGTACAATAGCTTTCATTGTGAAGGCTGATAGAGAGAGGCGTCAGCAGACGCCTCTCTCTCTATTGGTTACTTATAGAATAATCGGATTGATTGGATGAAAATATCAGTAATCGGAACGGGGTATGTCGGGTTGGTCTCAGGCACTTGTCTTGCTGATGTCGGCAATGAAGTGATCTGTGTCGACAATGACAGCATTAAAATCGACAACCTCAGGCAAGGGATCCTGCCGATCTATGAGCCAGGCCTTGAAGATCTGGTCAGGTCAAACGTGGGTGCGGGTCGTCTTCTCTTTACCTCTGATCTATCTCAAGCCATCTCTGAAAGTGAGATCATATTCATCGCTGTCGGTACCCCACCCGATGAGGACGGTTCGGCCGATCTTACCCATGTCCTAGGGGTGGCGAAAGAGATTGGTCAGGAACTCACCGAGTTTAAAGTTGTGGTGACAAAATCAACCGTTCCGGTGGGAACAGCCGAGAGAGTAAGGGAATATCTCTCGTCATCTCTAAAGGAGAGGGGCATTGATGCGGAATTTGCTGTGGCCTCCAACCCTGAGTTTTTAAAGGAGGGTGCTGCTGTTGAGGATTTCCTCAAGCCAAACCGCATCGTTGTTGGAGCAGATGATGAGCGAGCGCTAAAACTTCTACGCCAGCTCTATGAGCCCTTCAATCGCAACCACAATCGCCTGATCATAATGGATATCCCCTCTGCAGAGCTGACAAAGTATGCTGCCAATGCGATGCTTGCGACCAAGATCTCATTTATGAATGAAATTGCCAATCTTGCTGAGCGGCTTGGTGCAGATATAGAGGCTGTACGTCAGGGCATAGGCTCTGACCCCAGGATTGGTCACCACTTCATCTATCCGGGTTGTGGTTATGGGGGATCCTGCTTTCCCAAGGATGTCCAGGCGTTGTACCGCACAGCCGGTCAGGTCGGATTTGATGCAAAATTATTATCCGCTGTTGAAGAGGTCAACTCTAACCAAAAACAACTTCTTCTGGAAAAGATGGATCACCACTATGAGGGCGATTTAAAAGGAAAGAAGATCGCTATCTGGGGCCTTGCCTTCAAGCCCAATACTGATGATATGCGTGAGGCATCGAGCCGAGTGATCATGGAGGGACTCTGGAAGAGGGGAGCTTCGGTCGTTGTTTTTGATCCGGTAGCCATGGAAGAGTGCAAAAGGATTTATGGTGATCGAACTGATTTAAGTTATGGCAGCGATCCCTGTTCAACTCTCAAAGGTGTTGATGGACTGGTTGTTGTTACAGAGTGGAAGGTCTTCAGAAGCCAGGAACCTCAAAAGATGAGAAACAGAATGAGAGAGGGCGTTATCTTTGATGGCAGAAATATCTTTGTTCCTGAGAGAGTCCAGGAAGCCGGGTTTACCTACTATGGGATTGGACGATAATGACGATTAAACTTCCTGACTTCTTCAGGGTAAAACTTCTTGTGGTCGGCGATGTGATGCTTGATCGCTACTGGTTTGGGAAGGTTAATCGAATCTCACCGGAAGCACCTGTTCCTGTAGTTGCTGTTAATAGAAGTGAAGAGCGTGCTGGAGGTGCTGCAAATGTGGCTGCCAATGTGGTTGCCATGGGTGCCCGCTGTGAACTGCTCTCTGTAGTGGGAGATGATGAAGGGGGGGGAACACTTGGCCGGCTCCTCGATCAGCTCGGGGTTGACAACCATCTGCACATTGACGACAAGATGAAAACCACCGTTAAAGTGAGAATAGTCTCCCAGAACCAGCAACTTCTGAGGTCCGATTTTGAATCTCTTCCAGGGCACGATGTTCTTGCTCGTTGTTTCGATGATTTTGCCAATGAGCTTCCCAACGTGGAGTGTGTCATTCTCTCTGACTATGGCAAGGGTGGGTTGCCTCGCATTCAGGAGATGATTGATCTTGGCGTCAGTGTCGGGGTACCTGTCATGGTAGACCCAAAGGGGGTGGATTTCAGTCGTTACAAGAGAGCTACCATGGTGACACCCAATCTGGCTGAATTTGAGGCCGTAGTGGGCAAGTGTGCCGATGAACAACAGATGCTTGAGAGAGCTGTAGCCCTTATAAGAGATCTTGAGTTGTCGGGGCTGCTTGTCACCATGGGTAGTCAGGGGGCACGGCTCTTCTCTTCGGAGGGAGAGATGGTAAAGTGTGAGCCTCTTGCACGCGAAGTCTATGATGTCTCTGGTGCGGGAGACACCGTTATTGCTATCTTCTCTACCGCACTGGCAGCCGGAATGGGGCGACAGGAGGCCATGGAAATTGCCAATATAGCCGCCGGTATTGTTGTCGGCAAGGTGGGTACAGCACAAGTTGAGCGTAAAGAGATTGAGGCTGTGCTTCAGTTGAGCGAACAGTGATGTCAAAATCATCCAATCAAGACCATCTATCAGTAGCCAGTATCGGATCGCTTCGTACCACTGCACACAATGACAGGCTGGTTCCTGCCCCGTCTCTGCAGCGACTCAATCCGACCCATCAATACGTCATCCCGACTGCAGGGAGAGATCTTCAAAAGGCCAGATCCTGATGTATATCATCACCGGTGGCGCCGGTTTTATCGGATCTAATCTGGTCAGGGCGCTCAATCGGAGGGGGATAGAGGATATTCTGGTTGTCGATAGCCTGCTTGAAACGAAAAAGATAAATAATCTCGCTGATTGCAAAATCGCTGATTTTGTTGATTTAGAGGATTTCAGAGATCAGCTGCTATCTGATCGTGTTTCTCACTCTGTCCAGTCGGTCTTTCATCAAGGAGCCTGTTCCGACACCATGGCGACTGATGGTCGTTATGTTATGTCTTTGAATTTTGATTACTCAAAGCTCATCTACCACTGGTGCCAGGAGCGAGAGGTTCCACTAGTCTATGCCTCTTCTGCCTCAGTCTATGGAGCGGGTTTAATCTTCAGTGAAGAGCCTGAAAATGAACATCCACTCAATGCCTACGCCTTCTCCAAATGGCTCTTTGATCGCTACGTCAATGATCATTTCAGTTCCAGAAAGGCCCAGGTAGTGGGCCTTCGATACTTTAATGTCTATGGGCCACGGGAAGATCACAAGGGAAGGATGGCATCTGTCGCCTGGCACTTTTTTAACCAATACAGATCTGAAGGGATTGTAAAGTTGTTTGAGGGCAGTGGGGGTTATGAGTCGGGACTGCAACAACGGGATTTTATCTATGTCGGAGATGCCGTGGGGGTGAACCTCTATTTTCTTGATCATCCACAAATAAGCGGAATCTTCAATGTCGGTACCGGAAAAAGCCAGACTTTCAATGAGGTGGCCCGGGCTGTGATTAATGGTTGTCGTCAACATGATGGAGAGGAACCGTTCTCACTCAGTCAGTTGGTTTCAGAGGGCATAATTGACTATATACCCTTTCCAGATGCATTGGTGGGCAAGTACCAGAGCTTCACAGAGGCGAACATCTCTTCTTTAAGAGAGGTAGGTTACCAAGAGAAGTTCCTTGATGTTGAAGAGGGTATCTCCCACTATCTGTCGGAACGGCTCAATTGAGAGAGCAGATATGGCTGATATTGAGTCTCAAATTCCAAGAGCAATAGACCGACTTCCTGATAATAAAAACTGGTATCTCATCTATACCAAACCACGAGGAGAGCGACAGGCCAAGGAGAATCTCGAGCGTCAGGGGTTTTTCACCTATCTTCCGATGGCTCTTCGCAGCAGACGCAGGAATAGCAAGAGTATCCCGGTTGTAGAACCCTTCTTTCCAAGATATCTCTTTATCGCCCTTGATACGGAGACGGAAAACTGGGCCCCGATTCGATCAACACTGGGCGTCACCTCTATGGTACGTTTTGGCCAATCACCGGCCAAGGTTCCGACTGATCTGATAGCGTTTTTGCTTGATCGTGAGGATGAGGTGGGGCATCAGGTCATTCCAGCAAAGAACTTCAAGCCTGGGGAACGCATCAGAATCAGCGAAGGACCTCTCACCGGTTATGAGGGTATATTTCAAACAACCACTGGGATGGAGAGGGTTACCATTCTTATTAAAATTCTTGAAAAAGAGCAAAAAATCACTCTAAAGCCTCAAAGCCTTGAGTCTGCTTAAAACTAATTGCTTGATTTAATAATAGTATCCCACTATAGTGTTCAGCTGATGAACACGCAATTAAATCAGGAAACCAAAGAAGATCAACTCACCCTTAATATTCTCGATGCAATCGAGAAGCAGAGTGATCTCAGCCAGCGGCGATTAGCGGGAGATTTGGGGATCGCTCTCGGGCTTGCAAACTCCTACCTCAAACGGTGTATTCGAAAAGGGCTTGTGAAGGTATCAGCAATACCTTCTAACCGCTATCTCTACTATCTCACCCCAAAAGGGTTCTCTGAGAAAACCAGGCTCACTGCAGAATTCTTAAGTGTCTCCTTTAACTTCTACCGTCAAGCCGGAGATTCGTGTCAGAGGATATTTGAGGAGTGTGAAAGTCAGGGCATTGAGGATCTTCTTTTTTGTGGTCGTTCAGAACTTGCCGAGATCGCCTTTCTTAGGGCGATGGAATTCAGCATCAATATTATCGGCATCTATGTCACTGAAAGCAGCAATCTTGACCCTTTTTATTCAAAACCGGTCTGGTCTGACTTTGATCAAGTTGATGATTATAAAGGGCTTTTGATTACCGATTTGAATGGCCCTGAGAACTTATATAAAGATCTGTCTCAATTCTGTGCGGAAGAAATCATCTTCGTTCCGGATATTCTTAGATTTAAATCACAATCGAGTTCTGTCTAAAGGATATTGATGATGAAAATTGGCGTTATTGGTTTAGGTTATGTCGGTATCCCTCTGGCTGTTGCACTTGGACGGTATTATGAGATCATTGGTTTTGATCCTGACCAGAAAAAGATCGAAAACTATTCGAGGGATAACCCAACCGCTGAAGCCTCTCCTGAAGCGTTCAGACGGGTAGATAAAATCACCTCTACAACCGATTCAGGTAAGTTGGGAGGGTTCAAAATCTCTACTATCCCAGTTCCTTACCTGCTTTGGAGTAATTAATGAAGGTAATGGTTACAGGTGCAGCTGGTTTTATCGGCTCTGCATTAAGTTTGAGACTGCTTCAACGTGGTGATGAGGTGGTCGGCGTCGACAACCTGAATGATTACTACGATGTTAATCTAAAGAAGGATCGGCTCAGCAGGCTGGGATCATCCAATGACTTCCAGTTCCAGCTGATTGATATTGTTGATCGCGAAGCCATGTCAGCGCTATTTTTCTCCAATGAGTTTGATGCAGTGGTCAATCTTGCCGCCCAGGCGGGAGTGCGTTACTCAATTGAGAACCCTTTTGCCTATATTGATACCAACCTTGTCGGTTTTGGAAACATCCTTGAAGGGTGCCGCCATCACGAAGTGGGGCACCTTGTCTATGCGTCATCCAGTTCCGTCTATGGCTCAAACACTGCGATGCCCTTTTCAATCCACGATAATGTGGACCATCCTCTAAGCCTCTATGCGGCCACCAAGAAAGCCAATGAGTTGATGGCTCACACCTACAGCAATCTATATGACCTGCCGACAACAGGACTTCGTTTTTTTACCGTTTATGGTCCATGGGGACGCCCTGATATGGCGTTATTTAAATTCACCCGGGCAATGCTGGCGGGAGAGTCAATCCCTGTCTTTAACTATGGAAAACACCGGCGGGACTTCACCTATATCGATGATGTTGTAGAGGGGGTTGTTCGGGTTCTTGGTCGGCCTGCCACCTCAAATCCAAAATGGAGTGGTGATAATCCAGATTCTGGTTCCAGTGCAGCACCCTGGCGTGTATACAACATTGGAAACAACAGTCCGGTTGAACTGATGGACTATATCGGTGCATTGGAGAAGGCTTTGGATGTCAAGGCTGATATGGAGTTTCTTCCCCTGCAGCCGGGTGATGTGCCTGATACCTATGCTGATGTGGAAGATCTTGTAAGTGAGTTCAACTATAAACCGGCTACATCAGTTGAAACGGGTGTCTCTCGTTTTGTTGAGTGGTACCGTGGTTATTACAGACTCTGATCTTTTGTCTGATTTGATATATAGGATTGATTGAATATTATGGGGTTATTATCTGGGTGTGTTTTTGTAACCGGTGGTGCCGGTTTCATCGGTTCTGCCGTTATTCGCCATTTGATCGCTAACACAGAGCGGAGTGTGGTGAATATTGACAAGCTGACCTATGCCGGCAATCTCGAGACACTAAAGAGTGTAGAAGAGAGTAAGCGCTATACTTTCGAAAAGGTTGATATCTGTGATCGCAGTGAGATGGATCGGCTCTTCAGAGAGCACCAACCCTCTGCCATCATGCATCTTGCCGCAGAGTCCCATGTCGATCGTTCGATTGATGGACCCGCTCTGTTTATCCACACTAATGTCATTGGTACCTATACCCTTCTTGAGGCGGCGCGAGCCTACTGGAACGAGTTAGATCATGAGATGAGAGAGGGTTTCAGATTCCACCATGTCTCTACTGATGAGGTCTATGGCTCTTTGGGTGATGAGGGGCTGTTTACTGAAGAGACATCCTACAAGCCTAATTCCCCCTACTCAGCATCCAAGGCCTCTTCCGATCATCTGGTTCGTGCCTGGCACCATACTTATGGGTTGCCTGTGGTGACCTCCAACTGCTCCAACAACTATGGCCCCTACCAGTTTCCCGAGAAGCTGATTCCCTTGATAGTGCTCAATGCGCTTGAGGGCAAGCCTCTACCTATTTATGGAAAGGGGGAAAATATAAGAGATTGGCTCTATGTGGATGACCATGCTCGAGCACTCTGTCTGATAATGGAAACAGGCCTGCCGGGTGAGACCTACAATGTAGGGGGAAACAATGAGGAGACCAATCTAGCTGTCGTTCAGGAGATATGTAATGCGATGGATAAGATTATCCCCCGTCAACAGGGCTCTTATCAGGAGTTGATTACCTATGTGGCAGATCGTCCTGGCCATGACCAGCGTTATGCCATCGATGCCTCCAAGATTGAACGAGAACTTGGCTGGAGCCCGACAGAAACATTCGAAAGTGGTCTCAGAAAAACGGTCGAGTGGTATCTTGAAAACCGTGGTTGGGCTGAGAGGGCGACAGCAGATAATTACAGCCGAGAGAGGCTCGGCACTGGAGAGAAGTGATGAAGGGGATTATTCTGGCAGGGGGTTCAGGATCCCGGCTCTATCCGGTAACTCAGGCAGTCTCCAAACAGCTTCTGCCGGTCTACGATAAGCCGATGATTTTTTACCCTCTATCCACCTTGTTGCTGGGAGGGATACGTGAGGTTTTAGTTATCTCCACACCACAGGACACACCCCGTTTTGAACAACTCTTGGGAGATGGTCATCAGTGGGGGCTTGATATTCACTATACGGTTCAGCCCTCACCCGATGGTCTTGCCCAGGCCTTTATTCTGGGCGAACAGTTTATCGGTGACGATGATTGTGCTCTGGTATTGGGTGATAACGTATTTTATGGCCACAACCTAACGGAGATGGTAAAGCGTGCTACAGGGAGAAAATCTGGCGCCACTGTTTTTGCCTACCCGGTAAAGGATCCGGAACGCTATGGCGTGGTCAGTTTTGATGGTGAAGGGAGAGCGGAGACTCTGGAGGAGAAGCCTGCTTCACCAAAATCCAATTTTGCAGTAACAGGTCTCTACTTCTATGACCACCGTGTTGTCGATGTGGCAAAGGAGATCAAACCCTCAGCTCGTGGTGAACTCGAAATTACTGATGTCAATCAATGGTATCTGGACAAGGGCGAGCTTAATGTTGAAGTAATGGGACGGGGGATGGCCTGGCTTGATATGGGTACTCACGACTCCCTGCTTCACGCCTCTACCTTTATTGAGACTCTGGAGAGTCGGCAGGGGCTTAAGATTGCCTGCCCAGAGGAGATTGCTTTTCACGAGGGATTTATAGACCTTCAACAGCTTGGAGCGCTTGCTGAAGGTTATGGAAAGAGTAGTTATGGGGCCTATCTTCGACAACTTGTTGATGAGTTGGACAGGTGAGGTAAAGTGAAGATGATGAAGAGCCCGATCCTCTCTCTATTTGGCAAAAATCGCTATATTCTCATGCAACTCTTGCGTCGCGATGTAGTGGGGCGCTACAGGGGCTCAATTCTTGGCCTTATGTGGTCCTTTCTACACCCCCTGATGATGTTGGCTATCTATAATTTTGTCTTTACCACTGTGCTCAGGGTGCGCTGGGCGGTTGATACAGAAGGTGAGCAGGGATTTGCCGTCATTCTCTTTGCCGGATTGATCATTCATGGGATTGCCGGTGAGTGCCTGGGCCGGGCGCCGACATTACTCCTTGGCAATGTTAACTTTGTAAAAAAAGTGGTTTTTCCTCTTGAGGTGCTGCCGGTGATAGTGGTTCTCTCTGCACTACTTCACGCGTTTATCGGACTACTGATTCTCTTTGGCTTCAAGCTTATTATGATAGGCTCACTCAGCTGGACACTCCTTCTGTCACCTTTTGTAATCTTTCCCTATATACTTGTAATGTTAGGGGTGAGTTGGGCCCTGGCTGCAATCGGGGTCTACCTTCGAGATGTCTCACATATTGCTGGTGTATTGGTGACAGCTCTTCTTTTTCTAAGCCCGGTCTTATATCCTCTCTCTGTGCTCCCTGAGTCGTTAAGGGGGGCTGCAATGGTCAATCCTCTCTCTTTTATCATCGAACAGTTACGGGCAACGGTAATTTTTAACCAGCAACCCGATTGGGTTGGTCTCGGCGTCTATTCACTTATAGCTCTGGTCATCGCAGCAACGGGATTTATGGTTTTTCAGATGACAAGAAAGGGTTTTGCTGATGTCCTCTGAAGTTGCCATTGCCGTATCAGAGCTGAGTAAGTGCTATCAGATCTATTCCCAGCCCCGGCACCGTCTGATGCAGATGGTGACGGGTGGAAAGAGAAAGTATTACAGGGAATTCTGGGCACTTAAAGATGTAAGCTTTAGTGCAAACAAAGGTGAGACCATTGGTATTATTGGCCCTAATGGAAGTGGAAAATCAACCCTTCTTCAGATTATTACCGGCACTCTTGCTCCAACAGAAGGTGATGTAGACGTCAAGGGGAAGATCTCAGCATTGCTTGAGTTAGGTGCCGGCTTTAACCCTGATTTTTCTGGTCGAGAAAACGTTTATCTCAATGGTGCTGTCCTTGGATTTTCTCAGGAAGAGATAGAGGCGCATTTTGATGCCATTGTTGATTTTTCTGGTATAGGTGATTTTATCGATCAACCCGTCAAAACCTACTCAAGTGGCATGTATGTACGACTTGGTTTTTCAGTCGCGGTGGGAGTGTACCCCGATGTTTTGATTGTTGATGAGGCGCTCTCTGTCGGCGATATTCGGTTCCAGCGAAAGTGTCATCAGAAACTGGATGAACTTAGGGATAATGGAACTACAATTCTCTTCGTCAGCCACGGTCCAGATACTATCATCGCGCACTGTAATCGTGCAATTTACCTAAAAAATGGTGAAGTCGAAGAGATTGGTGTTCCAAGACAAGTGGTCAACAAGTATGTAGAAGATATGGTCGCCACTCAAAAAGAAGATATGGTCGCCACTCAAACAGAGGTTCTATCCAACAATGATGAGGATAAAGCAAGAAATAGGAAGCATCTTAAGGAACTTAAGGCAAACAAAGACCATTGGCTTGATGAGGCCCAAAAGGCGGCTAAAGCCGGCAATCAAGAGGATGCCGACCAGATCGAAGCAAATATCAGGAAGACAGTTGATCCAAGAATTAAGAAGGCACTGCTTAAGACCACTTTCGATTTTGACAACTGTCATCGTCAGCCAGGTTACAACTCCTCAGAATACCGGTGGGGTGATGGCCGTGCCATTATCTATAACTACCAGTTGCGGTGTAAAGAATCACACAATAGTGCAATGGTTACTCAGGGAGAGCATATTGAGATCGGTGTTGAAGTTCTCTTCAAGAGTGAAGTAGAGGAGATCATCTATGGAATCGATATCAGAACTGTAGAGGGTATCCAGGTTTTTGGCACCAATACACTTCAGCTTGACAGAGAGATAGGCTCTAAGAAGGCGGGGGAGAAGGTCAGGGTAAATTACAGCTTCCCACTCAATCTTGTTGCAGGCGACTATTTTGTCTCTATCGGTGTCGCCACACAACTTGAAGATGGCTCAGTAGAACCTCTTGACCGGCGATATGATCTTATCCATCTGGTTGTTGAAGAGCGTTTCGAAGCCTTTGGGCTTGCCTATCTTGAGACTACAATAACAGAAAGTCAGGAAAAGGGGACTCCGTTTTGAAACACTTCTATCTGGGATCTCTCAATAGACTTGATAGAGGAGAGAACAACGTTTGGGCAGGCAGTTGTTCAGCAAAATTTGAGTACTCGGACGGCGATGAGTCTGAACGCTATCTAAAAAAGGTGTTGCAGAGCGCAGAGGACCTCTCCTCACAATCAAACGAGCTTGAAGAGAAGGCTGTTGACTGGCCCTCTGAGTATCACCTCTCTACCTACAGAGGGAATCTCTTGCGCCCACTTGCCCTGGATGGGGTTGAGAGGGTGCTTGAGATAGGTTGTGGCTGTGGAGCCATTACCCGTTATCTTGGTGATCGTGGAATTGAGGTTGAAGCTGTTGAGGGCAGCCCCATCCGTGCTGAGCTAGCTAGAATGCGGTGCCGTGATCTGAGTAATGTTGAGATTACAGCGAGCAACCTCTTTGATCTGGTGCTCCCTGAAGATAAGTACGATGCTGTTCTCTTCATTGGGGTGCTTGAGTATGCCCAGCGTTTTGCTTCAACCACCAAGAGTGCTGAGGCGGCGGTCGCTGATCTGCTTGCCCTGGCCCGGTCAGCACTGAAGAGGAATGGGGTCATAATTATCGCGATCGAGAATCGACTTGGGCTCAAGTATCTTCTTGGTGCCGGAGAGGATCACTACAGTCTCCCCTATGAGGGAGTACACAACTATCCACACTTTTCGGGTATCAAGACCTTTTCCAAAGTGGAGTGGGAGTCGATCATCGAGGAGAGTGGCATGATGGGTCGCTTTCTCTATCCCTTTCCTGATTACAAGCTGCCTACACTGGTTCTGGGCGATCACTATCTCAATCACTCTCCCTTGGTCTCTACCCATCTTTCAGGACTTATGGGGAAAGACTATCGTGACAATTCTCCTGTCGAGGAGAGACATCCCTTCTGGAAGGCCCTTGGCCAGAACGGACACATCGGGCACTATTCCAACTCATTCCTGATCGTTCTCGGTAACTCAAATGAGCGAATAGAGCAGGAGCTTCAGTTTGATTTTCTCCATGTAAGCAGCTTCTCTCGAAAGCCAAAATTCAGAACACTAACTGAAAAACCTATCGGTGAGAGGGTGGTTAACAAGCGCTCACTCTATAAACCTGATAGCCAACAGGCCAAGAGCCATATCAATCAAACCGTTGATAGTGAGCCCTATCTTGAAGGCACCCTTCTGGAGGATCATTGGAAGAATCTGCTTGAGATCAAGCCCCATGAGGATCAATTTATTGAGTTAGCTACAGGCTATTACCACTACATCTGTCGTCAAGTTGAAGAGGGTTCTAATACGGAGTCACTGATTGATCTCACTCCGATGAATATCATCATCTCTCCTACAGGAGAGTGGCAGAAATTTGACCAGGAGTGGGTCTATCACTCTCCTTTGACTGTGGAGTATATTTTTATTCGCGGCCTCTACTATTTTATCTTCAAAAATAGTTATCTCTTAAGAGAATGTTTTTCATCTGTACCTGATGTCACCATTAAGACCATTATAAGCCGAGTGTTGCTTCAACTCGGTGTGACGCCTAAAAGGGCAATCTCTGACTTTGCTCAGATTGAAGAGGAGTTTCAAAAAGAGATTTTAGCTAAAACCCATCTACCTAAAATCAATTTTCACCTCAACCTCACTCATAAAACTCTCTATGACATTGCAATGGTTTACTGGTCAGATCTGTCAGGGGTTTTTACAGAGACCAACTCCTTAGAGTCCCGAATCAAGCTGGGCAAGGGCAGACAACGGGTCGAATTTTTTCTTCCAGGTGGACTGAGATTGCCACTTCGGTTTCGATTTGATCCTGCAAAGCACCCGGGGTTGTTCCATCTCTTCTCTATCAAGGTGTTGAGTTGTGGAGAAGGTGAGGAAGAGTTAATCGAACACTTTAAAAGTGGTTCTGAAATAGCATTCGAGACTTCGCTTACTAATGTGGTTTATGGTCGAGGAGGAGAATCTGATGTTTTTGTATCTCTCAATAGTGATCCCAGCTTTGAGTGGCTCTGCCGGGCAGATACCACATCTTCTGGGGCGGGCAGACTCAAGATTGAAGTTGAGATGGACTGGGTACAGAGTAACGACTACCGTCTCGCCCAGGACACTTTCCTTAGAAAGGATCATATCAACAACCAGGAGTTAGAACTCCTGACTGAAGAGCTAGAGGATACACAGCGTAATTTGGAACAGACCCTCAAAGATAGTATTGCGGAAGTGGAGATTTTTGATGAGGAGATCTCCATAATGAGAGAGAATGTCTCCATAATGAGTGAAGAGATCTCCATAATGAGGAACTCAACCGTCTGGCGAACAGCAAATTTTCTCAAACGTCTAATACAACAAATTGGTATTTTGGGGTTGTCATTAAGGCTGAGATCTCTTCTCTTCCGAACTCCTAAAATTCATCCTAGTGAGGGTAAAAAGGACCTCCGGCAAGAAAGTGAAGATGATGATGCTAGTGAGGGTCTGGGGGACCTTCCGCAAAAAAGTGGAGATGATGGTGAAGACCCAAGGCATAAATATAGAAACCGACGGATCTCCCCTGTACGCACTCATCTCTACAACAAGGCAGAGACCACTTCCGAAGAGGTGAAAAACAAGATCGCTTCTTTCGGCGCAAGACCCCTGATCAGTATTCTTATGCCGGTCTACAATGCCCGACCAGAGTGGCTGGAAGATGCTTTTCAGTCTCTTCTGGCCCAAAGCTACACTAACTGGGAGCTCTGTCTTATCGATGATGGCTCATCAGATCAGAA
>Ga0208639_1000509_pt1 | contig 29137 bp, 25 predicted proteins | sample ETNtaG_33_FD_185772 | JGI IMG/M metagenome (GOLD analysis project Ga0208639, IMG submission 185772) | Marine microbial and viral communities from oxygen minimum zone, Eastern Pacific Ocean - ETNP201310SV76 (SPAdes) (version 2) | ecosystem: Environmental > Aquatic > Marine > Oceanic ...
ATGCTTCACCAATGTATGGGATTGCCTTAACATTGATTCCAAATACAGGTTCAATTCCTGTATAGTACTCTGTGACAAGACCAATTAGGATTCCAACTACAGAACCTATAGCCACTGCCCATATTGGGTCTGTTGGCAAACCAAGATAATCTAGAACAAAATATCCACCTACAAGGAAAAGAATTGCACCGATAAAAGTAGTATTACGGAGAGCCGCTGCTGCATCCATGTTCTTCATGGCAGACATTGAGAACACACCTATAATTGATGCAATGTAGCCTACTACTGCCAATACAATTGGGATCATTAGGTAATCATCACCAAGATTTGTACTTGCTGCTGCAATAACCATGGCTGCAATGATTGAGCCTACAAAGGACTCAAAGATGTCAGCGCCCATACCAGCAACATCACCTACATTGTCACCTACATTGTCAGCAATAACTCCAGGGTTTCGAGGGTCGTCCTCAGGGATTCCAGCCTCTACTTTACCGACAAGGTCGGCACCCACGTCTGCTGCCTTGGTGTATATTCCACCACCCACACGCGCGAAGAGAGCGATGCTTGAAGCACCCATCCCGAAGCCAGCAATGTTTCCTACTGTTAGGAAATCTGTCTCTGTGAAGTAGTACATTAGGGAGATACCTGCAAGTCCGAGACCGCCCACTGCAAGTCCCATTACAGCACCACCGTAGTAGGAGGTCTGTAGAGCAGCAGCCTGCCCTCCGTCAGCCGCAGCTTGTGCAGTTCGACCGTTTGCAGATGTTGCGGATTTCATTCCACTGAATCCTGCAGCCACACTACAAAGTGCACCAATGATGAATGCAATCATTGTATTCATTCCGAGGTCCTCATTTACTGAGCCTCCAGCAAATAGAAGCACTGCTACTACTGCTATGAACACCGCCAACATGCGGTATTCTGCAAACAGGAAGGCCATAGCCCCATCCTGAATTCTTTTGGTAATCTTAGCCACTGTCTCGTTCTCAATCTCAATTGAATCTACCTTTTTATACAGCATTGCTGCAATAAGCAAACCAACGATTCCGGCACCGATACCGATCAATCCTACATCTGTTCCTTCCATCATATCACCTGATTGGTTGGCTCGCCGACCTAAGGTCGCCATATAAGCGATATCCACTCGATTACACCATTACAGACTCTTAGAGACTGCTACAACGATGCCAAATTACCCTTCAAAAGTGATTTTCATGACTTCATCGGCGAAATTTGCAAGAACCTGAGCGCCATCGTGTTCTCTCTCGAATGATAACGCCTCTTCGGCGCTGATATGCCCTAATTTGACTGAACGTTGGATGCGCTTACGCGCCGCTTCGGGATGAAACTGCAAACCCCAGATTGGAAGTATATCACCATCCTTGCCAAGGATTCGGACAGTGGCTAGTGAATTATGAGAGGCAGAGCCCAATACTATCACTCGTTCAGGAATCTCAACCACATGGTCTTGATGAGTAAAGAGGCATACAGGGGAAGAAAGCCCTGAGAAAATAGGGTCATTAAGACCCATCACTGTCAACTCTAATTCCTCTACAGAATCTGTGCGTTCTGATGATCTGCTAACTTCTCCTCCTAGAGCGTGACAAATTAATTGATGACCAAAACAAATTCCTAGCGTTGGCAACTCTAGTGCTACTGCACCCCGAAGAAGTGCTGCGGCTGAATCCATCCATGATTCCCACATTGATACATTGCGACGACTTCCTGAACAAATAACGACATCAACAGAGTTAGCTACTAGCCATTGGGACATCACCTCATCGCTAGTATTTGGTAGTGCAACCCTACGCAATACTACATCACCATCTAACTCGGTAGCATTAGATTCTGAAACAAAAGCAAAATCATCATCCCATGTAGGGAGGTCCTCTTTCTCAAGCAATATTGGATTGTGTGAATTACAAGCGCGTTCACTCACACCCTGAGATTGGAACTGAGGAGTAAGAAGCCACACCTCAGCAGAAGATACTCGACTGGCAAGAGGAGATAGGACCTCCATGTTTCCCCCATGACCAAACTCGGCACGCTCAACAAGAAGGTCGAGCAAGACCACCCTAAGGCTTGCAGTCATGCAACTCGGGTTGAGATTGTTCACTTGAACAAACCGATGGTTCATAGAGCACGACACCCTCAGCAGTTGTGGGAAGAAAGATGGCAGAAGTAGACCGCGAGATGATTCTAGCCTCCGTAGGGCCTGTTCAAGCGGTTCTTGATGCCCATGATGGGGAAGTAAATGTAGTCTCCACCGAAGATGGAATTATCTCGATTTCACTCGAAGGTGGCTGTTCTGGTTGTAGCGCAACGCCTATGACAGCAATGCAGATTTACTATTCATTAATGAAATTAGAAGATGTAAAAGAAGTTGTTTTCCTAAATGGCGAATTACCAGATTATATGCGTGGCTTTATTGATGATAAATTGAATCTTGAAGATGAGAATTGATTGAATCCCCAGCCCGAGTCTTGACCGTGTATCAAGACTTAGAATAGAAAGCCCATCAATCACGAGGCTTCAAAGACATGACGCGGTAGCATCACTTCATGCAAGGGCGTGGTGTAGTAATCCTATTCACTCTAACCATCTTGCTCTCTACTATGTTAGTCACCCCTATTGTATCTGGCACTCAGGATGATGACTGCCCTGAAGTAGATGGTAATTCCCACGAAGATAGAGTTGGTTGTCTTGACTCTGATGGGGATGGTTGGTCTGACCCAGATGAAGATTGGACCGTAGATAATGGAGCCGATGCATTTCCCAAAGAGAATACTCAATGGGCTGACAAAGATGGCGATGGATGGGGTGATTCGAGTTCTTTTGATGCCAATCTAATTGACCATTTTCCAGATGATAGCAAACTCCACCGCGCAGTACTCTCAGTAGGGTGTAATCCGCCTGATCACACCTTATCAATTGGTAAATCTAGCCACTTCCTATGTACTGTGAAAAATGAAGGAATGGTTCCAATTCGACTCTATCCTAATTGGGATGCCTCTTCAGGAGTAGCAATTGAACGTATACCGCAATATATTGACTTGAAAACACATGGCACCATAGGCGACCAAAGTGAACTTCGATTAGATTTCACTGCATCAGAGGTAGGTGTTACTGGCGGAAACCTATATTTCAACAAAAGTAATTATTCTGAACCTATCTATTCAGTTCAATTGGGAGTTCTTGTTGTAACCTCTACACCACATACGAGTAGTTCAGACCCCACCCCTTCGCTTGACCCTGTTATGGAAAAAGCCAATTCCTTTGCCTCTTGGTTGACTGCTAAAACTAATTTCAATTTCACTGCTCAAAGCGCATTAACTATGGTTATTGTCGGGCCACTTGTTCTATTTGTTATCGCGCGCCGTACTCAAACCGTAGTTAGACAAAGGCGTGAAAACATACCGGAAATTGAAGAAAGTACTGCCAACGAAGATGAACGAGAAGAGCAGAATGAATCAGAATCGCTCTCTCTTGAAGATATGGCCGCTGATCCAAATCAGCCAGAGAAGAAACCAAAGCGTGGAGTTAAAGGTGCAGAAGGAAAAGTGCTTGCATCTGGAATGATGGAAGTAATGGTTGGTGAAATTGACATGCCAAATACCCCAAGTGATACCTTCGATGTCCTTTCTGAAAACCTTGGTGATTCCGAAATAGAAGAAGAGGGCTGGGGTTCCGAATTAGATGACATCGAAGAGGATGATACCGATTTCAAAGTCTCTGCAAAGCACCGAATCAGTGACAATGTGTCCGAAATAATAGAGGCAGAAACTCCCACTATAACACCAACAAACTCTAAGAAAAAATCTCATAAGGCAGAGAAGAAAAGGGGAAGTTCTCCATCAAACAAGAAAAATAGTCAGGCCACAAAAAAGGAGAAGAAAAAGCGGGCCAAGGGGAAAGTTGGCCACACAAGGGGACCTGGTATAGACCTCAAATGAGCTGATTGAAACCACTTCAGCGTATATGGGTCCCTCGTATACGAAGAAATTAGAGAATACCCCTTCATTCTTCTTCGCTCAACGATTCATTATTTTCAACAGGCCGAAGGTCTAGCATGAAACTAAATACAGTGAATACAATACCTAGGACAAGCAAAAATTCCCACATCGCCGCATTGTTTAATTCTGGGTAAATTGAAGATGTGCAAAACTCCATCATATTATGACTAGATGAGTTCCAAGTGTCCCAATCAAAGCCATCGATCCAAACTTTAGATTGGGCGGCAATCATTTGCCACAACCCTATAATTGCAATCAAAGAAGGAACCAAACGAGCGGTGAGAATTGTGCGAAGTGAAGAACTGTTCCAATGAACACGAAGGGTCACAATATTTACTAAAATACACCAAAAAATACCTTTGTAAAATATATCAAATGCATAACTACCATGCATGTATCCATCTACATTCCAAGGTGTCTGGCCCACCATGTAGCAAGAGTGGGCTGCAATCATTCCAGGAACAATAGCACTATGATTTAGTAAATGCCAGATTATTTTCGCATTATCATGAATTAGTTGTTCTCTATTATGCATTTGAAGTTCAAACATCACCCATATCACAGTAATTGAAGAAAGCAATGTTCCTAGACTGAATATGAAATCTCCCGGCTGATAAAGATCGAAGTCTGAGATGAATGGCATGTATGCTTTGCATCCATTACCAATCCAAGTCAAATAACATAATATCAGCCATGTAAGAGTTACACCAGTAAAAATCTGTAGTGAAAGACGCTTGCGCTGGCGTTGCTCCATGCCCCTTGGAAAAGCATTTGAGATATCAACCCATCATAATTCAATTTAGAAAAATAAATGTATAATTAAGTAAACATTGTCGAGTGTGCATGGAACTAACAATTTCAGCCTTGATTCGGATTTCAATTGGTGTAGTAATACTATTGTATGTTGCCAATTGTTTGCTCAATCAGAAAGTATGGATACGCAAAACATTTTCTTGGGGGTCAAAAGAGGAATTTCCAAAGATTTTCCAAATGAATATCATTGGTGGGATGTTGATTGGATTGTTTATGGTTGCAAGTCCATTCTTGTGGTAATCAATATAGCAACTACGAAAATCACTCACTTTCATCTCGCTCTTTTCTCGCTTTCATCAACTCGTGAGGATTTGGCTCACCCTGTACCTCTTCACCCTTGATGTTCAGTGTAGCACTGACTCCCAAAGCTATGCAAACTACGGCGAGAACTCTTGCCATGTTGGCAGAACCAAATATTGTACCACCTGCAAAATACAGTCCAAAAAGTGAAACTGCTGCGCCAAAACAGAGTATTGTCATGATCTGTTGAGTGATTTTTTCTGAACGGTCGGTCTTGGAAAGTGACCCTATACTTACCCAGATAATGAACGAGCCGACGCAGGTTATTGTCGATAAGCCCTCCAACAACTCCACTAGAGCCATATCTCGGGGAGGGCGGTTCAGCATTTCAACCGCGCGAGGGTTCAAGCGAGGCGACCTACCCAATAGCCATGAGTGAGTGCATGGTATCCATCAAAGCGTGGGCCCTACCCATAAGCAGACGGGAAGAAGCGCCCCATTATTCTAAAGCACAAATAGCAACTGTTCTAGAACAAGTTGCCACTCTTTTGAAATTGAAAGATGCTAATCCTTTCAGAATTAGAGCATATGAAAACGGTAGCCGTATCATTGCATCATTAGATGATGATTTGTGGGGACTAAGTCAATCTGGAAGTATTACTGAAGTCAAAGGAATTGGCAAAGGAATTGCTGCTCTTATTTCCGAATCTTTAGGCGAAGGAACTTGGGGTGATTTGCAATCACTCTACGATGAAACCCCACCCGGGATGATCGAAATGCTAGCAATACCAGGACTAGGCCCTAAGCGAATCAAGCAATTGCATGAGGAGTTAGGCATAGATTCGATTTCTGAACTATCTGCTGCCTGTGCTGATGATGCTATTTCCCCTCTAGAAGGATTTGGTGAAAAAAGCCAGCAGAAAATTCTCGATGGGATCGATTTACTGGCACGCTTCCAAGGCAGAAGACGCCTCAATGTTGGACTACTATATGCTGAGGCCTTTGAAGCAATGGTAGCAAAAATTGACGGCGTGGAGCATGCTCAACTTGCAGGAAGTGCTCGCCGCCGCCGAGAAACCATTGGTGATCTCGATATTGTTGCGGCAGTGAAACCTGAAGATGTTGAAGCGGTAACTGAGGCTATTCTCGCAATACCAGATATTGCTGAAGTCAAAGGAGCAGGAGATAGCAAAGTAAGCGTTGTTCTTGAAGCGAGTATCCTCCAGCATAACATGGATTTAGGGACACTTGATGGAGGCATCTACCAAGCAATTGGGGGTGATGACTACTCAGGCTTGGAATCATCTGGAACTATTGATGCACAAGTTCGCTTGGTCCCGCCTCATGTCTTTGCCTTCACATTAGCCTACTTCACTGGTAGCAAAGAGCACAATATACACATGCGACAACTAGCTATTGAAAAGGGGCTGAGACTCAACGAATTTGGCTTGATTCCCGATGAAAAAGTGGGAGAACTCAAAGGGTTTGAAACCGCAGAGTTTTCTCTGCCTGCAAAAAATGAAGAGGATATCTACCATCACCTTGGATTAGACTGGGTACCTCCTGAACTACGGGAGGACATGGGGGAAGTTGATGCTGCCAAGGATAAAACACTCCCAAGACTTGTCATGCCTACTGACTTGAAGGGCTCATTTCACAACCATACCATCCTATCTGATGGTGTTGCAACACTTGAACAGATGGCGGCAGCGGCAATGGATTTGGATTGGGAATTTCTCGGCATTGCTGACCACTCTCAGATGCTCAATATAGGAGGGCGTCAAATTGGTGCAGATGCTGAAGACCTCTTGAAGCAAGGTGAGAAAATTCGCTCTCTCAACGAAATGTGGGCAGATGGGGGCAAAAATTTCCGACTCCTACATGGTGCTGAGTGCGACATACTTCCAGATGGTTCGCTTGACTATGATGACGAAATAAGAAAGCAACTCAGCCATGTTGTGGCAAGCGTCCATCAACTTCCAACATGGAGAGCACGGGACGAGGTGGAAAACACTGAGGCGCTCATCAAAGCAATTGAAGATCCAACCTGCACCATTTTAGGACACCCCACCGGTAGAATTCTACAAGTTCGTGAAGGATATGATGTAGACATGCATGCTGTACTTCGTAGAATGGGTGAGTTGAATGCAGAGGGTGAGTTGAAATCCGTAGAAATCAATGCTAGCCCATATCGGCTTGACCTAGACTGGCGGTTTTGTCACTTTGCTCGTGACCAGGGCGTACCCGTCTGTATCAATCCTGATGCTCACGATACTGCTGGGCTCAGGGACGTATGGTTTGGTGTGCAGATGGCGCGGAAGGGATGGCTAGAGCCGAAGGATTTGCTGAACTGCTATACTGGTGAAGAAATTGAGGCGCTTTTGTCTTGATGAATGAGCCGAAGGTTCATGCAATTCAGCCTTTACCCCTATCTCATGGGGGTAGCTAGGGCAGTCGTGTTTGGCGGCGTTTCTGTATTACCTGCTATGCTCATTGGAGTGATTCTCTTTCTAATAATGGGGGGGGCCAACGAAGACTGGTCAAACTGGATGTGGGGACCTTGCTACATTCTGCCTATTGGTTTGATAATTGCCGCCACAGCATACGGATGGAAAACTGATATCACTGTAGAAATGGAGTGATTCTGGTGAAAATTGGCGAAAAAGTCACTGCTATAGGAACTCTGCTTGACGAGTTATATCCTGAACAACCCATCCCCCTACAACACCGCGACCCATACACCTTTTTGGTGGCCGTAATGCTATCAGCACAAACTACTGACAAGAAGGTGAATCAAGTAACTCCTACTCTATTTGATACGGCGGGCAGCCCTGCTGAAATGGCCACCTTGGAAATTGAAGAAATTCGTGACATCATCAGAGAAATCGGACTTGCTCCGACTAAGGCAAAGAATCTCCATTTGATGGCTCATCAACTACTTGATAGGCATGAGGGAGAAGTCCCTAAGACATTTGAAGAGTTAGAGGCTTTAGCAGGAGTAGGCCACAAAACAGCCAGTGTAGTAATGGTTCAAGCATTTGGAGTTCCGGCATTTCCTGTTGACACACATATTCACAGGTTAGCAACCCGTTGGGGCCTCAGCGAAGGTCGAAATGTGGTTCAAGTTGAAAGAGACCTGAAGAATTTGTTTCCTGAAGAGGAGTGGGCACGACGACATTTGCAGATCATCTTCTTTGGAAGAGAACACTGCCCGGCTAGAGGACATGATTCACTTGATTGCCCTATCTGCTCATTTGCCTCCTAAATTGTTCAATAAATTGAGCGTCAGTATTAGGTGTATAGACTGCTGGGGAGACACATGGCAACAAGATTTGAGGTCGGCGACAAGGCTCCTGAATTTACTGCAGAATTGACAGATGGAAGTGAAGTTACTCTTTCTGAGATGCTTAAAGAAAGTGGAGTAATACTCTACTTCTATCCGCGCGATAGCACCCCGGGATGCACCACTCAAGCATGTGATTTTCGTGACAATATTGGTTCACTGAATACTAAAGGTTGGAGAGTAATTGGAGTATCCAAAGATTCTGCCAAGAGCCATCAGAAATTCATCGACAAACATTCTCTTCCATTCGAATTGATTGTAGATACCGAGACGGAATTACACCAACTATACCAAACTTGGACAGAGAAGAAGCTCTATGGCAGGACATATCTCGGTTGCATTCGTTCTACATTTGCCATTAATCAGGATGGAACTTTTGCATGGGTTGGCTACAAAGTAAGAGCATCAGGGCATGTTGAAAAATTGATGGATGAACTGAATATCTAAGTCAAACATTAAACAAAACGCTTGAATGAAGTGACTTCAAGCAATAAATCGAAGTGAGGCCATGAGTGAGACTAACGGTGATTTAGTTGGCAAGCGATACGACCTAGGAAATGGTTCTGTCGCGTGGGGTCCATGCCATGTTGGCAAGGAGGCAATCTTCGGTTCCGATTGCTCAGTTGGTGCACTTGCCCATGTTGGTAGTGAGGCCATATTAGGTGACAGAGTTAGGGTCCAAGGCGGAGCATATGTCGCATCAATCTGTCAATTGGGTGATGATGTTTTTATCGGCCCAAATGCCACTCTTCTCAACGACCGTCACCCACCAAGCCGTGACCGGAAAAAATGGATGCCAGTTATTGTTGAAGATAGTGCAGTCATTGGAGGTGGTGCTACAATTCTACCAGGCGTCACTATTGGTCAAAAAGCAGTTGTGGCTGCAGGTGCTGTGGCCACTAAAGATGTGCCACCTAGTGAAGTGTGGGGTGGAGTACCAGCACGCTTTCTAATGACAAGAGAAGATTACGAAGCAAGCCGGACTGATGGAGGGAGCCAATAATGGAACCCGAACAGAGTAAAGAGGCTGTCAAGGATTTCCTAAGTCGTTGTATCGCTTATGCAAATGAAACAATTGCTCGCAAGACTGAATCAGCTGATGACCCCGAAGGGCTTGCTAAATGGATCGCCTACAGAGATTATACTCTATACGCCCTCAATGAAGTAGAGAATGGGGAATTAAACCACTGGTTCGAATAAATCGTCAAACCTCTTCAGGGATTCCCAAATGGTGAGTGGTTGTATCTACGACCGCCCCTGCGCCGGGGACAAGAAGTAATGTCTCTACACTATTCAAAGCAAATACAGGAGCGCCTAGTCTTTCTGACATACCGCCTAACTCTCTTCTGCAAGCATCTTGTTGTGCCTTCATGTGTTTCAGATCACGTAGGTCTACCACTACCATGTCGCCACCTAGCAATCTCTGTGTAATTCCATGAGTGGGCAATCTGTGGAGTTTGTCGGGCTCTACATAACGAATTGCCCGCTTAGGAGGGGGTAGCCTACTTCGAGACCACACCTGCCACTTTTTTTCACCTAAATCATGGAATTTTTCAGTCAATAGGACCTCTACTTCAGAAATTTTCATCTTCTGATTTGCTTCCTCTTGTGTTGGCCCTGTTTGATTGCTTTCAGAAACGCCTTCGTTGGGATCAGGCAGGCCGAAAAAGGAGTAGATGTTGGACATGTTATCACTTTGAGGATATTTGACTATACCCTTCTCATCCCCGATATCATTTGAGGGTAATGCTTGCGCAAGGGGTTCTGAGAGGGATTTCATTCCTCTTCTTCATTATCCGAAGAGGCATCTGATACTTCTTCTTCATCACTATGCAATAGTTGTTCATCGCCACTTTTCTTTAATCCAACAGTTACGCCAACTGTAGCGAGTGCTCCAATAACTACAATCAACACGATGAGAAGATTACTGATTCCAGCAGTTTCACCCATAGCACCAAAGAAACCTCCGCTAACTTCTGAAACTTCTATTATCACATCAGAGGTTGAAGAATATCCCTCATCAGTAACTGTCAGTCGAATGTACTTGGTCCCAGGCGTATCAAAAGTGTGGCGTAGTGGGGAAATTCTAGAAGTGAACATGTCGGGATCATTTGCAGCATCACCATCACCATTTTCATCGGTTGTAGTATCCAAATCCCAAGTGAACATCAAGAGAGAAAGATCGGATACAGTATCACTAGTCCCATTGGTCCAAATTACTACTTCCTCACCAACAGCAACGCTTGTTTTTTCTGCAAAAGTAACCGCTTTAGGTCGAAGGTTAACTACTGTCACGTTGACTAAAGATTCTGCGACATCTCCGTCATCATCAGTTACATGGAAGCGAATGGTGTAAACTCCAGCAGATGGCCAAGAGTGGCTTATTGAAGCGCCGACATAATCACAGTCATCGAAATTAACTAGATTATCATCCGCATCATTTGTCAAATCCACATCCCAGCAAACTTGTAAGCTGCTTAAATCAGAGGGAGTGTCAGAAAATATTCCTGTCAATTCAAATGGCCTGTCTTCTCCTACTGGAAGTTGGGCAGTGAAAGGCTCACTTGTAGGAGGGACATTGTTTACTCTAACAAAACCAGTAATTATGCCACTACCTGCTCCATCATCATCAACTGCTTCTAGGTCAACTTGGTGGTTACCAGATTCTGTCCAAGTGACTTGTATCTCAGATTCTGCTCCTGTTGTTGATTCTTGCCAAGCAGCATCATTATTGGCACTTGGCTTCCAATTCCAAGTTAACGAATCTTGATCATTCATCGTATCAACTGCTTCGCCTTTGAGAGTCACTTCTTGGTCCTCGTCAACCTGCCATGTTTCTGGTGCTGGTTGATTATTATCAGCAGTACCGCCGCTCATTATCATGACAATATCTCGTGGGTCGATATTGGTTACTAGTAGAGGGTATTGGGCAGTCGTTGTTTCCCCATCATCATCAGTAACAACTAGTTCCATCAGAAAAATTCCTTCTTCCATAGGAGTCACAGTACAATGCATGGTGATAGGCCCCTCCACGCATTCATACGGTACCCCATCTGACCGAACAGGTGGATACCAATACGCATCAATTGGAGCATCTGAATCTAATGTATCTGCATCACCACTGTCAAAAGCATCGAAGGTGATGGCACTTTCTGCAGACAAATTTTCTGATGGCGAAGTGATATTGACCCATGGTGCCCTGTTCAATATTTGAATGACCATCGATGTTGCATCTTGGTCATTCTCCTCATCTGTAATTGTCAGATCAATAGAGAAATTTCCATCATCTGACCATGCAATAGGCATCTGACAATCAGGTTCCTCAAATATCTCAAATTGATTTACATCAACTTCTACCTCAAAGGTGCAATGTAAACTTCCACCATCGCCATCAATACTACCTGTAGCATCCAACATGATTTCAGTTAGCGTGGAAGTAGGACCTACTGATGCTAAGTCGACAACTGGGATATCTCCAATAAAAATAGGGAATAATGCCAAATCATTGCTTTGGTTAACATCTTCAGTCATCAAATCATCAGGGTCAACCTCAAATGAAAAATTAGCAGGTCCTAACGGCTGGGATTGGGGGATTGTCCATGAATATTGCAAAGTTTGTTCACCCACTGGGGGCAATGCATCGATATTCAACCTTTGAGAAGAGGAATCTAATGCAATCATCTCTAATTCGGTAGCAGGACCTCCGCTCATACCTTTGTTATCAATTGGAACTGTAAAGTGAAGAACATCCCCCGCAATGGCATTGAATCCATAACTCGGGTTCAAAGTCATAGTAACATCCCCTCTAACTCTGACAACCGAAATCCCTCCTGGGCGCGGTCGGTAATCTAACTCAACCAGTTCTGCATCGAGAGTGAGAGTATCCACACCAACATTTTGTCCAACAGGATCCCAAGCAACAATTCCATGGCTAGCATAGTCATGGTTGGAAGGTGTAGTATCAAGAGGGTCGCTAGTATTCATTGAGAGAAACGCAGTACCGTTACTCTCAGTTGTTAAAGTGTACCATTCATCATCGTATTCGTATCTAAGAATAAATGTAAGACCAGATACTGGATTTGCACTAGCATCACTGACATTAATCCATACGTCAAGAGGAGTGTTGAGTGCCCAAGTGGGATACTCAAGGTCAACCTCGATGATAATATCAGGAGTAGCGGGCTGAAAATCTTTGAGATAGAAATCGACATACATACCAAGTGCATTCTCAAAATGACGCCATGCATCGTTCTTAGCCGTAGGGCACCACCATCTGAAAGACTCAACTGAGTCGTTCTCATCAAATGCAGTCACATTGTATGAATTGTCACAACCTGAATAGGATACTTCTGGATCGCCCACACTTACGACTGCATGGCTGGTCTCGTAAGCTAGGGTTTCATCGTCTCGGATTGTGAAGTAAAGGGATTCACCAGACCATGTATTGACATCCAAATAATCATTCATCCACTCTTCGCCTACACGCAGAGGGAAATCATAGTCTTCTCTAGGCTCATAATATGAGTCAGTAACTGTTACCTCTGCCACAGGTATTTCGATTACAGTACCTGCTAACAAAAAATTGACATTCATGTAAACTTGATTTCTGATAGTTGCAAAATCACCAGCACGAATGATTTCTGAAGATTCGTATTCTATAGTTACATCACCTAATTTATCATCGAGAGTAATGTTTTCACCAATAAATTGGCCTGTTGATTTAATATCATAAGCAACTGAACTGTGATTGTCAACAGTCCATGTCATAACATCATCAACCCACATGGATAACTCACCAGTCAAGGCCTCTGCATCAGTATCAACTCCAGCACTCTCAATCATTTCAACGACATCAAAAAAGCCATCATAAGTCCAACTATCACCCTCATACAATACTGGGACATCAACATCTCCATGTGAGTATTTAGCGCCCGCAAGGTAGGGATTCACTGGGACTTCATCAACTATTTCTTCCTGTTCAAAATCTAGTGAAATCGACCAACTACCAAGTAATATTAGAAGAGAGAACGTTAATGGAATTAGTAATTTAGCACAGGGGGCTTTTGCTCCACTCATAAAGTCGGGGGAGTGTTTAGACTTCATCAACAATGCGCAAGGCAATAATAATCAAAATCAGGCGAAATAGTAACTAAGATGCTTCAAAGATCGAAGTCTAGACCGCCAGTAGCACTGTTATCACTCGCTGCAGATTGTTCTTCTAACCACTGAGCTCCGTAATGCTCCCACTGCTCCATTGACCACCCCTCAGGTAGCCCTAGGGCTGGAACTGGAGGAGCTGTTGAAGTGGATGCAAAGATGTCGTCAAGTGAGGCTACATCAATTTGTGCTGGAGCCTCAGCAACTGGTTGTTGAACTTGAGGTGGTGAATACGCTTGTTCTGTCTCTTGTGCGGGTGGTACCCCTGCTGGAGTTTCAGCCACAGCAGGTGGTGCATCTCCAAAAGCATAAGTTGGTGGTGCTGCTGTTGGTGAAGGTTCACTGTAAAGTGCACTATTTACCATCCAATCATCATTTGAGGAACCCTTGTTTCTGAACATTGAGAGACCAAGTACTATCAGTAAGGCAACAAGGACCAATCCAAGAGCTATCACAATGTTTGAAACGCCACCGACTCCTTTGGAATCAACCCATCCTAGGACGCCTGAATCATCTGGAATTACCGTGATTACAATATCAACTGTTGCAGGATTTGTAAAATTCTCATCATATACTGTAAGGCGGATGTTCTTTGTTCCTTCTGATGCAAACGTGTGTCTGAGTGGCTCCCCGTAGGATGTCACTGCTTGGATATCATTGAGTGGATTCCCATCATCATCAAAATCTGAGGATGAATCGAAATCCCAGTTGAAAATTAACTCAGGCATATCTGATGAGGAGTCTGTGGTTTCGTTAGTCCATATGACCAATTCCTCACCAACTTGAACTGTCAACTTTTCTGGAGTTGCAACAACATTAGGCTTCAAATTCACCACCGTTACATTCACAAATGCTTCGGCCGAATCTCCATCATCATCAGTCACATGGAATCTAATCATCTTCTGACCTGAATCTGTCCAATGGTGGGTGATGTCTGCCCCTACGAAATCACAATCATCCATAGTATCTCCATTTTCATCGAAATCTACTGCGAAATCTACATCCCAGCAAACTTCCAGTGTTTCCATATCTGAAGCAGTATCACTGAAAACACCTGTCAAAGAGAGTTCTCGATCTTCACCAATAGGCAAGAGAGGAGAGAACTGTTCAACAGTTGGTCCCACATTCATTACGCGTACCCAACCATTAGCCACCCCACTACTTTCACCATCATCGTCAATTGCTTCCATAGCAATAACATGAGAACCTGATGTGTTCCAAGAAACATCAATTTCAGATGTTGAACCTACAGTCTCTACATACCAACTAGGATTAACATCAACATCTGGTTGCCAGCCCCATTTTAGAGAATCCATATCATTGAGTGAATCATGAGCTGTACCCTTTAGAGTAACTACCTGATCTTCCATGACCTCCCAAATAGGAGGGTTTCTGTCATCTGTTATTTCTACAGAGTCGTTCCACATTGTGATTTCTGCATCGCTAGGCGCAATGTTAGTTACTACAAGATTGAATTCTCCAGTAGTGAAATCACCATCATCATCTTGAACAGTTACCTGTGCTGTGAAAATCCCTTCTTCCATAGGAGTTATCGTGCATGTTGCTTCAACAAGAAGTCCACTTTCACATACATACTGTGAACCATCAGATGCTGTGGGCAATTGCCAAAGGAAATCTACAGGCGCCTGAATATTCAAGGTGTCAAGATCGCCTGAATCTGAAGCGAAGAATACATTTGGAGATTCCACGGGAATTGTAGGGTATTGTGAAGAAACGTTCACCCAAGGAGCACGGTTTAGTATCTCAACATCAATGAAGGTTGAATCTTGGTCATTTTCATCATCTGTAATGGTCAGCCAAACGCGGTATGTCCCATCATCACTCCAAGTGTTCTCAAGTAGGCAATCTTCTTCCTCAAATGTCTGATTCGTGGCCACATCTACCTCAACAACGAATGTGCAGTGAGGTAAACCACCACCATCTGGGTCATTGCTATTCCTAGCATCAATGTGTACTTCAGTCAATGTTTTAGCGGCCTGAGTTTGGGTAATGTTTGCAGTTGGAAGACGTCCAATGAAAACTGAGAAATTAGCGGCATCGTTACTCTGATTAGCATCCATTATCATCAAGTCATCAGGGTCTACCTCAAAGCCCAATTGAACTGTGCCAATTGGCTGTGTATTTGGGATAATCCAAGTTACTTGGGTAGATGCCTCCTGTAAACCACCCAATGCAGGAACTGAGCCCCTACTGGTGGAACCATCCGGTGCTGTGACCTCCAATTCGGTAGAAGGGCCAGATAGGAACCCTGCGTTCAAAACAGGGATATTGAAAACAAGAGTATCGCCTGGAATCGCGTTATATCCCAATGTCGGATTGAGAGAAGTGCTTACTCCATCTCGGGTGCGCTCAACAGAAACACCACTAGGACGAGGAAGATAATCAACTGCTGTCAAGTGTTCGTCCAAAATGATTGTGTCCACGCCTAATGTCTTGCTACTACTAATCCAAGCGATGACTCCGTGACTAGCATATTCACCTGGAGAAATCCAACTTGGAGAAGGGTCCAATGCATGATCAGAATCAAACCTGATGAAAGCAGAACCGTTAGATGCAGTGGTAAGTGTAGCAGAGAAACCAACACATTCGTAACGGAATTCAACCGTTTGACTACCAATGGGATTTCCAGAACCATCGGTGATATTGACCCAAGTTGATAGATTAGTGTCTAATGGCCATGCGGGATAATTAAACTCAACATCAATTTCCATATTTCTAGTGACCAAATCTACGCTCTTCAATTTGAAATCTACTGACATCCCTAGATCAATATAGATATGCCTCCAAGCATTGTTTTTGACTGCGGGGCACCACCATAGGAATCCCTCTGGGACCCATGTTTGGTTATATGTGGTAATATTGTAGGAACCGCTGCAACCGCTGTATGGTACACCAGGGTCGCCTTGACTGACCACACTGTGGCGGCTAGAAGAGTGAGAGGATGTATCATCTGGGATTGTAAAATAATCTGATGAGCCAGACCAAGTGACATTGTTGGTGTAATTATTGGTCCATGTATCTCCAACACGTAGTGGGAAATCATACTGCTCTTGTGGCGGGGTGTAACTATTGGTAACAATAATATGACCTACGTCAATAGTGATGATGAACACTTGGAATGTGACATCTATATCCATTGTCATCTCGATAACAGCAAGGTCACTAACGCGGATATAATCTACCTCTAAGTAATCTACATCAAGATTACCACTATATCCAGAAAGTTCTACTCCATTCGCCTCAAATAAACCTTCATATTCAACTTTGTATACTAGTGTACTTTGGTTCTCAACAGTCATTGTTAGAATGTCTTTGACTTCCATATCCATCTCACCAGTAATGGTCTGAATGTTAGAAGATACGCCATTGTCAGTCAATAGTGAACCAACATCCATGAATCCATCATAGGTCCATTTATCTCCGATTCGCCAAGCGGGCACATCGACATCCCCGCCAGATGCCTTTGAAGATGAAACGAAAAAGTTGGGGGGATCAGCTAATTCGTTATCATTATCCATGTCTGAATGTATCATTAGAGATAGGTTACTCAGCACCAAAATCAAAATCAAAAGGAATGTTTGCGCGCTACGAAAACTCCGGTCAGATATATTGCCCATACAATGGGCACAATGCATTGACTTCATCAATGATGCCCTAAGGAGATTTTTCACCTATGGTGAAGTTGAAAATGACGAATGTTGATATTGGGCGCATAATCAAACAAAATAAAGCCATAATCTAATGCCGCTTAACAGTGCAGCAGAATACATCCACGCCATCATCAGACGTCGCACGAAAGTTGTGCTTGGTCGCCACCCAGTGACATTCTCAAACACCTCTTTGACGAACCAACCTTCTTCGTGATCATCAACAAACTCTTCTCCTTTGAGCAGAACTTCCCAGGTGGTGAAAATACACCTTCGATGATTCAAACGCCAGTGGATTCTAGTCACCAATGTTAGAGGGAGGTGAACAAGCCAAGCCTGCCACCAAGGCAAAGCCCAGCCAATTATGAGAAAAACGAATACAAGATAATGCCCCATTCGGACCAGTTTGGCAGCAACTGCTCTCATCAATAACACATCAAAGTACGAAAAGTCTGAGAGCCGAAATAACCCAACAAATATACATGCCAAACTCTGACATATTTGTCACTATATTTTCAGAAGGTGTATATTTTCCTAGTATAGCTTTAGTCAATCGATAAATGAAGCCGATTTGTTCAGTGGTGCCTGCTTTAGAGTCCCCCCGAAGCTTGTGTTCCAATGTGGTGAAGAAGCATGTTCCATTATTCGTTAGCCAATGTAATTTCATGACTGGAACAAGAAGAAGATGAAGTTGCCATGCTTGGGGCCAAGGTAACATCCAGCCAATCCCAGTAAAAGCCACAATACAGATGTGGAACCATTTCACCACTTCTGCAAGCAGAATGTGTGTTTTAGGGATTTCAATATCCGCTAGGATATCTTCAACAGCGGTCTGCGCCATGGACATGCGAACAGGTTAAGCGTTATCAGAAATACCCTCAAAAGGTAATTCTGAGGCAATAGATGACCTAATTATTTCAAAGAAGGTCAGCCAATTCGTCTTGGATAATTTGTACTGCCTCAAGAATTTCATCCTTGTGACGTGCACCAGTTATCACCATCTTACCACTACCGAAGATTAAACAAACAACCTTGGGGTAATCTAGACGGTAAATCAAACCAGGGAATTGCTCTGGTTCGTACTCAACCTTGTCAAATGGAAGGTGGAATGTCAAGTTGTTTAGATTCAACTTGCGTGGCTCACCTGCAAGAGGCTTTGTTGGCTCCCATTTGTCAAACCCATCGTAATCTTCAGGATAGTGAAGAGCGTAGGTTGCAACCATGTTCTGAACTTCAATCTGGACATCAGATAATTCCCATGTTTCGATACCTGCTGCACGGAGATCACCAATCATTCTCTCGATTCCAGTCTGAATGTTATCCTCGTTCTTTCCACCAGTACAAACAGCACGGCCGGAGCGGAACATCAAGATTGCAAGTTTAGGGTCGACCACACGGTAAACGACACCAGGGAATTGTTCAGGTTCATATTCACAATTCAACTGGATTGCGATATCCGGGAGGTTCAATTCTTCTGCCACCCTTGTTGAGGCAACGACATTCACTACTGTTAGACGGTCTTCATCACTTGTCATAGCCGGCGCCACCTACCTGCCCTATTTAAAGGGACGGATTTCTTAGTTCAAAAGCAAATGCAAATTTTCCAATTGAAAAATCAATTTTTAGAGGTGTTTTCAATCGAGACCCCTGGGGCACCTAATGGAGTCACCAAAACACGGCGACCTCGCATCTCAAGTGCGGCTGCTGTCTCGTCTGGTTTGTCAGTTAAGGCAAGCATACAACCACCCCCACCGGCACCTGTCAATTTAGCACCTAAACTAGTTCTTCTTGCAACCTCAACCATATCATCTAGTTCGGGGCAAGAAACGCCTAATCCGACAAGTAACGTATGTGCTTCATTCATTAGAGTCCCTACTTGAATAAAATCTCCCTCTGAAAGTGCTGCCACCCCATTCCGAGCAACTTCACCCATTCGAGTAATATCTTCCATCTTAGCAGGATTGCGAGCGAGTAAATCTGCCACACCTTTGACCAAATCTGCGGTAGGTGCGTGAATACCAGTATAGCCCACAACTAACCACATTTCACTAGCAGAAGGGGGAAGATCAACAGAATGAATCTCCCACACCCTTTCACCCTCTGGTGTTTCAAGAGTTCTAGTGTACTGCCAATTGGCTGACTCTTCGCGCTTGTCTGAAACAAGCACACACCCACCCAGTGTTGCAGTTGAGGTGTCGATGGGTGATGCCCTTCCCGCTTGAGCTTCTGCTTCTGCATGATGAGCGAAGGTCGCTATCTTTTCTTCATCTAATGGCTCATTAGATATGGAAAGCAAGGCAGCACAACCTGCAGCTGAGAGGGCTGCTGAAGAACCAAGCCCCGCAGCAGGGAATAAATCGCTCCTGACTTGGATTGCATGAGACTGAAAATCAGCACCTAGAACAGCATCCCTTAGAGAGACCACATGAGGATGGCGCCCGCTATCCAAAGGGTAGCCGTCCATCTTCCACACACCTTTGCAAGGCTCTACTGAAATGCGCACTCTAGCATCAATTGCTACGGCTACTGCAGGCTCACCATATACTACAGAATGCTCCCCAAACAGGATTGCTTTGCCCGGGGCAGAGGTGGCCACCATGGTACGCGGGTGGGTGATACGCCCATTAGCGATTGGGATGTGGCGGTTGATTCAAGGCCAAACTGCCTCTCGAAGGTACCGGTTGGAGCCGCGGAAATGGTGATGAGATAATGGAACATCCACTTTTACTCGACTATGGCGGAATTTCTGGATGGATGATTCTGTTGTTGTTAGGGGGTGGCTCAATTGCTTCCTTTATCTATCAAGTTCAGAAAGCAAGTCGTCTTGTTATGTTAGGTGCTTCCGATAATCGCTTCGACTCTTGGGGTGCTAGATTTAGTGAAATCCTCACCGGCTGGCTAGGCCAGAAAAAAGTGCTGAGAGACAGAGTCGCTGGCACCATGCATGTGATGATGTTCTGGGGGATGTTGATGCTTGCATCCGATATGTTTGATTTAGCAACAGCTAATGCCTTCTCGACTAAAGTTCTACCAGAATCTCTGAATGGGCCTTGGAACGGAATTGTTGAATTTGGATATTCCATTGCCCTAATCGGTTGTATTGCAGCATTTCTTCGCAGAGTAGTATTCACCCCTGAGAAATTGAAGGGGAAATCACAACTTGAAGGTAATTTCATTCTCTTCCTTATTTTCACTATTACCACCACTTCGTTCATTGTCGAGTCAGGTGAATCGCCATCTTCTACTTGGGAGCCTGTTGGCGCATGGGTGGCCAACCAGGGATTGAGTGACGGAGTTCTCATTGGGTCTTACTGGGCTCATATGTTAGCAATCTGTACATTCCTAGTCCTAATCCCAATTTCCAAACATATGCATTTGGTAATGGCCTTTCCCAATGTATTCTTCCACGACATGAACCCCATGGCAAAAATGCTACCTCTAGCAGTAGGCGAAGATGGTAGGGCTGTACCTTTGGAAGATCTTGATATCGAAACCTTTGGAGTCAGTCAATTTTCACAATTAACTTGGCGCCAACTGATTGATGGATGGGCTTGTACTACCTGTGTACGATGTCAAGATGTATGTCCTGCATACGAATCTGGAAAATCATTGAATCCCATGCAAATAGTTCACGATGTTAGGAACTATGCCAATGAACACGCACCTATACTACTGAAGGGAGAAGAACCCGAAGAGAGCATAATTGCACGATTGACACCTGAGGCGGTTTGGGCTTGCACAACCTGTCACGCCTGTGTGGATGCTTGTCCAGTATACATTGAACATGTACCCAAAATTACTGATGTTCGCCGCCATCTCATGATGGAAGCAATGGAATATCCCGAACAATTGAATGTAGCACTTGGCAATCTTGAGACCAACTCGAACCCGTATGGATTTGGTGCCCACGAACGTGGAGACTGGGCAGCAGATTTGGGAGTTAAAATTGGTGAGCCTGCCGAGTACATCTATTTCGTAGGGTGCGCTGCTAGTTTTGATGAGCGCAACCAAAAGGTTGCCCGCTCTACAATATCGCTACTCAAGGAGGCTGGACTCGATGTTGGCATCCTAGGAATGCAGGAGGGATGTTCAGGAGATCCTGCACGTAGAGCAGGTAACGAATATCTATTCCAAATGTTAGCTGAAACCAACATGATGACCTTTGAAGAGTTAGGGGTCAAAAAAATCATTGCATCCTGCCCGCATTGTTTCCATACTCTTGGAAAGGAGTATGCTGACTATGGAGGCGACCAACTAGAAGTGCTTCACCACTCAGAGGTGATTGCTAAACTCCAAGATGATGGCAAATTACCAAACCGCATCAAGAATGGACGTGACATCACCTATCACGACCCATGTTATCTTGGCCGAATTGGAGGAATACTTGAGGAACCACGCTCTGTAATTGGTGGAGTTGATGTAGAAGCTGAGCGTTCAGGTCAGGACTCTTTCTGTTGTGGCGCAGGTGGCGCTCAGATGTGGCTTGAGGAAGATGCTGACAAGCGAGTCAATGAGATTCGCGCCAAGGATTTAGCAGCCACAGGTTGCGATACTGTAGCAGTTGGCTGCCCATTCTGTTCAGTAATGATTGGTGATGGGCTAAAATCAATTGGCAAAGAAATGGAGGTTTTGGATATCGCAGAACTTCTTTGGGAACAAATCAAAGCTAAGGACGAGGAAATCAACGCCGCTAGCGAAGAAGAATGAATCTTTTCTCATTTGGAGGCTGCCGACTTTAGGTGGTACCAGAGAATTGTTGCATGTGACATTATTCCAAGTGCAAGCATGGCATGAAGCATTCCTGACCAAGTCATTGATGACATCATGTGACCCATCCCAATCTGCAAAAGGAACATCACTGGAAGAGCAAAGGACATACCTTTGAGTTGGGACGAATCTGTTTTTGACCTAACTACCAATGCTGTAATTGCAATTGATACAAGAAAAGCAAGTTCCCCACTATGTCCATGACTACTACCAAGATTCATGTCTCCAATGGAATAACCAAATTGGGCAACCCCCGAAGCACCTTGCCATAGTACCAAAACAAGCAAGGCAAGGGTAGCCTTGCTCGCCCAATCTAACATCTTTGCATCAACAACTGATTCCTCAGACATGTTACTTGGCGATATGAGTCGGCTTTTCAACCATCGTATCGAATATTGAATATTACCAGATACCTTTGGTGTTCGTCATTTCTTCGGAAAGCCCCCATAATCTAGTAGCATCATCCATGTTTCTTGCTGCTTTTGTTAACTTACCTCGTTTGCAATTGAAAAAATATTCTCCATTATGCATGCGGGCCTGATCAGAAGTTGCCAGCCAAACAATTGTTTCAGCGCCCCGTGTAGGATTTCGTTGAACTGGCCAAGTTAAAGCCATAATGAATCTACCAATTATTCCGTTATTTCGAGAAAATCCTGTATTAACAAAACCAGGATGGAGGCAATTTGCAGTCACTGAAGTCCCCCCCAATTTCTTTGCTAATTCCTTTGTGAAGAGAATATTTGCCAATTTAGATTGACAGTATGAGCTCCACCCATTTCTGTTACCACGCTTCTCATACTGCAAATCATGCCAACCCATTTTACCTGGCCTATGAGCATCTGAAGCCGTGGAAATTACTCTTGATTTAGGAGTAGCCACTAGTTGATCCTTCAACAAAGAGGTGAGTAAAAAGTAGGCATTGTGGTTTAGAGCCCAAGTTCGCTCAAAACCATCTACTGTAGTGATTTTCTTGGTGAAAATTGCTCCTGCATTGTTGATTAATACATCGAGCCTGTCAAATTGTTTCTTGAAACTCTCTGCTAAAGCATGGATTTCAGCCTGTGACAAGAGATCACACACCTCCCCATGTACTGGGCCGCACCCCTCAATCTCCTTCATCTCGGAAATCAGGCTATCGATTCTTTCCTGACTTCTTCCTACTACCACCATAGTAGCGCCGGTTGGAGCAATGCCGTGTGCTGCCATCCGACCTATTCCACGAGTAGCACCCGTGAGAAAAACAACTTTTCCACTCATGTCGGGTTTTGTCGAGATACCCTCCAACCCCTTGACCATGGCATTGCCTTGCCGGATGAGGTTATTACCATGTGTGAATAGCGCATGAGCGGAGGAGCCGCAATGACACTACGAGTTTACGATACGCGTAGGCGAGAGAAGGTTGATTTTGTGACCATTGAGCCAGGCAAGGTTCGCATGTATGTTTGCGGAATTACTCCTTATTCCCCTTCCCATCTAGGACACGCTCGTTGTTATGTGGCGTTCGATATTATACATCGGTGGTTAGAAGCAAAGGGATATGATGTCACTTATGTTCAAAATTTCACAGATGTTGATGACAAAATCATCAAGATTGCTAATGATGAAGGAATAGATTACGGGGAAGTAGCAGAAAGAAACATCGTTGACTATTATGCTGCAATGGACTCACTGAACGTGTTACGTGCTGACCACTATCCTCGTGTTACTGAGACAATAGATGGAATCATCTCTATGATTGAGATTCTTCTTGAGAAAGAACACGCATACACTGGCGATGATGGCGTTTACTTCCACATTGATTCAGCACCAGAGAAATTTGGACTTCTAACTGGACAGAACATCGATGCTGTCCGAGCTGGTGCAGGAGGCAGAGTTAGTGCTACAGGAAGTGGCAAGCGAGATCACAAGGACTTCGCGCTTTGGAAATTTGCAAAACCAGATGAGCCACAATGGGAGAGCCCTTGGGGAGCAGGGCGGCCAGGTTGGCACATCGAGTGTAGTGCAATGAGTTTGCAGTACTTCGGAGAACAGTTCGATATCCACGGAGGTGGAGATGACTTGAGATTCCCTCACCATGAGGCAGAAATCTTCCAATCAGAGTGTTGTACTGAAAAATCACCTTTGGTCAACTACTGGATGCATAACGGGTTTGTCAATGTAGATGGCGAGAAGATGAGCAAATCACTTGGTAACTTTTGGACAATTACTGATGCTTTGGAGAATTATTCACCGCTTATTCTACGTCACGCACTACTCAATGCACATTACCGCAATCCTATTGATTTGTCAGAGCAATTCCTAGAAGATGGAGAGAGAAGCCAAGGTAGACTTGAGGACGCATATCGAGAAGTATTGATTGCATGGGGTGATACTGCTCGTGATTCCTTAGTGGCATTACCACGCCCACAACTTGGGGGAGAAGCGCTTGCTCATACTCTTGGAATGCTAGAGAAGTTAGGAGAAGAGTGTGCCATTTCCATGGATGATGATTTCAATACTCGTGAGGCACTGGCAAAAGTATCCGCTGCCATCAGATTGATGAACAAAGCGATTAGTTCTGACATTCATGATGATGACCGTGTCGCATTAGGATTCTATTGTGTTGAATGGCTAGAGGAATTTGGTGGAGCCGCACTCGGCCTGCTTCCAAGCAGGGATGATGCCTTGGCCGAACCAGAAGATGACCCTCGAAGAATAGAACTAGAGCCCGTTGTTGGAGAACTTCTCATCAAACGTGCTGCTGCAAGAGATGCAAAAGATTGGGGTGCTGCTGATGCTATCCGTGATGAATTAGCAGCCCTAGGAGTCACAGTACAAGATACTGCAGATGGACCCGTTTGGGATTTCAATTAGACGGACGCAATACTGTCCAAACTGCTACGCCACTTCCAAAGACTACTGACAAGGCGACAAATAACATCACCCAATATATTGGAGATGTTGGATCGAGGAAAGATGATGTCGTGCTATTATCATCATTCTGTGAACCACTACAGTCCATTTCAGTACAAACCCAAACTTCATCTGAACAAAAACAAGTATTACATTCTACATTCTTGGTATCATCTTGAGTGCATTCAGACTCAACAACAGTTCCATTCTCGCCGTCTCCACCATCGTCATCATCGTCATCTGGTGGCTGAATAGGGTCATCTTCGGGAGGAGTGAAAGTTTCACTACGATTACCATCAGCATCGAAGGACACTGCGTAGTACCTCGAATAAAGGTCAATTGAGCCTTTACTATTGAATGGCTGTGAGCGATTTAGCACATCGAAATAGCGGTCATCGCCGTAAGTGAAAATAGGGTCAAGTGGTACTGCACCAAGTGTTGAATGAGACTGATCCAACCAGGCATTGAACTCACTCCATGTGTAACTATCATGACCCCATTCATCGAACATCTCTTGGCGGTCATAACGCATTGCTTTGGTTAATTCTGACTCGACAAATGAGAATGTTTGGGAGCCATCTTCCACACTATCATAAGTTATGTCAATAGCTTTTTGGAATCCGCTGCCATTGATTATTTCGTAATCATTACCATTCATCGCCTGCATCAAATCAACATCGCCATAAACAGGCAAGCCTCCTACGATTGAGAGTCTGACATCAGGGTCAATCGCCTCAATCAATGAACGATATGGACTTTCAGCAATATTGTCAATAACTAGCAAATCAGCTGAAAGACCATCTTGAATCCTGCCTAGATGAGTATTCCAATGCATTGCATCTGCAGCATTACTAGTTACCATTTGGGCCAATTCATAATCAGAAAATTTGCCATCCATTTTGTTAGTATTCCACCAATCAGCCATCTTCAACTCATGAAGGGGACTCTTGGCACCTGATGGCGCCCAATCTGGAGCTAAGGTGATTCTAACTCCTGCATCTTTGGCTAGTTCAGGTCGAGCAGTGTCACCATAAAGCAACATGTTGGACATTGGAGACCAAACTAGAGTTGAGCCTGCTGTAGCCATGTCAGCAAACTGCGCTTCCCGCAGAGGTACGCCATGAATCAGAATGGTCTCTCGTAAGAGTAAGCCTTGGTCCTTCAATATCTGGAACTCATTGAGAGATGAGCCATCAACACCCTCTGCAACATGCACAAACCAACCATCTAATTCACCAGACTCATGATCATGAATGATGTGTGAGCCATCATATTCTGGGTCGTAGGCAGCATCACAAACTGCACAAGTTTTGACATCATCATCACCGAAATTGTAGTGCTCGATGTTTCGTGCAAGAATACTATCCCATGCATCCCCACTGTTTGAAGGACCTCCTTGAATAGATGTAGTTCCGCCCACAATGGACTTCACTTCAGCATACTTCACGGCTTCATCTTGAAGCCCCCACATATTGCCTTGTAACATGAATACCTTAGGCCAAGAAACTTGAGATTTGTAGGTTGGATTATCCTTCCATTGGTAGCGATTTGTGTAAAATTGACCGTTTTCAGGGGTATAATCCCAAAGTGGCAGGTAGTTGTAATGATAGTGATTATGCATATCTATTAAGCCTGGGAAAATTGTTCCATCTGTCTCATAGAATGGCACTCCATCAAGATTCAGATAAGATGGATTAGGTCCGCTCCAGACATCAATTATCATCCCGTCAGTAACCAAAATGTGCCCATCGTTCAGCACCCCTTGCTCTGAGGTCATGGTCGCTACTCTTCCTGTAAGAACATAGGAACCCTCGTGAAGATGGTCTCTTGGAGTGTAGCACGAGCCTTGCCAGTGAGAGCCTTGAGGCCAATTCTCATCATTAGCCAAACCAGGAGTGGGGTCACCGACCTTACCCCATGAGCCACTAGATGAGCGCCCGTAAGATACTCCGTAATCAGAATCTAATGCTGGGAATGAATAACTGTCAACCTCTACGGAATATTTGTTGGAAAGATGAATTGTATCGCCATCAAAATAGGACAAGTCCAGACCAGTTACTGAGCGATAAAAGACGATTCGCTCGTCTGGTGAAAGGTTAGTATTCCAGCCAATTGCACAAGGTGGGGAGCCGCCATTTGGGTCGTCATCTAGCCACCATCCGCCTATGTTGACCTCTTGGTCAGTTGGATTCCACAACTCGATGAATTGGTCAGAGCCAGCATCAATCCAGCCATCTCCATTCCAATCCGTGCCATTGTGATCAGCATCATTTGGACTTACCAGAACTTCAGTGATTATCACGTGGTCGTGAACAGCATCTTCAGACACATGAGCACTGCTTGATGGAGAGAAAGGAATCAGCACAATAAGTAGCAGTGCCACGAGCAGAAGGGGCAAGCGTTGGCTTCCCATTGACTCACCCACCATCAAAGAGGCTTCATAATTGCTGTTACAGAATGGTTCGGCATTGATTCAAAAATTAATTGCGATTTATGAGCGGATTAGCAATTAATGCCTAAAGGCATTCGCGCGTCAGTCACAAATAGGCGCGGCGGCTCGGATTAGTTGATGAGTAGTGGGGGTCTGACTTCTTTTTCGCGGCTAACTGGCCGTGGCGTGCTCATCAGCCTGATTGTAATGACCCAACTTTTCGCCGGCTGTTTTGGCAGTGATGATGGCTCCTCGAATGGACAAACAATTCCCGATTGGGACAATGGGTTCACCTACATTGATGACCCCGCAGCTCTTGACTTAGCATCTGATTTTGATGTGGCCAGTCCTGACCTTTCACTCAGTGTTGGCGATTGGGATGCTAGTAGTGAGCAGTGGATCAACCGCAGCCTTTGGGGCAACGCCTCTTGGGGAGTCTTTGACAAGACATACGGTGGCAATTGTTGCGAACACTATCTTGCTGCTACCGAATGGGGTTGGCTGTTGAATTTCGGTGGCGAATATCCTACATGGTCAGAAGATAGAGGGCACACATGGCAAGACTGGAAACCATCCTTGCTCACAGATATTGCTTGCAGAACACCAAAGCCGACAATCACTGGACAAGAAGGACTCGGTGAAGGCAGTATTGTCCAAACTACAAATGGCGATATCATCTCAATGGGTTGGTTCCCTTACCCTTCAAGCAGTGGAGGGGACCAGTTCTACGCATTCCTATGGGACGGTGATAGTGAATCATGGAGTTGGTGTTACAATCGTTTGACTGAACCATTCTATGACCGCTCTTGGCAAGTTGAAATTGTTGGACCTATCTCAAGCAACATTGGTAGTGGTGACTGGGGTAGTTTAGTAATCAGCAATTTTTGGCACCAATCGTCAAACCGTGGTGGCCAAATCAGTGTAGATGGTCTGAACTACTACTACTTCGAGTTCCCTGACAAAGATGCAAATCTTGACGTTGAAACTGTTGATTTGAAATTTGATAACTTGACTGCCGCTTGGGATTTCACCAAACCACACAAGGAGATGCGGGCTTTCCCTGTTCCTTCAGGCGGGCTTTATTTCCCAAGTTTCTTTGATGATGGAGGAGATGCTTGGCTAGACACTTCGCTCAACTGGTGGAGAGCTGAGACTGCTGAGGGCAACAGTTTGCCAAGCGAATACTGTGCCTTTGATTCATCTGCTGCACTTCACTGTGTTACCAAAGAAGGCGTGATTTTGACCCATCAAGTATCATGGGATGGTGGCGAGACCTGGGATAACCAGACCTACAATTTGACAGGGGTTGCTGACTCGATTGAGGAGTGGGAGTTCCACGCTAATGGTGAGCACGACCTGTTTGTTCTCAATGTGAGATACCAGAGTGCTGTTGGCCCGGACATTGATGTTGCTTGGCATGTAAGAGATTATTCTGTTTCACTTGAGCCTGATACCTTGACTTATCTTGGTCAAGGTAATCTTGATTCTACTAGTGGGGCTGGAAATGATATTCGATTTGATTTCGCTAGCATGGGGATAATGGCTGATGGTGGGGCTTTTATCGCTTACCATGATGCTACTGACCCTGATCCATTGTTCGGACTAGAAATGTTCATTCCAGAACAATACAATTAGTCTAGTGGTAATTTAGATAATATCCGTAGCCAATCGGTTTCTCCTGATGCTCGCTGAGTAAGAAGTTGAACTCCTCTCTCCCAATGACCACCTAATGTCTTCCTCCAGCCATCATAATTCTCTGGAACTTGATGTTGAAGAGTAAGAGCACAGAATAATGTGAGGTCTGATTTGAACA
>Ga0208639_1000510_pt1 | contig 29100 bp, 40 predicted proteins | sample ETNtaG_33_FD_185772 | JGI IMG/M metagenome (GOLD analysis project Ga0208639, IMG submission 185772) | Marine microbial and viral communities from oxygen minimum zone, Eastern Pacific Ocean - ETNP201310SV76 (SPAdes) (version 2) | ecosystem: Environmental > Aquatic > Marine > Oceanic ...
TCTGCTGGTTGAGATATAGTCTGCTCAATTTGCAACCCTTCAATCTTAGCACCCTCTGGTGCATTAATTGTAATCTCTTTAGTCATTATTATCCCTCAACTAATGTGCCGTATTGTCTGCGAATTTCTCTCAACTCTTCAAGGTCTTTCTTTTTAGTGCCACCTGAGTAGCTCCAAGCATATCCTTCTTCAATCATTTGTTCGTTGAGAGAGATCTCGGCGTCACCGACGTAACACCAGCCCAAAAGCCTACCATACTTGCCGACACCACCGATAAGCTCAGTCCTAATGATAAGATCATCGTCACCAGAAATAGCTCCACTGAGCTTATCCTTAAGCCAGTTTGTAGCGTCAATTCCAAGGACTTTTTCTTCTGCATTTCTTGTTCTTTTTTCTGGCGTATCCACACCTGCAATCCTTACCCTCTCTTTTTTATATAAGTCAAAACCAAGATCAATTGTGCAATCCAAAGTGTCGCCATCAAGTACACGATTAATCTTCACTACTCGGAAGTTGTAGCAGGACTTCCTGCTTGGTGGAACCATTGCAGACATTATACTACACTTCCAACTGCAGTTTTCTTCCGGCCAATATTATATTTGGACTCAAGAGTCCACTCATCTTTATCTTTGAACGCCAAAACTTTAATCTGGTTAAGAGGAGCAACGTCTTCGATAGTTGTTGCTTCTACTACAGAAACCAAACCCCAGTCTGACAATAGTTGGGCAATACGATTGCGTCGTTGCAAATCATTCATGGTAAAATTAGTTTTCTTACCATCAAGAGCAAACAACTCTTTGAAATGTACGATGTAATACCTACCTTGCTTATGCAAAATATGACATGATTGATATAATTTACGTTCTTTGCGAGAAGCAACACCTATGCGTGTCAGTGTCTCACGTACCTTAAGAAAATCATCTGGTTCAGAAAGACTGACTTCTACCATATCGGATGGCTGCCAATCAATTTCAACTTCAGTATTCATCTTTTACCGCCCTTATCTAATAGTATTTTGATTTCTTCAAGTTGAGATTCACTGAGAATTCTCAAGGCGGCGATAGCTTTATTATGATTATATCCATAATATTGTTTCACCAATTCAAGATGCTCAAGAGTATCCTTCTTGACCCAAGGAGTAAATCTTTTCCTTGGCTTCAAACTATTTAGGTAAAAATCGTATTGCATCTTATTATTTAATCCAGAATTCATATTCATTTCATTAGAATATAAAATGGCATCCATGTGAGACGACAAACATTTATTAACAATCCATGCAGGATACTTTTTAACAGCATCCTGATTGTCTTCCATCACACTCTGCTTAGATTGATTAATACTATACAAATAATTTTTTAGTTCCATTTAATCACCACACTCATCCAATGCTTCAATAATAATATCTTTAATTTCTTGTCTCAATTCATCTGTAATGATATTATGCTTCATCACAGGCATTTGAGAAAATACTCTATTGTCCTTCTTAGGATCATACTTTTTCTTTGAAGGAGCACTAAGTCCTTGTGTATCAATTTTACTTATAGGATCAGACATAAAAAAATGGTTAATGGATAAGGGTTACATCAAATAGATCTATTAGATTCACACTCCTTTAAATAGCGTTGAGCATTTAAAATTCCTTCTAAGTTATCTCCAAGAAGTCCTATACCAGCATTGCAGTGACTACATAAAAACCCTCTAAACTTTTCAGTTTGATGATCATGATCACAAACCATTCTAGATGCTGTTCCCCCAGCTGACTTGCCGCAGCAAGCACAATTTTCTGGTATGGATCCATGCTCCTTAAGATACTCTTTTCTAAGAGTCTTTACAACATATGTAGATCTTTTAATACATTCAGTACATCTGTTTCTTGTACTTCTGTTGGGACCATCACGTCTAGGAAATTGATCTAAGGGTTTTTCGATCCCACATTGAGTGCAAGATTTCATGGCCCTTTTCTGATATGGTTTCATTTTACTACATGCTCCCACGCAACTTTAAATTTCCTGTCCCAATTATCAGTATAAACAGGCATGAAAGCATTAAGTGCATGAGTAAGGTCTACAATTTCATTAGTCCTACCATTGTCTACTGCCTCTTGTAGTTGTTCCAGCATAAAATTAAATGTAGCAATATTTGAGAATGCATCCTCTAGATCATTCATCACTTTCCAAGTGTCAGTCATTTCAATCATCAATTTTTAAGATTAGCATTAACTCCTAATACTTTAGCATTAGGATTCCTAGCAAGAGCCACTTGCCTTGCTTCTTCATAGTTACGTGCCTGTACTGTCTCTGTGAAAACGGTTCCTGCTACGTAAAGTTTTACATCACACTTCATAATTTAAAAGGACTAGTTCCTTCCTCCCTGCTTGATCTGTATTATAGCACCCCACAGACCTCATGGTATAAGTGTGTGCAAATTCAGCAACTGTCCACTGCTTGAAACGATCCTTAACCATCTGTGAGTTATTGTATGAAATCAACATAGGACCAACAAACCTATCACAGTCCTCAGCAAATTTATCATGGTCAAACTTCTTATGCATACCACCCTTCTGACCATACAAGTTATCCTTAATATCATAAGGGGGATCTAGGTATGTAAATACATCCTTCTTATCAGTAAATAATTTTTTATAATCTAAATTAGTAATCTTCCAATCCCTTACCAGATGCTCATATTCCGTGAGTCTAGCAATTCCCGACATTGCGAAATTTGAGACTGAAGCTTGCTTGGAGAAGGATGAGGATTCAGTGAGACCAGAAAAAGAGCACTTGTTAACAACATAAAAATAACAGGCACGATTAATAGGGGATTGTCTCTCATCATTCAATTTCTCCTTTGCTGTTACGAATAATTTTTGTGCTGGATATACCGAACCACCTTCTGGTGGGTCAGGATGCATTCTCTTCCATGCCATCAACTTTTCTTGCATCCTACCACCATTATGCTGCAACTGTTGCCAGAAGTTAGCAAGTGGTCCATACAAATCATTAACCCAAATATCAATATTAGGATACCTCTTGGTAATCTCCAGTGCTACTGAACCACCACCAACAAAAGGTTCTCTAAACTCTTTTACCTGGGAAAGGTCTGGGAGGAATTGCAATAGTTTTGGGATCGCCCGACTCTTCCCTCCTGGGTAACGTAATGGGGTTTTCAGTGATTTGGTAGTTCGCTTCATGATATTTTAAAAATTCTCGGAAAGTATACTTCATTTGTTTCTCTGTCATACCACAATGCTTTGCAGCAGTTGGTATATTCATTGTGGCGTGGAAGAGTGCTTTGTTGGCCTCGTCAACACTTTCTGGAGTTGTCGGTTTAGGATGTAAGTCCATTGATGCTCCCTATCTTTTTCTATTCTAACCTGTAATGCAAGCATTTGATCAATTTTTTCTTGATCTTCAAGAAATCTTAATAGACTAGGCATAATCAATCAAAATTATAAGTTAATGATATTCTACAATTATTTTCATTCATATGTTGCTGAACCATATGTTTCATATGAGATCTAAAAAGTATTAATGTTCCTGGTTTAGGTGTATACTTATAATATCCATGAGTAAACTCATTTGTTCCGTCGGCATTTTTAACTAAAACCATCTGTTGAAGTGGCGATTCAAACACCAAATCACCAGAACCTTCTGGAGCACACACATAATACACTGCAGAAAAAACACTATCAGGATGAATATGATATTCCTGATATGCATACTCATCAGCTACATTAAACCAACCATTCTTTGGTTGATAATTAAAATCTGAATCAAAAATTTCCCGTGCTATTTGACGAACAATATCTGTAGCAGAATTATTAATACGACTAAATCTATCATCTGTTAAAATATCATACGTTCCCATACTACTAAAAGTATTACAAGGCCAATGAGCACCACCATTATCAACAACTTTAAGTGTATCCAAACAAATATCTTTTAATGTTTCATTATAATCCGAAGGCATTAAATTATCAATCCTAGCAACAGCAGATGGAAACAATTTATCAACTTTTATCTCAATCTTTCTCTCAATTTTTACAATAGATTCTTTTTCCATACTATAGTATCAAACCCTGCTTTGGAGGAGTAATAACACGATTAAACAATTGTTCGTACTGTTGTTTCATGTCATCATTAATATCAACAACATAAACAACATGTCTCTTAGAAACACGAATCTTTTCCATACTCTCAGACATCAATGGCGACCATGGAGCAAATCCAATCTTACCCTGTTCTTGTGGTAAAGGAACAGCAACAATAGGTTGAGAGAACTCAACATAAGACTCATTGTTCTCCAATAGATCACAAATAACATCTTCACCCATAATCCTAACTAATTTTGTGTTCATAATTTCTCCTTATTTAAATTCACAACTCATCATAATCTCAGTGAGACATGCTAACATATTTATCTCCTGATCAGCAACAAATGGTATCTGATATTGATATTTTGCTAAGACCAATACTGCTTCTGGAATAGAATTTCTCTTCAATGATTCATATAAAGAATCATAGATCTTTCTCATTACCAAATTAGGATCATTATCAATATTATTAACAACCCACTTCTTAACCACAGTAAACTCTTTATTCTTCAACGAACGTACCAAATCATCTAAGTTAATATCAGCAATATCAATTAAAATAGATGCATCAATCTTACCAGCAGCAGCATGTCTTTGTGTCTCATTGATTAACCTACGCCAATCAGGATAGTACCTGGTGATAAGTTGCAAAAGAACTTTATCTTCAAACTCAATAGAATTCTCAATTAAGATAGAATGCAATCGTTTAAAGAATGCTACTTGTAAGAGTGGTTTATCACTATTCTTAATCTTAAAATCAATAACCGTACAACGTGAGTGTAATGGTTCAATGATCTTATTAGGAAAATTGCAAGTAAAAATAAACCTACAATTCTCATGAAATTCCTCCACAGCAGTCCTCAAGGACAGTTGAACATCAGAAGTGGTATTGTCTGCCTCATCGATAATAACAACCTTGTGGGCGCTGCTGGAGGTGAGTGAGACAGTAGAAGCGAATGTCCTGATCTTATTCCTAACAGTGTCAAGGAATCTACCTTCATCCGATCCATTGATTGTAATGAAAGATGCACCAATCTCATTACACAATGCTTTAGCAACTGTTGTTTTACCAACACCAGCAGTGCCAGCAAGAAGCAGATTAGGAATCTCCTTCTGCTCAATGAATCCTCTAAATGAATCTTTAATTGAATCGGGAAGAATACAATCTTCAATTGTTTGTGGTCTGTATTGTTCGCACCAGAGGAATTTTTTATTTGTCATTATGTAGTTCTACAGGCAGAAATATTTCATCCATAGATCCATGATTAAACACAGACTCTGGATGATTCATGATACTACCACGAAAATACTCTCCAAGTCCAATGGACTTTACAGTGTACCACATGGTTTTTTTCTTCAATTTACACCAATCAATAGCAAAGAGCAATGCAGCTCCATCAATCTTTGCATTGTAATCTGCAGAAAGAGTGATGAATTCTTTATATTCTGTCATTAGGAATCCAACCTTATCAGGTCTCATCCAATCTGGCAGTGTCCGGTTCATCATCCAACAGCAACCATAATTACCACACACTGCTGGTCGTAATGGATCATCATAGATACCACAACCACTTTCACATATATGTGGACATGGGTTATTTGGATGTACTTTATGTTCGTTTATTTCTACTGTTAGAGTTCCACTACAACATAAAATACATCCACCACATGATTTTATATGCATCAAGGTTCGAGTGCAATATAATATTTGAGATCGAGAACACTATGTTCCCATTGGGTAATAAGTTTACGAGAAACTTTTGCTTTATAAGAAGACGGAGAAGCAGCAGAAATGTTAGATACTTCATACAATCTTAAGTTCTCAATCTTCATAGAGAGATCTAAACTATCTACACAATTACCCTTAAGGTTTTCTTCATATACATTACAAGTTTCATCTTCCTTGTCACATGTCCTCAGAATAATATGACCATTAGGTTCAGATATAAATGATAGATCAGGTGTATTTAAATTATTAGCTGCTCTCTGAATCTTAACCAAAGTATTTGTCGAAACATTACATTCAATATCAGCACCAGGAAATTGAACATCACGTTCTGGTGCTGCTTTGAGAGTAATATCAGGACTAGAAAAGAAATACTTACAAGTATTACCACCATTACCACGAATAGTTAGATAAGAATTGTTATTAAACTCAAGGACAGGATCTTGGAACAAAGAAACTGCCATCAAGAACTGAGGTAAATCATAAATGCCAAATGTCTGTGGCCATACTTCTTCACATTTATACTCAGAAACAATATTCTCCCCAACACTAATAGTCTTAATAATACTACCCTTACGAAGAAGAATAGAAGAATTAATAAGAGAATAATTTCTTAAAATGTCGCACGTTTGTGTTGTTAATTTAACCTGAGTCATTGAGGATAAGTCTCCGTCGTTTTAGTTTTATCATTAAAATGAAGGAGAAGCATAGCATAATGGATGATCTTAATGATATCCCTACGCGCAGTCCCCTTTCTGTCATAGCGTGAAGCATATTTCAAGATGTTACTTCGACAAAATGCTTCAGCATCTCCACACGCTTCAATCAAATCCAACGTTTGGATACTATCATTACCTGTACTATAATGTCCAGCATAGGTATGACTGATGTAATCCGAAATCTCTTTCAGAATTTCATCTTCATTGTATTTTCTCAATTTTTGTCCCATACATGATCAATATCACTATGATAGCATTCAAATTCATTTCCGTCAAGGTCTTGTAATAAAATCTTATGACCAGGAAAACTAGGTTTGCCAATACCTTCAATAATCCTAGCAGACCTACCGTCCTTAAGTTTAACAACGTGTCCGATGTAACCAGAAAATTTTTTATTCATGACAAATCTAAATCTACCTCTGTATCCTCATCAACCACCACTTTAAGTTCTTTAAAATAAAATCCAGATCCTTTAAGAAACTGCTCCATCTTATCAACAACATGGGAAAGAAAGACAGTATTAAAAGTCATACTGGTATTTGATCCTTCCTCATCAACAGAAACAAATGTAAAACTAGGCATATTTTTTTTCTCTTTGTTTGCACATATTATAGCATAGTGACATGACTATGACTATACCTTATGCCAGTTGTAGAACTGACTCCCTAATCACACTATAGTTCTTAACCTTCTCCACATTCAATGTTCTCTCAAACTTACCTTCTAAAGTCTCCTTATGACTAATGACAAATACATTTGTATTATCATCAAAGTTTCTTAAGATCCATCCTAATTCACTTGTACCACCAGCATCCAAAGAACCATCAAAGATTTCATCTAAGATAAGAATGTTAGTATCCACAGAATTCTTAAGTTTAGCAACAGCCCTCCAAGTAAGCAACAAAGCAATGTCAATACGAGCTTTCTCTCCCTCACTGAAAGACTCATAGGAAAAAGAATCCCTATAACGTGATTTAATTGTCTCTTCAAAATTTTCATCAAGATTGAAGTTGACATAAAACTCTAAGTTCTGAAGATGTTGATTAATGAGTTTATTCATCACCGGAAGATAACGTTTAATGATTCTAGTCTTAATACCATTGTCTTTCAGAAGAATAGATGCTGCTAACAACGTGTTCTTATCTTCCTTAATACTATACATCTGTTTCTTTAATTTACTATATTCATTCTCCAAATATACAAGCTTCTCTTCTGCTTCTATACTATCATTCTTCTCATTTTGTAATGTCTCAATTTCTTCCTGATATTCCTGTATCTGCTTCTGTGTATTCTGAACATCAGCATTGTATTGAGCAATTGCTTTATTATAATTGTGGAAAACTTCATCTCGTTCCTCTTCCAACTTAATAGCAACATCCATTTCTTCAAATCCAACTTGAAGTTCCTTAATAGATTTCAGAATAGAATCAACCTTATTTGCTTTTAATTCCTCTGTAATAGATTGACTACATGTAGGACATATAGTATTATCAACAAAGAACTGATGTTGTTTCTTATGTGCTGAGAACTTCTGTTGAATCTTACCTTTCAAATTATTTAAAGTTTTTAACTTAGACCCAGCACCCACATGATCATCTCTATATGCAATAGCATCCTCAACTTTCTTTTCTAAATCCCCAGATTCTGCTATCAAAAAATTAACTTTTTCTTTCTTATCTTCTATAGTAGAATGCCGTTGCTGACAAATAGAACCAATGAATTGTTTCTGCATAGAGATCTTTTCTTCAGCAAGATCTGCTTTATAATCAAAGTCCTTCATCTCATCTGATGCAGTCCTTACCTTATCCTTAAGAACGGTATTCATCACAGAAAAAATCTGAATGTCTAGGATATCCTCAATGATCTCTCTACGTTGCGAAGTTGGTAACCGCATGAATGGAACAAATGTACTAGATCCCAACACAACAATCTGAGTAAAAGACTTATAGTTCATCTTCAAAATAGTCTGTTCCAGATGCTTTTGATAATCAGCAACATGACTAGACTGATCTAACATCACATCATTCTGATATATCTCAAATCTATTTGGTCTAATACCACGTATAATCTTAAACCTATTTGGTCCTTTACTAAACTCAACCTCAACTACACAATCTTTTTCATTGATACTATTAGGAAGCATTGGTTTATTAATCTTCCTGAATGGTTTCCCAAACAAAGAAAACGTCAACGCATCTAAGATGGTTGATTTGCCAGCACCATTAGCACCAACAATTAGATTGGTCTTAGCAGATAACAGATCAACCTCAGTATAGGTATTGCCGGTCGATAAAAAGTTCCGCCATCTTACCTTTTCAAATATAATCATGTATCACTCAATAGGTGGAATCATAAAATCATCAATGGATATTATAACATACTTTTGGTTTCCTTTCACACATGCTGCAACAATTTCTAACTTTTCAACTTCCACTACCTGTAGTGGTGGATGGTTTCCATCTTCTGTGTGAATTAAATATCTTTCTGCGTCATCAATTTCGTCCCAAATAGGAATAATATGTTCTCCCTCTGCACTATCGATGACAGAAAATACTCCATCTGGTCTATTCTTAAGTGTGAGGATATAAGACATTACACCATTTCACAGCTCTCAATATATAGGGATCTCATAACCTTCTTTAAGTTATCTTTATTTACGGTCATTTCTACCTCATCAATATACTCATTAAGTAATGTTAAAGTATCCTTAATCTCTAATGATGACTCATTAGTATCACCATCAACATCAAGTAAAGTTTCTACAACTTTGATATCATAAACTCCAATCTCATAAAGACGATCAATCATCATATCAAACTGTTCGTAGTCTCTCTTCTCCTCTACTATAACCTTAACATAAGTATCTTTATACTCATCATAATCCACAACCATATCTTTTTCAAGATCATTGTAATATAATTTTTTAAAAATCTTATATGGATTCTTGATCCAAGTTAACTTTGCTTTAGGTGTATCAAACAAATAGAATCCACGTGGGTCATTATAATCATTCCAGAACATCTCATAAGGATTACCAATATATGTCACATTACCTTTACTAGACTTATGATGATAATGACCAGAAAGAACCTTCTTAAATTTAGAAAACAAAGTAGGACTCATACCAGTTCCCATCATACCAGGAACCATCTCAAATCCACCTAACTCCAGATGACCCATACAAAGAGGAGCATCAGTAGATTCAATCTTATTAAGTGTTTCTTCCCTGTTCTGCGAATTAATCCAGGGAATCATAAGGATCTTAGTATCCTCAATAATTATCTCCTGTGGTCTAGCATAAACTGCAATGTTAGAAAACTCTCTCAACAATAATCCTGGTGTATTAATCTCATTAGTATTCTTATAATATGCAGTATGATTACCAACAATCATATGAACCTCAATACCCATGCATTCCAAACGTTGAAAATAATAAGTACGTATACGATTCCATACATTATAATCTATACCTTTCCTTTGATCAAAGGTATCACCTAAGTCAATTAAGGTTCTAATTTTTTTCTTTTCTAATGTAGGAAAGAATACATTATCATAAAATTTCTTAAAGTAATTCCAGAAATTAATACTACCCTTTCTACCATCCAGATGTTGATCTGTTATGATAGCAACTGTCATCTATTGTTCATCCTCGTCTCAATATTTTCTTTGATACTACCCATGTCAGCATAAGAAACATTCATACCTGCCATGTCACCATCAAATGTATCTGTATACATAACCTCTTGATATCCAGACTTCTCTAGGATCTTACTCTTGATTTCTAACTGACGTTTCTCTTTCTGAATTCTACGTAGAAAGGCATAGTAAATAATCTGTGTGAAATAAGCAAAAGGGTTAGAAGATTTCTCTGGATTAAAATTATCTATGTACTGTAAACAGTTCTCGATACCATCACATATCATATCCTCACGGAACATATAGTTGACAAAGTTTGGTTTGTATGATAGATGTGTTGCAATCTTAAGAAAACAGTCACCAATATAATCAGGTACACGTGGTTTACTACCACCTTTAATGCTAGCAGCTGCAACTTTACCTTTGTATGCAACAATTGCATCTAAAAAGTCACGATTATTTACATAGTACTCGGTCTTTGCTTTGGCCATGCATCTGGGGTTTTATAACTGTGGATATTATAGTAGAAAATACTCTATTTGTCAATAGGGCTTGACAGGTAGTCAAAAACCTAATAGAATAACTCTGTCAGGGTTCAGAAGGACTAGAGCTATTATCTTTATAGATCTTCTCTAGTACCTCTTTAGTCTTCTGGACAGAACCTATGTAACCCATTGATCTAGTGAGACCTTTATCATTATCATCAACAGTAAGAGTAGGATCTATTGATAAATGACGTTGATAAAAATGAACAATCTTAGGATCTAATTCTGTGATAGTAACTACTTGTCTCATATTAATAACAAAAGTAGTATCATAAGTTGCTATCAACCATTCCTTTAAATGAAATCCTTCTACTGCACGACCAGCTTTCTTTTGTACAACACGATCTACTATTAATGGGCGATCCAATAAAAGAGAATCTTCATCAGTAAGATAGGAAACTTTAGAAAGAAGTTCTTCTCCTGTTGATAATTTTATTGTTGCATAGAATTCTGGTTCCATTTTATTTCAAATTAATTTTTATGATTTCATATTTAAAATTTTCTTCTTGATATATTAATAGTCTTTCGTACAAATGCTTTAAAGTATAATTATCTTTGCCTTCTGTAGATATATCATCTGCAATATCATAAAGAGTTGCTATTTCCTTTCCTTCACCCTTACGAAGGATTCTCCCCAATGACTGTAAATTTCGTACACGACTCTTGGAGGGGGAAGCAAACACAACATTGTGAAGATTCCGAATATTGATACCAGTAGAGAACGTTCCATAAGACGCGATGATAATTGCATTAGATTCTCTCTCTATAATATCTCGTACTTCTTCTCTGTCCTTTGTGTCTGTGGATCCATGAACGAAAAACACTTTTCGTTCCTTTGTCATACTACTATTTATCAATTCATAAAGAGGTTCACCATGTTTTTCCACATAGTTGAATAGTATTAAACTGTTTCCATCTATATCATTGACTAGGTTTTTTATTAAATTGTTTCTCTTTTCATGTTCTATAATATATTCCATCTCTGAATGATAATCAGGAAAATACTTATAGTCATGCTTACAAACTAAAACTTTAATTCTAATCTTAGAAAGATAACCTTTCTTAATCAGATCATCAGTTCTAGTTACTTTTTGACATGGACCAAACAATCCTTCCAACACCCACTTATGAGTCTTACTACCATCTAACGTACCAGTAAATCCAAATCTATATTTGGCATTATGTAACTTAATCATCAAACCAGTAAGAGACTTTGCTTTAAATAAGTGTGCCTCATCACCTACCACACAATCAATATCATCAAAGTATCTCTTTGGAAACTTATAAATTGATTGCCAAGTTGATATAATAACATTCTTATCAGTATTCTTATCTTTACCACTATAGATAGCATGACAATAATCTTCTGCTCTCCATCCATAGTCTTTAAAATCTTTCATCATTTGTTCCACCAAGTTAGTGGTGGGTACAATAATAAGAATCTTTTTCTTCAACATCCAATAATATTTAATAATTGAATAAATCATTAATGATTTGCCAGAACCTGTAGGAGACACGAACAGTCCTCTATTGCCCTTTAGTGCCTGGTAGACGGTGTGATACTGATATGGTCTAGGTCTTATGCTACAAATGCTATCCATGAAGTGTTTGACGCCCTTAGGCGACACGAAATCATTCTCTTCCTCTACCGTACCATACCAATCATTATTTTGATATGCAATATTATATTTTTTTTCTTGACACCATTGCTTTATATGAGGAAGTAAACCATTATATATCTCACCTGTTGCTGGAGAATATAAATGGATCATCCCATCCCAATATTTATATCTGGGTTGTCTTTTTAAAAACTTTGCTTCTGGAAGTTCAAATGAAAAGTAATCTGCTAATTCTCTATGGACATGTGGTTCTGCATCCACTTGCATGAATACTTCATTCTTTTTCTTGACTGTCAGATGTGGCACTACTAACTCCCATTAATAAATTTTTCCCAATCTATAGCGTGTCTGATATGATGACTTCGATTAGAAATTTGTTTCATTACCTGATCTAGATAATGAAGCATTTGATCCATGAATTTGATTTTAGCTTCTAAGTTAATCAGTTCATCATCTGATTCCATATAAACTTTCATCTTCTCAGAAGTTTTTATATGTGAACCAAATGGTTTTTCTGCATATACACGAGCTTCTGATTCACCACCATAATACTCGCGTTTTTCTTTAACCATCTTTCTATGTTCAAATTCAAAAGAGGTTTTAATTTGTGATATGTCTGTGTAATGGTTTAAGTATTTATTGTGCTGAAAAGGGATCTCTAATGCTAGCCGTGCTAGATCTTCTGAGTACTCCTTGTTCTTAAATTGAAAATCTATCTTAGTATCAGCACTCCACTCTTCTTTAATTTTATCGAACCTATGATATAGTTGCTCAAATTTCATTCTATAATTTTAAAATTTTTATCACGGAGAGTATACCTAGTAAATTTGAACGTTGCGCTCGCTGTGAAATACTCGATATCGTTAACTGTAGCATCAAATATAATATCTGTCAAGGCCACGGGAAACAATCTTTCATAATCAACAATAAACTGTGTGTTATAATTTGATGTTAGTATATGTAATTGACCATGAGAATACTTTGATTTTGCTACCTTAAATCCTTCAGCATTACCATTCTGTTGTATCCATTTCCATATAGAATGATAGTTAATTAGATCTTCGTCCAGAATAAACTGTACATTTAAATCACCATACTCAACACCACCACCAGGAATAACAGGAACAGATCTCAATCCAGTTGCTATTGGTGTGATTGGCATACTGATATCAGGAAAATTTACTGCCTGACAAAAGAAATCCACACTATCAAATAATTCAAGTTTAAACTTGAATCCTGTAGGTGCTAAGAAATTTCTATTTTTTGGTTGTTCTTTATACCATTCAGCAGGCATCTCAAATCCTCAACTAATTATGGTCATGCTTCAACTGCATTATTGTCCTTATCATGTCGTTGATAGGCAGCAGGTGTTCGTGTACTATTGTCTGCTTTTCTTGCTTGATATGTACCAGGTGTTCTAGTGGTGTTATCTACCTTACGTGCCTGATAATCAGCGTTCCAATCTTTCCATGCCACAGTACTCCAACCCTCACTGTCTCCAGAATAAAGTGTTTTACTTACACTTCCTGGTTGAGGATCAGATTCTGTATTATTTGATTCGTGTCTTTTGTATGTCATATATCTATTTAGACAAAAAAAAGGACTCCGAAGAGTCCTTTTGGTAATGCGAATGTGAAACTTGTATCACATCAAGTTAGTGACCTGAACACGACGATAGTACATGTTGGCATTGGCGGTAAGTGTCTCACCGTCAGGTGTACCATTGTATGCACCGTTAGTTGTAACGAATGGATTGGATACCATGCCGTAACGTGTTTTGAAACCGATCTTAGGTTGGAATGTATTGGGGTCAATACTGCGAACCATCTGGAGGGGTACATATGGGCAGTAGAATAGTCCTGCGTCATATGGGGAAGTACCCTTATAACCGATAACATAGTAATGCTTGTCAGACAAGTTAGCAGCATATGGGTCAACGTAGACCTTAATGCGACCATTGATTGTACCAACAGCAAGATTTCCAGTGTCATCAACATCACCGATGGAAGGACCACCAGCACCGTTAAGACCTGAAGAATAGTCGAGAACACCTGCCATAGCCAGAGCACTTGCAACGTCTGCAGAACAGATGAGGAAGTTACCCTTTCCACGACGAGTCTCTTGGGCAATAGCGTTAGCGTCACGCTCTACCTGATAAAGAAGACCCTTGAATTTCTCAACAGACCACCGACCGTTGCTGTCAACGTCGAGATCGAAGATACCAGCGTTAGCAACGTTGTTCTGAGCACCCTTCTTAGCGACGGTATACACAGTACGAACGACTTCACGGTTGATTTCAGCGAGAACTTCACTAGACAGAATGTTAGCGAGTTCTTGCTCAGCATCTAAACCATGAATTGCTTTCAAGTCTTGAGCGAGTTCAAGAGTGTACTCTGCCTTGAGAGCCCTGGACTTTGCAGTCACAGAAGTCTTCTCAATGCTGAATGACATCTCACGGAACAAGGAATCAGCCTCACCCATTTTTTCCAGTTTTTCCCTGGACATACCACGAGCAACTTCATAAGTTCCAGCAGTGCTGTCATTTAGAAGGGCGGGGTTGTTACCATCGGAAAGACCATTACCAGAATCTGAAGTACCATCTCCTTCACGAACAGCATAAGAACCTGCTGTGTCTCCATCGTCACCAGCAGAGAATCCTGTATCTGGTTCGTTGAATAGTGCTTCTTCGCCAGTCTGTTTCTCGTAGCGAGAACGCATGGCAAAGATAAGTCCTGTAGGACCACTCATTGGTTGTACGCCACATACGTCATATGCCATAAGGTTAGGCATAGCACGACGAACGAGGCTAATTAGGACAGGATCGAAACCTGCCAAGCCAGCTGTATTGGAATTACCCAATGCAGAATTAGCGGGAGATACAGTACCAGCGCCTAATGCGTTGACTGCTACCTCATTGAGCATTCCCCGTTCTTCACGGATGAAACGCTCTTGGTTTTCCAAGAGTACTGCGGTTACTGCTTTCTTGTAGCGATCTCCTTTAAGTTCAGGAGCTCCCTCATGATTGAGAACAGGTGCCCACTTCTCTTGGAGTTTTTCTGCGTTAAACATTTTTTTAAACTCTAAAGAAAGTGTGTTATATTATTATATTACTGCCAGCGTTCGATGGCCTGCATGTAAGATGCCATTGCTGGACCTACATCGCCTTGACCTTCTACTGGTGTCTCGTCAGTTGCTTCTACTGCTTTAACAGCAGGTGCATCTGGGAAGTATGACTCACGAAGAGTCTTGACTGCCTCAGCGAATTTCTCCTCTGATTCAAATCCTACCCCCTCTGCTAGTTTAGCAAGTTTGTCTTTCTGTGTATCTGCTAGTCCTTCTGAAATTGTATTCAGAACAACTGTACGTGCAGATTCATCAAGACGATTATTAAGTCCCACATTGCGCTCAATCTGTTCATTAAGGCGCTCTTCCATTTTACGAAGATCTTCTGTCAAACCCTCGACGACTTCAATTTTATCGTCGGGGATATTAATATAATGCTCGTTAAAGAGATTCTTAAGACCGGCAATAAAATCTTCTGTGATTTCATTGCGAATACCACGGTCAATAGCAATCTGGTTCTCTTCTAACCAGGTCTGAACGGCATACTTACATGTACCGTTTACTTCTTCTGCAAGCTCAGCCTTAATTTCCACTGACTTAGCTTCCAGTTGTATTTTGAACTGCTCTTCAAGTTTAGTCCACTCTTCATTGAGTTTAGACTTAACAGCAGCCTCAAAAATTGTTGTTGCTTTTTCTTTGAACTCCTCAGAGAGTTCAGTTCCTTCTGTCAATGCTGCAACATCAGCAGACATATCAACTTCCTCAAAGGAAGGCTTGATCGGATAAGTTACAGTAGGACCAGTAGATGTTCCATGTGTAATGTCAGCGCCAAACTTAGGATTAGAACCGGCAGGCTCATCTTTACCAGTACCTCGCTGTTGGGGATCACCAGCGACTTGTGATACAGGTGCAGATGCTTTAGCACCGGGATTATCTTCACCAGACTCATTACCATCAGGACGAGGACCACCGTTATCAGTAATCGATTGACCCGCTTGGGCAACATCGGTACTCAGGTCAGCAGCATGACCAGTGCGCCCTTCGGCACTACCGCCATTTTGATTCACAGCACCTGAGGTTTGGCTGTTGGCGTGATAAGAACCACCACCAGGAATAACAGCAGCAGCAACGGATCCCATGGGATCTTGACCAAGAGTTTCGGCAAGTTCCTTATGTGATTCAGTTACAAACTCCTCAAACTTTTCGTTTAGCATATCTGACATTTGAGTTTCCCCTTAAAATTATTCTGATAATTATCTGTTTTTATTTATAAATCATAGAGTTGTTAGGAAGTGTTTAAAGACCTGTAAGGTCTTACCTTCCAATTCACTCTGTGATGCTTGACTAATAGTCTGATGATATTTAGCAACAGTAGTTTCTTTTAAAATACCATTGTTCCATACCCACTCTTTACCTTCCATGATTCCATTAACAAAAGCATCTGGAGCAGAAGGATCTGCAACTATATCTGCAGCAGTGGCAAGCATAAAGTCATCCATGACATAGGCAACACCCTCTTGCTTATCAAGAGTACCCATGCCTCTAGAAGAAACACCAAGTTTCACTCCTTCACCCAAAAGTGATTTAGCAATCTTGCCATTAGGAGTATCAAGGATATGTGCTTTACCGATAAAATTATTACCTTCTGCTTTTAAACTTACGATCCTGTGAGACACACGATCAAGGTTTACAGTAGGTCCATCGGGATGACCCAATTCACCCAGAGCACGACCTGGTTTGATATATTCTTCATTATAACGTTTCACTTCATTATCAAGAACTTTAAATGGGTATACCCTTCCGTTGCGGTTCTTCACTTCAGACTGAAGAAAGACACCCTCAATATAGAGTTTCTTTTCCCCATCTTTTTCTTCAGTGATTAACTCAACTGATTCGATGTTCTCGGTAATAAGTTTCATTCTTCGTTGGGTTGTTGTTGTGCTGTAGGTTCATCAAAGTATGATGAAGATACAGTCTGTTTATATGTATCAATGACATCTGATGCTCTCGCAAAAAGAAAATCATTTATCTTGTCCATAGCTTCTGACCTTTTCTTGTCAGCAAGCAGATCAACAATATCAACCAATTCAGAATCTAATGGTGTTGTATCCATAATATTTACAAGTTATAAGAATTATTTAGTAGATGAAGTTGCTTTAGAATTTGACGTTGCCTTAATTTTCTGCATTTCCTTCTTATGAGCATCATCAGACTGCGCTTGACCACGTGCTGCTTGATCATCTTGCTGTTGTGCTTGAATCTCCGGAGCAAAGGCATCATTCTGACGATCCATCATATCAAAACTAGTAACATCAGCAGGGTTAAGTGCTACACCAGTATCAATATCAAACTTCATTTGCTTGTCCATTTCCTTGTACTCTTTGTCGTTCTGTTGTAGAACATGACGACGCAAATACTCTGTGGAGAAGTACTTACCAACAAATGGATCCATCTGTGTTACAAGATTAATTCTTGCCATCAGCAACTCTTGTTCCTTTAATTCATTAAAGTGATTATCAAAGAGGAAGTCATATTGAATATGCTCCTCCATATCATCCCAGTCTTCTGGAGCAATGATACCTTTAAGAATCAATTGAGTTTTTAGAATATCCTGGAATAGTGCAGAAAATCTCTTGCGGAGTCTGCCAATAAACTTGGTGAACTTAAGTTCATCTCGCAGTATTTCAGTAGTCTTGCCAAGATTAAAAGCTTTATTGTCATCTGTGAGTCTTGAAGGAGGAAGGTTAAGGGAGTTGTATAATTTTTTCCTAAAATACTCAACGTCTTTAAGTTCTCCAAGGTTCTGTCCTCCTGGTAGTGTTGAAATTTCTGTTCCTCTACCACCTTCTCTACGTGGCAACCAGAAATCCTCAAGCATACTCATATGCTTTTTATCATCTCTGATCTCACCAGTGTTAGCATCGTAAACTAACTTGTTACGATAACGAGCCATCACATCACGTAGATATTGTTCTGCTTTTACCTTTGGTAAATTACCAACATCGATGTAAAAGATCCTACGTTCAGGTGCCCTTGAAAGCCTGTATATAACTAAGGCGTCCTCAATCATTCGCAATTGGTTCAATGACTTAATCGACTTATGCATGAAGCTTAAGGTATACTTCTTATTCAGATCTGTTACACCTGAATTTGCAGTAGCAATTGAATCATATGCAATCTTAATTCCTTCTGCTGTTGAAAAATCAGAAGAAGAATTTTGAGGCATACTCATAGAACCAGAGAATCCTCGTGGTTTATAAATGTAATACTCTACGTAATTACCCCAATCATATTCTAAAGCAGTACCACGAACTAACTGCGGGTTAGATGTCTGAGAAGGATCTTTTATTTTTTGTCTTACTTTACGAATCTTGAGTGGATCAATATACCTTAACTCAAGAATACCCAATTTGGGGTTGTCTAAATCTATAACTTTATGATAATAAGTTCTTCCATCTACATACCAGCTTCTAATTATCTGGTGTGCGCCCTTATCAAAATTCAAAAGTTTTTTGATATGATCAAATTCATTACGAATTTTAGTTTTAATACCTGCACTAATGTTTAAATTTGATAGTTCTATTTCAACAGGACTATCATTGGCATCACTAACGACAAATTCATTAACAATTTCATCAATTGCTGTATCCACTTCTGGGTGAAGTGACATATCTCTGTATCTTTTAATGAGTTCATACTCATTTTGAGATACACCTTCAACGTCAACATAAGTACCAAAATAGCCACCTGCTACGGTGGCTACACTATCATCACTATTTGGGGGAATTGGAGATTGTCCTTTTGGTTCCCCCTGTTTATTAATTAGAAAACCAAACAGTTGACTCATAACAGTATGCTATCTATTGCTAGTACTATTTATATTGGATATCTACTCCTGTATACCACTGCCAAATGTTGGTCCATCAGTTACCGCCGAAGCAAGTCCTTGACCACCAACAGTTGGAGTAGAAGGAGATAACCAGTAGCTGTACTGGAATTCAACACTGAATTCTTCAATCTGATCATTGCTGTCATAAGCAAGATCAATCTGGGAAACATTAGTTGGGAAAGAATGAAGAAGATCATACTGACGTAAAACAGTTCCACTATCAGTGCCATCCTTACGCATCTGCTTCACAGAAACAGTTGCCATATAACCTTTATCAGCAGCACTAGTGCCGGATGATGGTTTGTAAAGAGGAGCAGTATTTGATTTGTGTGTATTCATTTTCTCCAACCATTCTTCAAAGAAGGAACGAATTAACATATCCTTATCATTGAAGAAGGTAGCAGTCCATGTATCGAAGGTACGATCACCTGCAATCTTAACTGTTCTTCCCCTAAAAGGAACTTCAATCACACCTAAATTTGATGCCGGAAGTGCAGTAGACTTACAAAGCAAGTTTACTATATTCTTATTTTCCTGACTTGTTAATGAAAGTGCTTCTGGAAAATTGACATCAACCACAAACATATTAGGCTTAACGCCTTCTTGGATGTGTGTTAGAAAAGTGTCAATTCTTGTAAGTGAGTCTGTCATGATTTCTCCTAATTAATTTCCTGGATTATTGTGTATATTTTTATCGTCCAACAACTTCACTAAACGAGACGCCAGTCTTCGTTGCGGTGAAAGTAACCGTAATGTAGTTGATAGAACGAGTTGGTTTGACGAATAGTTCGGCAACAAATTCGTTACGATCAATTACGTCAGGTGTGTTATTTGTATCATCACATACCACGAGGAAATCAGTTACGCCACGACGAGCCTGTACTTCAGATAAGTAAGAGTTTACTGCACTGGAGAAAGAGCTTCTAGTTGTCGCATCGTTTTGTTCAAATAGTACTGTCTTCGCAAGATTACCAACTCGCTCCTCAAGGTTGAGGAAGAGACGACGAACGTTAATTCTGTCGAAAGCAGATGGCGAAGCTAGTGCAGTCTTATCACCGAATAGTGTAACACCACTACCAGGGAAGACTACAACTGGGTTAATTCTTGATTGATAGAGTTCATCTCTATCTGCTTTGCTTGGGTTGTAAGCAAGTTTAATTGCATTACGTAGCGAACCACGATTTACACCTGCAGGTGAATACCAATCATCAAGTTGCGTGGAAGTCGAAACACATAAACCAGCAATGTCTCCATTACATGGAATGTAACGATACTTGTCATTAAAGCGATCATAGTAATACTTATAACCACTATCAAAGACAGCGTATGAAGTAGAAGTTAGACCTTCAAAGAATTCAAGTGTGTTCTCTTTCTGTTTAATATTAGTAAGAGCACCTGAGGTTCCAACTTGGTTTCCTTTATGAGGAGAAACAAATGCTACACAATCCTTACGACCAGAAGCAATTCCAATAACCTTAGCTGCCTTTGCTTTAGTATCAGTTTGTGTAGAAAGTGATCCACCCATTAGGATGAAATCAACGTCTACTGTTTCTGTATCAGCAAACTCATCAAAAGCATCTGAAATTTCAGCAGTTGAGTATGCATAATCATCAGTACCACCAGATAGAGTAGTTTCTACTTTACCAGAAATCTGTAATAGATCATTAGCACTCAAAGCACCAGAAGACTGATCCCAAGATTCTCCAACACCAGCAGTAGAAGGATTGGATACTCCAGCAATAACAGTACCGTTATAGAAGAAATCGGATTGATTATTAATTACATCACGATAGAAAACAGCAGCACCTTCTGTACTCTTGCCATCTGATAGTTTAGATGCATACAGAATTCTTTCTAAAACTGTGTTAGCAGAACCACTATAAGCACCTGTTGTATCAATAACAGCAAAATGAATTTCATCATAACTGATATTAAGACCAGATGCAAATGCAGAAGTACCAGGACGAGGACCAATAGAACCAAGTGTTAAACCTGTATTGCCAATTGTCTCGTTAGTGTACCAGTCATTAACAGCAGTCAGAACGATAGCAGTATCAACTACACTATCAACTGTGAATACTGCATCACCTGTCGTTAATGTAATAACATCTCCAACACTATGACCAGTACCAGCAGTTGTTAATGTGATAGTAGCAGCTGGACCTTCGATTGCAGTGATTTCAAATGTGGAGTTAGCATTACCACCATCAATTGTAATCGAATCTCCAACTAGATATTGTCCATTACCTGCATTAGAAATTACTGCAGTTTGTACAGCGCCTGCGGTTACAGTGGTGGTAACCTCTAATCCAGTACCAGTTCCACCAGTTGTAGGCATCACACCACCGGCATTGTTATAACCAGTACCTGGTTGCAAAGAACCAATCGCTGTTGGATCTCCATTTGTTACACCAACCGTAACAGTTGTGTTGATGCCACCACCATTCGATGTAGTGGTCACCACATCACCATCAGTATATCCAACACCAGGAGCAGTAACAGTAAGTGTCGCAGCAGCACCTGTATCAGGAGTATCTAAAGTATCAGAAGTAGTTAGTCGTGTGAAACCACCATTAGCATTCTTATTAAGAATAACTGCAGCACCTTCAACGACACCTGTAACAGCGTTTGTCTTAACTGTATGAACAACAGCTTGTTGTCCACCAGTAAATGTTAATGTACTTCCAGCAGCAATAGCAGCAGGAGGATTGCTGAATGTGACGTTTTGATCGGCACCACGATCAACCACAACAACCATAAGTCCATTACCCCATGAACCGGCAGTCCTAGCAACATATTGATTGTTGTTTCCACTACCTTCATTCCAGTCATCATAACTCTTGACTAGAACGTTTGCTGCTGCTGTACCATTTGCGTTAGTAACTCCAGTGTTAGCGCGAGTAATTGCTAACTTGCCGCCGTAATTTAAAAATTCTGAAGCAACGAACCAATCTTCTGCGTTGCCTTCTGCGGGAGCACCAAAAACTGAAATCAGTTCTTTCTGTGATGCAACGCTAACAACTGTTCCAATCGGACCCTTTTGGAAAGTAGACGCATGAGCAGCAGTAATTTGTGATGCGCCAACAATTACAGCATTAGATAGATCACGTTCCTTAAGAACAATTCCAGGCGAGACTTGACTTGCCATGTTTTAACTCCTCGTGTAGTGCCAATATTAATCTAAAATTATTTATTCTTTTGTTGACTTCCACGCTAAAATGGTAACATGTAAGAAACATCTTCTTGTGTCTCTCCATACTCCCAAACAGAATCACCATCAACAAAACCTTCATCACCTTCTAGACCTGTTGTTATGAATCCAAATGGTGCCATATCCTGTTCAATTTGATTCTTCTGCTCATCATATATTCTCTGACGAACATCATTATCAGTCATTTCTTTGAAATATTCTTGCTGTACCAACCAAGCAAAGATAACCATACACATCACAAGGTCATCATGATATCCTTCATCTGCTTCAAAGGATTGTTTTTTCTGAATGAATGTAGTTAATTCAGCAATAATTTCATAATCATTAAAGGTTAATTTATCATCTTCTATAATTTGTTTTAAATTAGCACACCCTTGTTTCTTCACAGTGATACTCATCTTAACACCAAGTTGTGTTTTGGTTCCAGAGAATCCTTGTCCTATAATTTGACCAGCCCTACCACGCATGGCAGACATCAAGACATTAGGATATTCAAGATCATAATTTAATATAGATGCTACAGAATCTCCTACATCATTAACTTCACATAACACCCATGCATTATTATATGCCCTTGCTACATCATTAATAACATTGGGAAAAAGCATAGGTTTGATTTCATTATTCCTATACTTTCCTACAATTTTATATGGTACAGTTGTAATATCAAATACAATAAAAGCAGAATAGTCTCCACCTATACCTCTTGCCACATCAACAGTCATGAGATATTCATGTTTGTCTTCTGGTCTTACATATATGTCTAAACCTTTATTTTTGCTAATAGGTTCTTCAAATGCTAATGCTCTTAATTTTGCAGCAGAAATTAAAGTATCAACAGATCCTAAAAATTCACATTCAAATTCTTGAGTGAACTGTCGTTCTGATGTATTGGCAATAGTCAGTGCTTTCCAATTAGCATCTCTGCCAGGTACTTCAGACCAATGTACTTCAGACCAGGCATATCCATTCCTACCATTAACAGCATCAGTCCACAACTTATAGAAGTGGTTCATACCATAAGGAGTAGATATGATTATTACTTTTGTTTTTGTACCAGAAGTAATAGTAGGATAAACACTGGCAAAGAAGGACTCTGCAATATGGTTCGGAACGAAAGCGAACTCATCGAGGAAGATGATATTGAACGACATGCCTCGGACAGCAGACGCAGATGTAGAAGCTGCCAATATCTTACTGCCATTTTCTAACTCCATCGAACCTTTGTTCCATGATATAACACCTTGCTGAATCCATTTAGGTAAGTTCTCGTATGCAGTTTGAAGACGACCTAGTAGATCCCTAGCGGTGGATGCCTTGTTAGCAAGAATACCAATGTTTACATTATCATTAAAGATAGCATAATGCAACAAATATGAAACCACTGTTGTGGACTTGCCAGTTTGACGAGGAAGTTTAGCAATATTGAATCTACTGTCATGAAATTTTTGAATTAATTCTTCCTGAAAATCCCATAACTTAAATGGCACAAGACCATGATCCAAAGAAACAATCTGAATATAATTTTTAATAAAATATAATGGATCGTTCTTACATTTAATAAATTCCTCTACCTGTTTTTTTGTAAATTGTTGTGCAACATTTGCTTTCTTCAGAAGCGGGTTGCCAAGATATACCTGATCAGATGCCACTAATTCTCCTCATGATATATGTGTAAAATTATAATCAGTAATCATCGCAAATAGTTTAATTTTCAATTCTTGAAGATATCTCAGTTCTTCGATAGATCTTTGAGGAGAACCCGGCCAAATTTCCAAGTATCCACACACAACATTATATAGCATCCTAGTTTCTATAATACCCATCTTTGTAACACAATGCCATTCCTTATCAATTTTTTCAGGATCCCATTCTGGTTCATCGTGTCTGTCACTAGTAGTCATTGATCTTTGAAAATACTATTCCATATTCTCATACCATCATCACCTTTAACAAAAACACTTAACTCTTCTGGTTCAAAGTTATCATCCAGATCTGATAATGCACTCTCTAAAGTAACAGATGGAGGAATTCTATTTTGTTCGTTTTCCCAGTCCATCAACATTTGTACCCAATCAGTAGGTCTGTTCCATTGTTGAGCTTCTGCCTTTGGTGCGAATGCCGTAGTACCTACAATACCACCAGCACCAATACCAATGGCACTTACAATAGCAACTACTCTTTCATTAGCACGTACTCGTGCAGTGAGTTCTTTTTGTTTTTCAATTAATGCTTCCACCTTTGTTTGAAGGACTGCTATCGAAATTTTTGTCATTCATCTGCTCCCACTTTTTTCAACATTTTTTGTAAGTCTGCTGTACTACCAAGAAACATAGTGTTATTTACAGTAGTAGGAGTACTACCTTTGGTAGGTTCGTCAAGTCTCTTCATTTTTGATTGTAGATCAATAAGCTTATCAGTCATATCAGCAACTTGTTTCATTGCATTAGTTGCAACTTCAAATGCTCTGGGATGTCCAGATTCTTGTGCTACTTCTAAAGCATCACGTACTGCTTCCTGTCCTTGATCTATAAGAGTATATAGTTGTCCTCTAGTATACTCATAATCATCTTTGCTATCATCATTAACATCACGTAATTGTTTTTTTCTAGGAGCACATCCTCCCTCTGGAGTATTAGAAGCTTCGATATCTAAGACTTCCTCCATGTTCTTTACCATTTTTTTATCTAATTTTTCAGTCATAACATTTCAATACCTTCATTAAAGCCAAAATCATCTGTAGAAATTACAAGATCATCATCAGCCGTGGTTAATTTATTAACAGTAGCACCAGTTGCATGTGTTGCTGCTGTTGTACTATCCCAATGTCGCTTGACTTTAACAGATGTTGCATCAATGACACTGGTTATCTTCATTATCTCACTATCAATTACAATCCTATCATCAACCGCCAGGTTACTAGAATCAGATACTGTGATGGTAGTAATAACTTCTGTGTGATCTGCAGTTGTAGTTGTAGTTGCATCGGAATCATAATCTTTCAATGCCTTAGGTGTATAAGACATCTTAGTACTACGTTCAGCAACACCCTTTAAATTTGGTGATTCATATACAATAGCTTTCTTGATAACATCCGCTTTGTTGAACGGTCCATAGATGTAAGACTTAGCAGTAAACATCAAGGTCCATACTATGCTTCGTCTATCTAGAAAATTGTCATCCCAATCGTCAGCATAATTAATAGAATTCAAAATAATAGATATATCTTTCTTTTCATTCATATCAGGAATCATATTCAACGTAATGTTAAAGTTAGGTTGAAAATAAGGTAGTATCTGTTCTAATATTTGTAGTCCTGTATCTTGAGACTTTGCTATAATACCCAATTCAAATTCCATATTATATGGTACGGGTACATATTGAACCCGAACTTCTTTTGAATCTTGAATGACAGTTCTGTATTTCTGTGTTGGTGCTATCTTCCTAGAAGAATCATAGTTAATACCAGACATTTCAAAATATAGTCTAGGTAATGTAATAGCAACCTTCTTATCAACACTTGGGTTTTGTTCCAAACGTGTTAAGAATTTACTCTGTGGTCCATATGCAAGAGGTACTTTTTCTGCCTCTAATACATTACCAGCAGCATCAAATTTCCTGTGTTCAATATTATTGAACAATGTACCAAATCCAACAACAGTTTTACGTATTGCTTCGTTATAAAAATGTGGTCCTAACATTACCAATCACCTGAAACGTTTCCAAATTCACCGAAAGGATTAACTTCTGTAAAATCAAGTAGATTATCGCCTTCGGTCTCTATGTATTTATTGTCTGCGTATGCAGAAGTATTCATTGTCAGATTATCTACTGTTGTGATACTTCTTACTGTACTAGATTCACCACCAGTTAAATCCTCACTAGCATTAAAATTACCAGTTCTATTAATAACAGTAAGTACATCAGAATTCAAATCCCAATAAGATACTTCAGCAGTAACCCCTGTAACAGATCCTGTCACAGTTTCCCCTTGTGTGTATTCTCCTGTTCCAGCAGTATCCATTTGAAGTGAAATGGATGGACTAAAGATTTCTTCAATAACATCAATATCTGGAATTCCAGTTTCGATATTATCTTCACCAACTTCATAGATCTCAGCAGTCATCTGATAGATATATCTATCACCTAATTGATAGAAAGGTGCTTCTCTTTCTACAAATTTAATTTCATACAAATCTTCTGTTAAAGGATAGTAGATCAAATCTCCTTCATTAGGTCTACCATCAACTTCTGTTATGTCAGCAAAGTTATTAAATATCTGACTCCATCTATTTCTTGATACGACAAATTGTATCTCATCTGTCACACGCAATCCAAACTTACTAATAAATTCTGAAGGTGATCCAAATCCATCCACATTAATGAGGAACATCTCAATCATATACTGAGTTTTAAATTCAGAATATTTAATATCATTTAAAGAAACATCTTTTATAATTGATCGAGGAAGATAGTATACATCAGTTCCAAACAACTTAATTTGCTCATCAACCAAACTTTGGATTAATCGTTGTTCAGTTTTAACGCCACCATGTTGGGGAAAATATATACTCTTCATCCTATCTGACCAATGGCAGGAAGTTCAAATTGATCGTGTCCTTCTGCCTTCAACATTGCAATATCTTTTTCTGCATCAGCAAAAATCTTTTCCCCGTTAAGAGAGACACCACCAGGCAGTTGAACATTCTGAAACTTAATTAAATTCTGACCCCATTGTCTTTTAATAAGAGCAGTAGTATATGGTTTAATCCATCTGTCATTATATACTTGAGTAAACTCTTCTGGATTGAGCATACGATAACAATCGATAAGGATGTAATTACCTTTCACTATCTTTGCTGGATCTAGATCAAGAAACAATCTATCTTGTTTTTGACTCCATCTATACTCAACTAACTGTCCAGTATTGACAATTCTATCAAGAGTCTCAAAGTACTGACGAATCATATAATAGTTCGTCATATCGAAATTACCAAAAGCAAATCCAGATGAAAATGAGAATATATCCATCAAGAAATATTGGTTACTCAATCCAAAGAGATCATTACGAACCCAATTAGATGACACACCAAATACTTTTGATATTCCTAATACATGATCAGGAACCTTTAAATAATTATTCCTATTCTCCCAGATACTATCACTATCAACAGATCTAACTGTTATAGTTGCATCAGTGTTGCCACCAGAAACGGTAATAGTATCTCCAATCTCATAATCCTGACCATCAGCATTGACCAGTATCTTTGTGATCGCACCATTAGTAGTTGAGATATTTAATGTTAACCCAGTACCACTACCACTAGTAGATGTTGCAACAGCAGTAGCATCAGCATAATTTGACCCACCATTGGTTACAGTATATGTAACAACACCCTCATCACCAGGTAACGAAACTAATTGATCAGAACCTTTAAACCTTTCTACATCATCTGCAGTAATATGATGCTTAAGAAACATTCTTTCGATACCATCATAATGACGCTCGTGAAAATACTGCAAGGCATCGTCTATTAAATCCTCTATCTGGTCGTCATCTACATTGACTTCCAGAACAGGAGCACCTAATTTCCTCAGACAGTACTCCTTTAATTCTGCTCTACTGGATGGTTGTGCCATTAATATCTCTCCTTATGCTTGTGCTTCTGCCCAACGTAGGTTAACTGTCGCATTAATCGCGTTACCAGACGTTAGATAAGCATTGATCGCTAGAACATCAGGACCGTTGGGGAATGTACCACGTCCACCAATTGGAGTATTGGTAAGTTCTTTCAGTTCTGATAGGTCTAGGTTGTCTCTTTCACCACCACCAGAGGCAGTAAAGGAGAATACCTGTTCTCCAGGAATTGCTGCAGTAACAATTGGTGCAAAAGTATATGTAGTATTTCCAGCAGTACCAGGAGTAGTTCTGTCAGATAGGTAGAACCATACTCTAGTGCTATCATAGTTGTAAATGTTAGCAACAGTAGCACCACCTTTTAGACCACCACCAGAAACTTCCCAACCAATCTGCACACCAGCAACATCTACTCGATTAAATACAACCCAGTTTGTATTATAAGACTGGTTATTAGCGTTAGGAGCAGTAATTGCTGAAGCAACACCCTCCCATGTAACGTCAGAACCAGATGCAACTTGTGCGAATGATGGTTGTCCACCAGCACCACCAGTATTCAATCCTCCCCATTTAATATCTGTAGGATCAGTGGGATAATTTTTTGGATTCATAACACCCTCAATAACCACACCCTGTGAAGATGATCCACCCTGTGTAGTAATCTCAATGTTCTTGAGTAGTAATTGTGCTCGGTTGATTAATTCTCTTTCTCCTAGGTCTCCAGTAACAGAGTTAGAAACACTAGGCGACAAACGAATTAGGAAAATAGCACTCTTAGTAGTTGAAATTTGAACTTCCTTTTCTTGCCAAGAGAAGAGATAACCACGATCTTCATCAAATCCACCATCAGTTAGGAATGCAGAACCCCAGTGGTTAATCTGTGGTGTAGCAGTAGTTGATAGTAGAACAACACCACTACCTTTAGTGTGAGCAATAGCAGATCCTGCAGTATAAGTTCTTTG
>Ga0208639_1000511_pt1 | contig 29099 bp, 24 predicted proteins | sample ETNtaG_33_FD_185772 | JGI IMG/M metagenome (GOLD analysis project Ga0208639, IMG submission 185772) | Marine microbial and viral communities from oxygen minimum zone, Eastern Pacific Ocean - ETNP201310SV76 (SPAdes) (version 2) | ecosystem: Environmental > Aquatic > Marine > Oceanic ...
TTGAGTGGCAAGTTGCAACTGGCTCAGATGGATGTTGATGAAATTGAAATCGAAGAAGCAGAAGTGGACTATTCCTCTTTGGCTTGAGGGGTATTCATGGAAATAACTAGGGAAACAGTAAGGATTTCTCTGTTTATATTAGGGCCTCTAGTTTTGGCCTCTTATGTAATTGGCATTTCACGCATGGGTGATCCAACTCAATTGTGGGGGGGCATCCCAGATTCATGGAGAACACTCAATGTTACATGCATGTTTATTGCAGCAGCAGGTTTTCTCATCATGTTTTGGTTCTTTCTTTATCATTGGGATAGTTCCGCAGTTGAATCAATTCAATGGCCATGGGGAGAAGGTGATGAAGGTGGCCACATGCGATTATTAATCTCATTATTGTTGGTATTAATCCCCTCTATGTGTTGGCTTGAGTTGACATCTTATCACATTTCTAGTGGGAGCACATTGAGCCAATGGCTTGTAATTGGCAATCTTTGGTTAGTGTGTTTAGGCAATGTCCTCCTTGGCTTGCTTGCGTGGGGCGCACATCAGCAAGGCATAGCTACCGATACTATTTGGCCAATAGTCGGAGCAGTAATGCTTGCCCTTCAAGTGGTTGGTAATGATGGCATTATTTGGGTCATCAAATATCCTTGGTAATTCCAACATTAGGTCTCGAAATTTTAAGATTAATTTGAATGGTCATTTTATCTTAAAGAATGGTGGCGCCACATTCTGGACATTTCATACCCGGGATGAAAGCACCAGGCATGAAGCCACATTTTAGGCAGATACTCAACGGCTCGTAGTCCATAATTCTGTGAGAGTATGGTCACATTCAAGCCTAACGGCTCCAAGCGCCCTCTATGTATCGCATCACCCGCGAGGGGCAATTGCCCGAGGTAGAGCCTCGCATCATTCTAATAGAGCGTGGCGAGAAGGGTTGGCCAATATTAGATGAGAGTGAATTAGAGCAACGCCTAGATGCGATTAGAAATTCAGCCTCTCTTGAAGATTTACGAGAAGAGCCAGACGTTGCTGCATACCGCCAATTCTATTGGCGTCTTGGTATTGACCCAACTAAGCGCCGGCCATCAGCCGAAGCCCTTGTTAGAAGAATAATTGCTGGTAAACCGTTTCCTAGAATTAATCCTATAGTAGATCGCTACAATCTAATCTCAGCAGAGAACCGTGTAAGTCTTGGGGCTTTTTCTGCTGACCATCTCGCGTGCAAGGAATTAGTGCTTCGGATGGCAAAGCAAGATGAACCATTCCTTGGCATTGGTTTTTCAGAAGCGAAGCCCTGTTCTGGGCAGGAACTAGTGCTATCTGTTGAGGGTGAAATCATTGCACTGTATCCCTATAGGGATAGTCACAACTCAAGGATAAGGGGTAACGACTCTGCTGTACTTTTCGTTTTATGTGTAGTCCCTGGGGTTGAGGAATCACGAATTGATAGGGCAGCAAACTCTCTAGTTTCTGAGTTCTTGGGCTTATGATAAAGGGGATTAATTAGTAGTGAAGTTGATAGAATATAGCCATACGCCATAGCGTATAGGGCTGGATGTATGGGTGAACCAATCAATTTGCCAATAAGCAGTGGTTTTGGAGCCACTGATAGAATCGATGCTTGGTGGAAAGGTCCCACGGCAATGGCATTATATCTTGGAATAATGGTTGTTTATGCTACTTGGAGAGGTTTCATGGAAGCCGATTTTTGGGTATTTTCTGAGTTTGGTTTATCCGGTGGGCAAGGCGGTCATGCAGGTACCATGGCAATCGAAGATAAGGGCAGTCATGTATTGAGTCCTTTGTTTAGTCCATTGATCATTCCTGGTGGAGATGGTCTAGGTGGCCCCATTCCAGAATTCCTTTGGTGGATGTCTCCTGCTATGTTCATTCTAATTTTTCCAGCAGGATTCCGGGGCACTTGTTACTATTATCGTAAGGCGTACTACCGTGTCTTTCTACAACAACCCACCGCTTGTGCTGTCAGTAAACCAGCATTAGCTCCTTGGAAGGGGTACAAGGGAGAAACCAAACTCTTAGTGATACAGAACTTACATCGTTACTTCATGTATGCGGCATTGGCCTATCTACCAATTCTTTCTTGGGATGTTTATCTTTCAACCCACTTTGATGGCGGCTCCCCTGGTTTTTCTGTCGGCACACTAGTTCTTGCATTGAATGTCATACTTCTATCAGGTTACACTCTAGGTTGCCATGCGTTCCGCCACTTAGTGGGTGGGGGGACAAATGATTGGACTTCTACGCTAATTGCTCGTATCAAGTACAAGTTTTGGAAGATGAGCACTATTCTCAACGAGCACCACAAAGATTGGGCCCTCGTCTCTCTTTTTTGGGTGATGTTTGCCGACTTCTATGTCTATGCCTGTACAATGGGCTGGTGGTCTGATATCGTATTGTGGGGTGGATTGTGATGGCAGAAATAACCACTCATGAGTATGATGTAGTCATCATAGGTGCTGGGGGAGCAGGACTTAGGGCGGCAATTGAGGCAACTCGTGAAGGTGCTAGTGTTGCAGTTATCTGCAAGTCTATGCTTGGTAAAGCACACACCGTAATGGCAGAAGGTGGTGCGGCAGCTGCACTTGGTAACAAGGACCCTAGAGATTCTTGGCAAACTCATTTCCGTGACACAATGAAAGGGGGAAAATATCTCGGTGATTGGAGAATGGCTGAGATACATGCAAAAGAATCCCCTGATAGAATTAGAGAGTTAGAGCAGTGGGGGGCTATTTTTGATCGCACACCTGATGGCTTGACCAATCAGCGAAATTTCGGGGGGCACACTTATCCTCGTCTTGCTCACATCGGTGATGCAACAGGACTTGAGATGATTCGTACTTTGCAAGAGAGGGGAATTCATAGCGGTATGGAGGTTTTCATGGAATATACTGTGCGCCGTTTATTCACTACTGATGGCAAGGCATCGGGATGCTTCGCGTATAATCGCGCTGATGGTACTCTTCACGTATTCAAGGCTAAGTCGATGGTACTAGCTACTGGGGGCATTACCCGCTGCTGGGCTGTATGTTCAGGTTCTTGGGAGTATACGGGTGAAGGGCATGCCCTTGCCTATTGGGCAGGTGCAGAAATGGGTGATATGGAATTTGTACAATTCCACCCTACTGGAATGATTTGGCCTCCTTCTGTCAAAGGAATACTTGTTACTGAGGGTGTTCGAGGTGAAGGTGGTATACTAACTAATTCCGACGGCGAACGATTCATGTTCAATTATGTCCCTGAGATGTATAAACCCGAATTTGCTGATACCGAGGAAGAGGCTCTTGCATGGGTAGATGAAATCATAGCAGGTGAATTGGCTACTAAGCGCCGACCTCCAGAGTTACTAACACGTGACGTAGTTGCTAAGGCGATTAATTCTGAGCGTGAAGCAGGCCGAGCCAGCGAGCATGGGGGGGCTTATCTCGATATTTCATGGAGAGATGAGGGACAGGTAAAGAAGAAATTACCAGGTATGTATCATCAGTTCAAGGAACTAGCAGCTGTTGATATCACCAAGGAGCGTATGGAAGTTGGCCCAACTGCCCATTATGTGATGGGTGGAGTCAAGGTTGACCCAATTACTCAAGAATCTACAGTGTCAAGGTTGTATGCAGCTGGAGAGGCTGCTACCGGACTTCATGGAGCAAATAGACTTGGAGGCAACTCACTTTCAGATCTTGTCTGCTTTGGCAAAAGGGCAGGTGAGTATGCTGCTAAAGCAGCGAAGGAGATTGATAATTGGAAAGAGATATCACAAGCAGATATTGACGATGTCGTTGCTGAAACACTTGCCCCACTTAGTAGGGAAGGTGGAGAGAATCCTGCCAAAGTAGTCACAGATTTAAGAGAAATGATGCAGGGCAAAGCAGGCATTATTCGCTCAAAAACTCTACTTGAAGAAGCCCTCACAGATTTAGATGAACTTTCATTACGCGGTGAATCAACATCCCCTGGTGGTGGGAAAATATACAATCCCGGTTGGCACCAAGCCCTAGAAATCAAAGCCATGGTGGACATTAGTAGGATGTGCACAATAGCAGCACTCGCTAGAGAGGAGAGTAGAGGCGGGCACACTCGAGAAGATTTCCCAACTCCTGATCATTCACATTGGGGTAAGGTGAATAGCGTGATTCACATGGCTTCAGACGGCTCAATGAAACTAGAACATCGTAGTTATCCACCAATGTCTGACGAGTTGAGGGACTTATTGGATGCAAGTGACCTACATGGGGAGGATGAGTAAATGGGCAAAGATGTCACTTTCAGAGTATTTCGAGGTGAGCCTGATGAAAATGGCGAAGCCACCGGTGAATTGGTGGACTATACTGTCGAGATGGACGAAGGCATGGTGGTCCTAGATGTGATTCATGAGATTCAGGCTCAACACGCCCCTGAATTATCATGTCGCTGGAATTGCAAGGCAGGTAAGTGTGGTTCATGTTCTGCAGAAGTAAACGGTAAGTCACGCTTGATGTGCATGACTCGAATGTCTGATATTGAAGATGAAACTCCTCCCGGTGAGCCTGTTTTGGTAAAACCAATGAAATCTTTCCCATTGACAAAGGATCTTGTTTCAGATGTTTCATGGGCTTATGAATTGAATCAGAAAATCCCACCACTAAAAGGGCCCGATGAGAAAGATTGGGTATTTCAACAGCATGAAGCAGATAGGCCTCAGGAATTTCGTGCTTGTATCGAATGTCTACTATGCATCAACACCTGCCACGTAATTAGGGAACACCAATTATTCGATGAATTTGCAGGTCCTCGGTTCTTTGTTAGATTGGCAAATTTAGAAATGCACCCAATGGATAGTGATGATAGGTTATCTCTGATAAAGGAGGAGTTTGGTATTGGATATTGTAATATCACTCACTGTTGTACAGAGGTATGTCCAGCAGGGATAAAAATTACTGACAATGCCATAATCCCTCTCAAAGAACGAGTGGTGACAGAATATTATGATCCAATCGCTTGGATTGCAAAGAAAATTGGACTCAGAAAATGAGCATTCCAGTATAGGATTTTATTTCTATGTTATTGGCTCTAGTTAGGCCGCAAAGCGACCCAACCAGAACCCTGTTTGAATTACTTGTATTTCATCAAGTGTTATTGACATCAGTTGAGATGATCGACTCGTAACTTCTTGACATTGGCCTTCCAGACCTTGTCAGGTAACCACGATGGTCCGTTTGCAGGCTTATCGACATAGTCTCTCCGCCCCTCAAACACGTGCACGCGTTTTGTACCACGCTCACGTAGGTTGATGTCTTTCACTCCACGACTAGCTGCCTTTAGGGCCGCGCCCCTTGGTTGCTTGCTCGCGAAAACTTGGCTCGTATCTTTTCCGCCCTCCATTAGGACGAAGTATTTCTTGCTCATTTAGGATAACCTCCTTGCCGCCCCCTCCCTTATGTTCGGTATTTAAAGATTAGTGCCACTAAACGCTGTACTGCGGCACATTTGGTCCAGAATGAGGTATTTCGTAACGGTTCTTTTCGCCCAGATTGGGGCTATCGTTTACCTATATTTCACTCATGAAATATAATTTCAGATAAAAAATGGCAAACAAATTTTGAAGGCCTAAATGATTAATTGTGGTCTAACAAATAATCTCACAACTCTGCTCCAGCAAGAGTTTTTGTGTCTAGAACACCATCGATGGATCTAATTTTTTCAACAACGGCTGCTGCAATCCCACCCATTGACTCAGAAGTCATTTTTGCTAATAGGTCATAATCACCAAACAGCAGTGTTGCATCTTCAACCATATCTAATTCCTTTACCGTTTCATATACATTCAATTCAGAACCAGGCTTTACGTTGATGAGAACATATCCTACTGCCATGCGTTGCCGAGGTGGTAACCCCATTCAATCCTTTGGCTCGTCAAGGCCATTCAAAGTACAATCTCATCATTATCTTCGGGGGGGGGTTCGTGGTCGGACGAACCAATTACTGTTGTATCTTCAGCCACATTTTCTTCTTTAATGGGTTCGCTTTCAGTTACATTTTGTAGTATTTCTTCCACTTCAGACATATCTCGATTTTGAGTTGAGATTTCTTCAAGTTCTCCCATTGCCATTTCAGCAAGAGCAATATTTTGCTCGCCTTCAATACGTGAATCACTCGGTGCAGACCAGCCACTGATTCCACTGGATTCATCTATGATTTCAAATTCATTCTTCCTAGAGCCATTCAGTGCCAAAAGAAGAATGGTGGCGAGTATTGCAATAATAAGGGCCCCAGCGCCGGCTGCGACAATCAGTGTTGAGATGGATTTTGTATCTGTGTTGCTGTCATTTAGTTTATCTGAATTATTCGAATCATTGATATCCCCTAACGCAGGTATGATTTCCTGTCTAGTATGGGCAACTTGATTGCCTTGTGCATCTGTACATCCAATTGTTGATGAGAACGGCGCACCTTCTGTAGGGGGCATCCATCTAGTGGAGTAAACACCGTTGTTAGTCAAAGGTCCATCAGATTCCATCACAGGCGCCCCATTTGTATCTATGATGATGAAAGTGCATAATGTCCCTTCGTGGCCATCAGAATCATCAATGAGTGCTTCAAGGTCACCGAATTCACCTTCTCTTACTTCACCTGATTGGCTGACAACGGTAGGGAGCGCAAAGAAGATATCAATTTCAAAATCACCAACACCTCGCAATCCATCAATATCTGATGTGACCACTTGCAGTGTTGCTTTACCAGCAGAGAAACTATTGTCAGCATTGAGGATGAATCCCCAATGATACTCTGCCGAATCAGGGAACTGACAATCATCCCAATCCCATTGGCTAGATTGCATTGGTTTGACATTTCCAGATTGAGCTAAATTGAATGAAACGGCCTCAACAACACGGTTTGGGTCAATCGTTACCCAGCCACGAACATCTTCCCCGCGCGTAAGGGAGGTATCGCCCCCTTCACAGAAGCCAATATCATATGCGAGAGGGGGTTGTAGATGCATGGTCCAGTTCATTACTATGATTTGTGTAATGCCATGATCAGCAGTATCAGTAATTTCCAGTTCTACTTTTAGTTCTCCAAACTCTAATCCCGCTGCAGGGGGTGCTAGGGTGACAGAGGAGTTGTAACGAGGAGTTCCATCTGCTTCGATATCTCCCTCAATCATTTCTTCAATTTGTCCGGGCCATTCGAATTTTAATTGGTAGTGATAATCAGATAATAAATCATCAGAATCGGATAATGAAATAATTATTCTCTCTCCAGTTCCTTGTGCTAAAGTGTGTATGTTCCCATTGAAATCAGTTAGTTGTAAGTCTACGTCAAAAGGATTGTCATAAACAGGTATCACTCGAGTAGTGAATAGATTACCCAATGCGTCGTAAAGGAAAATAGTGGTGTTCTTAGTTGAACTTCCCCAATCCATTCGCCAAATTGCTTGGTAGCAAAAGACATCAGAAAATTGGCTTTCTGTGGGTTGAACCTCAGTGACATTACCATTGTTGGTGATTATCATAGGTAATTCATTATCAGGGTCATGGTCTGCATCAACTACACATGCTTTCAATGTAATTTCACTGTCACGGGTAACTTCTCCAGCGCTATTATCGGACAAAGGCATCACGCCATTCCAATTTTCAGGATCAATCCCTTCCACATGTACTCCAAACCATGTATGTGGGGCATTAGTGATGGTAAGTACATCATTTAATTGAAACAATGCAACTTGGTTCTGTGCGTCCCTAACTTCTGAAATCAAATCTAATTTACCCAATTCAATATCAGTAGGAATTTTAAGGCTAGAATACCAATTAATGAAATCCAAACTAGTTGAATTAATGAAAGTCCAGTTTTCCCCACTTCCATTGACTCTCCACCCTAGCCGTGCTTGAGTTAATCCAAAATCATCATTTCCAGTAGTTGTACACCCAACAGTCCCACCTCTATGAACTGTCCATGAGGTACAGCTCAGCCCTTCAATTTCAGGTGGCCCATTTACTTGGGTATTGATTATAGCAATGTTGTTCTCAACTTCACGCTCCGGATTCAACCAATCATTAGCTGCGTATCTAATTACATACTCGTTGAAACCCACACGGGTTGGTGTCAGATTAACAGAGACAATCCTGCGGGAACCAATATCATTACCGCCTGGCATCTGAAGGGAAACATTTGCTAATACACTGTTTCCATTCCTATCTCGAACTTCTAAAGTTCCATTTACAATTCCCGGGGCTAGGTTTTGTACAATGATGTCTATGCTACCATTCACTCCAATGGATAGGGTTCCATTGGTTCTAACTGCCTCCAATTCAACATCGTGAAGGATGTCGGCATATGGCGCCATTTTCGGGTCTCCAATCACTGTCCCCATCCAAGAAATCATTGGGTTTGCTGCATAATTAACCTCAGCAAAATTGTAACCATTGGCGTAGTATGGGAGCAGCGTGTCAGGATAACCCATCGCTGATAGATAAGGCTCGTAGACATATCCTTTGACTCCCGAAACTCCATCTTCGAGAAGGTCGACTACCAGGCTCTGCCCATAGGTTGCTCCCCATGCAAAAGTTCTGCCGCCGGTACTAACTGCAGTTTCAGCGATGCTACCATCGACCCATTCGAAGTGTGGGCGAATTGCTCGTAAATTCATTGTATCAAAATAGACCGAACCATTTCTACTACCCGTGTCTAGCAATGAGACCATCTTGATTTTGAACGAAGCAGCATTAGCAGGTGGTCGGAAACGCATTGTTATTGAATTCCACGAAGTTGCTAAATTTTGAGTTGAACTTGTATTGGTTACAAGCAATGTGTCATTGTCATCAAAGGAGTCAACTTCGATTCGGTAATTGCCAGTAATCCAACCATCTTTCAGTCCGTGGCCATAGATTATCCAAGCGTGGTCTTTCAAATCGTCGCTGAAATCATAGTCTTGTTCTACTGATGTTTCACCACTTCCTGCATTGCTGTAATCTGAGCAGATTATAGCAGCAGCAGCATTGACTTCTGCCACTTCTGAATCTTGTAATGTACGATTCCAAACTTTTAGGTCATCTACGAATCCTTCATAATATGCGTTGCCACCTCTGTTGACACCAACTTTGTATAATTCAATACTATCAATACTTCCATTTGGTACAACGTTTGTTTGTATTAATGCACCATTGAGATATTGCTTCAAAGTATTATTTTCGTAGGTGACTGCTAAATGAGTCCAAACTCCTGCTTCGATGGCACCAAATGAATATGATACATTGTGATAGACTTCCCAATCACCAGAATTTGAGCCACTAGTCATTATCTGGAAAGAGTCGGAGTCGCCAGCTACATCATTCACTGCAAAGGCAGAAGAATAACGATCTTGACTTACATTTCCCGTTTTGGTCCACAATGAGACTGAAAAGTTTCCAGCCCAATCGTTGACATCGATTTTGGCATAATCATCAACTCCATCAAATTGGTAGCAATTTCCAAACAGACATTGTTGCCAGCCAGCGCCATTATTGCTGTTAAAGAGAGTTAAGTTTGCATCACCTATTGAATCAGTGATACTGGTTCCTGAGCCCTCATCGAAGGACCAGTGGTGGGCTAAATCGGTGGTAACTGAATCGGCCACCCCTCTAGTGAAAGCAGAGGAAGGTATTACCTGTTTACTCTGATTTGGCCCTTGCCATGAAAGGATGAGTCCAGCATGACCCCCGTGCTCAAAGAACTCGGTACGAAGTGTGTGAGTTCCAGAGGAGAGCCATGTTGTCCCGGAGATTTCTCTCATTCCGTGAACTCCTACATTGCTGATGACCTCAGTATTGTCAACCCACAATTTTGAACCATCATCACTGTTGAGATAGAAAGTCCAGTTTCCACTATCTGGAATTGTGATAGCGCCGCTATGGCGGGCAGAATAATATTCACTGAACTGACTACTATCCAACCCAGCCCATGTACCTCCAGTCACGGCATGGTTGATATTTGGCTCAGAGCGCCAGTAGTCAGGATTTCTATTAGATAAATCGGGCATCAAATTAGAGTTATATGTTACTCCACTATTGTCAAAATATTCTGCTAGTAGGCCACTTGTGCTACTTGCTTCAGATACAGTACATGGCCCGGGCGAGAGAGTGCCTTCAAGTGCACCATTGCCATTTTTCTTTACCGCCGTTTGCCTCAACCATTCAAAATCTTCAGTACCTGAAAGTGGTGGGTCATTAGCACTCCAATATTTTGCTCCGGCAGTCCACGAACCACTAGATGTATCGAAACCAGAATTGGGTAACCAATTATCGTTCCATGAACCATCATTGGAACCCCACGAGGCGTAGAACATCACATTACTCTGATTGGTGACAAAGGTTGAATTCTGATTGAAGTGAACCGGTATTCCCATTGTACCATTCATGGTTGAATTGGTCGAATAGAGCAAATCATTCCACCATTTGTACCCTGACCCATTTCTGTTGGTAGCAAGATCAAGAACTCCAATGCCCCGCTCACCAAATGAGTTGTTTGCTTTGTCAATCAAGCCTAGAGCAGTATCGACTGTATAACCAGTTAGACGAGTCACAAGATAGAACCCCTCTTCTTGGCGCGAGAACCTCTTCATCTCTTCACCAGCTCCAGGGCCATAAGTGTGGGTGGCCCACCAATTTTCGTGGATGGTGGAGTTGTATGCGCCGTTGATGAGTCCAATTTCAGAGTCAAAGGATGCTTTTCCGTCCCCAGGTCCGTTTATTCGTAGAGGAATTCCTTTTGTAGTCACTAAATAATTTAATTCTGTAGTTAAATTTCTATCTGAAATCATCTGTCGCAATGGTTCTGCAAAATAAGTATCAAATTGAGTGGGGTTAATCGTTTCTGCAGTGGGGGTGCTCTCATTATCAAATAGGAAAATTCTGTCTACAGAAATATTTCGTGCTGCCACAAATGCATAGCCAATGGTTTTACTCTCATCACTTTCATTATTGATGAGAATGCCTACGTCTGAGTAGTTGATGAAAGAGAGGAATGTGAATTGTTCAGGAATGGCTACATCGCGGAATGGTGTTTCATTCCATGTGTCTCCGCTGAAAGAAGTGCCCTCAATATTTTCTAGTATCTCTTCACTATGGTTCATTCCAGCCCAAGGCATGATGAGAAAGAGTGCCACGACGAGAAGGCCAAAGCGAACACTGGACACGCTAATCGAAGCCGTCGCTTCGCTCAATATATTATCGGAGTCGTGTGAACTTTTTTATTCAAAAAAGGATATTTATTCTCTCTGACGGCGTGGGGTATATTGCCGACGGCCTCACCTGCTTATTTCATGGCGGATGTATTTCTTGCTCGGCAGTGTAAGAATGGCCTAGTAAAAGTCATCATTGGAGATATTACCAAGAGTGAAGCAGATGTGATGGTTACTACTGCTAATAATCGTCTTGCTGGCAGAGAAGGAGTCGATGCTAAGATTCACACAAAGGCAGGAGAAGAACTTCGTGAGGCTTGCAATGGTGTGGCGGCTGAGAGGCGCAAGGACAACTTACAACCATGTCCCGTTGGAACTGCAGTAGTTACTGAAGCATACGAACTTTCAGCCAAGAAATTACTTCATGTTGTTGGCCCAGATTGCCGTAGACCCACTCAAGATGAATCTAGACGTAGCCTACTCAAGAAAGCCTATGAGGCTATGTTTGAAAAACTCGGTGAGTTAGATGATGTTGGATTGGTTGCAACCCCTCCTTTGTCCATGGATGTGTTTTCATATCCTCATCGCGAAGGCGCTCGAATGACTATGGAAATTGTTCTAGGCTGGATGGATACATCTGATGACATCGGTGTTAAGGAGTTTCAGATTGTCACTCAAGAGATGAATTGGATTAATAATTTAAGAACAGTCTATCGAGAATCCGAAGATCAATTTGCAGGCAAGGATATCACTCGTGAATATCGCTGAGATTTATCTTTCTCATTCTTCTTCGTTAAAGGAGGTAGTTCCCCCCCCACGTCGAACCTGCCGCCATTGTTCTTTGACTTTCTGTGCCTCTTCGCTAGGTTCCCAAACATCTCTTTTCCGAGCACTTCTGTAAGGCATTCGGTGAATTATTCTTCCATCCTCAGTACTTACTTTTTTCAACATGTGTTTACCGAATAGGTGGTAAACAATCTTGCGCTTTAAATCGGGTCGGAATAGTTTAGCGATATATGGTAGGCCATCTTGTTTCTTAGTTTGATTCTTATGCCAATTCACTGCAATTCGCTTGAAAGCACGGTCTCCTACACGATTCATTAGCCATCGATTTGAAACACTAGTTTTTACTGAAGGCAATATGTGCTTACGCACTTCCTCTTCGTAAACAACTTCACCTAGCAAATCTTTTGCTGCAAATACGCCACTAGTAATTGCGTACCTCATCCCAAATCCCCACATGAAGTCCTGAAGCCCTCCTGCCTCACCAACATAGTGGCGCCCATCAACAGTGTAATCTCTGTTGATAGTGAAATCACCTTTTCCGCCAACTCTCTTGATTGGTTTGCGTTTTAATTCGGGATAGTGTTGATCATACCATGCTACAGTTTCATTGAGGAATCTCTCACTCTTCTGTTGCTTTCTCCAAAGGCAAGTACAAATCAAACCGATACCATCTATGACGATTAAGTAGGCATAGGCACCAGGTGCCAATTTGTCATTGAAATGAAATGCCACATGGTTGGGATGTGGTGTTTCAAAAATTTCTCCAAATGCTACGGCAGATGTATCTCTAGGTCCTGCCGCAATAATGTGACAGTCCTCAGGTTTCACTCGTGATTTGTAATGTATTTTTGCTCCAGCAGCAATTGCTTGTCGTTTCAATCCTTGATCGATGGTATGTGATGCAGTACCTCGCTCAATCACTCGGAAGGCGATTGTAGGGCTCCATGCTCGTGTGACTACATCATCGGGATGAATGACATCAACATCATGGAATGCCGTTACTTTGAATTCGCTAGGGTCAATGCCCCAATCACTTAATTCGTCAAGGAAATCAGTGTCGCTAGTCCAGTTTTCTAAGCCTTGGAAATCACCATCGAAGCGGGACCCAGAATCTTCTCTGATATCATGCACATGAACTTCTTTTCCAGCCTTGGCAAGGATGATTGCAGATGCAAGTCCTGAGAGCCCCGCGCCCATAATCTGGACGGGGTCACTATCCTCCTCCTTGGACGCCATCAATGTCTTCGAGTCGCCCTTCAAGCATGAAGGATTCCCCATCGGCGCATTAAAACAGGGGTGCTATTCCACATCTATTCAGATGGCGGAAAATAGTCGAGTTGTAATTGTCCCAGCCCCCGATTCACTAGATTCGGAAGCCGTCAAGAATGCCCTTTCACTCGATGGTTGTGGTAGCATTGTATCTTTTCTTGGCATTACTCGAGGTGATGATGATGGGGTTGCAGTTGAATGCCTTGAGTTTGATGCTTGGGAGGAAAAACTTCCCGAAGTACTCAGTATGTTAGGGGAAGAAGCCATCACAAAGTTCAGTGTCACCTCTGTCGCTATGGCTCACCGCACTGGTAAAGTTGGCCCAAGTGAGCCGATAGTTTCGATTCATGTTGCTAGTCCGCACCGTGCTGAGGGTTTCGAAGCGTGTAGTTGGTTAATCGATGAACTCAAGTCACAAGCCCCCTTGTGGAAAAAAGAGATTAGGGCTGACGGCACCATTTGGAAGGGGGGATTAGGTTGAGCGATGGTATCGATGGTATTGTTCAAGTAGGTCACAAACCTATTGTTGAGAGGAAAGCTGTTGCTACTGGCTTGATTAATCTCACTACAGTTTCTGTCGATGCAATACGTCATGGCCTTGTAACCAAGGGGGATGTGTTGGAAGCGTCAACCGTTGCAGCAATTCAAGCAGTCAAAGATACGCCTAGGATGATCCCTCATTGTCACATCATTCCTATTGAAGGGTGCAATGTATCTTGGGATTGGGAAAATGATTCACTTCGCTGTACCGTGGCGGTTTCAGCACATTGGAAAACAGGTGTTGAAATGGAGGCACTAGCCGGTGTATCAGCTGGCCTTCTATGTGTTTGGGACATGGTCAAGTCATTGGAGAAAAATGAGGCAGGTCAATACCCTTCTACAACTATTGAATCAATTGAAGTCGTTGAAAAGTACAAGGGCGAGTGACAGTAGTATTGAGAACTGTGGGGGTATCGGCAGTCTATGGAGAAGACCGGCGATTTGGTATCTCATTTTGTGAGGGCGACAGAAGAGGCAGCTATTGCTGCAGCAAAATGGCGTGGCCGAGGTGATGGTAAATTGGCAGATGGTGCTGCTGTTGAAGCAATGCGTGCGGTCTTTGACAATGTTCCTTTTGATGGCAGAGTTGCTATTGGGGAAGGTGAGAGGGATGACGCACCAATGCTATGGATAGGCGAGCCTCTTGGCTCAATGCAAGGGGTGGAAGGCGCATTACAAATTGATATTGCAGTTGATCCACTTGAATGTACAAATCATGTTGCTAAAGATTTACCAAATGCGATTGCTGTCTTGGCAGCAGCGCCACGTGGTACACTACTTCACGCACCAGATTGTTACATGGATAAGTTGGCCGGGCCAGCAGAAGTTTCAGGAGAGATTTCACTTGAGGCAGATGTCGCTTACAATGTTGAAGCAGCAGCGGCGGCTCTGGATAAAAATGTAAACGAACTGCGAGTTGTCGTAATGGACCGCGACCGCCACAGAGAATTAATCAAAACTTTGAGGGACCTTGATGTGTCAGTCCCACTGATTGGTGATGGTGATGTTTCCGCTGCTTTAGATGCTGCAACACCTCACAGTGATGTCGATTTACTAATGGGTATTGGTGCAGCTCCTGAGGGGGTAATTACTGCAACTGCTTTACGGGGCCTAGGTGCACATTTTGAAGGGCGACTTGTGACTACAAACGAAGATCATGAACGTAGGGCGCGCGAGATGCTTGGAGATGATGTCGACAAACTGTGGGGTAGGGATGACCTTTGCGCAAGTTCAGATGCCCTTTTCGTTGCTAGTGGTGTTTGCTCTGGTTATCTTCCAGGGGTTGAGGACTTAGGCTCAAAAGTGGCTGTTCACAGTGAGGTCATTGATGTGGCTTCAGGCACAAGACAGTTCATCAGTGCAGAGTATCTCAAGTGACATACGCCATGACTATACTTGGCGATGGCTTGAAAATACCAAGCCCGCTCGTCCGGTTCGAGTGGTCATAATGGATACCGCATTGCTAGAGAAGAATGCCATGAAAATAGTTTCACCAGGTCGAGGGATTTTGGCTGCTGATGAGAGTACTGGGACGATGAGTAATCGATTACAAGGAGTAGGGCTAGAATCTTCTGAAGAAGCACGTAGAGCATATCGCGCTAATCTATTCGCAACTCCAAATTGCCAATCTGCAATTAGTGGTGTGATTCTATATGATGAAACAATTAGGCAAACGATGGATGATGGGGTGCCAATTTCTGAATACTTATCGTCAGTTGACATATTCCCGGGGATTAAAGTAGATACTGGTGCTAAGCAATTGGCAAATTGTGAGGGTGAGAAAATCACGGAGGGCTTGGATGGCCTCCGTGAAAGATGTGTTGAATACTTTGCCTTGGGTGCGCGATTTGCTAAATGGCGTGCGGTTATTGCAATCGGTGAAGGCATGCCTAGTGATGCCTGCATATCCACCAATGCTCATGCGCTTGCTCGTTATGCTGCTATTTGTCAAGAGCAAGGACTTGTTCCTATAATCGAGCCGGAAGTTTTGATGGATGGGAATCATGATGCTACTCGCTGCTTTGATGTAACTGCAGAAATTCTTAGTGCAACATTTGCTGCTTGTGAAGAACAGGGAGTACATATTCCTGGGGCACTACTCAAACCAAATATGATCATAGCAGGTAAAGGGAGTAAAGTGCAGATTTCTCGCGAAGAAGTTGCAGCGTTGACTCTCAAATGCTTAAGAGAAAATGTCCCTCACGATTTGCCGGGGATTGTTTTCCTTTCAGGAGGCCAATCAGATGAGGATGCGACAGCCCACCTAAATCTCATGAATGAAATAGATTCCAATCCGCCATGGCAACTATCTTACTCGTATGGTAGGGCACTTCAAGCAGCTGCACTCAATAAGTGGGCAAGTGAAACTCCTGAAGCTAGCCAACAAGCATTCTCACACCGCGCCAAGATGAACAGTCTTGCTAGGTCTGGTGATTGGTCAGCAACAATGGAAAATTGAGCACTCTATGTTTAAGGTGCATTGTACTAACTAAGGTAAACCTCATTTTATTGTACTCAAGTTCGGGCAATTGCCCATTGGTTGATTTAAAATCAGAGGCGGCCGAATTTATCGTTCTTATCTAGGAGAAAAGGCTGCCCTGGGTTCCACTCTGGGTTCCGATCTTTTACCCAGTCTACTACTGCCCATTCGCAGATGTCATAGCCGCCGGAAAGTATGCCGCTTCGCTTGATGTATCCGACCTTTACTATGTCTTTATCCTTTGACAGGACGTTTCCTAATTGTTGGCTAGTAGTGCCATGGCGCATGGTGGAGTTGATGTGCTCGAGAATCTCTGCTGTATTGCGAGGTCTTTCCGATAGGAACGCCTTAATCTTCTGTCTAATTCTTACCGTTTTCATATTTTACACCTCTTTTCTCCAAGTCATTTGACGTATCTCTGCAGGTCGCAAATCACCGTCTAAGCCAAGGGAACGCTCTCGCTGATATAACCATTCCCACAGATAAAGAATTGTTGTTACAGTTTGTGACATATAAATTACAGGTTTTTGAATATTATTTGTGGTGAGTTAGTAAAACCATACTTTCTCCAATGGAAAATTGTAACATAGCGTAACTAAGGAAATGATTGAAGTACTAGCCCCCTACCCCAAAACATCAAGCCTGTTATTCAGGTGTCGGGGCTAGCGTTATGGTGAAGCAAATTGGAGCAATTACTCACCGTCGTATTCGTAGTAGTTACCGTCGTAGATTACTAGATCATCTCTCTGATGGCCCATCTACGGTAAGTGTGGCAGGTAAAGCAGTTGGATTACGACTACCTCATGCCTCTGCAGAATTAAAGAGAATGAGAGAAGAGGGATTAGTTCAATCAGATTCAGATTCTAGACAGCGTGGTGTAGAACAACATTTGACATCTAATGGCTGGGAATTGTTGATTTCTGATGAATTGGCTCGTCTTGAGGCATTGGACTTTGATGAGATTCCAGAAGGAGTGTCTGGTAGATTGTTAGCCAAAGATGGCCCTCAACTTCTAATTGCTTACACGAAACAACTCAGAAGTTCTCTAATTCCACTCCCGAGAAGTGGGTTAATGGCGCATGTAGGGGGTGTTGAACATTCCAGTGGAACTGAAGGGGTGAAGAGTGAATGGCTTTGGTCAGTAGCCAGAGAAGCTGATGTGAGATGGTATAATCTTGAGACCTTACAACCTATCCCAGCACCGAAATCAGAGTCGGGTAATTCTCTTACTGATTGGGTCGAACCTACTCCAATAATTGGTTTGTTACGTGCTAGGCTCCTTGATCCTCGTCAATCTCTAAGGCTAACTATAGGGAGTTGGTTTGGTGAACCAAATGAATCAGCATGGCCGAATCTACCTATGCCAATGGGTTCTTCAGAATCTTGGAATCTAGGTGTCGCTCATGAATCGGTTCCCCCACTTCGTTCACAATGCCCAATATGTGCAATTCTTCCTGATCGCCTTTCAACAACCAGTCTACTCGCATCTTCTTCAGAAGGTGCTATGGTAATTGCTGAAGCATCACTTCTTGGTAGGCAGGGTGATTCTCTTCCTTTCTCTATACTTGAATCTTGGATACAACGTGCTCACCCTAGACTATCAGAGGCTGAGAGAAAACATCGTCTAGAGGGATTGAAGGATGCTATACAAAAAGGACGTAGGACAAGGAGTGGGACTACTCGTGTCGAAGATTCTACATGGCGAAGATTTCAGAACGATTGGCCAAATCGTAAATGGTTAAACTTCAGTGGAGAAGATAGTACCTTACTCGATGTTCAAGGATTGTCTAACAATGCCTGGTTATCACTAATTGATTGGTCAATTACTCGGGAGTCAAATATCCCTGTAGTAATGCAATATCCTTCCAATCATTATGATTCACAACAACTTCATACTCTTTTTGCAGATCATAGGACTCGATTGGTAATTCTCAATAATGAGCCCGAAGAGGTTTTGTCTTATCCAACTATTCGCCCCGACCCTATCAGACCTCATTCTTGGTTTAGGCTTCAGTTAGCTGGAGACGTAGAACTAGCTTGCAAGGTTTCTTCTCGCCCCCCACCTAGTTTCGCAATGCCACCACCTAATTGGAAACCACCCCAATCATATTCTGATTTACAAGAATCTGTTCAGGTGGCTGTTGAAGCCGCAGGTAATTCTGCCCCCCCTGATGCCACACCAGAATCATCAGATGAAATGCGTTTGTTTGCGGCTGTCTTGCGCTATCCTGTTGGGGATAGAGATTGGGCTGAGAGAATGGAATCTACAGATTACCTTGCTGCTTGGATAGCATGTCCAGAGGAAAATCGTTGGTCCATGTGGAGGCGCCAAGGTCAAAATATAGGATATGATTGGATTGAACTTCTTTCACATGAATCAATACCAATAGAGAATCTACCGGAGGTTGCAGGACATGCCCCAGTTGAGTGGCAGGATAATGCATTGAGTTTTGTTGCAGATAGAATTAGAGACGAATACGATCTTTCCCTTAGACTTAGGACACTTGTTGATTCTCAATCACTCGATGATAAAGCAGCGGCATGGCTTGCATCAACTCTACTTTCCCAGGTTGCTTGGTTACCTACCGAGTTATCAACCGATTTAGCAAATTGGGCCCCAAAACGACTTGCTTCATCACCCCCGGAAAATATAGTCCCATCACTTTGCGGTTTGAGTTGGCTTGCTCAACAGGGTAAACTAGACTCTGATTGGGCAGATTCACTAAATTTCCCTTCCACACATTCTAGCACATTAAGTGGTTGGCTGGTTTTACTGGGAATGGCCAATGATGGAAAGATACCAGAAATTGAGGAGATAGAGGAAATCATCTCACTACCTATTGGGTGGTGGGCGCCATTTTCTCCAGACCTTTTCATTAAAATGACTGAGAGTGTAGAGGGGCGAGAGAAATTGATGTCAGTGGGGGTGCCATGGGCTGCTGCACTCTTTAGACCAAAGGGGGAAGAACACATAATTCCAGGTGGTGGCGTTATTGAGCATCCAGGTTGCCCTGCTGATTTACTTGTAAGACTTGATAGATTACTCCACGGAATTGATACGGAGTCAGATTTACCTGGCATAGCGCAGTTAACTGATTTACAAAATGCAATTCTTTCAGTTTCAAATAATAACGTGCCACAGGCTGGATTAATTCATCCATTTGTCGGTTGGTTACTACAACCAATTGATCAGTGGCCCGATTTTACTGCTTCAGAAATGACTTTTGGTGCAGCAGAAGTATCTGTTAGATTGGCAGCAAGAAAGAGTGGTTTTCATCATGAATTACGAAAGATTCCACAGCGGCGTCTATGATTTATTGCATAAGAGCATTCAAGAAGGGCCCGTTGTGCTCGATAACTGCCCTGACAGCAACACCACACGGACTCTGGCCTTCGCCGGCGGAGGATGAACTGTGGTACCAAGTTCAGGGTATCGCCTCCTTCGAAGGCCGCAGTGACCCTTAGGGGAATGAACTGTGGTGCAAAAGGAAGGCAGGGTGAGAAGGTCCCCATAGGACTGCTGTGCGCGGAATGATTCATGGGACCACCCACTCGCCCGACAGACGTCCCGGGGTGGGTCAGAACCTCCAAGCCGAAAGGCGATGAGGCGGTTCGTTACTCCCCGGGGCACACTTTTCTACATTTTTTAGCGTAGGTTTGATTGAGGTCACACTATCACGAAGAATTGATGGGCCGGAATTCTCTGTGTCTACTTGGCGGCACTTTTGACCGTTTTCATGTGGGCCATGAACAGCTATTGAGAGTCTGCCTTGAACAATCTGATGAGGTCCAAGTGTGGCTTATCTGTGATGAAATGGCACGAAAAAAGGATTCACGAGTTTTTAGTTGGGATAAGAGATCCAATCAGATTTCTGCTTGGGCAGAGGGTGCTGGATTATCTGGGCGCCTATCAATACATCTCCTAGAAGATAAGGTTGGGCCGGCTCCCACAAGTAATGATGCAGATGCAATAGGCTGCACCAAGGAGACGAGGCCTACTTGTGAAGTGATTAATTCAAAACGTCAGCATGTGGATCTTCCACCGTTAGCCATCATTGAAGTGGACCACGTTTTGGATATGGATGGTGAAATAGTTTCATCGAGAAGAATCCGTGCTGGTGAAATTGGCAGAGATGGAATTAGTTGGTTAGGTGATGCTGAAATGCAGATTGATCAACGGATGCCAGTAATTTTAGATGATGAATTAAAACATCCTTTTGGTACTCTCCATGAGGGTTCGGAGTCAAATCTCTCAGAGGCAATGAGCAAAGCACTTGCAACAATTGTTGATGAGTCACCTAAATTGATTGCTGTGGGGGATGTTTGTGTACATACGCTTGTTGACATGGGGCAAATCCCGGATGTCGCTTTTGTTGATGGAATGACCAAGAGAGAGGCGTGGGCTCCAGCGGCAGACCTTGATAGAACAGTATTCAGATCTCTGCTAACCTGCACAAGTCCACCAGGGGTAATAACTGCTGAATTGAAACAAGTAACTAGTGCTGCACTCTCCAATAGTGAACCAACATTGGTTGTTGTTAATGGTGAAGAAGATCTAGCGCCATTAATAGTTCATCTAATCGCTCCTCTTGGATGTGCTGTAGTATATGGGCAACCGGGTAAAGGCGTAGTATTGAGAAGAACTACGGAAGAAACCAAGGAGAACTGTAGAAGATTACTAGATGTTTTCACACGGGAGGTGTGATTCTGACCAACCCCCTCATTACGGTCACTGTATGTGTGCGAGATGGTAAGAAATGGATTGATGATTGCATGGAAGCAATCAGCGCCCAAACTTATCGTCCACTAGAAGTAATTGCAGTTGATGATGGTTCTACTGATGGAAGTACTGAGGTACTCCAGAAGTGGCACAGTTTGGAAGGTGAGAACTCAAATGGAATTCCTATTCGAGTACTTACTCAGAAACCATTGGGTCTTTCTGCTGGCCGAAATAATGCACTCAATGCGGCCAAGGGTGAATGGGTTGCTATTACTGATATTGATTGTCGCCCAAGGAAAGATTGGATAGAGAATTTATTTGCTTTAAGTGAAGGAGTTGAAGCAGTAACAGGTAGGGTAATTTTTGATGAGGGCAGAACTTCTGTTAGCAGATTACGTGCACGTTCCATAGCCAATAAATATTCTAAACGAGGTAAATATTCCACCTTAGCAAATGGGCCGTGTTCAATGTTCAAGAAAGAGAGCCTAATTTCTAGAGGTGGCTTTGACCCATCATGGTATCACGCAGAGGATATGGAGGTATCAATGAAAATCTTACAATCCGGAGGAGTGATACACTACGAACCCAAAGCTATAGTCGATCATGTGGCCGAAGAGCAAATCCAAATATTTCTACAAAAGCGAAGGAGAGACGCAAGGGCGCACATTCGCATCATTAGGCAATATCATGGAATTAAGCACGATTTCACATCAGATGGATATTTCATAGCAATGCTTCTCCCACTACTCTGTTTTGCTGTAATTGCTGGAGCCATAGATTCATTGCCCTCCGCAATGATTCTGATTATGTGCGTCGCAATGTTCCGCTACCATTTTTTGTGGAGTGTTACATTGTGGATAGGGGCATTAGAGGGATGGGCTGATGCATTAGTTGGAAGAAATGGTCATCATCCGTTATTTGGGAAACGGGAATGAGAAACTCATTCGGTAGTAGATGAACTGTCTTCTACTAGAGCAAGATAACGTAGACCAAAGCCAAAAGTCAGAAGTGGAGCTGTAACAGCATAAACTCCGATATCAGTCCAAGCCCAGTATACCACTGACCAGTATGCGTAAAATCCGAATCCGATTAGAAGGCACCAAGCAGCAGCACTCATTGTCATACCACCTTCTTCTTTCCCTGAGACAAGGCTTGTCCAAATAGGATTGAAAATCACCCCTTTAATCCATGCTTGGAAACCGCCTTCCACTTTTTGGTTTAGCCCGTAAGTCCCCCATAAAATTCCAACAATTGCCATTCCTAGGAAAACAGTATCCGAGTAAGGCCGATAAATCATTTCAGAATATGGCTCATCCCATAGATAGCCCATAGTCAAGTAACCAGCCCAGACAACTTTTCGTTCTCCAGCAACAACAGCACCTAAGGTTACATTAACAACTCCAAGGATTAGACCCCATACGCCCAAACCAAAGATTAGTGATGAGAATGCTTTGCCTGGGGCTTTGACCCATTCAAGCAACATGCTGACAGCCTCGCTGCCGCCCGCACCCGCCTCTTCGTTGTCGCTCATTAAGGCGGGCGACCGGCGACCCTTTCTTAACAATTCTTAGCATAGCAACGGTGGAATTATCCACTCAAAGCCTAGATTGTAACCGATAAGCGGCGCTAATCACAGGTTTCATGGATTCATCAGCCTTGACCATGATTTTAATCGGATTGATATTATTTGGGATGCAGGAATTGATGCGATTACTACGACCATACCTACCTAAACTTGTGGTTTTAGTAGTAATTAACCCTAGAGAATCAAGGTTTTTGATGACATTACCAATAGAACGAGATACTAGAGGAGTTACTGAAGCATTATGGCAAGTTAGTTGGTAAACTGAATAAATTTCACCAGTAGAAACATTTGTCAAACCATTGGTTTCGTTAAGTAATATTGAATATAATACTAATTTCTGATGGAAAGGAAGACTAGATATTACGGGCGTCATTTGATCAAACTGTAATTGATTTTGAGCCAATCTGACATGTTCAGTTGAGACGGTTTCCGCTCCAGTAACATCTGCCTTTTGCACAGCAACGCGCAGAAGATCCAGCGCACGTCTTGCATCCCCATGCTCTTGGGCGGCTAATGCTGAACAGAGTTTAATCACCCCTTCTGTCAATACTCCCTCGCGCACGCCCGCGAGGGCACGATGGCTTAGGATGTCTTCAATCTGTAGAGCGTTGTAAGGTGAAAAGGCGATATCTTCAGAACCTAGCCGTGAAGCAATTCTTGCATCAAGCATCTCTGTGAATTGCAAATCATTAGTTATTCCAATAATACAGCATCGGGAATTGCGTAGTTCGTAGTTTAGGCTAGTTAAGGGGTAGAGTATGTCGTCACCATGCCGCTTGACCAAATGATCAATTTCGTCTAGCACAAAAATGTGTACGCCTCCAAGGGCGTCCATATTTTGTCGCAGGCGGTCAAAGACTTTGTCAGTAGGCCATCCTGTGAAGGGGACATGTTGACTACTATCTTCAACCAATTCATTTGCTAACTGCGCGAGCACCCTGTACTTGGTATCTACAGTGCAACAGTTCACTTCAACGGTGTGAATGGTGCGACCTAATTCCTTGCCACGTGCCAATAATTGTTGGCAAACATGCCTTGTTGCAGCAGTCTTTCCTAGACCAGGTTGGCCGTAGAGAATCATGTTTGATGGGATTTGACCATGCAATGCCTCAACAAGGTTGTGAACTAAAGCTTCAATCTCTTTATCTCTATGAGGGAGGTTGCTAGGAATGAAGCCGTGGTGGAGTACATCACGATTTTTGAAGAGGCTATCAGTGCTGAGTAGATGGTTGAAAATATTTTCACTCATTTTCTAACACCTTCTTCTTCATTTTCCCCGGTTCAACTTATGTGTAAGAGCGCCGGTCACCACGGTTACGGAGATTCATGAGGAGGTGTGACGGTCTAATAAGCCTACTTGCTAAATTGGTGGTACATAACATTTTTCTGCGAGTTCCAAATTGTATTATAGTATATGAAATCTCAATTGGATTTAGTATTATTATAACATTTTTTTTACATTGTGGCCCGTTTTATTACTTTTCTTCTGATGGGACGCCGAGAGCATTAGTGTTATGCTGAAGAACATGCAAGTAAGAGGCAGGATTTTTTGATAGTGATTTTTTTAAGAAGAATTTTGTAACAATTTAGAAATTTCCTCAGGCCGCCCCCAAGCCCCCAGACATGAGTCAAATCAAGATATAAGTGAAAAATTAAATTTCACTACTTGAACACAATGATATGTTAGAAACCCCATTTATATTCTTACATTTTGAAAAAAACAATCAATCAATTTTTGTCACTAATCCGCCTTTTTCTATTATGAATGCATCTCCATCACAAACTTGAATTACATTATTTGGCAAATGGGAAATCTTCTCATCATCTGAGGTGAATAGATGTGTTGCAAGGAAAATTGTATCGGGATTACTATTGGCAAGTTCCGTAATGCTTGATGGTTTGTAGTGCATCTCTGTGGGGACTCCATCTGGGACGCCAACTTCGATGATGACAACATCAACTTCGCCCGCTCTCTTCTCAATTTCTTGACAAGGTCCAGAGTCACCACTATGGAGGAGGCTCAGTCCTGATGAGTGGAAAAATTGGTAACCGTGAGGCTCAGTTTCTGGTACGTGCTCTACAGAGAATCTTTCGTATCGCCATTGTGGGCATCCCGAAACTTCACCACTAGGCTCTTCGTGAAATGTAATCCTATTACTTAGGAAATCTCTCAGGGTATTAGGGAATGCTAGTTCAGAGAGTTTTTCTAATCTAGATGAACCTCCTTGGTGAAGATGTACATTCAACATATTCTTGCCCTCTCTATCAGATATATATTTGCGTTCAAGAATAAAGAAAGGGAAACCAAAGATGTGATCCCCGTGCCAGTGAGTAATAAACAGTGTATTGATGTCTGCTGGACTTAGATTTGCTCGCTTCAATTGTGGTATGATTGTGGGGGGTGCGTCAACAAGAATTTTCTCATCAATCAGGACCAATGAGTGCATTCTTCCATCAGGACAAAAGGCGTTGCCACTTCCAAGGAATTTGACCACTACCATAGTGCCACCAAGCAGTGCGACAGCGGCTGTTCGCTTTAGTTAGTGCGTAGTGATTGTAATTTCGATAGGGGACGCCACTCCATTCGCTTGATAAACATCAGATTGAACGCAGAGACATCCCGCCATAGGCGGGTGAACAAAGGAGAGGAGATGATGAGCGAGTTTAGTAGTAAGAACCCATACTTTGGAGAGATGATTGAGAAGAGGGTGATAACCCATCCTGATTCAACAAAGGAAACACGTCACATATCTTTTGATCTAGGTTCTTCCGGTTTGGAATACAAAGCGGGGGATGCTCTAGGAATCATTCCTCAGAATCCATCAGAGCTAGTTTCAGATTTGATTGCCTTGCTGGATTTCAATAACGATGATTTGGTAGAAACTCATCTTGGTGAATCTACGATTGAAGAGGCACTGACTCATAACTATGAAGTCCACCGTCTTTGTAAAAAATTCATCCAAGGTCTGGAAATGAAATTTTCTAGTTCCGCCCCAAAGGTGTCAATGAGATTGGTAGGTAGAAGCCGAAATCAAGTTTCATCAGGTGAAAGCCTCATTGATTGGGATTGGTCGGGAGAGGGAGATGATTTCCCTTCAGGCTTCTCTCCAGTTGGTTCAGCAACAGATCCTGCATTGATGCTGTGGGAATCATTGGTCAATAACCCAGATGCCATGGAGGATTACATTTGGAGTAGGGATTACATCGACCTTCTTGCCGATATGCCTAACCTCTCATTCACTCCACAGGAGTTTGTATCAAATCTTGACCGCCTCAAACCGCGTCTATATTCAATCGCCTCTTCTCCTGATGCTCATCCTGGTCTAGTAGAATTAACGGTTGGAATTGTAAGATACAATCATCATGGTCGAGACAGGGGGGGATTATGCACCATTTACATGGCAGATGAAGCCTCCCTCAATGAGAAATCAATTCCAATGTTTATGTCTCCAACTAGAAGTTTTGTTCTTCCAGCAGATGGCGATACGGACATAATTATGGTTGGTCCTGGTACAGGAATTGCACCTTTCAGAGCGTTCCTTGAACAGAGGGAGTGTGACAAATCTAAAGGCCGAAATTGGTTCTTCTTTGGAGACCGCACATCTACTCACGAATATCTATACGAAGATGAATTGAAGAATTGGGCTGATAGTGGTCATTTAACAAAATTAGATTTGGCTTGGTCTAGGATGGCAGACATCCCTAAGACCTATGTTCAGGATTTAATGGCTCAGAATGGAGAGGAGATTTGGTCGTGGATTGATGGCGGCGCATACTTCTATGTTTGTGGGGACAAGAATAGAATGGCAAAAGATGTTCACAAAACACTCATCAAGATAGTTGAAGATTATGGGGGGCTGTCTACTGATGAAGCAACTCATTACGTTGAGAAGCGTATGATGAAAGAAGAGAAACGATATTTGAGAGATGTTTACTGAACTTGAAAATAGAATATTCATTTTCCGTCATTTTCTTGAACCGGGGCCTAGTGTGGTAGAGTATGTTCGGAAGGGTCCTTATTGCCAATCGAGGCGAGATTGCTCTAAGAATTTCCCGCGCTTTACGAAAACTTGGTTGTGAGGTGGCCATCATTTACGGGCGTGAGGATAGACTATCCTTGCCAGTTAGATTTTCAGATATTGCAGTGGCTAACTATGCCACAAACCCTCTTGATTCCTATCTCGATTATGAGAAGGTGATTGCTGCAGCAAAGGATATTGGTGCTGAAGCAATACATCCAGGTTATGGTTTCTTGGCAGAGAATGCTGCTTTTGCCCGGAGATGTGAAGAGGAAGGCATTACATTCATTGGGCCATCTTCGGATGTCATTTCATTACTTGGGGATAAAATCGAAGCAAGGAGGATTATGGAAGAGGCCGGGCTACCAGTTGCCAAAGGCAGTAGCAAACCCATTGCGAACGTTGCAGAGGCCTCTGAGTTAGCGGCTGAAATAGGATATCCAGTCATCATCAAAGCAGCAGCAGGAGGTGGTGGAATTGGTATGCAAATCGTTCAACAGGAGAATGAATTTGAATCTGCATTGAATATTTGCCAATCAAGGGCGGGTTCAGCATTTGGCGATGATCGTGTTTTTGTTGAGAAATATATTGAGGGTGCTCAACACATAGAATTTCAAGTACTAGCTGACGGAAATGAAGCTATTCATTTTGGAGAGCGGTTTTGTTCAATTCAGCGTCGCCATCAGAAATTGCTTGAAGAGGGGCCCTGGCTAACTGATGAGGTACGTGATGAAATTGGTGCACGTGTGTGTGCTGGAGCTAAGTCTGTGGGGTACAAGGGTCTAGCGACATTCGAATTTCTAAGGGACATTCATGGAAAGTTCTACTTCTTGGAAGTTAACCCAAGGGTGCAGGTTGAGCATACAGTTACTGAGATGATAACAGGTCATGATTTGGTCAGTCTTGGTATTCGAGTTGCTGCAGGTGAATCCCTTCCTTTGAAGCAGGAGGACATCACAATTTCGGGCCATTCCATTCAGTGTCGTATCAATGCAGAGGATCCAGTCAAGTTTGTTCCTTCTCCGGGTAAACTTTGGGATTGCCACTTCCCAACAGGCTTTGGAGTTCGAGTTGATACTCATGCACATGTAGGATATGAGATGCCTGGTTGTTTTGACTCCCTACTTGCTAAGATTGTTGTTTGGGGGCGCACTCGTGAGGAAGCTATTGCAAGCATGAAAACAGCACTAACTGAAACCGTGCTTGTTGGTGTGAAGAGCGTTATCCCTCTTCATCTTAAGATTCTAGAAGAACCTGATTATTTAGCTGGAAATATCAATATTAGTTATATTGAAGAACACCCAGAATTAATATGAATACTTGGAAATCATCCAAGTCTTTTCATTCCAGCAAAACGTGGTGCAGGTTCAGTGCTTGCAACCATCCCGCTGAAATTATTTGGTGTATCCAACTTCTTAGTTGCTTGACCAGATAGACATAGAGGCCCAGATTCAGCACTACTTGAGATGCCGCGCAAAGTCCTGTTTGCTAGGTCTTCAGCAATTTCTCCACCTCCATTCATAGTTAGCAGTTGTAGGCGTGCATGGATATCTGATTGTGAATCTTGGTCAGCCCTGAGGCGGATGATTTGACTGGTTTGGAAGTCCTCCTCATTGTATGAGTCATCTTGATTTCCGTCTTCATCACCATACACATCTCGGTAACCATCTCCAGCACCGCTGATTTTCCGACCTAATTCTTGCCGCTTTTCTTCAATCCTCTTCAAACTAGGTTTGACCCATTTGTCAATTACTTTGTAGGCACGACTTTTTCTGCGGTATGAAGTGCGATTTACTCGCAAGCGGGAATCACGTGCATACTTCTTCTGCATTCTACTTAATGCGGGGTATCCTGCAAGTGGATTAGGTTTTGTAATGTTGTTGAATGCCTTTCCAAGTTTCTGTGGTAGTGGGGCGGTTTTTACATCATCGTTACGGATTGCCGCGGAGGCTACTATTCCTGGGCTGGTGTTTAGATCAGTGCGCAGAGCAACTCGTGTGGGTTCAGGTAGGTTTGGACCCGCAGCAGCGGTAATCATCGAGTAAGATGAGGCTCGACTACTTTCAGAATTACGCCAACTTGGCTGAGTAGTAGCAGGAAGTGTTGTAGTTTGTGTTGGTGGAGTAACTGGTATCTGAGTAGGGGGCGGTAATTCAGATGGTGAATTGTTGTCTAATTGATCAAATATATCGAACATGCCGCCTGAATCAAAGTTAGCTTCACTTGCTTCCTTTGCTGCAATTTGAGCACGATTCATAGGAATAGTATTCACTGTTGTTGTTGGGGATGAAGTAGTAGATTCAAAACTAGGTAATTGGAATGGGGCGTCATAGTTAGTTGTTGCAACATGAGTCCCCCCCCTCTGTTCTGATAGTGCCTTTGTTGAGCGCTCAAATACATTAGATTGTGCAGGGACAGCATCTTTCTCAGCATACCATTTAGGTTTATCACGCCCCCAAACCTTCTCATATGCAGAATTATCAGATACAAGTTCAGCATTGTAAGTAATTTCCTCTTTCTTAGGTTGAGCAGTAATTGAAGTTCTGCCC
>Ga0208639_1000514_pt1 | contig 28960 bp, 27 predicted proteins | sample ETNtaG_33_FD_185772 | JGI IMG/M metagenome (GOLD analysis project Ga0208639, IMG submission 185772) | Marine microbial and viral communities from oxygen minimum zone, Eastern Pacific Ocean - ETNP201310SV76 (SPAdes) (version 2) | ecosystem: Environmental > Aquatic > Marine > Oceanic ...
TCTTTCCCTACCTCGGTCAAATATAAAGTTCTCATCGTGCTAAGAATGTTATCTCTACACGACGGTTAAGTGCTTTTTCCTCCTTTGTCTCGTTAAATTTTGGAATATCTTTTTCTGTTGGGATCCAATCGGTTGGTTTTTCCCTCGGCTGATAGTGGGCATAGCCCACAGCTTGAAGTCTGGTGGGGTCCACACCAAGTGTCGTGAGCTCACGAACAACAGCAGAAGCACGAGCTGCAGACAATTCCCAATTAGAGGGATATTTATCATGAAATTTCTCTGGCAACGGATCATTGTCTGAATGGCCCTCTACAGCTACAGGAAAGTAGTTGTTTGGATCCTTGATAGTTGGAACGAGCTTCTTTAGTACATCAATAATCCCCTGCTGAAGATCAGCTGTCCCCGAAGCAAAGCTGATATCAGAAGATATACCAATAGTTACTCCTTTGGGGCTGGTCCTTACTTCTACTGGTTTCTTACCCGTCTTATCTGCGGGCATATCTTTCACCATTTTATCTGCTGCTTTCTTGATATCAGCCAAATTCATGGCTTTGCCTTCTTTTGAAGTTTTACCAACCTTTTTCCCCATGGAATCTGCCATCTCCTGGAGTTTCACGGGATCAATGGTCGAAATAGCTGCAAGGAGAACAAAGAAAGCGAAAAGCAACGTCATCATATCGGCAAACGTACCAAACCAACCTGGAAGCCCCTCTTCTACAGAATCAGCGCCCGCTTTGAACCCTTTTTTGTAAGACTTTTTTTCTGCCGGTGATGCCATTCAGATTAGCCCTCTTCCTTCTTCCATTCCTTGGGAGGAATAAACGAATTGAGTTTTTCTCGTACGATCAAAGGGTGTTTTCTCTGGTGAATCAGTCTTGACGCTTCTACGAACATCGCTTGTTGTGTACTGGTAGCAGCAACTCGTGTATTAAGTTTGGCCGCCATAGGTAGGAAGAATAGATTCGCAAATACAGCGCCGTAGAATGTTGTAATAAGTGCCGCAGACATACCGGAACCGAGGGCATCCGTACCACCACCCTCTGAACCGCCAAACCCGGAGAGCATAATAACCAGACCAATTAGAGTTCCTATCATCCCCCAAGCTGGCGCCATAGTACCCATGGTCTGGAACAGGCTAGCTTGGGAGCGCTCTCTAATTTCACGATATTCTATTCTCGTTTCGAGGATATCAATCAATTCCGTCTCAGAATAACCATCTACTACCATCTGTACACCATCTCTGAAGAACGGATTTTTAATACCTTCAATTCCTTTTTCTAGGTCCGCTGCTCCTTTTCGACCAACATTGGAAACTTCCACAGCATCATCCACCATAAGGCCCATTTTTACTTTGCTGCCCTTGAAAACGGCTCCGATGGCGGCTCCCAGCTTCAACACCTCTGCAAGAGGAAATGCAACGGAAACTGATGCCACCATACCTCCAAATACAATCGCAAAACTAGACCCGGATATAAATCCACCCACACCTGCCCCCGCTGCCGAGGCGGCCATAAATATTCCACCAACAATAGACACAAGACCTAGAAGAATCCCTACAAGTGTTGCTATGTCCATATTTCTCTCCTTACCTAGTCTTGGCTGAAGCTTGTTGTTTTCAGTCGATTTTCATGCAATGCTTTAAGAATATTTCGCACATCATCATATTCCGGATCCATCTGCAGAGCAAGATTCCAATTTATCGTGGCTCGCTGAGCATCACCCAACTTATAATAAATAGACCCACGCCTAGCATATGCCAAAGCCAAATTGGGATTTAATTCTAATGCAGTTTCTACTTCCTGAAGAGCTTCGCGATAATCTCCTGAATAAAAATATCTTAAAGATCTTGACAGATGACGCATAGCCCTATTGATATTCTTTTGAGATTTATTTCTGACCAGCATCATGGTTTTTACTGAGTCTTCAAGCGAGATATTCTTTTGTTTGAGTTGAGCAATCTGTGTCGCAAAATTGCGTAGTTCGTGATCGCTGACCCGCAAGGAGTCTCGTAAAGATGACACTGCAACATCTGCTGCGACCATCGTTGAATCATACATCCCTTCCTCCGGTGATGGATAGGGGCCTCCCTCGGCTGAGGGCAAAGACGGTACTTTTTCCCCTGCACTGCGAGGGACGGACATGTCCAGACCGAGTGTAAAGCCCGGATGGGTGGCGCCGTAAGCTTCGGTCCAATCAGGTAAATTCTGTATGTGGGTGAATCCTAGGCTCAGGCGATAATCCGAGGTAAGGGGGATGCGGAGTCCCACATTGATGCCCGTTCCGTCGAATTCACCCACAAAATCCAAACCGCCCCACTTAGGGAGAAAGGGTGTGTGAAGAATAAATCCCGCGAAAACTCCAGCGTTTGTGCCAGTTTCAGTATCTGTACTATCAGGTTCAGGGGTGGTGGCAAGCTGCTGAGCAAAACCACCTGTTCCAAATCCCATGTATGTACTCAACTCGTAGTCACCTAGAGGCTTTTGGCTACCTAGTACACCGAAGAAAGACAGTTGCTTGGGGTCCAGGCTTACGCCTGATTCAGCATTCTCAAAAACAATATCATGAATACCAATGGAAAACGAAATATCCCCCTGAGAATAAAGTCGCTGCTGCACATGGAACCCAAATTCAACCGGAGGAATGTATTCTGACTCATCCAGTAAAGCAGTTGTATCAGCTCCTTGTCCTGATGAAAAACCCAGGGTGAAATTTTTAGAAAGATCCATGGAAAAATAAACCCCTCTGGCAGTATTGAAGGGTGAGAAGTTGTGAATCTCCGTACCGAACCCAGCACTAAAAAGGTAAGGAGATCTGTCGGTATTGGTGGTAGGAATCTTTATCATCTGACCAGGATGAGTGTACGACACACGAGTTACAGCACTCACAGAGACAACCAATATCATGGTGATAAAAATAATAAAGACGGTCTTGTGGTGAAATCTCATATTATTTCAACGATCTGTTGAATTCCATTTGAGCTAGACGGTAGTATTCACTCTCCGGGTAGAGTTCTACTACCCCGGAAAAAGCTGCTACTGCTTTTTTCATTTCCCCAAGCTGGCGAAATGCCAAGCCTTGAAGAATCAATGAATCGTCCAGTTTGTCAGATTTCTTGAACATGTTTAATTGCGTCAGCACAGCTAAAACCTTGGATGGCTGATCCAGCTGAAAATAGCAATCTGCCATCCAATAAAGAACGTTGCCTGCAGTGATGTCATCGGTATCTTCCAACGTTAACTCTGAAAATTGGCGAATAGCAGTTTGATAATCTTCACGTTGATACGCAAATACAGCATTCATGTAAAGCATTCGGTTGAATGATGGCGGATTTACTTCATTGGGAGCTGATTGCACTTCAGTTAACTCCTCTTCGGGGGAGTTATCTACTGTGCCTGCAGGATGAGTATTAGGAACAATGGCGATCGTTTCTTCTAAATTACCCGGAGAGGTTTCTTCAGTCTCATTGGCTCCAGCCAATTCTTTCGCTGGCGGTTCCACCTGTTCCATCAGGTCATTGATCATGACACGAAGCTCACTATTCTCCTTTTGTAAATTTTCCGTTTGTCGCTGGAAAGCAAGTTGAAGACCTTCAATTTTGTGGTTAATGCGAGAAAGAGATTCCTGAAGTTCCTTTGTTGAAGCCATATAAACAGAGCCGCTGGGTGACTTGTTGATGAAAAGCTTAACCTTTTCTGTCGGTGCCTTGACAAGCCTATTGATCTCTTCGTCTCCATTTGACGGTTCAATTACAATGCCGAGGTCTAAAAAAAAGTCATCATTGACACCGTTAGATGTGGTTTGTGAGAAAATAGGAAGAACTGAAATATTTATTATAACCAATAAAACAAAAAATTGTCGAGATATTGATTGGGTCACTCGTATTCTTCCCAATCAATTGTGTAAGAATATCCTATAAACTGCCCAAAACTAGAAGGCACAACTAGCTCAAAGTTTCCCGTTGCACCCGGCAGAAGAGACGAATCTGTGACAATTCCCGAATCAAATGTGTGGTAAGTTCCCGAAACAAATGTGGTCAGGGTTTGGGTTTCTCCACTCCAGTTTTTACGGAAAACAAAATTTACCTTTACAAAATCAGACCTGCGGCCTCCTATATTTTTCACCTGACCAGTAAAAGTAACATTCTCTGAACGATCCCTCTTCTCAGATATATTCCCAACAAGGACGACATTGGCAGATCTTTGCTTGTCAGATAATCTCTCAGTTGGATCTGAGGCAACATATCTTGGCTCAGCTAATTTGGGCATTGGGGGTGGGCTGTATGTTTCTCGAATCTGCTCGGGGATATATTCCGGATCTTCTTTCCCAGCTGCATTCTCAATAATCCGAACCACCTGTTCACGTTCAATCACCAAATATCCAAGCAACGTCTCTACTTTGAGGATTTCCTCATCTTGGTAAACAACTTTCCCAAATACTGTGCTACCGTTGCTCATTATTATCTCTTTACTATATATAGATAGAGGGTTCATCCACATTTCGCTCTTTGCCTGGAGGTCTCTAAGCTGAGAACCGACGTGATCAAGCTCTGCCTGTAACTTCTTTACTTCGAAACTTACCTCAGTTGAAATGTAATCTTCCTGGGGAATTCGCTCTGGAGTTTTGTCTCCTTCTACACTTGTATCAGAGTCTATACTTGCATCAGACTGAACAACTGCATCAGAGGCTTTAGTCTTTGACAGCACTAAGATAATATCAAAATCATCGTTCAATTCTATTTCCTTTGAAGCAGAGCCAAAATCATCATCTTCAGCAACCAGAGAATAATTTCCCTCTTCAATCTTTTTGATTTTGAAGGCTCCCTTCCTATTTGTCTTGTCGTCTTTTACTTCATTCCCGTCGGAATCAAGGAGTACAACTAAGACACCTTTAACACCTTCACCGTCAATATCTTCAACAGTGCCCTTTATGGTGTATTTCTTTGTTTTTGCGGAAAGAGGCTGCTGTAGAAGTAACAGCCCAATGAATAATAGAATTGCTTTATACGTTGTCTTCAAATTACTACCTCGGATTTTCCCTGGATTAAAGGGATGCCAAATGGCATAGGAAAGTCTATGATTGCTTGATGAAAATGGCAAGAAAAAATGATACTTATTTCATAAGCAGAGAACTTTGGTGGCTCGTGGTGTTAATTCTGCAAAAAGAGTTTCGAATATATCTAAGAATTCACTCTGTGAAAACTGTGATCTGAATTTGTTTGAAGAACATTGATTAATCTTTCTTTACGAAAATGATTGCAACCAAGAAGAACCGTTAGTATTTTGTTCAAAATTAGATCGGTATAGGCTGTGGTTTGACGGATCTATTTGAAGAGTTAAACAAAATAAAGGAGGGTAGCCCATGAACAATGGTTTTGGTCAATTAATCGCATTTCTTTTACTTTTAGTTCTTGTCATTGGCGGACCTATCTACTTAAAAGATCAAAAAGCCCAGAAAGAGCATGAAGATCGAGCCACTCAAGAAGCGTTAAAAGCTGAGGAAGCAAATTTGCAGGCCATAGAAGATGATATCATCAAAAATGAAATCGAGCATGATGGCGATCCTGAGACAGCAAGTATGACCATCTCCCTGAATGGTGACGGCTTTGATAGTGATGGCGATAAGCTCACTTATAAATGGGAACAGACTGGCGGTAGCGAGGTTACAATTGACAATCCAGAATCTCCTTCTAACAGTTTTGAAGCTGGTCCAGGTGAATATACATTCCAACTAACTGTAACAGATCCTTACGGTGCAACATCAAGCAGTCAACAAACTTACAGGATCAGCGAGGAGCCTAACTCAGGTCCTGAGGCCAATATTAACGAATAATTCTCAGACAAAAATATACCAAAAGAAAGAGAGCGCTTTGAAGCGCTCTCTTTCTTTAATACTGACACAAAGTAAAATTAGTTGTCTAAGAAAAGAGATTTATCGAGACTAGCAAAAAAGCGTTGAAAGAATTCCGGCTCCTGAACTGGCCCGGCTGAAACCACACTCCCTCCAACCAACTTCTCTCCCTGAGCACTTACGCGCACCTTAGTCTGATCTTCGCCGACAGTTTCTAGATTTACTGTCACCTTGTAATTGTAGACAACAGGACCGCTCGGTCCATCGTCATCGTGGATAAAGTGGTGTTGCTCTGAATCACCATCATCGCCATCACCATCGCTTCCAGCATTTGTCAGTAAAGCTATAAAACCGACAAACAAAACCGCTACCGCGGCAACTCCGCAGATCTTCTTCCAGTCTAAAGGCTCCTCAATACCCTTTTCCTCAATAGTGTTGGCCTGCTTGCCTTCTGTGTGGCGACTGGCTTGAATGAGTCCGAGATCCGCTTCCACCACATCCACACTGTAGTAAAGATCCTGGAGAACATTCAGTGACGATTTAAGCACTTGGTTGTACTCCGCACCAACAATCCGGGTCTCCATACTTCTCGCCTCTGCTACCGTTGCCGGAGGTTTTGTGGGAGCACAGCCGGCAATAAAAGAGATGAGGTAGAGTTTAAGAATAAGACTCGCAGTCCTCATTAGACGGGTTTTGGGTTCTCTGAAGCTCTTCATCTAAAATTCTGTTGAATGATATGTGTAGTCAGCGACACGACCACCGCCATCAAATGTGATAAGCACGGTAAGAGTACGCTGAGTTGATTCTTCTGAACTCCAGAAAATGAAGCCGCGGCTCGTTGCCTCTTTGGACACACGATCATACGTCCACATCTCATTACCATCGTTGTTCTTAGAAATAATATTGGGGGCACCGAGGGCTTCCTGAACTTCACCGCCGGTCATCCCCATATGGATTGAGGATTGTACTGTGCCGAGGGTCATACGGTCAGCCTGAGATTGTGGCGCACAACTGATTAGAAAAAGTAAAATTCCTGCCTGTATTAATTTTCTGTTCATTATTTTATCTCCCTTGTTACCAGCTTTTTCAATTTACGTCATCTCGTTATGACAGTTCCAATTTTATTACGTTATAGAAAAAATGGATTCTGGCCTATTGTAATTGACTCACATTTCTCCTATACTCAGTCCGTGCCCAAATTACTTCAACACCTATTACTGTCCATACTTATCTTGCTCATTGCTTGTCAGCAGAAGCCTGACCCCAGAATGCTTGTCCTTGCCCGCACGGGAGAAATCAAAAGCTTTGACCCAGCTCTGGCGGTAGATGTCCGCTCCGGACAGATCATCGCCCTCACATATGACAACCTTGTTCACTTCGGTAACAGCACGGAACTAGTTCCCGGCATTGCCGAGTCTTGGACTCTTTCTGACGATGGTCTCACTTATACTTTCTACCTTTACAGAGGATTTCGCTTCCACGACGGCACTGGGATCACAGCTAAAGATGTACGTTATTCTTTTGAACGCGCAGCTCAAGGACCACAGAGCTGGCTCTTTACTCGCATTGCCGGCTCCGACAAATTCCTCACGGAAGAAAACTCTCACATTACAGGAATCTTACTACCGGAAGGTGATGAAGGATATAAAGTGGAAATAACCCTAAAAGAGCCTTTCTCTCCCTTTATACAATTTATGGCCATGCCTGCCGCTGCAGTTGTTAACCGAAAAGCTATTGAAGGCGGTTCCATTGATCTGACAGTTGAGGCCGCCGGCTCCGGTCCTTGGGTGCTGGAAGAGTGGGTACGGGATGGGCACATGCTTTTCTCTACCAACGATAATTATTTCCATAAACCACCTAGGATGAAGAAACTCAAGCTGCGAATAATCTCAGAGGAAATGACACAATCGGCAGAGTTTGAGGCGGGGAATCTGGACATTGTTAGCATTCCCGGAGCTGAAACTGAAATGTGGCGGAAGGACCCTCGATGGGAGGGGTTGATTTATGAACAACAGGAGTTAAACACCTATTACATTGGGCTAAACTGTTCCCGTCCACCATTTAATGATGCCCGCGTACGGCAAGCCATGAATCTGGCGGTGGACCGGGAGAAAATTCTACGGTTCGTTCTATCGGGAAATGGAACACTTGCTCATGGCACCATCCCTCCCGGTATCTCAGGCTACGATCACACCAAGAATCCGTATCCCTATAATCCGACCAAAGCAAAACAACTTTTAACTGAAGCCGGCTATCCTAACGGCTTCACCATGAAGCTCTGGCAAAGTCAAGCTTCCGGCCTGGCGCAGGTGATGGAGGCGTTTCAATCTTACTGGAAAGCGGTGGGCATTAACGCCGCAATTATCCGTAACGATTGGAATGTATTTAAAGCTGCCATCCGAGATGGAAAGCCTGACGCCTATTACCTCGACTGGTTTGCTGACTACCCTGATGGAGAAAATTTTCTCTTTCCCTTGTTTCACTCATCTGAATCCATGACCAAACGGAACCGTTATTCCAACCCTGAAGTGGATCAGCGTATCGAAGAGGTTCAATCTATAGCTGATTCACCTGAGCGCAACCGATTAATGACTGAAGTGGACAGCCTAATCTTCTATGACGCTCCATGGGTTTTTCTATGGCACTCCGTGAGCCAAGTGGTTACACAGCCGTGGATATCGGGTTTTGAACCGAAGTTGATGTTCAATGCTCAGCGATATACAACTGTAAGTAAGGAGATGTATTAATGAACCGACATAACTTGATGAGGGTTAGTATCTTCTCCAGCAGTTAATTATGACAACTTATCTCATTAAAAGAATCCTCCATACGATTCCCGTTATATTTGGGGTGATTGTTTTCACATTTATACTAATGTATGTAGTCCCCGGTGATCCAGTTCTCTCCATGGTGGGAGAACGGTACGACGAAGCGACTATCCAGAGACTGCGAGATAATCTTCACCTTGATGATCCCCTCTGGAAACAGTTTGGGAATTACGTGGGGAATCTCTTAAAGGGAGATCTTGGTAATTCCTTCATTACTATGCGTCCCGTAGCAAATGATTTGATGGATAAATTCCCCTTTACTCTTCTTCTTGCCTCTTCCGCCATGATTGTATCAATAGTAGTGGGGCTAGCAGTGGGAATTATCTCCTCGCTGAAACCCAATTCACTCCTCGACCGCGGTACTATGCTGCTTGCTCTCACCGGTATTTCGGCTCCGGTCTTTTGGGTAGGGCTTCTTCTTATCCTTATAGTAGGGGTGAATCTCAAGTGGTTGCCGCCTACCGGTTACGGCGGTGTCGAATACCTTATCCTGCCGGCAATTGCATTGGGCACACGTTCAGCTGCCTTTCTAGCTCGTGTCACCCGTTCAACAATGTTAGATGTACTCCAGCAAGACTACATTAGAACAGCCCGGGCAAAAGGGCTCCCTGAGTGGAAAGTGGTTTTGAAGCACGCATTTCCCAATACGTTAATTCCTATTATTACCATCATCGGGGTTGACTTTGGAAGCTATCTTTCCGGCGCAGTATTGACAGAATCCATATTTGGCTGGCCGGGAATTGGTCGGTTTGCGCTCGATGCCATCCTGAAGCGGGACTTCCCGGTAATTCAAGGAACTGTTCTTTTTACTGCTATGATGTTCATTTTTGCTAACTTGATTGTGGATCTGCTGTACGGCGTAGTGGATCCAAAAGTTCGTCTGGAGCGCAGCAATGAGTAAACAAATACAAGGATTGTGGTTCGATGCATGGCTGCGGATGAAAAAAAATCGAACAGCCATGTTCGGCTTTTGGTTGGTAACAATCATTCTTGTGATAGCCTTGTTCGGGCCGTGGTTAGCGCCAATGGATCCTGATGTTCAAATACTCGAATATCAGCGTAAGCCCGCCGGCTTTAGGGGGGATGTTATCGTACTGAAGAAGGGTGAGCTAATGGTGAGCCCCATCGTACCGGTAGAGTCATTCACCGTGAAAGACGACTCACTCAGCTATACAGATTTGCTGGGACGATCAGCTTCTGTACATAAGAGTGAGTTAGGTGGAACAACGGAAAATAGTTGGCACCAGCAACCCCGCTTTTGGCTTGGAACGGACAATTTCGGCCGGGACATTCTGTCGCGGATTATCCACGGTACCCGTATCTCCGTGGCAGTGGGCTTCATCGCCAGTACACTGTCGCTCCTCATCGGAACGATTCTGGGGCTGCTGGCAGGTTATTACGGACGCTGGATAGACACAATCATAATGCGGCTTACTGACATCATGTTTGGCTTCCCGGCGTTACTCTTCCTCATTGGTATTACGGCGGCTTTCGAGCCGAGTCTTACAGTGGTCTTTTTCGCTATCGGTTTCGTAAGCTGGCCATCTATGGCTCGGGTCGTGCGTGGACAAGTATTGAGCGTGAAGGAATTTGAGTATATTCAGGCGGCAAGAGTATTGGGACTTAGTGATCTGAGAATTCTTATAAGACACATCCTGCCTAATTGTCTGGCACCTATTATTGTTGCTTACACCATGGGGATCGCCGGTGCCATTATGGCTGAGGCGAGCCTCTCGTTTCTAGGGCTTGGTGCCCAACCGCCCACGCCATCATGGGGAGCCATGATCAACTATGGAAAAGATTTTCTTCGGGTAGCACCGTGGATGAGCCTCTACCCCGGCATCGCTATCGCCATGACTGTTCTGGGTTTCAATCTTCTGGGAGATGGATTGCGTGATGCGCTGGATCCGAAGATGAAGATTGACCGGAGGCAGGCAGGGTAAATAAAAAAGGTGCCATCATTTTTTATACGCAGTATTTAAAATCTCTCTACACGTACGACTCGTAATTCGGCTCATACTGGCGAGACTTCATATGTTCTAGCAGGTTGTCTGGCCGTTCTACCGTAGCCAGACCTCGCTCATACGCTACCTCTGCCACAGCCGCTGCAATCACTGCTGACACATCACGAATTTGAGTAAGCGGTGGGTAGATACAACCACTCGCCAAGTCATCTTCAGTTACTTCATTGGCTAACGCCTTGGCTGCCGCAAAGAACATCTCGTCTGTCACGTGCTTGGTCCCGCATTCGATTGCACCGAGACCAACACCGGGAAATACATAGGCGTTATTGCCCTGCCCTGGGATGTAGGTTTTACCATCCAGTGTCACCGGCTTAAAGGGGCTGCCGCTGGCGAAAATGGCTCTTCCATTTGTCCAGCTGTAAGCTTGTTCCGCCGTGCACTCAGCTTTAGACGTGGGATTCGACAGAGCAAAGATTACCGGCTGCTCATTGATTTCACCCACAGCTTCCACGATAGGTTGAGTGAAAGTCTGCGGTTGCCCAGACACACCAACAAGAATGGTCGGTTTCAAAGTCTCCACTGCAGATAAAAGATCGGGGACAAACTCGTGATCGTGAGCATAAGCCAGTTTGTGATTCTGTAAATTCTCGCGGCTCTTGACCACCAGCCCCTTGGAGTCCACCAGCCAGCACTGTCTCTTGGCTTCATCGTGAGACATCCCTTCAGCTTCCATAGCAGAAACGATGAGATTAGCAATCCCAACCCCCGCTTCACCTGCACCTTGGAATAAGATTTTCTGATCAGTAAGCTTCTGATTGGTTATGCGGAGAGCGGAGTAAATTCCCGCCAAGGTCACACTGGCTGTACCCTGAATATCATCATTAAAGGTACAAACCTTCTTCTGATATTTCCGCAGAAGACGGAAAGCGTTAAAATTACTGAAGTCCTCGAACTGAATGAGTGCGCCGGGAAATACATCCTGCACTGCCCAGACAAATTCGTCAATCAGTTCGTCATACTCATCTCCGCGGATACGATTTCGGAGTAGCCCAATGTAAAGAGGATCTTTAAGAAGTTCCTCGTTATTCGTCCCCACATCAATTGTAATCGGAAGGCAAAGAGATGGATGAACACCGGCGCAGACGGTATAGAGAGCGAGCTTCCCGATAGGAATTCCCATCCCGTTGGCGCCCAAGTCTCCTAAGCCGAGAATCCGTTCGCCATCGGTTACTACAATAATGCCAACCTTTTTCATGGGCCAGTTGCGTAAAACATCGGCAATGTTCCCTTTTTCATTTATAGTAAGGTAAAGCCCACGCGGTCGTCGCCAAATATGTCCAAAAAGTTGGCACGCCTTACCAACCACAGGAGTGTAAATGATGGGCATAATCTCTTCCACATTGTCAATGACTGTTCGGTAGAAAAGGGTTTCATTCCGATCCTGCAAAGCCACCATGTAGATGTATTTCTCCAGGTCATTTGTTTTGTTGTGAAAGTTCTCGAGAATCCGCTTGCTCTGTTCTTCCCCGGTAAATATCCTGGGTGGGAGGAGCCCTCGTAGCGCCAGTTTATCCCGCTCTTCTTCGGTGAAGGCAGTCCCTTTGTTTAGCGTAGGATCGTGAAGAAGATCAACACCGCCGGAAACATTTTTTGAGGTAGGCATGTCTATTCCCTCTTGAGAAATACATGGTTTAACAGATTATAAAAGGTTGAAATAGTGATCGTTAAGCACATAAAAGGAGGTTGCTTGCTAGTGGAAAAATACGGAGGAATTAACTAATAGAGCAATGAAAGTGACATGATAAAATAAATAATTATGAGTAAACAAGTTTGCTGAAATGGTAGGTATCTCTAAATTACGCACCTTGAAAAATGAAAGACGGTTCGGGAAATATTATCGTAGCACCCTTGAACAAGCTTCTTAACTGGGCTCGATCTACTTCTCCATGGTACTTCCAGTTTGGCTTGGCGTGCTGCGCCATTGAGATGATGGCTACAGCAGCATCCCGCCATGACCTAGAGCGGATTGGTATGATGCCCCGTTCTTCTCCACGGCAAGCAGATGTAATGATTGTCGCTGGTACAGTCACCATGAAGATGTCGCTCCGAGTAAAGCGACTCTACGAGCAGATGGCAGATCCCAAGTATGTCATCGCCATGGGAAGCTGTGCAACAAGCGGAGGTCCTTATTGGCAGCACGGTTATCATGTTCTAAAAGGTGTGGATATAGTTATTCCCGTAGATGTTTATATTCCTGGGTGTCCACCACGACCTGAAGCACTTATAGAAGGCTTGCTTCATCTTCAAGAGAAGATTCGAGATGAACGCCCCATTCAAGAGACAGTTATTCCAAATCTAAAAAATCTCTTTTCGAAGAAAAAGGCTCCCGCTGTCAAGGCGGGCTAGCAATCTACCCCTCCCTCGCGCGACTTCCCAGATATCAACTCTTTTAACCAATTAAATTGAAGCGGAGAATACATACCACGGTCACTGATCGGGGTTGGTGGAAACGACTAAAAGATTGAACCTAAAAAGAACTGAGGTGGTGGTGTTGGTATGAAAATGTTGGTCTTGTTCTTTCTATAACTTATCTCACACCATAATTTTTTTATGAGCCAATCTATTCAGCACATTAGGAACACAATTCTCTCACGCTTTCGGGAACCCTTCCAGATACGCATAGGGGTGGAAGTAGAAAATCTCATCTATCGCTCTGATCTGACACGACTTCCTGTAAATCCTGGTGGATATTTATCTGCCGTAGAACTGAGAAACATCCTTGAGACTGTGTGTGCAGAAGCAGGGATTTCGCCTTCACTTACGATGGAGCCGGGCGGGCAGATTGAGTTTGGCGGGTCACCTTTTTACAACCTACATGAAGTCAACACCGAATGGCAGAAATACTTAGCACTATTATTAGATGTTTGCCACGATAAAGATCTCATCCTCTTGGATTTCGCTCTCGATCCGCTATACGAACCTGACGATATAACCATTGTCGACGAAACTAAGTACAATCTGATGCACGACCGTTTTGGAACAACGGGATCTCTCGGCAAATGGATGATGAAGATGAGCACCAGCGTTCAGCTCAACCTCGATTATAGTTCAAAAGAAGGGTGCGCAAAATTGGCTTTTCTGTCAGACGCTCTCCAGCCATTTCTCTCTCTCATATTCGCCAATGTCCCCTTTATAAAGGGAGAACCAGCTGGCACACGAAATGTGAGACTTGATATCTGGGAAGATACAGACCCATCTCGCTGCGGCGGATTGCTGGCTCATGATATCACTTCTGAGGTGGCTCTGCTTACGGCTTTCGCAAAACTTACAGCTGAAGCTCCAGCTATTTTTGGGAAAAACAGCAGCGGTAATATCTGCCAATTCGATGGAACCATTGGTGGTTGGCTTGAATCTATCTCGACCTCCCGGGAACTTCAAAAAAAAGACGGATTGACAGCCCTCCACCAGATTTTCACCCATGTCCGCTTTAAGGATGTGTTGGAAATCCGAACACCGGATCGCCCCCCCTTTGGTTATGAACTGGCACCGGCCGCTTTTATCACCGGACTGTTGCAAGAGCCGTGCAGCCTGGATGAAGTGGGTGAAATGGTCGCTACTTGGACTTTTGAAGAAAGGTTGAAAGCAGTAGAAAAATCAAAAACCCTGGACCTTTCGCAAACTGCCTTTAGCGGTAAATCATTCCGGGATTGGACTGAGCGCCTCTTTGAACTCAGCATGAAAGGGTTGGATAAGAGGGCTGTACAGTCAAACATCCCAAGCGAGCGGATATATTTGGAACCGTTCGTCGAGCAGCTTCTTGCTAGGGGACCATTTGGCGTGCAGATTCAGGAGGAATTTGTGACATCAGGGAAGACATTAAAAAATTTTATCCATGGCAGGTGGGAAAAACAAAAAGAAGAACTTACCACGAACAACTGAGCTTGCTTCGTTTATGAATTTTTCTCAAATTTGCGACAATTAACTTGCGGGAACCCATTAAGATGACTTTAAATAACGGTACTATCAGAAAACCAATAATAGGAATTGCGCCCTGCTATTTCCCCAAGGAAAACCGCTTGTGGCTGATGGCCAAGGAAGCCTATGGCCACTGCGTATGGGAAGCAGGAGGCATACCGGTAATCCTCACCTATCCTAATGGCCATGGAACTGTTTCTGATGCTACACAAGCCATTGACGCTCTCCTCATGATCGGAGGACCAGACCTGCCAGTCAATTATTACGGTGGAAGCTCCTATGACCTGAATGGAGAACAACCCATGCATACCAACCGGGTAGAGTTTGATCGCCAGATCTTTCAATCCTGCCTGGACAGCAACAAACCCATACTGGGTGTCTGTGCCGGGCTCCAGCACATTAATGTAATTTTCGGGGGGACACTTTATGAGGATATTCCCTCACAGCTCCCCGGCTATATTGACCACGGTGCCTACAAGGGGAACGTAGTCATTCATCCTGTTGAAGTGGATGGAACTAGTCTCCTTGGGAACATTATCCACGAGTTGGACTTTCCAGTTGCCAGTACTCACCACCAGGGAATCAGAAAGTTAGGCGAAAATCTGAAACCTACCGCCTGGTCCAGTGATGGTCTCATTGAAGCCGTAGAACCTGTCAATGGTAAAGGAAAATTTGTGGCGGTCCAGTGGCATCCCGAATTGATGCAGGAGGATAAGCGTCAAATTAGTCTCTTTCGGTGGATGGTCGAAGAAGCTGCCCAACCCTAAGACCAACAGCACCTTCTTTTAGAATATTGTATTGCTCCCCCCTCTACGTGAATCGCCATGTCCCCCATCTGGTGTAACTGAATTAGCACCGCCAAAATAGGGGGTTTTTTGCCCCCACTGCTGCAACTTATACCTCTTTTCTAAACATTCCAGATCTATTTCTGAAAATCCTGATTCTACATCAAGGACGCCTCTTTCAAAGTGGAGTCGCGGTGTCTCTACAGCCTCGGCAATACCCATGTCATTGCATAGTACATTTATCAGAACATGTATAATGGCAGAACGAATCCGGTTGCTGCCGGCACTGCCCGTCACGAGAATCGGTTTGCCATCATCCAGTACGATGGTAGGTGCAATCATGGAGGAAATCCTGCGGCCCGGTTTATAGCGATGGAATCCCTCAGGATTTAGATCCTCTTCCCCTAGCATATTGTTGAGCATGATACCTGTCTTCGGAATCATGACGCCTCCGCCTGAGCCATTGGATGTGGTTACACTGGCAGCATTTCCCTCCTTATCGAGCACAGATATATGTGTGGTTGAACCCTTCCCCGTTGGCTCATTATATCTTTCTATAGGTAATGAAAGAATATGTTGGAAACGCTGGAGGTACTCCTCAAAAAATGGTCTATCGTAAAGATTGACAAGCCCCGGTTCGTATATGTGTCCTTCAAGGTGGCGACGCCGTATGTCATTTGTCAGCTCAAATGCCGTTGCTATATGCATCTGGTCCACGGGGTGATTTGAGGTACAGCCAGCCTCTTCCAACAGTCGGAGGGTGAAATCAATTAGAATCCCGCCACAGGCAGGAGGAGGATTCTGCAACACGGTATAGCCGTTGAAAGGGGTCACCAACGGCTTGCGTTCAATGACCTCGTAATTCTTCAGATCTTCCTGGGTGACGAGTCCGCCGGGGGACATCGTCTCCAACAACAGCTTCGCCACCTCTCCCCGGTAAAAAAGGTCACTACCTTCTCGCCACAGCACATCAAGAAAATCAGCAAATTCTGACATTATCAATTGTGTGCCACCCTTTATTAGTTCTCCATCCCGAAAGAATATCTCCCGGCTGGTCTCTTCATATCCCATTATAGGCTCTAATAACGAAAGCAAATTTGCCTGTTTATTAGATAAGACAATCCCATCTTTAGCGGCAATAATTGCCGGTTCGAGAACCGTTTTGATCGGTACCGCTCCCAACTGTTCCTGCGTATGCAGTAATCCTTTGATTATACCGGGAACACCAACAGATCCGGGGCCTATATGAAACTCTTGCTTAGTAATACCAAAATCCACGTGCACAGGCCCAAAATCCAGCTTGGTTGAGTCAATTGTTCCGCTCGGTGTATTGACAAAGAAATCAAATACAATGGGTTTCTCTGATGAAGGGAAAGCGTTTAGAAATCCTCCCCCGCCTGCGCTTGTTAATGCCGGCTCTGCTACCATGGCGGTAAAACACGCTGCCACGGCAGCATCATAAGCATTTCCACCCGCTTCCAGAATAGTCCTGGCGGCATCTACTGTGATTTTATCTCCAGCTGCAATTACATTTTTCATGATGGTGTAGAAGGTGTGAAGCGTATTAGATGTGTTAAAAAATAACTGGCGGGGTGGGTTGAAGTCAAGAGAATTGGCTAAATGGTGCAATGCATTATTGGAAGCTTTACTATCTTTAATAAAAGTCCTTTTCACTAAAACCTACAGATAGTAAACTGCCAGAAGTTATGGAAGATTATCTCTACTCGACTTTGATTTTGAAATGACAACATTCAACGAAATTGGACTGACCATTCTCATCGGCTTGGCGATTTTAGCAATTGTCATCCCACCCATTGTTTTTGTCTTGTTGTACATAGTTGATAAACGCCAGAGTCAACATTCCATCCTTAGAAATTTTCCTCTATTAGGTCGAATCCGATATGTGTTTGAAATGATGGGGCCGGAACTCAGGCAGTACATGTTTGATTCAGACCATGAGGGCAAACCATTTAGTCGTACTGACTTTCAAAATATTGTCGTAGCGGGGAAATATCTTAAGACTCTTATCGCATTTGGCTCTAAAAGGGATTTTGAAAAACCTGGGTGGTATTTGCGTAACTCTATGTTTCCCAAATTAGCAGAAGAGATGAATATAGTATGTGAACCAAAAATTAAAACAAAAAGATATGTAGGTACAGAGGGATTATTCTCGAGAAAAGAAAAACTTGAGGAAATCTCCATTCAACCCTGGGTGCTTCGTGAAGAAGATTCTATTATAATCGGGCCTAGCTGCAAAACGCCTTGGAAGGTTATCGGGCCGGTCGGTATGAGTGCCATGAGTTACGGTGCGTTGGGGGGAAATGCAATCAGCACAATAAGCTTGGGATTGGGGCGGGCTACCGGTTCGTGGGTACATACCGGTGAAGGTGGGTTGGCAGAACACCATCTACTGGGTGGCGGAGATGTAATTATGCAAATTGGTCCCGGGCTCTTTGGGGTAAGAAATGAAAACGGAGATTTCTCACCTGAGCTATTCCAGAAAAAGGCTTCTAACCCACAAGTTAGGATGTTTGAATTAAAATTGGCTCAAGGTGCAAAAATTCGTGGTGGTCATGTGGAAGGAAGCAAGGTGAATGAAGAAATTGCTGCCATCCGGGGTGTAACTCCGTGGAAAAATGTGGACTCTCCCAACCGGCATCTTCAATTTCATGATATTCCAAGCTTGTTTGATTTTGTTGATGAATTAAGGGTGTTAGGCGGAAAACCTGTCGGCATCAAAATCGTGATGGGTGGGCCCGATTCTGCGGATGATATTTGTAAAACTATGGCAGAAACTAATCGCGGTCCCGATGCAATTACCGTGGACGGCGGCGAAGGAGGATCAGGCGCAACGTATCAGGAAATGGCCGACACTATGGGGCTCCCTGTGAAATCAGGATTGCTCTATTTGGACAGTGCTTTACGAAAATATGGGGTCCGAGATAAGGTTAAAGTTTTTGCCAGCGGAAAACTGTTCAGCCCTGACAAAATTGCCATTGCCATGGGAATGGGGGCGGATCTGGTCAATATTGCCCGGGGGATGATGGTGTCTGTGGGCTGTATTGGTGCGATGAAATGTCACACAAACAAATGTCCGGTTGGTGTGGCGACAACCGACCTCAACCATCAGAAAGCATTGGTCGTAGATGAAAAACAGTGGCGCGTCCTGAACTATGTAATAACACTCAGAAACGGGCTAAACTCTTTAGCTGCTGCTGCAGGATTAAATAATTACACCCAGTTTGAAAGGAATCACGTCATTTATAAAGATCAATATGGGCAAGTAAAATCACTGGAAGATATTTTCCCCTACCCCATTGCTTAATGCAATTTCGCTAACTTTCGTATATTCTTTTCCGTTATGAACCCCAAACTTCTCCACAATCTCTCCTGGATTCCCCCCTTCCTTATAGGTCTTGCTTCTGTAGTACTTGGTATCACGTGGATGATAGTGGATGAGCCGTGGCTCTTGGATCAAGCCGCCAATGAAGCCACTCTTCAACTCAGCTTTCAGGAACTGTTTACCGGTGGGCAGAATGCACACTTGCCCGACTACCTAACTACTATCTATCGCTTCTTCGGTTTGTGGGTGCTCGGTATCGGGATGCTAATCTGTACCTACGTGCTAGTCACTTTTATGGGGACTCCCCGGGCAAGGAATTCTCTCCTAGGGGTACTTGGCGTACTTCTGCTGCTGATTCTGTATCTTGTTGTAACAAGAATTCCCATTTCACCATTCGTATACCTTATATATGGACTGATCTTTCTCTATTTGGTGAGCTTGTGGGCGTCCTTAAAATTAAACAGAGAAGAAAAATTGTAAAAATAAACTCTTCAGATAACCGCTGATTTTTCTTTTCTCTTGCTCAGTCCTATTGCAGCCATCTTGCGGCGGATGTAGGCAAACACCTCCAACAATGGAAGGTCTTTAGGACAAACATCATCACACGCCATCATCCCGATGCATCCAAAAATGCCGCTATCTGTTGAGACCAGATCAAACCATTCCTTTCCATCGCGCTGATCTCTAGGGTCTACCATGAACCGGCCGATTCTGTTTAGACCGGCAGCGCCTAAAAAGTCTGGGGATACTTGTGCCGTTGCACAGCCTGCCAGACAACAGCCGCACTCAATGCACCGTTCAGCCTCATAAATTTTATTAGCAGTAGCATTATCCATTCGCTCTTCTTCCGCTTGTGGATCAAACTCATCTTTAGTGTGTATCCAAGATTCAATCTGCTCTGCTATTTCGCGAAACCATACTCCTGTATCCACAGAGAGATCCCCCAATAGTTTAAAAAATGGCATGGGGTAGAGAGTAATTGTGTCCGGCAGGTCGGATGTCAATGTTCGACAACCCAACGTCGGACGTCCGTTTATCATCATTCCACAAGATCCGCATATCCCCGCACGGCAAACGAAATCGAACATTAGGTCGGGTGCTTGTTGTTCTCTTATTAAGTTAAGAGCCGTAAATATATTTAGACGTTCTGTCTCTTCAAGTTGAAAAGAATCCACCCGCGGTTTATCATCGGGGGAAGTTGGGTTGAATCTGAAAATTTTAAACGTGAGTGTTCTGCCCATCACAACACTTCCTTCCAAGCTTCTTTTGGTAAGCGGGTTCCTGTTGGTTCAACTGGGTCCAGTCTTCCTTTGGCTTTCTGTCCTTCATCTACTCTGGAATTATATTCTTCAACAGTGATCTCCATAGAAATTTGCTGTCCCCCTCCATATCCGCGATCGCCGGGCGGGAGATCGAGAACACCTACGGGCTCATATTCAAACACAGGTTCACCATGGGGGTCGGGCCATCGGGCTAATGTCCGGTTCAGCCAGTTAACATCATCCCTGGCCGGGTAATCCTCGCGAGAGTGAGCTCCCCGGGATTCTGTTCTGTTCAAGGCGCCCTGGGAAATCAGTAGCGCCTGCTTGGCCATCCCCTCTATACGCAAGGCAAATGAGAGCTCAGGATTCATACCTGGTGCCTTTGTTCTAACTCTTACGTTTTCCACCCTTTTCACGAGACTTTTTAATCCTATTGTAGCTTTCTCCAGTCCCTCGCCGGTTCTAAAGATGTGCACATGGGTCTTGAGAAGATTAGAAATTTCATCCCGAAGTGAATATACATTCTCACCGTCAGTAGAGTTAAGCAGTCGCTCGATTTTCCCTTTCTCATATTGAGCAAATTCCTCTGCCAAGATTATATCGGCTACTAAAGTTGATTTCTTTGCATAAGTCGCGATCTGCTCCCCGACCACCATTCCAGCAACCACTGTCTCCGCCAGAGAATTGCCACCTAGCCGATTGAAACCATGCATATCCCAGCAGGAAACTTCACCCAAAGCGAAGAGCCCTTCCATATTATACGTGTGCCCGTCTTTGTTCACGCGGATCCCGCCCATGGAATAGTGCTGAGTGGGTCGTACCGGAACCAAATCTTTGATGGGATTGACACCGATGAAATACATGCAGATATCATACACTTCCCGGAGTTTCGTCTTGAGATGTGTCTCTCCCAAATGTCGCAAATCCAACCAGAGATGTTCACCGTATGGAGATAGCACTCCTTTCCCCTTTAACATGTGTTCTTTCATTCTGCGCGATACCACATCACGGGAAGCCAACTCCTGTTTTTCAGGTTCATAGTCAGGCATAAATCTGTGTTCGTCAACATCAAGTAGCGTTCCCCCATCTCCGCGACACCCCTCAGTTACTAGAATATCCGTGGGTACAATCCCGGTAGGATGAAACTGTACGGCTTCCATGTTTGCCAGGGGAATTACTCCCGTTTGCAGCGCCAGCCAAGAGCCTGTTCCTTCGTTAATTACGGCGTTTGTGGACTCGCCATAAATCCGCCCGTATCCGCCGGTGGCAACAACCGTGGCTTTAGACATGTAAGCCAATATCTCTCCATCACGCAGAGAGCGTACGACTGCGCCAACACATTTCCCGTCTTTGTGGATCAGTCTCAGGGCTTCCATGCGATCGTGGACTGTAATCCCTAATTGGACAACCATATTATCCATGGTATACAGGACGGTATGTCCGGTACCGTCTGCCGTATAACATGTTCGCCATTTAGCGGTACCGCCGAAATCCCGGGCAGTGATTAAACCTTCCTTGTCGAAATCTTCTTCAATCGTGGTTTTCTTTCCCTTGATGTAAATTTCGCGGGGACCACCTTCTACCCGATTCCACGGTACGCCAAAGTGTGCCATTTCCCTCATTGCAATGGGAGCGTTATCGGCGAAAATACGGGCAACCTCTTGGTCAGCACCCCAATCGGAACCTTTTACTGTGTCCAGCCAATGAATTGTAGGATTATCACCTTCACCTTTGACAGAATTTCCTAAAGATGCCTGCATCCCTCCTTGAGCTGCAGACGAATGACTTCGACGGGGGGGAACAAGGGAAAGAATTATTACATCTAAACCTTCGCTTGCTGAAGCAATGGCCGAGCGCTCTCCCGCAAGTCCTGCTCCTATTACGAGTACATCTGTGGTAATAATTTTTGTCATGCAGGATTTCCTAAATCAGCTGCCAATAATGATTCCAGTGGAGGGTCCATTATTCCAGACAGCACAGCCAAGGTTATAAGGCCAACGATAATAAAAAAAACAAAAACAAATCTCTCTAATATATGTGTTCTTCTGCGAGTTATTTCCCCAATTAAGGGGATTTGTTTACCCGTTCCCCATTTTACAACAAAACGATAAAGCCCAATTCCTGCATGAAACTCAACGCAAATCAAAAGGACTACATACAATATCCACAAACCTGACCCAACTCGAGTTGTGCTTTCCAGAGCAGTTATACCAACACCTCCTAAAGATCGTTGCACTATGTCTGCCCCCACAACAAACAAATGAATCGAACCCAATACAAGGATGATCATGCCGGACCGTACTTGCCAAATCCAAAGGGTTGTCTCAGAATGACTTCGGAGGCGGATATCAGACGTTTTGTCTTGATGCCAGTTACTTTGGGAATTTTTGATACTTTTTCCCAGTTCAAGCATTTTTTTTCGATCACGCAAGCCCCTGGGAATCTTACGGCTGGCGGTAACAAAATGAACAAAAAACACGATAACTATTACAAGAATGGTTATTTGTGCAAGCCAGGTATATTCAAAAATATCTGCAATTAAATTAAAGTTTTTTTCACCTGTTAGAATTGAACTGACAAAAAACATGTGTCCCCACATGAAGAGAACAAGAACGACTCCCGTGATACCACTGAGCCATTCTTTGATCAATGCTCTGCGGGCAACCTGGAATGGTTTTAATTTATTATCGCGTTGTGAGGCTATATCAGGGTGTTGACCTGGGTTTGCATCCGCCACTTAGAATCCTCCAGCGTTATTAAAATAAGTTACACGGTTATTAGAGAATTTAGATGTTGTTTGCTGTATCAATTTAAAATACCTGATTTCTTTTTCCACGGTCTAATTAGTATTACAACATTTTTAAAGGAAAAAACAGAAAAGGAGTTAGCAGAACATTGGTGCAAATAATAAATAAAAGGTGTGCAGTTAAAACTATGATATGGTTGGGGTAAAACTTGATCGTGGCAAAATATTTAACCCTTAAGCTTAAAGTTGACTGGTATTGAAATATAAACACCAACGGGCCGATCACGCTGCTGTGCAGGTTTGAATCGCGTCTTTTTAATTGCAGCCATGGCGGCTTCGTTGAGGCCTGTGTTTGGAATCCCTTGTAGGACGCTCATTCCCTGAACACGACCCTTATTATCTATAAATGCCTGAATAATAACCTTCCCTTCAATTCCAGCTTCTTGGGCTATTTCGGGATAAACAATATTTCTCTGTATTGCTCCATAACCGCCAACTGGCACCGGTGGATCATCATATGCAATAAATTTAACATTTGGCCCGGATGAAGGTGGTGGGGGTGGTGCATCCCACTCGATAAAATCTTCAAAGTCTGTATCTTCTATTGTCACGTCATCCGCCAGATCTTCTCTATCTGATGCTACAGGAATAGACGGGCGGGCAGGTGGCGGGGGCTGCTCAAACTGTTCCGTTTGTGGAATATCCACATCTAAATCGTCATCATTTCGCTGCGCACTGAGATCTATAAATTGATTTGCCACAAACCGGGGAAAGGCCAAAGAAAGCCCCACTAATAACAAAAGACTAAACAGAATAGAGCCGCGAACCATCACCGGATAACGATACTTAAGTGAAACTTTATAGTCCTTCCTGATAATCACGATTGGGGAGCCTTAGATTTAGAGGAATAGTTTACTTTAAGTGCATCTGCTTCCCGAAGCTCTGTGTGTATTTCGCTAATGAGTTCCATGGAAGCATCTTTATCTGCTTTCAGAGATATCACCAGCTTTGGGTCTGCTGTTCTTTTAATCCGCATAACACGATCAACATGCTCTTTTAATATGATCTTATCGTCAATTGAAATCAGCCCATCCTTCGAAACAAAAACATGGGCTATGTGCCGCTTTGTTACTTCCAGTTTTTGAATTTTTTTTGCCTGAGGTAAGAACACATTCAACCCTTCATAAGTACGCAATACTGTGGTTACCATAAAGAATATCAGTAACATAAAAATAATATCAGGCATGGAAGCCGTTGGTATCTCAGCTACAATTTTAGTTTTCTTCTTGAACTTCATTTTTTCGTTTCAGCAATAGAAATTTTCTTTGCGTTCGCCAACTTCAATTGATCTAACACGTCAATGTATGCTTGATACTTTGTGCTTGTGTGGGTTTTAACTGATATAATCAATTTATCGTTTTCAGCTATCATTCTCATTACTTCTTTTTTAACATCATTAATATTAATCGGTTTCTTGTCTAGAAGAACATTTCCTTTGGCGTCCACTAGTAAGTTTGCGATATTCTTTTTGGGGATTTCCTTGGTCTCGCCCATCGGCGGTAGGACAAGGTCTAATCCCTTGTCCATGTCAATCGTAGTAGTAACTAAGAAAAATATCAGAAGCAGGAAAGCTATGTCTGCCATGGAGGCGGTTGGTATCTCCCCCGGCTTGATGCGCTTTTTAATAACTATTCCTTTTTGGGGGTTATTTTAGTCTTTCGTGTCGTCTTTGTTGGTGGCTTCTTGGGTTTGGTTTTTAACAACTTTCCGGATTGTTCTAGCTCAGCAAGCTCATCCAGAAGCACCACAGAACTTTCCTCCATTTCCACTACAAGCTTATCTACTCGAGAAATAAGAAAGTTTTGGATCAACTGAATAATGATCGCCACAACAAGACCAAATAACGTAGTTAACAAGGCAACTGAAATACCTCCGGCAACTACAGATGGGGAAATTTCGTTGGCTGCCTTAATATCATCAAAAGCCTGGATCATACCATAAACCGTCCCTGTAAACCCAAGCATGGGGGCTAATGTTATAACCGTGCTTAACCAGACCATATTCTTTTCCAGAAATGCCATTTCAACGGCTCCGGCGCTCTCGATACCTTTTTCCACTGCATCAATACCCCGATGGGCCCGGGTTAGGCCCGCATGAAAGACCTCAGCAACGGGACCTGGGGTCTTGCTGCACACATTTACTGCGGCATCGTATCCTTCGTCGTGAAGCGCGCCGCGAACGGAACCGAGAAACTTTCTTGTGTTTATTGAGGCACTAAATAAAGTAATAAGTCGCTCAACACCAAATCCAAGGCCGAACAAAAGCAATATGAGGATCGGCCACATGAAACCGCCACCTTGTAAGAAATATTGAACCATCTTTTATCTCCTTCTAGCTATTTGCATTTTAAAAGTGTTCACAAAACTAATCAATACCCTCTGTAAAGTCAACGAACCATTGCACCCCAAAAACAGTTGGTTATCCACTGTTTGTGGTTAAAAGCTCCTTTGCTCTTTCTAATAACTTTCGGGATTCAATTACCTGAGAATCACCGCTTACGAGTACCTGAAAATAGGTACTCCTTCCCCAAATTGCTCCTCCAATCTCGGCTTTTAGCACAATCTTCAAATAAGGAACATCATTTTCTAGTTCTTCATTATTAATGGGAGGAACTCCTTCTTGGATAGCATATTCAAAGAAGGAAGATAGCTGATCTTCACTAATCTGGAAGTTTTTAATAAAGTCATTTGCTGATAACCAGTTACTTCTTATGGTGGGCGCTTTTTCCGTCCCCCAGTTAAACGTTATCCTCTTTTCGTTTCTTAGGAGTTTTCTTACTTCGGGGTTTCTATTTTCGAGTGCAACAAAAACATCTGGTGTTATCCCCCCGCCACCATAGACTTCTCTGCCGCTTTTTGTTTGATAGCGGGGTCGATCAGCAATTAAAGAATCGAGTTTTTCTTCCCTATGTTCATCTGCAAGTTCACGATAATATTCGTGAGTGCCATCACCATAAGGTCTCTGAATTAGCCGCCCGCTAGGTGTATAGTACCGCCCGATAGTCACGCGAAGAGCTGAGTCGTCATTTAGAATCCATTGCTGCTGTACCAACCCTTTTCCGAAGCTGGTCTCTCCCACTATTAGGCCGCGGTCCAAATCCTGAATGGCACCGGCCACAATTTCACTTGCGCTTGCAGACCACCTATCAATTAGAACTACTAGCGCATAATCATCACTCCCCTTTCGGGGAGAGGCTTTATAGGCCTTTCTGGATCTTGGGCGGCGTCCTTCTGTATATACTATTGTGTCCTTGGTTACAAAAAAGTTATCTGCGACATCCACTGCCTGTTCAAGATAACCGCCACTGTTAGTGCGAAGATCGAAGATGAGCTGTGTCATCCCTTCTACTCTGAGCCGATTTAGGGCATCACTTACTTCCTTAGATGTGGTGGAAGAAAATCTGCGAAGCTGAATATAGCCGGTTTCATTGTCCAGCATAAATGATGACGTAACGCTGTAAATAGGTATCTCGTCTCGGATAATCACCACTTCGAACGGTTTTTTATCAGCTATTCTGGAAACTTTAATATTTACACTGCTCCCCTTTGGGCCTCGTAATTTTTCAAACACTTCTTCCTTGGTAATCTTGTAGGCACTTTCGTGCTCAATTTCAATTATCTGGTCCCCCGGCTGAAGGCCTGCTCGATCAGAGGGTGAACCAACAATGGGTGAAATGACAGTTATATATCCACCAAGAATATCGAACTCAATCCCAATTCCCTCAAACTTCCCATGAAACTGTTCTGAGATGGTCTCTAGCTGTTTTTGGGGGATATAAGACGAGTGGGGATCGAGTTTTTCCAGCATACCGTGGAAAGCGCCGTCAAGCACCTCATCCCAATCCACTGGCTCTACATAATTCTCATTTACAATGGAAATGATTTGATTAAGCGTCTTGATCTTCTCATAAATATCGCCGGATCGGGTGGAAAGAGCGGGTACGACAAAAGATGCCCCCACAAAAAATACAATCAAAGTGGAAGTAAAAAAGATGAGCCGTTTTTTCAGTTGCGACATATCCTAATATACTATTGTGAAAACGTGATGCTTCCTAAACTATGAACAAAGCTATCGGTAACAGCTACAACCCAAAATATATCATTGCTCTGACAGCCAACCCATTGAAGGGCGTTGCCTGAGAATCGCTAATCTTCTCCAAGTCATTAAGTATCCACTTACCCTGCTGAACTGAGCCCAAGTTATAACCCACCGTCATTTTGAGTCCCATTCTGTCGAGGAATTGGAGCTTTACCCCGGCATATGGCTGCATATTAAAGAACGATCCTTTCAATGATCTCATGCTTGATCCTGTTGCAGAAGTTTCAAACTCTACCAAAGCGAAATCATCTGTATCTATGGTTCCACTCGTGTCGAGGTCTCCAACAGCATAATAACCATCCGGACTCAAAGAATACATATCTGTAAATTGGTCGCTCCAACCACCGCCGCCTGAACTTTGAGTAATTTTCGCTGTTACACTTCCCAATCCCATGAGTGCTCCGGCGTTAAGTTCTAATCCGCGTAAAATGGGGATTGTGTACTCAACAATGGCCCCACTAATAAGCAGTGTAAATGAGACTTGCTTGTCTGGAACATCACCATCGTATGTTTGTGTTGCCTCGTCAACATCAAAAACTCCATCAGTATTCTCATCTAGGAATAGAGTTATTTCATTTCGATCGCCGATGGATGAATTCCCAAGACCAGCATAACCGCCGATTCTCCATCTACCTGTAACTTGTGAAAATCCTTCACCTCCATACACTACAAAGGGAGAACTAAAATCAGCTGTGTTAAATCCCAGGCCAGTACTGTTACCGGCCGTATCTGTCACCGTCCCTAGTAACTCGAACCCATCCAGTTTCCCCACATCTATGAACAGGAACATTTCGCTAAAACCGACGCCACCTCCATAGTAAGGTTCTGATGGGTAAAAATCGTCTTGCGCCCAAAGGGCAAAAGGGATTAGTGTTATTGCTAAAACAGTTTTTAAGAATTGGTACACTGTGTACCTCCAGTAGGATGGTTTCCATTAATTTAATAGCTGATAGTTCTAACTGCCAAGCGAAATCCCGAAACATTGGCGTTGATTTTCGCTTGATTTTCCCAAGACCTCCGAATATATTTGCTCTGCTTGGGCGGCTTCCGTCCGTGACTAAACCGAGGTAGGAATGACATCCAATTTTTTGTCCATCGTTTTACAAGCTGATTAAACATGCACACTTCTAACAACAAACTATCAATAATTTCCCTGATTCTTATCGCCCCTTTCTTCCTCTTTTCTCAAACCAAATTTGTGAGTTCAATAAAAGGGACGTTTGATTTTGATGGAGATGGGCTGAGTGAATTCCTCAGCATTGAGAAAAGCGACCCTACCTCCAAGCATGGCACTCTCTGCTCTTATAATGAGATAAGCGAAACAGGAGAACACATTCTTCTTTGGTCTTATAGCTCTGCCACGCCTGTTAGAGACATTACAATCGCAGATATGAATGGAGACGGTTCGCCTGAAATTGTTGTTTTATCGAGAGGTGGTCTAAGAGGAACGATTGAACCGTGGCTTAGGATTTTCTCCTGGATTGATGGAGCTCCATCAAGTGGGGCAAGCGCCTCCTGGGGTGCTGCTTCTTCCCGCCCGACCAATCTCGCCATAGTAGATCTTGATAATAATGGGTGGGATGAAATAGCAATTTCTATGGGAAGTCCTGCTAGGGGAATTACTCTACTATCAATGGGAGAAAACGGTGTAATAGAAAAACAACAATCGCTGGCACCCGGCTCTTTAGAAAACGGCATGGGTTTGCTTGTGGTTTCCTCTTCCGACTATAATAACGATGGACTAATTGACTTGGTAGCAATATCAGAGGAAACCAACGATCTGCATATACAATTTTATCTTAATGAGGGTGGTTTACTAAAAATTGATTATTCCACATCAACCGCTACTCAGGATAACGTCCTCGGAGGGAGAATTATCCCCTCAGCTATTTCAAAAATTGATTCCGATTTTGACGGGGTGAAAGAAATATTACTCCCCCACATTGCGGCAAAAACATTGCTGGTGGAGTTGTCCTCTGGAGGTAAAGTAGAGCTCCAAGAGATGGGTCCTCTAGGAATAAGCCTATTTAATTTTCCTGATACCGGTTTGGA
>Ga0208639_1000523_pt1 | contig 28743 bp, 25 predicted proteins | sample ETNtaG_33_FD_185772 | JGI IMG/M metagenome (GOLD analysis project Ga0208639, IMG submission 185772) | Marine microbial and viral communities from oxygen minimum zone, Eastern Pacific Ocean - ETNP201310SV76 (SPAdes) (version 2) | ecosystem: Environmental > Aquatic > Marine > Oceanic ...
AGGGGAATGAATGTGATGATAATCTAAGTACTACGTATCAGATTATTGGATTAGTTGTAGGGTATGATGATATAAGACCATCTGGTGGACCTGAGGTTATTGTATTGCAAGATGATAATAATTATCAAATAGAAATTGTCATTTGGGATTGGGATGTAAAAGATTCAGCTATTGGTTTTATGGTTGATCCTTATGATCCATCAAAATATGTAATGCATGTTGAAGGAATATTGGGTACATATAATTGTTCATGGCAATTTGAAGTTGAAAGTGCTAGTAATATTATGTTATATGATATTTATCATCCAGATGGAAACTTAGTTGAGGATGAGACTATTATAAAAGCTGGAATATCTACAGTACCTTATGTTATTATTCCAACATTAGGTGAAAGATTAGATTTTAGTTATTCCTTTCCTTCTAACTCAAGGGTAATAGTTAGAATTATTGATTTAAATGGAATTTTTATAACAAGTATTGTAGATAAATATTATGATACAGGTGGTGTTGTTGAGAGGTATGAAGATACTTCAGATTGGGATGGAAGAGATCACTTAGGTCAAATTGTTCCCCCTGGAACTTATTTAATCCAAGTTGAAGCTTCAGATTTTCAAACTGGTAGAACAACTACAGATGTTGCACCAATTGTTGTAGGAGTTAATCATTAATGGCTAAAAATTTCATATTATTATTAAGTTTTGTTACTTTTAGTACTTTTGCTCAAAGCTTTTCTAATTTATCTCATATTGGTTCAAAATCTATGGGTATGGCAGGTGCTGTTGTATCTGATGTAAATGATTTAGAGACAGTATTTTATAATCCAGCAGGATTAGTAAATGTTAAGCCATATTCATTTATTGCAGGAACTACTGATTTATATGGTTTAAAGTTTTTAAATCATCAGTTTCTATCCATTAGTTTACCTTTTAAATCTGCTGTTTCAATTCAACAGTTAGGAACTAATAGTAGCGGCTTATCAGATAAAAATTTATCATCTGAAAAATCTATCTCATTTAGCAAAGCATTCTTTTTACTTGATGATGCAAACTCAAAATTATCTGTTGGGTATAATATTAATGGTTTGATTTTTTATCAAAATGCCTCTGCGGGGGTTAATGGTGATGGTACTAGTGGATTGGGATCAGGAGAAACTACAACTCTTGGACTAGATATTGGAGTTCATGCATCTTTGAGAAATAAAATAAGTTTTGGTGCATTTATTAAAAATATTAATAATCCTTCAATAGGAAAAGGTTCTTCCTCCTCTCAATTACCAAGAAGGATGGATGTAGGTTTTACTTATAATCCTTTTGATGGTTTATACACAACTTTTGCTATTGAAAAAGTTTTAGGGCAAGAACAAAGTTCTTTTAGATTTGGAATTCAATATGATATTATTGAATCTTTATCATTTAGAACTGGAATTCAAATGAATCCAAATAGATTTGGGTTTGGTTTATCTTATAAGCTTAATAATATAGAAGTATCATATAGCTTATTGACTCACCATTTATTATCAGCTTCTAATTTATTATCAATAAAGGTAAACTTTGATAAATAATAAAGTTATAGTATTATTATTTATTAGCTGTTGTTTTTGTATAGATAAAATAGATATAAATAATACTAGTTATAATCAAATTGCATCACTTCCTTTATCACAAAATAAGCTAGATGATCTTTGGCTTTATGTTAATTCTGTTGGCGAAATAGATACAATTTATGATTTATTAAACGTTAATTCGTTAGATGCTAAAGATATTAAAGAATTAAAAAAATATATATTAATTAATAAAAGAGAGTATAATACATCTTCTAATTTTTCATATAAAACGGATCAATGGTTAGCTTCTGAAGGAAGTTCTGAAGGAATTGCTGAATTATGGTTAGATAGATATTACGATCCTCAAAATGTTAATAGTATGAATTATGATGATTTATCTTCATTACCAAATTTTAGTCCAATGGATGTAGTTGCAGTATTGAAACAACAAAAAAGAGGTGAAATATCAGGAACATTTCAACTGAAAAACTCCCCAGGGATTAGTTATTATGGTTATAGAAATTTATTAGATTTTATAAAATATTCAGATACAGATAATAGCAGGATAAATATAAGATATACAAGTATGGTAAGATCAATTCCATCTTCCTCAAGCTTAGATGAAGATGAGATTCCTGTAGATTTTATACAATCTTCTAATCCTGAAACATTAACTAAATTATTGATTGGTTATAAAAACTATAATTTTGGGGCTTTAAGATATAATCACATAGGTGAACCTTCAAATGTCTATACTGACAAGGCTTTTTTATCTGTTGAAAAAATAAATTTCCCATTTTTTAGATTAGATAAATTAATTATTGGTAATTTTACAGCAGCATATGGACAAGGTGTTGTATTTGAATCAACAGATTTTTATCAACCTAGAAGATCTGGGTACAAGTTTTCAAAGAGACAAACTGGAATTAGTACAGATTTCACAAGATCAACACAGTTTGTATTAAGTGGTTTAGCTGCTCAATTTTCAACAAGTAAAATTAGATTATCAATGTTTCTTTCAAATGGTTTCCCAAAGGATAACAATATGAGGGATGCTGTAATTAATGCTGATGGTAGCTTTTCTTCTTTAATTACAATGAACCCTAGATTAGGATATGGGTATTCAAATAATGAGAGCAAATTATTTTCAGAAAATGTTGAGGAATCATCTTGTTCAAATAATTTATATAAATGGGTTGCTCATTCATCCAATGATGGTTTAGGTGATTGTTATAAGATTTATATATATGAAAATATGATTAATTCCTTAGAAGAATGGACTTATGGAATCAATTTAAGATATTCTCCAAATGTAACAACTAATTTTGGTATTACATTTTATGAAAGCTTATATGATAGAGTTTTAAATCCACAGGCTGTAGAGACTATCATTGGAGGTGATGACGATATTGACGGGCCAGTTGATATTGATGATTATGATGATTATTCTGGGGATGTATATTACTTGAATTATATGAGTAATTCTGCAGACCCAGAAATAAATGCAATGTATTCATCAGCAGGGAGTTCACCTATTTGGGATGATGCTAGATCTTTTAGAAGAGTTATTGGTTATAATTTTAGTAAAGTAATTAAAAATATGGTTATTCAAGGTGAATTAGGTCAAATGGATACTGATGGAATATTATTAGATAATGAGCCAAAAGCATTTGTTATTAATAGTTATATGCAATTTAATACTTTTGATTTTCTTATCTTATATAGAGATTATGATATTGATTTTGATAATCCTTATCAAAGATCATTTTCTGAATATAAAAGGTACAAATCTACAATTTTTGAAGATCCTTATTGGTTAGAAGATCCTATATATTATAATTTGTACTCATCAAATGCTCAGCCTCAAGCTGAGAGAGGTATATATATTCAATCTCGATATCAATTTCATGAGGATTTAGTAGGTGGAATACAGTGGGATTCATGGGTAAGAAAAGCAGATGAAGCTCAATATTTTAGAATAGTAGGTAAGTTAGAGTGGCGACCATTATTTAATTACAGAGTATACTTTAGATATAAATGGCAATCTAGGGGTGCTTTTGATATAGCTCATCCTAGTCCTTATTTTACAAAAGAAGCAAGGATTAGATTTAAACTTAGATTATCAAATTACAATAATATGGAATTATTATATTCTTGGAATTATACAACTTTTAGTCCTAGGCCAAGATTAACAGGAAGTTCTAATTTATTTGACCAGGAAATGCACATTGGTGATATTGGAACACCAGATGGTTCAATAGGTTTTTCTTTTGAACATAACTTTGATAAAAATATGAAATTAAAGACTGGTTTTGTTTATGCTGAAGGTTTTATGTGGTATATAGAAGATAATGATTTTAGATTATTTGATACTAATAATGGACTTGTTCATAGTTGGGTATCATTTAACTTTAAGCCAAATCCTTTATTGGCTGTTAAGTTAAAAGTAAGTCATTCATCTGATCACTATTCAACAACTATTGTAGGTGGTCAATTGAATGATGGGACTTGGATTGAAAATCCATATGTTATAAATGAAACATTTAACTACAGGATACAAATAGATTATGCTTTATAAAATTTTATATATAATATTTTGTTCTTCTATTATATTTTCTCAATCTTTTTTTAATAGAGTTTTACCTGAAGAATCTTATTGCGGTGATGCTAAGTCTATGGCAATAGGTAATACTTGTTTATTAACTTCTTCAAATAGTAGTGTTATTATTTCTAATCCTGCTAAAATTTCTTCTTTTAAAGGGAAATATGCTATCGATATAAATATTGATTTTAAATCCTTAACTGAAAGAAGAAGTATCGTTTTTAAAGATGGATGGGAAGAAAGTTTAGGTGAAACAGATTATGTGTTTAATCAGAATAATTCATTTAATAATTCTTTTGGATTATTATTTAATCAATCATTTAGAAATATAAAATTAGGTGTTGGTATAATGTCTAAACCATATCTCTCATTTAATTACAATTATGAAGAAGAGGTAAGGGGAGATTCAAATTTATCAGATGGTGTTATTGGAATAAATGATCCAATAATAGGTTATCATACTTACAATACTAGTGGAACTATGGATATAGAATCATTAGGTTTATCTTTTTCTTTTAATAATATAATGAAAAATTTATCTTTTGGTTTAGGTCTTAATAGATTGAAAAATACTAATATTAATGATTCCGTAAAATTATTAGTTATAGATAGTAATTATGATGCAATGAATCTTGCGAATATTACAGATTTCAGTAATTCATATTTAGTTTTAGGAAATACCTTTAAAACATTTGGCATTGATTTTGATATGTTAAATCAATTGAACTTTTCATTTTCATTTGAAGAAGGAACAGTAGTTTCAGATAATAGTGATAATTTAGGAATTACATCTGAATTAATGTCAAGTATTGTAGGCCTACCTCAATTATTTGATTTTGAAAATGGAGAACTTACATATTCATTAAGTGGTTTTTATTATAATAAACCTGAAAAAAAGAATGTAGGAATTTTATATTCACCTAAATCAAATATTAATATGACTCTTGCTCTTGAGCTTTCAAATAAATATTTTAAGCATACAACAAGCATCCCTGGTATCGATTATGAAATAAATGATTATAAATTAGGTTTTGAATATGCTCCTTTAAATAGCTATCCAATAAGAGCAGGATTAGTTTATAGTGAATCACCTTTTAAGGCTATTTCTCCTAAGTCAATTTTAACTTTAGGAACAGGCATAGATTTTGGAAAAGGAATTAATCTTGATATTGCTATGAATTATTCAACATTTAATTATAAGTATTATGATATACTTCCTTTAGAAGATATAAATAATATAGATCAAATGAATTATTTTGATCATAGCTGTGACATGATTGGCTGTGATAATGTTACGGAGAATAATTTAAGTTTTTTAACAACATTAAAAGTGGAATTTTAGTATGAAAATAATTTTCTTTTTAGCATCATTTTATTTTACATTTATATATGCAACACTTCCCAATGATGTAAGGTGGGTTAGAGAATCTAACGAGTATATAGCTTTATGTAATCAGGTTTATGCTAATGCAATTAATAAATTAAAAGATACTTTATCTCCTAATCAATATTCATTAAATATTCTTCATAACAATTATGCTGTTGTAATGGATCTAGATGAAACAGTTTTAGATAATTCATATTATCAAGTAGAATTGTATAATAAAAAAGAAAAATATAATCCAGATTCTTGGGATGAATGGGTTTTAAAAGAAGAAGCTGGATTAGTGCCAGGTACTTATGAATATATTCGTTTTTTAAGAAATAATGATATTCAAATTATTTTTATTAGTAATAGAATGCATAAAAGACTTGAAGAAACTAAAAATAATATGAAAAAATTGGGAATTTATTCAAGTGATGATATCTATCTTTTACGTATAGATAAGGCTGATAAGAAAACTATAAGAAGAGCTGAAATTTTCAACTCCACAGGAAGAATGAAAGATTATAAAACATTCGAGATTATCCAATATTTAGGAGATGCAATTGGTGATTTTGAATTTGAGAATTTAGATAGATTTGGTTTAAATCAATTTGTTTTTCCTAATCCAATGTATGGGAAATGGTAAAGATAGTTAAAATCCTTATATTCTTTTCTTTAAGCTTATTTGCAAAAGAATCTTTTATTGATGTTATAACTACTAATGACTTGCATGGATTTTTAGGCGAACAAGATGCCTACTTTATGAATCCTAATTTTCCTCCTAAAATTGTAGGTGCTTCAGCATTATATAAATATATCAATGATATTAAAAAAGAATTACCTAATAAATCAGATGATATTTTGATTTTTGATGGAGGTAATTTTTTCCAAGGTCATCCAACTGGTATTGTTGATAGTGGAAAAACTGTTATTGAGTGGATGAATAAAGTGGGGTATGATGCTATAGTACCTGGAAGTAATGATTTTTTATTTGGTTATGAAAATTTGTTAGAGTTATCAACCATTGCTAATTTCCCTTTTCTATCTTGTAATATTAAATATGAAGGAACAAATGAATTATTATTTAAACCTTATGAAATAATTAATGTGAAAGGGTTGAAAGTTGGAGTTTTAGGATTATCAAACTCAAATATTAAAGAAACTGTTTTAGAAAAAAATATTAGAGGCATTAAGATAGAATCTTCCATAGAAAGTATGAATTTTTGGGTTTCTGAATTAGCTGACAATGTAGATATTATAGTATTGCTTACAAGTTCAGGAGTACCTTGGGATAGAGACGAGGTTTATAAAGATTTCATTGATTTGATTAAAAGTGAAAAAATAATTGATAAACATTTAAATGCTATAGAATTGGGTTATTATGCAGATAATATTGATGTAATTATCTCAGGAGGAATTAGTAAAGGTTATAGAACTCCTTGGTATGATAATAATAGTCACACTTATACATTCCAAAATTATGGTAATGGTACTAGTTTTGGCCATTTTTATATAAAATATGATTCTGATTCAAAATTATTTACTGGCTATAGAAGTGCAGTAACAAATAGTATATCTCAGACTTTATTCATTGATGATTTTACATATGATTTAGATATGCATAATTGGTTAGAAGAAAAAAATACTTTATCTATAAAGAATGTTTATAAAAAACTTGATTGGGATTCTCGAATTAATTCTGATGATGAAGATGTCATTATTGAACAAAACAGTAATAAGTGGGATTTTCCTAATATTAATAATGTAGATGGCTTAGATATTATAACTTGGAATTGTGAATTTTTTCCAGCTAATGGTGATTTGACAATAGATGCTTTAAGCGAGGCTATAATAGAAATGAATCCAGATATCGTTGCTTTTCAGGAGATAAAGAAAAGAGGTTGGTTTAGTAAACTGATGGCATACCTTCCAAATTATGATTTTATTATTTCACAACAATCATCTTTTATGGATCAAGCAATTATTTATAAAAAGGATCTTTTTGATTTAGTATCAAGAAAGGAATTATTCGCTGAAAATGATTATTTCTTTGCTGGTAGGCCACCACTTCAATGTGATTTATTATTTAAGGATAATAATCAGAAATTATCAATAATAAATTTACATATGAAATGCTGTGATTCAGGCCTTAAAAGAAGGAAGTTAGCAGCTAAACAATTATATGATTATGTTAAGCTGAATTTAGATAAATCATTATCAAATCAATATATTATACTTGGAGATTGGAATGATGATTTGAAAGATGATGTAGGGGAACATTGTTTTGATTTATTTAGAAATGATAGTACAATGTTTTTCCCAACACTAGATATAACATATGATTTAGATCAAGCTACTTATCCAAAAGAACCTTATGTAAGTTTTTTAGATCATATTTTAGTTTCAAATTCATTAGTTAATGGTAAAAATTATATGGTAAGAACACTACCTGTTGATAATTATATGGGTAGTTATGATATTTATGAAAAATATATTTCTGATCATATGCCAGTATTATTATCCATTTATTGATTTATTTATTTTATTACTATTATAAAATCACTAATTTTAAATATGAAAAATATAATTATATTAATATTTACATTTAATTTTATACTTTCTCAAGTAGAGCAGCCTTACCCACCTTTAAAATTAGTATCTTTACCAACAGGTGGGACATTACCAAAGGGAACATATACAATTGAGACATTATTGATGAATGAAGGTGGTATTTTACCTTCATTTGCATTAGGAATAACAGATAATTTAACTTTTGGTGTTTCTTTTGGTCTGCAGGAATTCATTGGAACAGGAAGTTTGAAAAAAAATAAATCATATCCTGAGGTTCAACTTAAGTATAGAATATATGATGAAACAGAATTTACTCCAGCTGTTTTAATTGGTCTTGATACTCAAGGAAAAGGAAAGTTCCATGATAGACCATTTTACAATAGATATGATCATAAAGCTATGGGCGTTTATTGTGTGCTTAGTAGAAATTATAACTTTTTAGGTAATTTTGGGTTTCATCTTGGCTTAAATAAAAATCTATTTGAAAATGATGATAAAGATGATGATATAAATTTATTTTTTGGTTTTGATAAGGCCCTAAATAGAAGTTTTTCAATTTTAGCTGAATACAATCTTGCTAGAGATGATGATGATACAATAGATGCTGATGATTTAGTGATAAGAAAAGGCAGAGGGTATTTAAATGCTGGATTGAGATGGTCAGCTACAAATAGTTTAATGTTAGAAGTTAATGTTAATGATATAACTAAGAATACCATTTATAAAGATGATGATGATTTTATGGATTCTATGAATAGAGAAGTAAAGATCATATACTTTGAAAATTTCTAAAATTTTCATTCTAATAATTGCAAAATAACTCACTACAAGAAATAATAATAGAAAAATCAAAAGAATTAGGCTTTAATTTAATTGGTTTTGCTCCTGCAGTTGGAATTAATAAAAAGATTGATAAATGGATTGATTCAGAATTTCATGCCTCTATGGACTGGATGAAAACAAGTTTAGAGCAAAGAAGAAATATCCTGAAATATTTTCCCGAAGCGAAAACTGTTATTTCATTTGGCTATAATTATTATTCTGATAATAATAGAAATAGTAATGATTATAAGATTTCAAATTATGCTTGGGGTAATGATTACCATATAATTTTAAAGGAAAAATTGTATGAAATAATTAAGATTATTAATACTCATAATAAAGAATATAATTATAGAGTCTGTGTTGATACATCTCCTATTATGGAAAAGTATTGGGCTCAAAAAGCAGGCTTAGGTTGGATTGGGAAGCATACCAACTTAATTAATAGTAAAATTGGTTCATGGTTTTTTTTATCTGAAATTATCATTGATTTTGAATTGGAATATGATAAACCTTTTATGTATGATTTATGTGGCTCATGTACAAAATGTATAGAAGCATGTCCCACAGGTGCTATTGATAATTATATTTTAGATTCTAATAAATGTATATCATACCTTACTATAGAACATAGAAATCCAATTCCAAAGTCATTTTCAAATGATTTTGATGATTGGATTTATGGGTGTGATATTTGCCAAGAAGTATGTCCTTGGAATATTAAATATGAAAAGAAAACCGATGACTCCAATTTTATGAAAAGGATTGAAATTGGAAATAAAAGTAAAATAGATTGGGAAAATTTATCTGTGGAAGAATATCAAAAGACGTTTAAAAAGAGTGCTATTAAAAGGACGAAATATAGTGGAATTACAAGAAATATTTTATTTAATAAAGAGAATTAAAAATTAATTTAAAATACTAACTTGTTTTTTTTCTTTTCCTAGTCGATGAAATTTAACTTTTCCATCAATTAAAGCAAACAGTGTATCATCTTTACCTTTGTTTACATTTTTACCAGGATAAATTTTTGTACCTCTTTGGCGAACAAGTATTGAACCCGCCGTTACAAATTGACCATCAGCACGTTTAACACCGAGACGTTTTGATTTACTGTCTCTTCCATTTTTTGTACTACCCATTCCTTTTTTATGTGCCATAAATAAATCCTATTTTTTTATTTTTTTTTACTAGCTGTAGTTTTTTTAGTTGCAGTCTTTTTAGCTGCAGTTTTTTTAGATGTAGAAAGTTTATCAACTTTTATTACAGTGAATTGATCTCTATATCCATTCTTTTTTTGATAACCTTTTCTTCTTTTTTTCTTAAAAACTATAACTTTTGAATCTCTTTCATGAGAAACAATCTTTGCTTTAAAGTTGATGTTTTTTAGTATAGGATTCCCATAATGCTTCTTCTTTCCATCATCAAAAAATAGAACATTATCAAAATTTAATGTAGAACCAATTTTAGAATCTTTTAGAAAAGGAATTCTAGTGTCCTCTCCTTCTCTAACTAATATTTGATTACCTTTATAATTAACTATTGCGTACATATTCCCTCATTTTAAGCTTGATAATATATCCATATGAATGATTAAAAAACAAGTTAAACTTCATTTGTGACATCCTTTTTTCTTTTTTTAGAATATACTCTAAAATTATTTGAGTTTAAAGAATCATCAATTTTTAGTTCAATCCAAATCCAATTTTTAAAAATTAATGTATTAATAATCTTATTTTTATTATTATTTATGTAATTATGCATTTCATCATTAACATATACAATTAATCTTTTATCATTATGTTTTGATTTAAATCTTTTAATCCAATTTTCAATCTTAGTCATAGAGGAGTCATATGATTCTACCCTTCCAAGTCCTTTGCAAGTTTTACATTCATGAGTTAATGAGTATAGTAAACTTAATCCAATTCTTTGTCTGGTCATTTGTAGTAATCCATATTCAGAAAACTCTGATATAGAGACTTTAGCTCTATCTTTTAATAGATTCCTTTTAATTTCATCATAAACTTTTTTTCTATTTTTCGTATTTGCTAAATCGATAAAATCAATAACAACTAATCCACCAATATCTCTAATTCTAAGTTGTTTAACTATTTCTTTAGCTGATTCTATGTTAATTGCTAAGGAATTTTCTTCATGAGATTTTTTGCCAACAAATCGTCCACTATTTACATCAATTACTACCATTGCTTCCGTGTGATCTATTATTAAATAAGCACCACTTTTAAGCCATACTTTATTTTTAAGAGATTTTGAAATTTGATTTTCTATACTGTGATTATCAAATATTGGAACTTTTTTACTATATAATTGAATAGTCTTAATCTTTTCTGGATTTAAATCCTTTATACTTTTATAAACTTTTTTATAGATAGATTTATTATCTATATAAATTTTATTAATTGACTCTGTAAATAAATCTCGCGAAATAATTTTAGAAAAATTATAATCATTGTATATTTCTTTACATGGTTCAAATGAATCAAAATTAGTTTTAATATTTTCCCATTCAGTAATCAGCTCATTATAATCGTTTTTAATGATTTTTTCATCTTTCGATGAACTTATTGTCCTAACAATTACTCCATAATCTTTATCTTTAAAATTGCTAATTATGTTTTTTAATCTTTTTCTTTCATATTTATCATTTATTTTTTTTGATATCCCTATGTAATTTTGATCTGGAACCAAGACTATTAAATTACCAGCTACCGAAATATCCATTGTTACCCTTGGACCTTTACCTAAAAAAGGCTCCTTAATAACTTGTACCATGACATCATCACCAATCTCTAAATTAGTTTGTTTATCTTTATTGGTTTTCTTTTGTGTTTTCTTTTGCTCCTCTATTTCAAACGAAACATTATTTAAACTATTAATACCACTAATTTCTGTAAATGGTAAAAATGCATTTATATTATATCCAATATCAACAAAAGCAGCTTGCATTCCAGGCAGCACATTTTGAACTTTACCTTTATATATATTTCCAACCATTTTTTTATGATCAGGAAAATCTATATATAGATCAGTTAATACTTTATTTTCAAGTATTGCTGCTCTTGAGCTGCCTATAGTTGAATTAATATAGATTTCTCTATTAATTTTCATATAGACGTACCTCTTTCTTATTTATATATAAGTGAGATAGATATTTATTTAAGAACTTTATTAGAGGGAATTAAAAGTAAAAAAATTATAATCAATAAAAAGTAAATTTATAAGTACAAAAAAGTAATCTAATTCCAAATATTCAAATATAAATATTTATATCACTGCATAAATTTAATACTAATAAATTATAAAATTTATATATTTGTTGATTTTTTCATTAACCTTAAATTATATGATATAAATCTGCTTAATAATAATTGAGAATTTCATATGAATGAGTTGAAACAAAATATAATTGAAGTATTAAAAAAAATAAAATATCCTGAATTTAATCGTGATATAATTTCTTTTGGTATTTTAAAGGATATAATAATTGAGGAAAAGAATATTACGATAATTCTAAATCTGAATACAAATAATGATGATCATAAAAAAATAATTAAGGATGATATTGTAAAAATTATTAATGAGAATTTTGATTTCTCGGATGTTACTATCGATTTCCTTAAAGAATTAAAAGAAGATAATAATAATAGTCTTAGTAATATAAAAAATATAATAGCTATAGGAAGCTGTAAAGGTGGAGTTGGTAAATCTACAGTAGCACTTAACTTAGCATGTGAGTTATCAAAGAAATATAAGGTTGGGTTACTAGATCTTGATATTTATGGTCCTAGTTTACCAACCATGATTAAAAATTACGAACAACCAGAGTTAATTGATAATAAGTTAATACCATTCAAGAAATATAATATGGAATTTATGTCTTTTGGATTTATAAATAATGATAATAAATCTACTATTTGGAGAGGTCCTATGGTAGCAAGGATGACACAACAGTTTTTTGATAATGTTAATTGGGGAGATCTAGATTTTTTATTTATTGACCTTCCTCCTGGAACAGGAGATATCCAATTAACTCTTGTTCAAAAGATAGCTTTAAATGGAGCTATAATTGTAACTACACCTCAAGATTTATCTTTAATTGATGTTGAAAAAGGTTCTGATATGTTTAGAAAAGTTAATGTGCCTATTTTGGGAATTGTTGAAAATATGTCAAATTATTATATTGAAGGGGCTATTTCTGGAATTGAAAATTATAATGACATTAATTTATCATTAGGTGAAAAAAATATTGATATTGGGAATGATGGGGGATTTAAAATTTCATTAAATATTTTTAGTGGTTTAGGTGGAGAAAAAGAAAGTAATAGGCTCGGAGTTCCTCTTTTAGGGAAATTAAATATAGATTCTGAATTGTCTTTATGTTCAGATAAAGGAACGCCATATGTATTTGAAGATATCAATACATATAATGCTAAAGAATTTTATAATATATCTAAAAAAATTGTTAATTAAATTTGAAAATGAATAATAATAAAATCCCAGATCATATAGCCATTGTTATGGATGGCAATGGTAGATGGGCAATAAATAAAAAATTAGATAGATTCAAAGGACATGAAAAAGGTGTTAAAGTTGTAAAAGAAATAACAGAATATTGCTTGAATTTAGGAGTTAATTTTTTAACGTTATATACTTTTTCAAATGAAAATTGGAACAGGCCAGTCTCTGAAGTCATATCCTTAATGAATTTGTTTAGAAAAACATTAGTTAAAGAAATTAGTTTAATAAAAGATAATGATATAAAATTTAAAGTTATTGGTGATAAATCAAAATTAGATTTATTAACAAGAGAAAAAATAGATAGTTTAGAAAAAGAAACAAAAGATAATAAGAAAATGCAATTAACATTAGCCTTAAGTTATGGGAGTAGACAAGAAATTGTTTCATCAATAAATAAATTATTAAAAAATAAAAAAAATAAAATAAGCATGGAAGATTTTTCAAATTCATTATATACTAGTAAAATACCAGATCCTGAGTTGCTAATTAGAACAGGATATGAGAAACGATTGTCAAATTTTCTGTTATGGCAAATAGCTTATTCTGAGATTTTTTTTATTGATGAGTATTGGCCAAATTTTAATAAAGAAATGTTAAAAAAAATAATAGATCAATATAATTCAAGAGAAAGAAGATATGGTAAGTTGGATTAGTAAAAATAATATAATCTCTACATTAATCTTATTTTCTTTTTTAATATCAGATGATATTTATTTGTCTAAGATAGAGATTGAAGGAATAGTTACCGCGACTAAAAATCAAATATACCGAAATATTGGATTATACCCGAGTGAGTCTTTTGATGATTTTAATAAAAATGGAATATATGATATTGATGAACAGTATATTGATGAAAACTTTAATAATAAATTTGATAAAGGTTCCCTAATATCAAATGAAAATTCTCAAATTGATTTTGAAAGATTTAGCTTAGCAATAAAAAGTTTATTACGATTAAGGGTTTTTTCAGATGTGCAATTTTATGTAACTGGATATTATGATAATTTTGTTGATATCAAAATTGTTGTAGAAGAATTCCCTGTTTTGAAAGAGGTTAGTTTTACAGGTTGTAATAAAATAAAAGACAGTACATTATCAGAAAAAATTAATCTTTTAAAAATGCAAAGGTTATCTGAAGATGATATAATAAAAGCTAAAAATATTATAATGGATGAATATAAAAGTAAAAATTATCATAATATTATAGTTGATTATGAACTTCAGGAAACTGATGATTTGTATTCAAAAAATATTTTATTTAAAATAATTGAAGGAAATAAAATAAAAATAAAAAAAATGAATTTTATTGGCAACAATAGTTACTCTAAATCAAAATTATTAAAAAACTTTACCAATACAAGTGAACATAGATGGTATAAATTTTGGAAAGGTAAATATATCGAGCAAGATTTTAATGAAGATATAAAAAAAATAGAAACTTTTTATAAGGATAATGGTTATAGAGATATACAGGTTGTTAATAAAGAAATTAAGATAGACAACCATGGAATAGAAATTGATATTTACATTGATGAAAATGAAATAAGTTATTATAATGATTTTTCATTTGAAGGGAATTATATATTTAATGATAAAGAATTATTAAGTGATTTAGGTTTTTCTAAAAATAAAATTTTTTCTAAAACTGAATTTGATATTGGATTGGGTGGCCTGAGATCAAAATATTTAGATGAAGGATACTTTTTTGTTCAAATGGATTATGAAATAATTCCAGATTTAGATAATAATTTAGATGTTAATTTTTTTATTACTGAAAATGAGAAAACTAAAATAAGGAAGATATCTATTTCTGGTAATAATAAAACTTACGAGAATGTAATTAGAAGAGAAATGAAAATTTATCCAGGAGATATTTTTAGTTATAATAAAATCTATGATAGCTTGAATAGTATTTTTTTACTAAACTATTTTGAGAATGTTGTTCCTGATATCTCTACGATAAATAATTCAGATAATCAGGTAGATATTAAATTATCAGTTATTGAAAAAGAAACTGGTAGAGCTAATTTTAGTATGGGGTATAATGAAGTACAAGGTTTAACGGGAGGAGGAGGGTTTGAATTTATTAATTTTATGGGTAAAGGACAGATGCTCTCAATTAATTATTCAAAAGGTCTTCAAAATCAGCTTCAAAATCAATCAATTACATCAAATAATTCTAATTATAATGATTACGAATCATTTTCATTTAGCTTTAGGGAGCCTAGATTATTTGATACCCCTAATTCAATTGGATTTTCTATATCTCATAGTGAACAAGGTCAAAGTTCTAATAGTTTATTAAAATATGATACAGTCTCTGATAGAGTCTCAATAATGTTTGGACGTAGATTTGAATGGCCTGATTATTTTTTTAAAGGGAACTGGTCTTTATCTATAAGGAACACTGATTATAGAGGCGAACTTTCTGAATTGTCAGATGACTTTGATGAATCAATAATTGTAGAAGAAACTAGTACTTCTGGATATGCTTCAAGAAAAGGGGTAGCTATTTCGCAAATTATTTCTAGAGATAGTAGAAATAGACCTGAGTTTCCCACAGAAGGTTCTAAGTTCATATGGTCATCTACTTTTTCAGGATCCTTGCTAGGTGGTAATGAAAGTTATCATAAACAAGTTTTTAGTTTTGATTGGTATTCTCCAGTTTATAATGAAATTATAATGTTTCAAAATTTTAAATTTGGAGCTTTATTAGAGTTAGATGATAATCAGTTTATTCCTTATAGTGCTAGGTTTGTTATGGGTGGTACTGGAATTCCATATGGAGAAATGTTAAGAGGATATGTTGATAATGGTATTGGTCCTAAAAAAATAAGTTCAGGATATTTAAGTTCTGATGGCGGTAAAATTATGGTTAAATATTCAATGGAATTACGATATAAATTTTCAGATTCTCCAACTATATATGGATTAATTTTTGGAGATGCAGGTAATGTTTGGGAAGACTTTGAGTCTGTCGATATTTTTAATTTAAAAAGAGCAGTTGGTATAGGAGTACGAATCCATATGCCAATGCTTGGAATGCTGGGTTATGATGTAGGTTATGGTTTTGATAGTATTTATGATGATTCAAATTCACCATCAGGTTGGGAACATCATTTGCTATTTGGAATGCCAATGAATTAATAAAAAAGGAGAAAATGTGAAAAAAATAATATTAATAATTTGTTCTTTGATGATTACATCAATTTATGCTGACACTAAAGTTGGATATATTGATTCTCAAATAATTATGGCTGAGTATGAAGATGTAAGACAAATACAAGTCGAGTTAGAAAAAGAACAAAAAAGATTGCAAACAATTTATGAAAAAAAATTAACATCACTTGATAGCTTAACTAACGCATATCAAACCGGGAGTATAATTTTAAGTGAGCAAAAAAAGAAACAAATGGAATCAGATATAACTAGAAAGCAACAAGAAATTCAAGATTGGCAAATGAAATATTTTGGTCCTGAGGGTGAGCTTTATAAATTACAAAATGAGCTCTTGGCACCTATACTTCAGACAATTGATAAGGTTATTAGAGCAATTGGAGAAGAAAGAGGGTACGATTATATCTTCGATGCTGTTCAAGGTTCTATTGTTTATGCATTAGATTCTCATAATTTAACGCAGGATGTTTTAGATGCATTAAAAAAGGCTAATGTTAATGAGATTAAAGAATAATCTATGATTTCAGTTTCTGAAATTTCAAAGCTAATTGATGGACAAATAGTTGGCAATAAAGACCTTTTAGTTAAAGGGATATGTAGTATTAAAAATGGTAAAGAAGGATACCTCACATATTTAAAGAATAATTCTTATAAAAAGTATATTAAGAATTGTCAGGCATCAGTTTTTATTATTGATAATGATTATAATAATTTTTTGGAAAATAAAACTTTTATTAAAGTTAAAAATTCTGGATTATCATTTATAAAAATTTTAGAAATGTTTAAAAATAGATTAGAAATTAATAAAAAAAGTACTCCTTCTTTAGGCAATAATGTTGATATATCAAATAATGTTACATTTGGAAAGAATGTTATTATTGGCAGTAATTCTACTATTCATTCAGGATGTTTTATAGGAGATAATTCTAATATAGGTGAAAACACGATTATATATCCAAATGTTGTTATTTATAATGATGTTGAAATTGGAGATAATTGTACAATTAATGGGGGCTGTATAATCGGAGCTGATGGTTTTGGTTTAATTGAAGATGATAATATATTTTATAATATTCCTCATATTGGAAAAGTAATAATAGGAAATAGTGTAAGTATTGGTTCAAATAGTTGTATCGATAGAGGAACAATTGATGATACAATTATAGGGGATAATGTTAAGATAGATAATATGGTTCAGATTGCCCATAATGTTAAAATTCATAATAATTGTGCTATAGCTGGTCAAGTCGGTATTGCTGGAAGTACTGTTTTATATGAAAATGTTAAAATAGGTGGTAGGGCAGGAATTATTGATAATCTAGAAATAGGTAAAAATTCGATTATTGTTGGGAATTCATTTGTATGGAAATCTATTAAAGAAAATTCCTTTGTATCAGGCGATCCAGCAGAAGATCATAAATTAAGATTAAAAAAGATTGCTGCTTTTAATAAAATATTAAATAAAAATAAATAATGGATAAACAAAAAACGATATCTTCAGAAGTCTCTTTTTCAGGGATAGGTCTTCATACTGGAGAAAAAACTAATCTTACATTAAAACCATTAAAAGAAAATTCAGGAATTATTTTTAAAAGAGTTGATTTTGATGAACCTGTTTATATTGAAGCGATATTAGAAAATGTTGTTAGCACGAACAGAGGGACAGTAATTGGAAAAAATAATGTTAAAATTCATACTGTTGAGCATTTATTATCAGCTCTATATGCATTAGAAGTTGATAATTTATTAATTGAAATTGATAATATTGAACCTCCTATTTTAGACGGAAGTAGTGAAATATTTTTTAGTACGATTTTAAATTGTGGTTTAAGTAAACAAATAGCTGATAGAGAATATTATAAAGTTTCTGAACCCATATATTATTATCATGAGAATTCTGATATTGCATTAAAAATATTACCTTCAAAAGAATTTTCTATTACTTTTGAATCAGACTTCCCTTTTAAAGAGGTAGGAAAACAAAAATTTACTTTAAATTCTTTATCTGATTATAGTAAAGAAATATCTTCAGCAAGAACTTTTTGTTCTCTTGATGAAATAAATTATTTAAAAAAAAATAATTTAATTAAAGGTGGTAGTTTGGAAAATGGAGTTGTTTTTTTATCTGAAAAAAACATGAAAAATGATGTAGAAAAAATTGAAGAATATTTAGGTGAAAGTTTAATTTATCATGATTCTAATAATACATTAAATAATACTAGATTAAGATATGATGATGAGCCTGTTAGACATAAAGTGTTAGATTTAATTGGAGATCTCTCATTATTGGGAAAACCAATAATAGGTCATATTCATTCATATAAAAGTGGCCATAAATCAAATGTAGAATTTGGAAAATTAATTAAAGAAATGGGCTCAAATTTTAAATTCAATAAAGAAGAGATAAAAAAAATTATTCCACATAGGGAACCTTTTTTATTAATTGATGAAATTATTGGTGGTATCATAGGATATAGTGTTGTAGCTAAGAAAAATGTTGTTGAAAATGATTATTTTTTTAAAGGACATTTCCCAAATAATCCAATTATGCCTGGGGTTTTAATTTTAGAAAGTATGGCTCAAGCAAGTTGTTTTTTATCATTGAATAATATAAAAAATACAAATCAAAAAATGATGTTATTATCTGTTATAAATAGTTCTAAATTTATAAAGAAAGTTATCCCAGGTGATGAATTGATATTAAGAGTTAAATTAATTAAAATAAGATTGGGAACAGCTAATATGACAGGGGTGGCAACAGTAAACAATCAGATTGTTGCTAAAGCAAATTTTATGGCAACTATTGTGGATAAAAATAATGAATAAATTTCATAAAACAGCAATAATTGATAATAATGCTAGAATTGGTAGCAATGTAATAGTTGGTGCTTATTCAATAATTGAAAAAAATGTTTTTATTGATGATAACACAATTATTCACCCATATGTTCATATTAAATCTGAAACAAAAATTGGAAAAAATAATAAAATTTTTCAAGGTTCAGTTTTGGGTGAAGATCCTCAAGATTTAAAATATGATGGAGAAAAAACTTATTTAGAAATTGGTGATAATAATATAATTAGAGAAAATTGCACTCTAAATAAAGGGACTTCACACTCAGATAAAACTATTATTGGTAATGATTGTTTATTAATGGCTTACGTGCATGTTGCACATGATTGTATAGTTAATAATAAAGTTATTTTAGCAAATGGAGTACAATTAGGAGGACATGTTGAAATAGGATATCATGCAACTGTTGGTGGAATGTCTCCTGTACATCAATTCTGTAAAGTGGGAGAACATGCATTTATTGGTGGTGGGAGAATAGCATTACAAGATGTTCCACCATATATATTAGCTACTGGAGAACCTCTTCAGTATGCAGGTATTAATTCTGTGGGATTAAGAAGAAGAAAATTTAGTTTAGAAGTTAGAAACGATATTAAAAAAGCATATAAGTTTATTTTTAAATCAAATTTAAATATTAAGCAAGCAATAGTAGCTATTAAAGAAAATTTAAAATTAACAGATGAAATTAATAAAATATTAATTTTTTTGAAAGATAGTGATAGAGGCCTTATTTAGAAATATTCCATTAATATTACTTTTTAGTAATTTATTTTCATTATCATCTGATTTTGTTATTTTAAATAATTATTTTCCTTATGAAGAGTCTAAAAATAATTTAGGAATTCAAGTCGTGGAAATCGATACTGAGAGAAGGTATTATTTTAATTATCAGTCTTGGATAACAAATAATTTTTATATTGATGGTTATGTTTCTCAGTTTGGCTCTCCAATAAATATATTATATGGAACAAATATTGGTTATAAATCAGATATCAATCTTAAGTATTTTAAAGAAATTATATATTCAATAGGTTATTCATCAAAAAGATTTTCAGATGACAATATAAGTTTATCAAATTTATCAATTATTCAATCATTTGATTTGAAAAAGATAAGAAGTTTTTTTTCTTTTAATTATTTATTTAATAATGATAATCAAAGTAGATCAATATCATTAAAATTTTTAAAATTATTAAATAAAAATATAGATATACAATTTGGTATAGATTATAATGATGATACTAAAAATACAAGCGGTATTTTAGGTATAAATTATAAATTATGAAAACTATAGGAATCCTAGGATCAACAGGGTCAGTTGGCAAACAATCTCTTGAAGTAATTAGTAATCATAAAAATAAATTCAATGTAAAATTTTTAGCTGCTAATTCTAATATAGATTTATTAATCGAACAAACTAAGAAATTTAAACCAGAATTTATATGTATTTATGATAAATCTAAATATATTGAATTAAAAAATAATATTAGTAAAACTAAAATTCTATCTGGGAATGAAGGCCTTATGAATCTATGTGCATTATCTAATGTAGATATTATATTAAATGCTATTTCTGGTTATAGTGGATTAGAGTCTACAATGAAAATTATTGAGTCAGGCACTGATATTGCTTTGTCTAATAAAGAAAGTATTGTTCAGGCGGGTCATTTAGTAATGAACTTAGCAAAATCTAAGAATGTAAATATTTTTCCTGTAGATAGTGAACATAGTGCGTTATGGCAGTGTATGGTTGGAGAACAAGAAAATAAAATAAGGAAAATAATATTAACTGCATCTGGAGGCCCATTTAGAACATTATCTAAAGATGATTTTTCAAATGTTACAGTTGCACAAGCCTTAAATCATCCTAACTGGGAAATGGGTAAAAAAATAACAATTGATTCAGCAACTATGATGAATAAAGGGTTTGAAATGATAGAAGCTCACTGGTTATTTAATATAGATTCTAAAAATATTGAAATTGTAGTTCATCCACAGTCGATTATACATTCTATGGTTGAGTATATAGATGGTTCAATTAAAGCACAGCTTTCAAACCCAGATATGAGACTCCCAATTCAATATGCATTTTCTTTCCCAAAAAGATATGAATTAACCGATTTGACATTTGATATTAAAAAGTTTTCTAGATTAGATATTGAGCCTGTAGATTTAAATAAATTTAAGTGTTTAAAACTATCTTTTGATGCAATTAATAAGGGCGGCTCGAATTCTGTTATATTAAATGTAGCAAATGATATCGCTGTTGATTTATTCTTAAATGACAAAATTACATTTATTCAAATCCCTGATATAATTGAAGAGTGTATGAGCAATCATAGTTATATGAATTCCCCAAAATTAAGTGATATATTATCTCTAACAAAGTGGACTAAAAAATATATAAAGGAAAAATTTGAATTATGATTTATTTTTTATCATTTTTTATAGTAATTGGACTACCCGTTTTCTTGCATGAACTTGGTCATTTTTTGGCTGCAAGATCTGTAGGTATAAAAGTTGAAAAATTTTATATTGGCTTTAATTTCTTTGGATTAGGATTAAAGAAAAAATATAAAGAAACTGAATATGGAGTAGGATTATTCCCTATGGGTGGATATGTTAAAGTAGCTGGTATCCTAGATGAAAGCTTTGATGTTTCATCAAAAAAAGAGGATTATGAGTTTCGTTCTAAAAATACATTGCAAAAAATATGGTTTTTATCTGCTGGTGTCCTAATGAATTTTGTTTTATCAACTTTTATTTTTTCTTTTTTTATTTTCAATGATGGCTATCCGGAAATTACTAATGAACCAATAATCAATGAGCTTTCTGATTCACTGAGAATTGATAATCAAATTCAATTATCTCCAGCTGCATCTATAGGCTTAATGAAAGATGACAAAATAGTTAAAATTGATAATGAAAATATTTCTTCTTGGAATCAATTATCTCAAATTATTCATAATAATCCAAACAAAGAAATTAGTATTGTCTGGGATAGAGGTGGAAATATTTTATCATCTAATATAACACCGATTCCTATAAAACAATTTATTGATGGAGAAGTTAAAGATATTGGAATACTTGGTATTAGTCCATATTATATTGTTAATAATATTTCTTTATTTGGAGCTATAAATAAGGGAATCGATCAAACGTTTAGCCTTTTAAAACAGATATTATATAGTTTAAAGGCATTATTTAGTGGCGGAGTATCATTTCAAGATTTTTTTGGTCCATTATATTTAGTCAAAATGGCAGGGGAAACAACTGAAACTGGTGGAATTAAATCACTTTTATTATTAACAGCTATGATAAGTGTTAATTTAGGATTGATTAATATTTTACCTATTCCAGGATTAGATGGAGGACATGTATTTATTGCATTAATTGAAGGTGTTATTGGTAAAGAGATACCTTTGAAAGCTAAGTATGCAATACAATCTATAGGATTTATTATAATTATGTCTTTATTTGTATTAGTGCTTTACAATGATATTAATCATTTGATGTAATTTATTGATCGATAAGTAAACTAAATGCAGTTGTTAATTTTAATACCTTGTTATTTGAATTTATTAAATTTTTTGTAATTATTTCTGATAAATTTTTCATTAGTTTATATCCAACGGAATTGTTTTTATTACATATTTCAAATATTTTATCAAAAGTTATCTCTGCAATTTCACAATCTTCAACAGCTTTAACTGAAGCATTCCTTTTTTTATTGGGACTAAATAATGCGAGTTCTCCAAGCATAATTTTATGATCAGTTGAGTTTAACTTTGTAAGTTGTTTTTCACGATCATCTCCTTCATCAAGTTTGTTTGTTGCTAAAGTTAATGCTTGTGTAATTATGATTTTACCTTCTATAACAAATAATAAAGAGTTTCCTTCTTCACCCTCGTTTATAATTATATTATCTTTTCTATAAGTTTTAATTTTTAGATTATTAGTAAATAATTCAATCTCTTCATTAGTTAAATTATTAAAGATTTCAAAAGTATGTAAATAGTTTTTCATTTTAAGATTAGAGCTCCTTGTCCTTTTAATATAATTTCATTTTTATCTGGATTTAAATTTATATGAACTTTATTTTTCTCATCTAATGAGTGCCCTGCTTGTTTTAATTTTCTTTCAATAAATTCATCTATTGTATCACTGCTTGAAGATAAAAGGTCTGATATACCCATTTTTTCTTCTCGATTATATAATCCTAAACATATTGTGCCAAATTCATTAAAATAATAATTATGAAGTTCGGAGAATGATTTACCAATAAATTTTTCTGGAATTTGTTTGCTCTCTAAATTATTATTTGAATTTTCACTCATAAGAGAGCTGATTGCTTCTGCACTACCAGGATCTAGAATGTGAGATAATGACATATATAAATTATAATCGTCACTACTTAATATTGCATCTACATTAGCTCTTCTTAAAAATGGTATTTTATTTTTATCATTTATTTGAGATACTACTCTTATACTTGGAGACATTTTTTTAATTGTAAGAGTTGCAAGAATAACTTTTTCATCTTGATTATTACTTGAATCATTTAATATAAGTACATAGTCAGCTTTTGTAGTGTTTGCTTTATTTAAAATTGAATCAAGAGAATAGTCTCCTCTAACAAAGTGTACATTCTTATTTTGCATCCCTGACATTACTGAATCAATTTTATCTTGAGATTCATCATTAATTAGGACAATATCACTATTTTTTGATGTTTGATTAAATTTATTAATTAGAGTTATAATATTAGGACTCCACCCACATATTATGATATGATTTTCTTTAGAAATTTTTTCCAAACCTTTCCCCTCCATTATACGTTTAGTTGTAAAAATTGATGATATTGTACCAGTAATAAGAGCAACTAAAATAATACCTGATAGCATAATAATAATTGCAAGTAATCTCCCCGATATAGTAGTAGGTGTCATATCTCCATAGCCAACGGTAGTCATTGTTACAATTGTCCACCATAAGGAATTACCAATATTTTTAAAAGCTCCTGGTTCAATGAAAGATATCAAAAGTGAACCAAGAACCCAAACTGATACTATCCAGATAGCTACTTTAAATATCAATTTATCTTTTATTTGTTTAATTTTATTTAAAATACTCATATTTTAATTTCAAGAATATAATAATTATTATAATAATATTACGATTTAATTTTATATCCAGTTTTAAACATCCATGTTGCTATTATTGTAAATAAACAACTAAACCCAAAACATATAAATAATGATATTAAATTAGCATTTTCTTCTAATCCTAAGGTAGAATATCTTAATCCACTAATCATCCAGTAAATAGGATTAATATAAGAAATATTCCTCCATAGTGGTGGGAGCATATCAACCGAATAAAAAACACCACCTAAGAAAGTTAAGGGCATAAATACAAAATTAGTAAATGTCCCAATTTCATCCCAAGATTTTGCATAGATTCCTACAATTACACCAAAAGCTGAAAAAGTCCATGATACTGTTAATAAATAAAAAATAGTTAAAGTGATTTTTTGTATTTGTAAATCAGTCATAAACAAGCAGATAATTAATATTCCTAATCCACAAATAAGTCCTCTAAAAGCACCTCCTATTATATAACCTAAACTTATTTCAAATCCACTTAATGGTGCTACCAAGATATCCTCAATAAATTTCAAGTATTTCCCTTGCATTATACTTGATGCACTATTTTGATATGCTTGATTAATAACTGACATCATTGCAAGTCCTGGTACTATATAATTAATATATGTGATTCCATTTATAGCGCTTATACGAGTACCTAAAGTAGTTCCAAAAACAATAATATATAAAAGTGAGGATATTAGAGCAGGAATAATCGTCTGTTTATACAGCACTAAAAAACGATGTATTTCTCTTCTTAAAAATGTTAAAAATTCTATGCTCATTTAATTTGTTAGTTTTATAAATGCATCTTCAAGAGAACTATTTATTATATTAATATTTTTAATTTCAGTCGTTTTCTCAACTTCTTCAATAATCTTAACAATATCTTTATTAACTCCCTTAGATTGAATTTTTAAAATATTGCCATTTATTTTATAATCAATTTTATTAGTGAGGTTAATTTTTGATGCATCATTTAACTCAATTTCAATCATATTTAAGCTAACTTCTTTGATAATAGATTTTGTATCTCCTTGTTTTATTATTTCCCCATTATTTATAATTGCTATTTCGTTACATAATTTTTCAGCTTCTTCAATATAATGGGTCGTGAGTAAAATAGTTTTTCCTTCTTTATTTAAATCAGTTAAATAATCCCATAGCATATGTCTTAGTTCTATATCTACACCTGCTGTTGGCTCATCTAATATAAGAATAGGAGGATCATGAACAAGTGCCTTTGCAATTTGTACTCTTCTTTTCATTCCTCCAGATAAATGTCTTGCTGTATTATCTTTTTTGTCATAAATACCTAATTTTTTTAGGACTTCATCTACTTTTTTGATAGCTATATTAGATGGAACTCCAAAGTATCCTGCCTGAAATTCCAAGATTTTTTTGATGGTAAAAAATACATCTAAATTTATTTCTTGAGGAGATAGACCAATAGAGCGCCTTGCATTTTTATAATCACTTATAATATCATGATTTAAAATTTTGGCAGTACCTGACGTTTTATTTACTAGTCCAGTTAATATTCCAATAGTTGTTGTTTTCCCAGCACCATTTGGTCCTAGCAATCCAAAAAAAGAACCTTGGGGGATTATAAGGTCAATTCCTTTTAAGGCTTCAACATTTGTATCATAAATTTTTCTAAGTGATTGAATTTCTATAGCATTCATTATTATTAATTTAATGCAATTGAAAAGTTTTTTAGATAACTATCTTTTATTTTTTAAGGTTATTATGCATTCAATATGAGGAGTATGAGGAAACATATCAATAGGCTGAATATCAGATATTTTGTAGTTATCTTCTAAAAGTATTTTTATATCTCTTGCTTGAGTAGATGGATTGCATGAGACATAAATTATTTTTGAAGGTGATAATGTTTTTATATCTTCTACAACATCAGGATGTAAACCAGGTCTAGGGGGATCAATTATTATAGTATTTGGTTTATCTATTTTAGTATTTTGATTAGTAAAAAAATCTTTTATATCATCATCATAGAAAAATATATTTTTTATATTATTTTTCTTTGCATTAAACTTTGCATCTTTAATAGCATCTTTAACGATTTCTATTCCATATACTTTTTTAACAAATGATGAAATATAAATTCCAATTGTTCCTGTTCCACAATATAAGTCATAAACAATATCACTATTTTTAAAATCTCCGATTTTAATGATATAATCATATAATGTTTTAACTTGATATGAATTTGTTTGAAAAAATGAATTTGCAGAAATTTTAAATGTATAGTTTCCAATTTTTTCATTGATAAATTCATCACCATAAAGCAATTTAGATGTGCCTGATGCAATATTACTTTTTTTGTTATTAATAGTATTAACAATACTTTTGATATTCGGTATTCTCTCTGCAAGTGTATCAACAAGTGGCTTGATAATTTCAGGTTTATAACCAGCTGTTACGAGGTTCACCATCACCTCATTTGTATGTATGCCAATTCTAATGACTAGAAATCTTAAAAATCCGGTATGTTTTCTAACATCATATGGAATCATCTTTTCTTTAACAGTCACTTCTTTTGAGATTTGTAAAATATCATTGAATACTTCATGATTGATATGGCATTTATTAATATTTAATATTTTATCGAATCGTTTGGGTACGTGTAGTCCAATGATAATTTCATCATAGGATTCATCCTCAATATACCAAGGAACTCCAGAGAATGTATATTCCATTTTATTTCTATAAAAGAATGTATGCTCACAGCCTATGATGAGATTGATATCTAAATTTTTTTCTCCACCAATTTTATTTAGAATATCAGATACCTGTTTTTGTTTGTAGTGTAGTTGTTTTTGATAGTCAAGTTGCTGTGTTGTACATCCACCACACCATTTAAAATGTTCACATACAGGGGTTACTTGATCAGTTGAATCTTTGAGAGTTTCTATGCTGTATGCTTCTGCATATTTTTTTTTGATTTTACTTATTTTAGCAATGACTTCTTGGTTTGGAATGGCATCTTTAACAAAAAAAACTAAATCATCTTTTTTGGAAATCCCTCGTCCTCCAAATGCAAGATCTGAAATTTCAAGATTGATTTCTTGGCCACGTTTTAGTTTTTTATCTTCCATATTTAATAATTAAAAATATTAATTGATGAGTCTAAGAAATGATATTTTCTTTAAGATGATTAATTAAATTCTTGGCATTTTTATATGTATCAGCTTCAGAAATAATTCTAATGATAGGTTCTGTATTTGATTTTCTAATATGAACCCATTTATCTTCCCAAATTATTTTAAGACCATCACCTTCAATAAATGAAACATCATCTTTCTGAAATAGGGCTTTAATATGATTAAAATCAATATCATGTTGTAGGGTTATTTTATCTTTAATCATAATAAAACGTGGAATGCACTCTAAAATTTTATTAAATGGAATATCTGATTGAGCTAAAAGATTAAGTACCAACGCTGACGCTACAAGTGAATCACGCCCAAGATGAGATTCTTCTAGAATCACACCACCATTACCTTCACCGCCAATTGAAGACCCTAATTCTTTCATTTTTTCTACAACATTAATCTCACCAACAGATGAACGTTCAACTGTAGAGTTGTATTTATGTGCAATAACATCTACTGCCATGCTAGTAGAAAGATTAGTAACAATAATCTGTGAATTTTTATAATATTTAAGATAAGATTCTACAGCTAAAACAAGAGTAGACTCTTCTCCAATTGGTGTGCCTGCGTTATCAACAATAGCTAATCTGTCTGCATCAGGGTCTGTCGCAAAACCAATATCTGCATTTTCTTTTAATACAGCTCTTGATAAATCATTAAGGTGAGAGGGAATAGGCTCAGTGCCTCTCGGAAAATTACCTGTGTTTTCACAATGAATTTTAATTACATCGCAATTTAATTTTTCTAAAAGATTAGGTAAAGCCTTAAAAGCTGCTCCATTTACTGTATCTACAACTACTTTTAATTTTTTTGATTTAATTTTATCTTTATCAATACATTTTAGATTTAAAACATTATCAATATGTTGTAGATAAGCGTTTTTAGACTCAATTATATTCCCTTTTTTAATATTAATTATTTTAGGAGTTGCAGATAAAAGCTT
>Ga0208639_1000526_pt1 | contig 28637 bp, 24 predicted proteins | sample ETNtaG_33_FD_185772 | JGI IMG/M metagenome (GOLD analysis project Ga0208639, IMG submission 185772) | Marine microbial and viral communities from oxygen minimum zone, Eastern Pacific Ocean - ETNP201310SV76 (SPAdes) (version 2) | ecosystem: Environmental > Aquatic > Marine > Oceanic ...
TATTTGACCAAGCAAACCTTGGTGCTGATGCTGCAATTGATGATAACACAAGAGTTAGCAACGCTGAATTATATGATGAAAATGGCGAAATTTACACTGTATCGGAATTGATTGATGGAAAGAATGCCCTTATCATTGGCGTTGGACTTCCTGCTTCTGAAAACTTAATTGACCAATCAAATCAATTTAATCTAACAATTGAGCACTTTGGAGAAGATATTGCTGTAGTCCACATTCTCTCTGGAATGGAACCGATGAATAGCGATATTATCCAGTTCAAGCAACAAATAAATTCTTCATGGCCTGTACTTATTGACCAGAACGAAGTTTTTGCCAGCGGTTTACCTGATGGTGTTTCTGACTCTGTTATTGTAATAGACCCAGCCATGCATGTGACATATAGTAAAGCACCAGTGGCATTTTCAAAAGAAATCATTGACGCAGTAGATGAAATATCGTCTGGAGGAAGTCAGAGTTTAGGCTCATACTTTACCTTACTACTTGGTCCAGGTTTATTCTTAATTTTCCTTGCTTTACCAAGAGAAGATTGGACTCCTCCTGAAAAACCATTGCCTCCTGGAACATTATGGGCTTCAATTATTGGTGCATCTGGTCTTGGGATTTTGATAGTTAACCTACCCCTATTAATCGCTACTTTACTTCCAATAAGCAGTGATATACTATTCTGGTTTGACATCGTATTGATGCTCTGGTTCGTTGAAATGAGTATTATAACTGCAAGAAGGGGCAAGCCATTCGAAGCAGAAATAATCGCTAAATATCTTCATAGATTATTCCCTGAATCCTTCCAAAATTGGAGGCCATTAGAGGATATGGAAAGAGATGTGCTACTGGGAATTTGGTTCGCTTGGTTTGGAATTTTAGCATTCCCAGCATTATTTTCACAAGGCGTTGGAGCGCCTATGCTAAGTGGAATAAGCGGTATTTTCAGTGGATTATTAAATTTGATTCTATATGTTATACTTGGCGGCCTATCAATCTTGATTCTTCGATTATTAGCTGCAATTGGCGGACCTATTTCAAGGATTTTTGGAAGATATGGTGCTGAAGCGTTTACCCAATTTGTAGGGTGGTGCCTAGTACCAATTTCCCTTTGGGTAACGGCTAACGCTATTATCACAAGTTCAATCTTTGGGATTATGTGATAACATTGACTTAGGTTGATGTTGGTACACTGGACATGAATCTATTACAAACTATGTGGAGTATTAGTCGACGTAAGTCATTAGTCAATTGTCCTCGTCAATATATTATGAGATACTCTCGAAGTCAAAAAAACTGGAATTATAATAATAATTTAATCAAGCATTCATTAAAAGATCTTATCATTCGCTCATCAAGAAAAGTTATGCTTGAGAGGCTTGAAGACCAAAAGAATGGTCTTGAATGGTCCAAAAAGATGATTTTTTTGAAACTTCGCCTAGGATTGAAAGCGGAAATAAAAACTGAAAGATATGAACTGTTAAAAAGAAAAAATAGTCAGTACCTAAATGATTTAATTAATACTGCGAAAAATAAAATAGATTCTCTGTGGGAAACTAATATATTCAAACGAATTATTTCAAGTAAAATAAAACAATGGTCAATTATGGATAGGAAAAAATTCTTTTCAGACGGACACATAGATATATTCTGCTCCCCCGACATTTCATATAAAATTCAAAATAAATGGAACTTACTTAGAATTGACTTCCAAGGTGAAAGAAGAAATCCTTCGAGTAAATTAGAATGCATGGCGATGGTAAACTGGGCGAAACAAAATAATTTCTTACCATTGATAACTGAACAATATATTGTTCATACATTGAAATATATCGATGGAATATGGGTTCATGACAAATATTTTCCTGATAATGAAATATTACAGCAATCAAAACAACTTCTAGAAAAAGATGTCAATGAGATGAATAAATTAGTGATAAAAATGGGCCCATTGCTAGACCTTTCTCAAATACCGCTAACCAATAACCAATCAAATTGCAAGAAATGCTCTTTCAAACCCTTTTGTCCTGCAAAAGATGGATTGGAACAATCTAAATTAGAACAAAACTCGATAGAGTATAACAGTGCCAAAATAAAATTTGAATCAAATTGAAGAAACAAGGTCTTCTAGAACAGAAAGCGCATCGCTTGCTTTGGTTACTCCACTAGCAAGAAGTACTCCCTCTGCCCCTAATTCAATTGCCTTGGCTACGTCACCACCATTCTTGACTCCAGCGCCACAAAGAATTCTAACATCCGGATTAACTGATTTAACAGCAGATACTGTATCACTAACTATTGATGGGTCTGCTGTAGTTACAGAAATGTCCCCTCCTATCAATTCAGGAGGCTCTACTGCAATGAAAGTAGGTCCTAGTTCGGCTAGAGCTTTTGCTTCCTCAACATCAGCAGCACAAGCACAGACAGGGAATCCTTCGGGTAGTTGGTCTAGTAATTGCTTAACATGTTCAATTGAAACTTTATGTTCTGCATGATTGATAATTGTTCCTTGGGCGCCTCTAGAAATTGCAGTTTCAGGCTCTAACCATCCAGTAAAACTACCTCTTCCTACTGGGTCTAAGTGTTGAGACCAAACTTCTAGATTATCACAGGAGTTAGATACAGAATGTAAATCAAAGGCTGAAACTACTGCTACCATTCTAGCATTAGAATTTGAAAACTGTTCCATCTTACTTGCAAGTTCATCAGCAGTAGATGCTGATGCTGAAGAATATGTTTTGAAGTTAACAACTACAAGTGGCTTGTCCATGAAATTGGCACCTTGTAATGACATTTGAGTTCTTCCATTGAATGTCCTCTAAATAATTGATTTATGGCCATTGTCCGTCATTTAGAATAGAATCATCTGGAATTACTGAATCGTGATCAACAATCATATTTGTAATCTTACTATTCTTTCCTATTGTTACATTTTTACCGATAAGACTGGATTCTATTGAAACATTTCTTGCAACTTTGGTGCCTGAAAGAATTGTAGAATTTTCAATCACTGAATGCATAATCTCAGTATCTTTACCAACCATTGAATCGATTATTGTAGAACCTTCCTCAACCTTTCCAAATGGTTTATCAAACCAAGATTTACCACATATTTCTCCTCTAGAAAATCTATTCTTATCGATGCAAGTTCTAACTGCATCACACCAAGAACTTTTAGTGCCGGAGTCAATGAAAAACCCTTCAAATTTTTGACCATTAAGCAATTCTTTTTCTGCAAGTAATGGAAAAACTTCTCTTTCTATAGAATTTTTCCTCTTTGGAATATAATCAAAAATATCATCTTCAAAAATATAAGAGCCTGCATTGATTAGATTTGAAAAAACTTCTTCTGGTTTTGGTTTTTCCATAAATCGCGTAATTTTTGAATTATCATCTAAACCTACAATGCCAAATCGTGTTGGGTCGCTTACTTCCCATAGACCCAAAGTTCCAATTCCGCCATTTGATTTATGCAAATTGAGTAATGATTTGATGTTCAATGATGAAATTATATCGCCATTGAAACAAGCAAATGTACCATTGACCACATCTCGACAATTTCCTAAGGCCCCTCCAGTACCAAGTGGCTCATCCTCGGGAACTATAGTTATATCAAAATCAAAGTCGGATTTAGAAAAGTAAGACTTTATCATATCAACTTTATAGCCTCCAGCAACAACTACTTCGTCAATCATTTCATTCGGTACAGAAGAAATTACTTGCTCAAGGAGAGTTTTATCCAACATAGGAAGGATTGGTTTAGGGATCGTATTTGTCCAAGGTAGGAGTCTTGAGCCTATGCCTCCGGCCAAAACTACTACCTGCATGAATAAGGCGAGGCAAAGTCACCTTTCAAACAATGCGTAATTAAAAGTCTATTTTGGAGGTTCTACGACTGATTCTTTGTTGTCGAGATTCGGGTCTGAATAATCAATACCACAACTTATGCAGACCATTTTTTATTCCAATCGCATTGTCTACGGCATCCAGGCATCAAATCACCTATTGCTTCCACTTAACTGAACATCCGATTGAATCTGTAATTTGGTTTTCTATCTTTTTTCCTTCAAGCAGAGAATTTACAGCATCGAGAAGTTCAGTGCTGGATACTTGGTTTGGATTTCTTGGAGAGTCGTCCATTCTTCCTTTGTAAACAAGTCGGCCATCGCCATCAAATAGAAAGAATTCCGGTGTACGTTTAGCATCAAAAGTCTCTGCTACAATCTGTGTTTCATCAAATAAATAGGGGTATGGCATACCTTTTTCTGCCCTCTTCTGCATATTTTCAAACGAATCTGAACTGTAGACACTTGCGTCATTAGAATTTATTCCGATAAATCCGATTTTATTTGACGATGCAAAATTAGCCATCTCATTTATTCTTTCAATACTAGATATAACATAAGGACAATGATTGCATTCGAATAAAATTATCAAGCCATTGGATTGTAAACTCTCGCTAAAATTGACTGATTCTCCCCCAACTAATGGGTTAGCATTATCCAACTCAAAGTTCGGCATCTTACCGCTAATTGTTATTGACATGGTTAAACCAATTTCTAATTGATTAAAATTTCTTGTATCTAATAATCAAATCAAAGGCCCTAATATTAAACCTAAAAATATTACAATACTAGAGGCAATTATTATCAAAACATTATCATCAATTACTCCAAATTCATACCTTTCAACAAAAGATGCAACTCCACCTGAAATCAATCCCCAAAGAGGTATAGAGGGGGTGGCCAAAGTTCCTATAAACCAGCCCAATGGAAGACAAAGTATCGCCATCCCTAGATTCCCCCAAGCACTCTTTGTTCTTTTTCTAAACATTTTATTTCTGATAATTCCAGTAACTCCATCTCCAAAAGCCATGAACAGTGATGGCAGTATAGCAAGCCACGGTTCATCAGAGTAAGTCCATATGACGTAGACTGAAAGACCTAACATCAAAGCAAAAGTCGCATCATTCATGTTCTGTTCGGTTTGCATCCACCACAACCTACGGTCAAGTAAATGAGTACTGAGTAGAGCAACAAATCCGACTAAGCCTCCAATTAAAGGCCAAATTGGGTCGTCAAAAACTATCGGCGTTAAAATTATTGGAACTCCACCTGCAAGCATGTGTGCTATTTTACGATTATAGTAGACTGCAACCATGTTTTCAGTTCCTCTAGAGACCATAAAAGAGTGAACTGGTTTTATTGAAAACACGATTACTACGGACCAAAATCCAAGGGCAAAAAACCACAATATGTTGGAATTCACAATTCTTGCTTTCTAACTCGGCGTTTAGTGATTGAGGTAAAATTGAAAACAATTTACCAAAAAATGTGTCTTTATTGAATCAAAGTATTCAAAGACGGTCTTTATGTGGGGCAATTGGAGAGAGAGATGAATATCCACGAATATCAAGGTAAAGCGCTTCTAAGAGCCAATGGAGTCCCTGTTCTAGAAGGAGTACACTGTACTTCTGTTGAGCAGGCTCTAGCGGCATATGATAAATTAGGTTCGAAAGTAGTTGCTGTTAAATCACAAATACATGCTGGAGGAAGAGGAAAGGGTACTTTATACAATCCAGAAACAAAAGAACATGTGATGGATGGAGGAGTTAAAATTGCCTTTTCAAAAGATGAAGTCGAGAAATATTCATCTCATATACTTGGCAATCTACTAATTACAATTCAGACTGGTGATGAAGGAAAAGTTGTCAATAACCTATACATTGAATCGGGTTGTGAAATTGAGCACGAATATTATCTTGCACTACTGGTAGATAGAGACAACAAGTCTGTTCTTATCATGGCATCCACAGAGGGTGGAATGGATATTGAAGATGTGGCTCATAATACTCCTGAATTGATTCATAAAATTTCTGTGGACCCAAATTCGGGACTTTTAGGATTCCAAAAAAGAGACTTAGGAATGGCTTTGGGCCTTTCAGGTGCTGCGCTAAAATCATTTTTCAAGATGCTAGGAAACATGTATGACATGTTTGTTAGCAATGATTGTGCTATGGTAGAGATAAATCCTTTAGTGAAAAATAAGAATGATGAAATAATTGCTCTAGATGCTAAGGTTTCATTTGATGAGAATGCTGAATTTAGGCATAAGAATTGGGACAACCTACGCGACTTATCTGAAGAAGAGGACGTTGAAATCAGAGCAAAAGAAACTGGCTTGTCCTATGTAAAACTAGATGGAAACATCGGTTGCTTAGTTAATGGAGCAGGACTTGCAATGGCTACAATGGACGTCATCAAACTGTATGGAGGAGAACCTGCAAACTTCCTCGATGTTGGTGGCGGTGCAAATGAAGAACAGGTAAAAACCGCTTTCTCTATAATTCTTGAAGACCCTAACGTAAAGGGAATCTTAGTCAATATCTTTGGTGGTATCATGCGATGTGATATTATTGCAAGAGGTGTTATTGCTGCTACTGAAGCACTATCACTGGATGTACCTTTGGTAGTTAGACTAGCAGGAACCAATGTTGATGAAGGAAAGGCTATCCTAGCATCTTCAACATTGAACATACATCCTGCCGATGATTTAGCAGAAGGTGCTCAAAAGATTGTTGCATTAATTGGAGGTGAGGCTTGATGGCTATTTGGATTGAAGAAGATGCTAAGGTTTTGGTTCAAGGAATTACTGGAAAGCAAGGTCATTTCCATGCTGATAAAATGGTCGAATATGGAACCAATATCGTTGGAGGATGTACTCCTGGAAAAGGAGGTCAAACTGTTGAACTACAAGGTAAAGAATTCCCAGTTTGGGATTCGATGAGAGAAGCGATTTCTGCTACTGATGCTGATGCCACTGTTATTTACGTACCACCTCCATTTGCAGGTGAAGCAATTATGGAAGCAGCAGAAGCATTTGATGCAATAAAAGGAGAAGGCGTCATAGTATGCATTACTGAAGGAATACCTACTCTAGATATGGTTAAGGCTGTATCTTATGTTTACAATAGACCGGGAGTTCGTCTAATTGGACCAAATTGTCCTGGAATCATTACACCGGGAGAAACAGGTGGGGCCAAGATCGGTATTATGCCAGGGCACATTCATGCTAAGGGCAGAATTGGAATTGTTTCAAAATCTGGAACACTAACCTACGAGGCAGTTGCTCAAACAATGAGTATTGATGAAGGCCAATCCACATGTATTGGAATTGGCGGCGACCCTGTCAATGGAACTGGATTTATCGAATGCTTGGCTGCTTTTGAAGCGGATGAACAAACTGAAGCAATCGTAATGATTGGAGAAATTGGTGGAAATGCTGAACAAGAAGCGGCAGCTTGGGCTGCAGAAAATGTAACTAAGCCAATTGTTGGTTTTGTTGCTGGTGCTACTGCGCCACCAGGTAAGAGAATGGGTCATGCTGGAGCGATTATTTCTGGCGGTAAAGGGACTGCAGAAGAAAAATTTGCAGCATTTGAAGCCGCTGGAATTGCTTGTGCTAAAGACCCATCAGAACTTGGAGCGGTCTTACTTGAATCTCTAAAGAAAGCAGGTCTAAGATGAAGAGTCAGATAATATGGCTAAAGAATTTGACCAAGAATCTCTAAGGAAATATTACTTGAGTAATGATATAGATTTTTCTTGGATGGAAAAGCCAAGCCAGCATCAGTTCAGGTGGCGAGACATCAGTGGAAGGTGGATGTCTTCGAGTCGAAGAATTAGAGACCATGAGACATTACTCAAAGCAATCAAAAATCAAAATCCAACTGACATTTATTTTTCTACCTCTTCATGGTTAAATCCAATTGAATTACCTAGGCTGAGTGATAAAGACTCACCAAAACCTGTTCTCATAGACCATCTAATCGTTTTTGACATTGATATACCCCCTTTTAGCATTAAAAATATTGAAATCGCTAGAAAAATCGCTGTAGGTCTACACTTATGGATTAGTCAAAACTATGATTTCGAACTAAAAAATATTTCATTCTCAGGAAGTAAGGGTTTTCACTTAATGTACAAAGATAATGACCGTAGTCTTTTTTCTATAGAAAACCTGCTTGAAAGGGAAAAAGCGGTTAGAGAAAATAGAGAAAATATAGTTGAAAGGGTTTTATCTAACGGATTTGAAATCGATAAAAAAGTCACTCAAGATACAAGGCGCATCATTAGAATGCCTGGCACTGTACACGGGAAAACTGGATGGAAATGTCATAGAATTGATTTTGAAACCTTGTCAATGCCTTTTACATCCTGGTTAGAAATAATCCCAAAACATGAACAAGCAATTAAAATTCCTAAAAAAGCAAAAAGGACTAATAAAAAGAAAGTCAAAACAAAATCAGTAAAAGTTCCAATTCAGTCAGAAGAGATTACAAGTCTAGAAGTAAGTAATCATTTACCAGGAACCAAAAATCGCTCTGCTTTGATATGTTGGCTCCCTAAATCATGGGGATTGCCAGAACAAGCCATTGAAAAAGCCAAGTTAATGATGGAAAAAGAAAAAATGGGCTCATGTGGTTTTTGGTTATCTGATGACCGTATTTTGATGATTTGCCCTCGATCTATTTCTCGTTCTCAATTGATAAAAATATTGAATCGAAATGGATTAAAGCGTCTAAGTGAAGAACTGAAAAATAAGGACCACTATTGGACACGAATCTCGGGTGTTTATGGCTCAAGTACAGGGTGGGAGGAACAATTAGAACCAATAAATGTTCTAGGAAAAGACTTGGACATTAGTTGCTCTTGGCAATGGTCATCTGCACATTTAGAATTATCTAGTCGAATGGGTTTAAATTTTGAATATGACTCTTCAAATCTCTCAGGCACTGAAGAACCAAGCCTAAGAGCAGTAGTTCGTGAGTGAAAATTATAGGCCAATTACACTAACCATAACATGTCCCTAATGGAGTCTTAACGACAATGACATTTTGCTAATAGCACCATCAGACACAATCGGCCATGGCGCATAGGGACTGCGCCTTGGCCAAAAAAGTGATAATATGTCTAACGAAAATAAATTCACAAGATACATATTTGCTATCGCTATTGGTTTTGGCATCGGCATGGAGGTAAGTATTGTTACAGCAATCGGATGTTCCACTGTACTACTTTTGGCCACAATTTTTTTCTCGTTAATAGAGTCCTCTTATTCAGTAATGCACTATGGTAGTAATAAAGGATCTGCGATCGGCTCAAACAATAATGCTTCATCTCAATATAATCAGGTAAATCACTGGGAAGCAAGAAGAATTAAAATGAATAATTATAGATATGATCATATCATAAAAACTCATAATATGAAAGGCTCAAAAATAAATTCTGTTGATGAGGGAGTTGAGAAGTTTTCACATCTATTTAACGTTGGAGATAAAGCAGCAAGACCTTTTTTTGAAAATTCATATGTTAAATCAATCTTAAACATTTCTTCACAAGAGGTTGTGAAAAGTAGTGTAAAAAAAGATAATCAAGTAAGTAAGAACTTCTGGGCAGATATCAGTAAAGAAGTCAGTAAAAATGATTCTCAAAGTAAAGACACATGCTCGGGACCAAGTTGTTCAAAAGGAGTCACAGCATTCGACTTTAGATGTTTTAATTGTCGAATGAGGTTTTGTGAATCATGTAAGGGAAATTCAATTACATGTCCGTCATGCTCATAGATAAACTTCCTTATTGTGAATTTTATTCTTAGAATAGAGCCCATTTGAACGGATCTCTTCGACTCTTCTTTTGCCATTTTCACTCCTTGCATAGAATAGCTCACTAGGACTTACAAATTCATTCCAATATTTTAGAAATACTTCTGCCCTATCTTTGCTTGATGCCAAGGATTTAGGTACGCTGTGATACATTACTAGTTTTGATTCTAAAGGTCTGAGATATTTTGCTAATACTTCTGGAAGTATTTTTGTTAACCATGTTTCAGAGAAAAATTTAGAGGAGCGAGAAATAACATACCTTGGTTTTTCTAGTGGACCTAATACTTCTTGTAAAGAAAGAGAGAATTTTTCTGCTTCTTCTTCACTACTATTTTCAAGATGAACTCTCATCCAACCTCCACCTCTATCGCCACCACTTGCTTTACAAGTTCTTGAAATCTCACCTAGGTGAATCAAACTATTTACCACAGCAAGTGAAATTGCTTGAATCAATGATTCATCAGACCAAGGGTTTTTTTGACGGCCGAACTTAAATCCACCACCAAATCCTGTTCCACATTTAGTCTCTACAGCTTGTTTTGGAAGAGCAGAGAAAGGTTGCCCAATTCCCCACAGAACTCTCGACTTAGGTCGATTTCTAGCCCTTCTTAACATGTCTTCATTGAACATAACCATACCTTCACTGATACCTTCAGGCTGTGCTTCGGTGAACGCTGCATGAACATGTCCAACTCCCTTTTCTATCGCTCCATCATCACAAACTCCATACAGTTGTTTGTGTTTTTTCTTAAATCGATCATAATCTGCAAATCCATTAGTAAATTCTTCAGCAAGACAAACTATGTCCCAATTATTGGCCACCTTTTCAGGCCATTTACTATCTAGACGTATTGAACGACCTCTGAGTTGATTGATACTCATGCTTGTTGTTACTGTTGTCAAATCTACTAGAACATTTATTCTTGATGCATCCCATCCTTCACCTAATAGGCCTCTAGTGCCAACTATACATTTTGTCAATCCATTCTGGAAAAATTCTGTAATCATCATTGAATAATGCCTTGGTAACCAATCCTTACCCCTGCCTTTTATCTCAACATAATTCTCGAATTCTTCTATTGACAATGTAATTATTAGTTCGTTCAAAGTTATCCATTCATTGGCTGCTTCAAGGAACTTAAGAGATAAATCATGGTCCACTAAAACAGTACTACCCGTCATCAATATAGGGTCCAGTAAACCTCCAGCATCACACTCGACTAATTTTCTAAATGCTGCAACCGCTCCTCCTGCCTCTTTGTCAAGAACACCGTCAACGAGTGTTGTTGCTGAAGTCTTCTCAAAATCAGTAATTACTACAACTCGTATATCTTGGCCCAATGCCTGCATCTCAATATTTACAATATCAGACAGTGCTGAAATCTTTGAAGAAGAATACGCCATTACTCGACCAACTGGAGATGCACAAGGTCTAGAGCCGGTTTCTGTTATCTGTATTCCCAAAAGACGTAACCTACTGATTATCAATTCTGATTTCTGGTGGTCTTTTTCGCTTAAAGAGCGTCTTAGGCCATGTCTCACATATCTATCAAGAACAGGCCTCAATACATACATTCTATTATTCAAATCCTGAATTAACTCTTCATGGGGTGGAGGTACATCAGATGGTATTTCATATCCTGAAGTCAAAAGATACATTCTTGCAGCATCTGCAAATGACTCATTTCTTGTGTGGAACTTTTCCCACGACAGTTTTTCCCCCGATAATGAGAGCCTATTTTCCAATATCTCGTAAGTCCATTGATTTAGTGTAGGTGTGGCATTTTCATATTCCGATGCAATATGTAATTCCTGAAATAATTGTTCAAACTCTTCATCGACCTGAGCGATATATTTGAGTTCTTTAGTATCTGGTCTAACGAAATAAGACAAATCTTGGTAAGGTGCTAAGTTAGAATCACGAACCAAAGCAGGAACTGGAACTTCATAATCTATCTCTCCAAAAAATTCCATGTACCTTTCAGCATCTTGTTCTTCAACTGTAGAGAAATCAGGAGGGGTTGCTGTCAAACCAAGAACAATCGGATTGCCAAAGTATTCTCTGACTTCAGTAAGAACTCTACCCCAATGATGAAGCAAATGATGGCATTCGTCTAGAATTATCAGTCCAATACCAACATCTTTCAGTCCTTGAAGAGTATTTTTCGAGGTTTCACTCAAAGTCCACAAGGCATTTCCATGCTTAGAAAAATCGTCTCTGACTTTCTTTCTATAGATTGAAAGCCTCTCTTCATAATAATCATTATTTCTGATTTTCAAATCATCTTGCCATGCCAAAGCATTTTCCTCATCAATAGCCTCACCTTTTGAAATTAGGTTATCGGTCCATAATTCAATTGCGGCTTCATTTAATTCTTCGCCGCCCCTCTTTGGCATAGTTATTGATTGGTAAGTAAGTGAAGTTAACAATCCCGGTTTTTTGGGGTCTGTACTTATCAGTTCTTCTTTACCATCTAAATCAAACAGTGATGTTCTAGCAGCCCATTGTGCTTGTATTGCTGAGTTTGGAGACAAAACAAGCGTAGGCAATCTTACCAAATCAGACCAAACATACAATCCTAAAACCGTCTTTCCTGAACCAGGTGGCGCAACTATATGCAGATGTTTTCCATCTTCTTCAAGTTCAGGAGAAATTACTGAAACCGCTGCAACTTGAGAAGGTCGTAATTTTCCGTCAAATTTAATAGAACCAAAACTTGGCAAATCACTATTGCTCATGAGATCACTCATAATCAGCGTGGTGGGCCTCTGCTAGGTCCTTTTGGAGGACCGCCTCTCTTAGGGCCACCTGATGGGCCGCCTTTTGGAGGCCCACTTTTCGGACCGCCAGGAGGTCCGCTTTTCTTTGCACCTCCAGGTGGACCACTTCTCTTTGCACCTCCAGGTGGACCGCTTCTCTTAGGGCCACCAGGTGGACCACTTCTCTTAGGGCCTCCTGGCGGTCCTCTTTGAGGACCTCTTGGTGGGCTACGAGATGGCCCTGGAGGGCTAGATCTTCCTGGACCTCTCGGGGGACTTCGCGGTTGAGGTTCTTCTTCTTCCTCTTCGAAAACAGCTCCACAGTGTGGGCAAGAATTATCGCTTTCTTTAACTAGCCCTTCACATATTTCACATGCAAACATTTCTTCTTCATCATCAGATGAGTCTCCAGATAAATTCTCTACTTCCCCGTCCTTAGAGCGGAAAAGATTTATTTCTACTAAATATTCAAATCCCTTCAAAGCCACTTCCGTTTGAATTGCATGCTCAAACGCTTGCTTCAAATCATCAGGAGAATCAAGTACTCTGCCGTCATCGACAAAAGTAATGTTAACTGACAAAATATCGGAATCTAATTTTGCTTGAGGGGTTTCAACTGCAACTCCTCTCTTTCTGGCGACTCTTCTTACCGCTACTTCACACATTCTTCTCAAAAAGGCGTCATTTGGAGCCTCATTTTGAGTTCCAAGTGCACCTGAAAGTATATCTTTAGCTGTATTATCTTCTCCTCTTAGATGCGGTGGCAAGTCTGCACCTAAAGATGAAAGTACATTTGATGCAGAGGATTGATTCATGTTTAACCATTGGCTTCTCCTTTCTGTTTTCATGGCTTTCTCTGCTTCAGCAAGTCGATTAACCATCTGATCTGTAGGAGAATTAGTTTGAACATTGTTATTTGGTTGGTTATTCATTATATTCTGATTGGGGTTGACATTGTTTTGATTATTACCAAGAGTTGGTTTATTTTGCGGTAATTGATTGCCCGAATTAGAGTTAGTAATTACATTTGATTGAAGGTTTTGAGGTGGAAAATTGCCAGGTGGAATATTTTGTTGATTCTGTAATCCCTGAGCAATTTGCTGAAGCAATTCGGGAGATATTGAATTTAAGTCAGTAGCGCCCATTTCTCTTTGATGCCTAATTGCTTCACCTGATACTACGCCAAAATTGCGGCCACCTGAAACTTCTTGCCCACTTAATCCAATCGAGTTGGGACTAGTGAAACTGCCTGCACGAGACATGTCTTGCCTTGCCCCACATTCAGGGCAGAAAATACTGTCGTCAGGAATTAACTCACTACATGAACCGCATTCCATAGTTTACACCCCCCCTAACACTTAAGCCAAAGGTACTACGCATAAAGAATTAACTAATATTCAACTGGTAAATAGAGTGATTATAATTTGGAAAATGAGGTAACTGAATTAATATTTAACCATAGAGTCAATAACATATAACCATTGGATAAACATGAGGGGATTAATTGTCAGTACTTATCAATGACAAGATAGATAATTTACTTAAGACAACTTCTCGTTCTTTTTATCCTACACTGAAATATTTGCCAAAGAAAGTCCGCGGACAAATTGGACTTTTGTACCTGCTTGCAAGAGTCGCAGATACAATCGCTGATTCAAAATTGGGTGAAACTGATGAACTGTTGAGATTATTACGTGATTATAATGAAGTTGCACAGGGTAAATCAAATGATTTACCTGATTTTTCCAACCTTGCTGAAATCCAAGAGAATCAGCATGAGGCTGAACTTTTACGAAATGCACAGGATGTAGTTGATGGGTTAATGGTTTACTCGGAAGATGATAAGCAGAGGATGTTAGAATGTCTTGATATCATTGTAGGTGGCCAAATTTTGGACCTAGAAAGATTCGGACCTGCCAAAGAAGGTGGTATTTTATCTGCGCTAAATAATAATTTAGAATTAGATGATTACACATTTAGAGTTGCTGGCTGCGTTGGCGTGTTTTGGACAAAAATGTCTCTAGCACATTTAATCACTTTACCATCTGAAAAAGAGAGTGAGTTTTTTGAGAAAGGCACTAGATTTGGCAAGGCATTACAGATGATAAATATTCTACGCGACATCCCAGAGGATTTACGATTTGGACGATGTTATATTCCTGAACAAGAATTATCTAAGCATGATATGAAACCAGAAGACTTGTTTGAGCCCAGTAATATTGGGAAATTTAGACCACTATATGATGAATATCTAGATCTAACAAATGACCATTTAGATGCTGCTGTAGAGTATATCAAGATGCTTCCTGAGGCCCAATTTAGACTCAAAGCATCGTGTATGCTACCTGTATTAATTGGACAGAGAACCGTTACTTTGCTTCGCGAAGGAAATATTCTTGATTCATCTGATAGAATAAAAGTTACCAGAGACGAGATGAAATCTTACGCAAGAAAGTTATTACGCGCATTAATCATTCCTGGAGGAGTTAAAAGACTTCTAGAGAAGAATAAAGATTCGGGAAATAATTAATTATAACCTTAGTTAGTAATTAGTTACTTAGATTTAAACAATAATTATTGCAGATTTTAGTTAGATTTGAATCAATTTATTTTGATGCTTCTAAACAAAGAAGTCAAAAAGGATTAGTTATACACCTGTTTGATAGGGATGTTGGAACGACGGAAACCTCTCGACTTACTTTTCCCTCTAAAGGGAAATGCCAAAAGTCGAACTGGTAACGAAAACAACGACTCTATGACCACTTTACAACGGTTGAGAGCTGGTGTTGTTCTTGCAGGAGATGCTGTTAAGGCTGTAAGCGTCACTGCAATGGAAGCATTGAGAGAAGGTGCTACTTTTATTGGACTTGTTTCGGAAAAAAATGAACTAGTCGATCCTTTTGAACACCTTGATGCACCGATATGGTCTGAAAAGCCACCTCAAGAATTATTGAAATTAGCTTACGGGTACTGTGAAGAGTTAACGCTAAGAGAGGCTGGTAATTTCTATCATTCTTTCAAATATCTACCCGATGAGCAAAGACAAGCCATGTGCTCTGTATACGCATTTTGTCGAAGAGCAGATGATATCGCTGATGGTGACTGGTCTGATAGATTCCCTGGAAGCGGTGGCGAAGAAAATCTCGAAGCAATTGCTTACAGAGAAGAACTCGAAGCACTTCAAGATAGAGGTACGATTCTTGATGAAGAATCATATTTGAACAAAATTACACAGTTATTCTTCTTTAGGAAAAAACTCTCAACATGTTATACCGATGTTTATTCCACAGATCCTGTATTCTTAGCACTGAAAGATACCGTTGATAGATACAATATTACAAGAGAGGTATTTGATGATTTGATATCTGGTATGGAAGATGACTTGTATAACAACAGATACAGAACTTTTGATGAACTATACAATTACTGTTACAGAGTTGCTTCTGTTGTTGGACTGATGTGCATTGAGATATATGGATATGAAAACCCAATGGCAAAGAAATATGCAGAATCATGGGGGATTTTCATGCAATTAACCAATGTTTTGAGGGATGTTGGAGAAGATATTGAAAGAGACAGAGTATACTTGCCAATGGATGAACTTGAAGCAAATGGGATTTTAGAGAAAGAACTCGATGGCAAAGTCGTTTTGAATAAAGCATGGGAACCTTACTGCTACCATTATGCAAAGAGAGCGAGAACATACCTCGAAGAAGCTAAGAAACTACTTCCCCTACTTCCAAGAAGAACAAGATATTCTCCCGCCGCTATGATTGCTTTCTATGATAAGATTCTAAGACAAATAGAGAGGCAGCAAGGGGACGTTTTTACAAAAAGAGTCAAACTAAACAAGGTCCAAAAAATGAGTTTGGCAGCAGCCGTTTATGTTAGACATCGCCTTTTACCTAGATTCCTAGACCCTGTATGGTCAGGACTTGCAAGAATTGGTTTACTGCCATCTGTTTGATTACGCATTTCTTGTGAATGCTTGAATCCCAGTGATGTATCTTCCCAATATCAAATTGTGAATGTCGTGAGTTCCTTCGTAAGTCTTTACTGACTCTAAATTTGCCATGTGACGCATTACTGGATATTCATCTAGTATTCCGTTGGCTCCATGAATATCTCTTGAAACTCTAGCAATTTCTAATGCAATATCTACATTATTCATCTTTGCCAGTGAAATTTGTTCGTTGAACCATGTTCCATCATCTTTCTTTCTACCCAGATGATATGCCAATAGTTGGCCCTTGGTAATTTCTCTAAGCATCCATGCCAGTTTATTTTGTACCAACTGGTAAGATGCGATTGGATGGTCGAATTGAATTCTAGAAAGTGCATATGTTTTTGCGCTGTGGAAACAAGCCATCGCAGCACCTAAAGCACCCCAGGAAATTCCAAACCTTGCATTGTTTAAACAAGAGAATGGCCCTCTTAGGCCTTTAACTCCTGGCAGAATTCTATCTTTAGGTATTTTACAGTCTTGGAATACTAATTCACTGGTAACTGAGGCCTTTAGAGAATGCTTACCTTTCATTTCCGGAGCTGAGAAACCTTCATCATCTTTCTCAACTATGAATCCTCTAATTACTCCATCTAACTTTGCCCATACAACCGCGACTTGAGCAATCGTACCATTAGTAATCCACATCTTTGCTCCATTTAACAAATAGTGGTCGCCTTTGTCTTCTGCTCTAGTAATCATATCGCCTGGATTGGATCCATAATCTGGTTCAGTTAGTCCAAAACATCCGACCCATTCTCCAGAAGCCATCTTTGGGAGGTAGTAATTTTTCTGTTCTTCAGTACCGAAATCCCAAATTGGATACATTGCTAGTGAACCTTGAACAGATGCAAAAGAACGTAGCCCAGAGTCCCCTCTTTCTAATTCCTGACATATCAAGCCATATGCAACATAGGATAATCCTGGGCAATCATAACCCTTCAAAGGAGCACCTAATACTCCCATTTCCCCCAGAGCAACACGCCATTCATCGGGAAAAACTCCTTGCTCACAAGCATGTTCAATTTTTGGTAGGACTTCTTCGTCCACCCAATCACGAACCATATCACGAATCATTATCTCTTCTTCTGTAAGTAAACTTTCTATGTCGTAAAAATCGACCCCTTCAAACGGCTCCATATTACCCTCTCAAATTATGGGGGTCATTGACGCTTCAAGAACCTAACTCTTTTTTTACTTTTTATTGCCTTTGCCAAAACCTCTAAGTTGAGCATATTTTCTCTGCATAGTTTTACTATTCATGTATATCAATCCCAAAATAACACCTGGCACCGAAATAACAACCACATAGCCAATCACAACCACAATTAAGCTCTCTGCAACATCCTCAGTTATAGCACTAAAAGATATCACATTGCCAAATGAGGTAATGATAAATCCACTATTGAAAGAGTTCTCCCAAATAAAAGATATTGAGCGACTAGATATTATTGCATCCCACTGGCTGACATCTTCTGGATTTATGTGCACATAGGCTTCATTTCCAACAGGATATTGCCTCACTGTAGAGAAAGGAGCCAGAAGTACCAATGAAGTGCTATCATAACCTCTGGATATTTTTGTGAAATCTCCTTCCAAAGTTGCATATTGATCAGAATCACCAGCAGATGATTTTGTTGAATCTAATGAGTTGATAGAAATTATTCTAGTTCTCAGACCACTACCAAAAGCGACACATTCATTCAAAATTGGTTCTGCGCAGTCAACATCAATCCAAGTGCTTGAACTAGTTCCAGAAAGCCATGAAATTTGATGTGTAGGGCCAATTACGGCAATTCCATCATCAAGCGTCGACATTGCACAAACATCGATATTTCTATGGCATGAAATACCAGTAATGGAACTATTCTTGGAATCATCAAGTGCTACAAAACCTGTACCTTCAGAAAATTTCCAAACTCCTCCGTCTTCTGCGCCAAAGTATGCATAATCTCCTGCTTGACGCCATTCAACAGTACTCAAATCCCTTCCAATAATGCCTCCAGTTCCATTGACAAGAGTTATGCCATGATTTGATGTTTCATACCTCAAAGCGACACCCATATCTCCAGCAATAAGTGCTGCTTGCCCCCTGGGGTGCCATGATACATCATTTAACGAGACTGTCCTACCTGTATTGAGTTCGACATCTTTAGACCTATCATCTGCATCAATTGCTGATAATTCTCTAGCATATCCCTCCATACCAACAACAAGAACCGACTCGCCATTAGGGGATAATTCTCCTGCTAAAATACCCAAGTCGGTATCCGATAATGATTCTTCTATCTCCAAATCAACTACTGACTTTGAAGCAATTGATGAAGGAATCAACAGAATAAACAAGCAAGAAAAAACAAAAAACAATTTGCCTCGCATAGTGTGTCCACATAGCAATTGAACAAAACCTCTTCGCACAATTTATCTTGAATTAAATTGAAAATATCACTTTTTGACGGTGAGCCTTATGTTCAATGGAGTTTTGCCTCGCCTTATGGAGAAGTTTGCTGTTAAACGTGGATTAGAAAAGTCGATTGGTGGAAATGCTGGTCTGGCTAAATTGGCAACCGAATTTTTCGAAAATATTAACGCTGATTCAGAAGGAAAATTTATTGGGTCTTTTGGAATATTAACCAGCGTAAGTGGATGTTTCGACGATGATGGAAAATTATCCATGGATGTTGTTCAGTTAAAAGGTGAAAAACTTGGAGAGTTCTTAGCATCTGATAATGGTAGAGAATTAGCAATGGAGTCCAGAAAAAGATGGTCTGGTTTCTTAGATATGGCCACAGGTTACAGCCCAAAGCAACGTGGTGACAAGGCAAAAGAAGAAGCAAAGAAATTCTCTAAGGCTAAATCTGCAATTAAGATGGCTCACAAGTCAATGGAAATGGCCACGTCCATTTCACAAGAAAAAATCGATACTGCAAATGAAATGATTGCAGAGTTAGAGAAAATGATTGAAAACGGCGAGGCTCCTTCAGAAGGACGAGTTAAGAAATTGAATAAATTATTCTAAGTGTGATTATTATGGATACTGACGCAATCCTCGCTCCTTTTGAGGAAAGATGTCAGAGATTGTTAGAACTTAATCAAGAGCAACGATTTCGTGTCGCATCAATTGTTGGTGGTGTTGAAGAGACTGTAGGAATTGAACACTTAGTAGACTGTATTGCTGATAATTCAAGTATTGGTGGAGATGGAACTATTCGATGCTATGTGGGCTTTGAACCATCTGGGAAAGCACACATTGGATGGAAGGTACTTGCATTACAACTTAAGAGAATGCTTGAAGCAGATGTGAATGTTTTAATTTTCCTCGCTGATTGGCATGCTTGGATAAATGATAAATTTAATGGGAGAATGGAAGATATACAAGTTACTGCAAGGTATATGGAAGATACATTCAGAGCACTTCTAGGTCATCCTAAAGAGGGAGATGGACCAGGAGAATTGAGATTCTTTTGGGCCTCTACATTAATGAATTCAGGAGATTACTGGGCCCGTGTACTTAGATGTTCAAAGGGAGCAACTTTAGCAATGGTAAGAAAAACTTTCACTATTATGGGGAGAGATGAATCCTCTTCAGACCACGACTTGTCTAAGTTCTACTATCCTGCAATGCAAGCATCGGACATTTTCGAACTGGACATTGATATCGCAATAGGCGGAATGGATCAAAGAAAGGCTCACATGTTCATGAGAGATATGGCCAGTAAGTGGGGATGGAAAAAGGCAACATGCCTCCATACTCCAATAATTTCTTCATTGAAATCATCTGGTTCACGGATGGAAAGTTTCGACCACAAAATGAGTAAGTCTGATCCATCTGGTGCAATATTAATTCATGATACTGAGAAGAAATTAAGGAAAAAAATGCAGAAGCACGCCTATCTAAATCCTGAAGATGATTCTTCACCAGTATACGAATTAGCCGAGCACGTAGTACTTCCAGAATGGGGCGAAATTAATGTCACTCCAAATCCAAAATTTGGAGAACCTTCTACATGGAAAGATTTGGATTCTTTCAAGAAAGCCGTCAAAAATGGCGATATTCACCCATTGGATGCGAAGTTAGGAGTTGCTGATGGCATCTATAGAGGATTGCACGAAGTCGCTAAATTCTTCGAAGAAAACCCCGAAGGTTTAGATGCAGTAAATGATTTAGTAAAATGATTATTTTTTATCAAGATTCAATACTGTGCACTTTAAAGATGAAAACCCTTCTAGTATCCATTGCAAAATCACGATTGGGGAGATGGTCAAGTTGAATCCAAGCATTGACTGTTACTTCCTGATTTAAAGAAAAATTACCAACATACTCGTCATTAACAACCGCTAAATAATGAAACAATGGGTTCTTAGTTTCGTCATTTAGATGTTTTTCAAGCATTATTGGACATGTTAATTCGAGATATTGAATATCTTCGTATACATTGGCCTCAACAACCATTGAAACATCTGTTGGCGGTGACATTTTGGACTTGCCTTTAGTCTTCTTCATTTCCTCATAATATGGCACTGCACAAATAGAACAATGGCTAGAACGTTTTCTCTCTCTCGCCAAGGATTGTCTAACCGGCCAATTTGAACCACATATATTGCAAACATACTCTGACCTCTTTAGCCAGCCCATAGGTGTATCTAAATTAGTTATTATACAATTAAATGACAATAATCTACCTCTATCCCTAGTTCTCACATCTTCTAATAAATAAGAAAATTCTTCATCAAAACCAATTATTCTGATGACTGGTCTAGTTCTGGAATCTCTTTTTTGAAATTGTTCCCTAATTACTTGGTTGCCTAACTCAAGGGATTTAATTGGATTGTTTGGGAAAAAAGAATGGAGAGGAGTATTCTTGAGATATTTCCATTGAACCTCAAATCCAAACACATCTTCTTCGCACAAGGAAAAATGATCTAGTTCAGAACCATATTTATTTTCAAAAATTAGCCTCCATGTATTGAGTATCTCTTGAGTCTCATCGTCAGGCTCTGTAGTTCTAATTTGTGGCATGGAAATTCATGTGAAAGCCGAAGGTTCTCAAATATTTCTATGATTATTGAAAATTTAATCAATAACAATGTTCATCAATTGATTTCTTTACGACCAATTATCAGCGTAGGTGTTAATGTGACAAAAATTGCAGTTCTAGTTAAGCAAGTACCAGATACAAATTCAAAAATAGTAATCTCTGGTGATTCAGTTGACCTCTCAAGTGTAAAAATGGTCATGAGTCCATATGATGAATTCGCAGTCGAAAACGCCTTGCGTCACAAAGAATCTGTCGGCGGCACTGTTACAGCAATTACTGTTGGCGGAGCAGGTGCAGAAAAAGTACTCAAAGATGCAAAGGCAATAGGTGTTGACGAGATTGTCAGAATAGATTGTGATTCATACCTAGATTCAAATGCCCTTCAATCAATTCTTAGTTCTATGATTTTAGAAGGTGGCTTTGAACTAGTCTACTGTGGGAAATCAGCCGCAGATACTGGAGCAGGTTCAACAGGGCCTGGTATTGCAGAACATCTCGGTTGGGCATCTGTATCCAATATTACTGACTCAAATAGCGAAGGAGACTTCACTGTAGTATCTCCTCTAAATGATGGAAATGCCGTAATTGAAGTCCCACTACCGGCAGTGATAACCTGCGACAAGGGCAATACAAAGGTTAGAAAACCAAATGTGAAGGGAATTATGCAAGCAAAAAGAGCTCAAGTTGACGTTAGGTCTTGCGAGGCTCCACCTTCTTCGGTCAGTGTTGTAAGCCAAAGTCTACCTCCAGCAAAGCCTGAAGGTAAGATGTACGAAGGTGGACAATCTGCTTCTGAAGTGGCTAGATTGCTTAGAGATGAAGCAAACATAATTTGAGGTGAAAATATGACAGATACAATAGTAATAGCTGAATTAAACAAAGGAAGTATTCATTCAACAACTAAAGAGTTAGTTAGTGCTGCACAGATGCTAGGAAATTCATGCACTGTGGTAGTTCCATGCACTGATTCATCAATAGCAGACTCAATTTGTTCAACTTCTGGTGTCGAAAAAGTAATCGTTGCAAAGTCGAACATCTTTGCAAACTATGATGCATCAGGATGGGCATCAGCAATCGATTCTGTAACACCTGAAGGGATAATAATTGCATCTGCAAGCCCACAGTCAAAAGATCTGGCTGCTAGATTAGCCGCTAGAAGAAAGATTTCAGTCGTTCAAGATGTTGTAGCAATACAAGATGGTAAACTAACATCTCCTGTTTACTCCGGAAAAGCAATGCAAACTGTTTCAATGTCTGGAAATGCAGTAATTAGCGTCAGACAAAATGTGTTTGACGCATCACCTGATGGCGGTTCTGCTGAAGTTTCTGTAATCGACGCATCTGGAGATGTTGCTACTGCTGTTAGAGAATTAATTACAAGGGCATCTACAAGATTGGATGTATCTGAAGCAAACATCATTATTTCTGGTGGAAGAGGCATGGGTTCACCTGATAACTTTGGCCACCTAGAACAAATCGCTGACACCTTAGGTGCTGCTGTTGGAGCATCAAGAGCTGCTGTTGATGCTTGGGAGGCCATTCCTCATACAATGCAAGTTGGACAGACTGGAAAAACTGTTAATCCTAATCTATACATTGCTGTTGGCATTTCAGGAGCAATTCAACACTTAGCTGGAATGAGGTCTTCAAAATACATTGTAGCGATAAATAAAGACCCAGATGCCCCAATTTTCCAACACGCTGACTACGGTATTGTTGCAACTTGGGAAGAAGCGCTTCCAGTCCTTCAATCAAGTCTTTCGGCTATGATGTAATCACAAATATTTGCCAATAAAACCATCATTGCTTTGGTTTGATTGACCAACATAGGGATTGCTAAGTTTCTCTATCCCAATAGATGTTAGTGGACCATGCCCTGGATGGACAACTGTATCATGTTCCAGAGGCCATAATTTAGTTTTAATAGAATTAGATAAAATATCAAAATCACCACCTGTATTGGGCAAATCAGTCCTTCCTACTGAACCTGCAAACAAAGTATCACCAACAAAAAGATGGTCAGGGCCATCTGAAACCTCAAGCAATAAACAGCACCCGCCCAATGTATGGCCTGGAGTATGAAGTATTTTCAAACCAATACTTCCAAACTCTATAACTTGCTCATCAAGGATTTGTTGAGTTGCTTCTGCTGGCTCTGGCAAACTTATTCCACGCATTGCTGCTGAAGTTTTGGCTAAGGTTTGTAGAAAATAGTCGTCTTCATGTAAATACCAATCAACATCATATCGTTCCAATAAATGAGGTATATGCCCACTGTGATCGTAGTGTGCATGGGTGTTAACTAGAGCAACAACATTCCTTTTTGATATTCCACTTTGTTCCATTTCTTCAGAATTTTGTGGCCCAGTGGACCAGTTAGGACCCAAACCGCCAAAACCTTCAATCCAAGAAATAATTCTTTCTGATTCACTTCCACCATCAATAATAATAGTATCACCTGTAGTTAAATCAGTAACTACAGAGCATCTCATTTGCAAATCGCCAACCATAAATGATTCAATCCAAGGTGATTTTTGTTTCATGGTAAATACCTACTTTTCTACAATAATTATGACATAATCACTATTCCAATTTCCATCTATATCACAAATCCTTAATTCAAATTGGTATTTACCAATTTTAAGTTTAACATTAAGTTTAGCAATATCTGAAATCTCTCTGCCTGTTGAATCAATCCAAGACCATGCTTTTATCCTATCCTGAGGGTCATAACTAGAAGTCCCATCTAGAGTTATAATTGCGGTACCGTCATCTTTTGCTGTGATTCTTTGGTCACCACCTGCATTAGCAACAGGAATTTCTTTTTCTTCAATGGACTTGTTAAGTTCATCCAAAATAGACTGTTCTGGGATCATTGCCATATTCTCTATGCCATCATCTAACTGAGAAATTAGTTCTTCAGCATCAATATCAATAGTATCTTCAATAAGTGATTTTTCACCCACATTACTTTCGTTATTTAAAGCCCCAATTAGTTCATCTATAGATTCTTTAATTGCAGAAAAATCAGTTTCTTCCAACTGCTTTACTTCTTCTTTAGTAAGATGCTGAGAAATTTGTTGTTCCGAGTATAATTCTTCTGATGTCAACTGCGAAGTCTCCTCGATATCATTGAACCAAGATGGTAATTCTGATTCATCAATCTCAATCAGTTCACCTTTTAGAGATAATTTACCGATTGGTTCAGATTCTGTCCAGTCGTTTTGATCTTCGCCTGCAAAAATGCATACTTGTCCATCATCAGAAATTTCAATGTGTTCAGGAATCCCTTGGTGTTCCACTTTCCACAAATCACCACTAGAAGTATATCCATAAATGAAGAACCAAGCAGTGCAAATAATTTGTTCCGAATGAAATATTATACTTTTAATTGGATATTTACAATCAAAAAGAAGAGACATCTCTTCGTTTAATTGGCCATTGGAATCAATTCCCAATTCCATCACTTTACCATCATCAAAACCAAATATATTTCCTTTAATTGAATTAGTAGAAACCAATAGTCTTGAATTGACATCTATTCTTCGAATAAGTTTATTGCTGGATATATTCCATATTTCTAATTCCAAAGCCTCTTCATCTCCTGGAACTAAAGCATAACCTTCGCGCCCTATTATCAAATTATCATTACTTGAAGAACCAATTGAAGTAATTGATTCACCCAATTCACCTCGAGAAGGTCTTTGCCAAATTGTCTGACCATCTAAAATTGCATTAACCTCACCGTTTTCATGTGCAGTGATAAGATAGTCTCCCGATTTTTCAATCTTAGTTACTGAACTATATTGACTACCTAAATCTATTACTTTACCATCTCTTAAAACATAATATAGTCTACCGAGAGAATCTACTATTGCGAATCTATCTTTTAGTTCAATTAAGTTGAATCCGCCACCCTTTATCTCTGATTTCCAAATTAATTCACCTGAAAAATTGAGGCATACTAATCCAAAGAATTCATCTAAAACCAATACCTTTTCGTTTGAGACAATCAAGCCTGTGACTTTTCCTTCGGATTTCCAAAATTGCAAATCCTGGCCCTTTTCATCAACTGGTTTTTGAGAAATACAAACTAAGCCGTTTATTTCTGACCATGCAGTTACCTTGCCATTTGGAGATAAAGCCAAAGCAGAAATTTTTGCCTGAGGCCTAAATGCCACGACAACCTCTCTACTAAGCATGATTATTCCTGTTTGCCTTATACCATTAAATTGACTATCTCTTGATAGTTCAAAAAATCCAACTTCCAATATCAGGGTGCATTAGGTTTTTTGACGGATTATTGAAATGGTTCAGCAAATTTTCGGACTCTTCTTGAGTCCACCCCACAAGAGGAGATAATGTCGAGATTGGAGTGGTCTTGACTGCTGCTTCTCTCTTGCCAATGAAAGGTTCTGCTTCCTTCAAGGTTAGGCCCATTATACCCCATGCTGGCCTATCAAATGCATGGCCTCTCATCTCATGTTCCAATGTACGCCTGCCAATGAAAGGGTCATAACAGGATAATTGCTCAATAAATTCTGGTTTTGAATCTAGAACTGGAATTAACCTAACCCCTCTTCTCATGACAAGAAAAGCCTCAAGCATCAATTTTTCACTGTTTAATTGAATCAATACATCTCCTTGAACACCTGGGGGCAAGCCACCTGAGGTTTGTATTCTGTATTTTATCTGAAATAAATCTTCATTGCCAATAATTAATTTAATCCATTCATCTGGCTTTGTCAAATTAACAGATAAATTCGAATCTAGACTGATCATTTTTGCCCCAATTCTTCTTTCATATTCTCTCGAATTAATATTTCCAGTCTTACAAACACGCTTTACTCTAACTCCAAATGTTCTTTTCTGACCTACATTATCTGAATTTTTTATTACATCTTCAGCGATTTCTTCTGGATTTAATCCACAATCCAGTTTAACCACCCTATCAATTGCTACTACTCCTATGACTCTGCATAATAGATCTTCAACTACATCTACTGAATCATTTGAAGAAACATGATCTTGGGCGTTGTTAATGTGATGAAATAGTGTAATTTCTCTTTTTTCAGCTAATTCAAACATATTTTTTCGCAGAGAACGTTGGAAAGAACTCCTTACTGATTTTGATTTTAAGCCCAATTCTCCAAAACGCAGAATCCAAGTATTTAGAGACATTTAATCCCTCACGCTGAATCATTGTGCAAATCCAGTACTTGATCTTCATCGCTATCTTCTTGCTTAGCGTTATCATTTCTTTTATCATATAATTCCTTAAGATAAGAATCAGTGATATTTCCTGCTATGTATTTACCATCAAAGCAACTAGAATCAAATTGCATTTCTAATCCTGTATCCATAAGCGTAGATTCAATTAAATCCTCTAAAGTTTGATAAAATAATTTATCGCTGCCAATTTTTTCATTTATTTCCTCTATAGAACGGCCGTTTGCTATAAATTCATTAGCAGCAGGCATATCAATTCCATACACGTTTGGATATCTTACTGGCGGTGCTGCAGAAGCAAAATACACCTTATTAGCACCAACATCTCTAGCCATCTCAATAATCTGCTGGCTTGTTGTCCCTCTAACGATTGAATCATCTACAAGAAGGATGTTTTTGCCTGAAAATTCATGCCCCATGGCGTTTAATTTTCTTCTAACCGATTTTTCACGTAGTGCTTGGCCTGGCATAATGAATGTACGGCCAACATATCGATTTTTGACAAAACCCTCTCTATACGGCAGATTGAGAGTATTAGCCATTTGTAATGCTGCTATCCTTCCAGAATCAGGAACAGGAATAATTGCATCTATATCATGGTCTGGCCATTGTTCTAATATCCTCTCAGCCAATCGTTTACCTTGATTCAACCTTGCATTGTATACTGAAATTCCATCAATTACTGAATCAGGCCTAGCGAAATAGACATATTCGAAAATGCATGGAGAGTGTACTTTTTCTTCTGAACACTTACGAGTAAAAAGGTGCCCAGATGAAGAAATAAAAATTGCCTCACCCGGTTCAACGTCTCTTACAATTTCAAATCCTAATGCGGTAATTGCAACAGACTCACTGGCAACAATCCATTCAGATTCACCTTCAACCTCTCTTTTTCCAAATACCAAAGGACGAATTCCATTTGGATCTCTAAATGCCAATAAGCCATAACCAGAAATTAAGGATACACAAGAATATCCACCCTCTACTTTATCATTCAATGCCTTGATTGCACCAAATACTGCCTCGACATCCAAATGTGGTTCTCCTTCTATGGAAATACCATTTGAGCGTTCATATAATTCAACGGCTAGAACATTTAGTAAAATCTCAGAGTCGCTCTTGGTATTCATATGTCTAAAATGTGAATCCAAAAGGCTCTTCCTGAGTTCTTCAGCATTGGTTAAATTACCATTGTGGGCAATTGATAAACCATATGGTGAATTGACATAGAATGGTTGAGCTTCTGCCTTTGAAGAAGAACCAGCGGTTGGATATCTGACATGACCCAACCCCACGTGGCCTTCTAATCTCTGCATGTGTCTAGTATAGAATATATCTGAGACTAATCCATTGGACTTTCTAAGACGAAATTGTCCATCGAAGTCAGTCATTATTCCGGCGGCATCTTGCCCTCTATGCTGTAAAACAGTTAGTCCATCATAGATTAGTTGGTTCACATGGACGCCCATGCGCCCAACAACACCCATTATGCCGCACATGGCTCTGCCTCATTCAATGTAACAGTAGGATGTAGGTATAAATTGCCCCTAGGAGTCAAAAAGTCTCACGCCTTAGGTCGATGAGATTTCTTTGACCAACTGAACTTACGAATTCTGCTGGTTTCCCCGTATCCGCACGACGCGCATACGCTCTTTTGCTTGTGGTAAGCATTTCTTCCACATCTTCTACATCTGATGTGTGTAGTCTTTTGACGACGGCCCATTGAAGGAGTTCCCTTTGACATATAATCACCACGACAAACGCCCCACCGACCTCCCCCTTATGAAATAAGCGGATAGAAAAAGATTAACTTTTATTCCTCTTCATGGAAAATTTTCCTCTTTTTACCATTTGTTAAAGCAGCAAACATAGAACCTATACAAACGCTAATTGCTAAAAATATTGCAAGAAAAGATACTATTGTGTGACCTATGTTGTA
>Ga0208639_1000531_pt1 | contig 28521 bp, 24 predicted proteins | sample ETNtaG_33_FD_185772 | JGI IMG/M metagenome (GOLD analysis project Ga0208639, IMG submission 185772) | Marine microbial and viral communities from oxygen minimum zone, Eastern Pacific Ocean - ETNP201310SV76 (SPAdes) (version 2) | ecosystem: Environmental > Aquatic > Marine > Oceanic ...
GAAGCAATTAATGGCACAAATGGAACAATAATTAGGAACTAATACATGAAAATTCATGAATATCAAGGTAAAGAGATATTAAAGTCTTACGGTATTCCAATTCAGGATGGCTACGTGATTGACAATATTGAAGATGCTCAATTAACAATTAATAAAGTCCAGAAAAAATTCGATACCGAGGCTGTTGTAGTTAAAGCGCAAATACATGCTGGAGGACGTGGCAAAGGTGGTGGTGTAAAATTTTCTCCCTCAACTGAAAGTGCACTTGAAAATTGTAATAATATGATGGATATGAATTTAATTACACATCAAACTGGTCCCGAAGGTCAAAAGGTTAGAAAAGTATATATTACACAAGCTTTAGATATCAAAAAGGAGTTTTATTGCGCAATTACTCTTGACCGAGCTAGAAATAAGGATGTCTTTATGGTATCCTCTGAAGGTGGTGTTGAAATTGAAGAAGTTGCCAAAGAAATGCCTGAGAAAATTATCAAAACTTGGATAGATCCTTTAGTGGGTATGAAATCCTTTCACGCACAAAAATTAGCTCTAGGCCTAGGGCTTGCCGGGGAGGCATATAAAGAAACTGTTAAAGTTTTTATAAAAATGTATAAGTGCTATATGGGCACAGATGCATCCATAGTTGAGATCAATCCTTTAATATTAACAACGGATGGAAAAATAGTTGCATTAGATGCAAAATTTAATTTTGACGGGAATGCCTTATTTAGGCACAAGGATATTGCTGATTTAAGAGATGTGCATGAAGAAAACCCAACAGAAATAGAAGCAAGTAAGTTTAATCTTAATTATATTAAGTTAGATGGAAATGTAGGATGCATGGTAAACGGGGCTGGACTTGCAATGGCTACAATGGACATTATAAAACTAGCTGGAGGAGATCCAGCAAACTTCTTGGATGTAGGAGGTGCTGCTTCGGCTGAAACTGTAAAAAATGGTTTTAAGATCATTCTTTCGGATGATCATGTTAAAGCTATTTTAATTAATATTTTTGGAGGTATTGTTCGTTGTGATCGTGTAGCTAATGGAGTTATTGATGCGGTAGAAGAACTTGGATTAAAAGTTCCTGTAGTAGTTCGTCTTGAAGGAACAAATTCTCAAGAAGCTAAAAAAATCTTATCCGAGTCTGGATTAGATATAATTCCTGCAAATGATATGAAAGACGCTGCAAAAAAAGTCGTTGATGCAGCAATAAATAATTAGGGAAAATCATGTCTATTTTAGTTAATAAAAATTCAAAAGTTATTGTCCAAGGCATTACTGGTTCAGAAGGAACATTCCATTCCAAACAAATGATTGAGTATGGTACAAAGATAGTTGCAGGAGTAACTCCAGGTAAAGGAGGATTAGATGCTGTTGATGGAAAAATTCCTGTGTTTAATTCTGTTGAAGAAGCAAAAATAGAAACTAGCGCAAATGTTTCCATTATTTTTGTACCTCCCCCCTTTGCTGCCGATGCTATAATAGAAGCATCTGAAGCCAATATTGAATTAGTTGTTTGTATTACTGAGGGTGTTCCTGTCCACGATATGCTAAAGGCTAAAAGGATAATTGATCAAAAAGGAACAAGATTAATTGGACCTAATTGCCCAGGGATTATTACCGTTGATGAATGTAAGCTCGGCATAATGCCAGGATTTATTTGTGAAAAAGGGAAAATAGGTGTTTTATCAAAATCCGGCACTTTAACCTACGAAGCAATAGGCCAATTAGTTAATGCTGGTCTTGGACAAACCACCGCCATTGGGATCGGAGGAGATCCAATTATTGGAACGACTATGATTGAAGTGTTAGAATTATTTGAAAAAGACAATGAAACGGATGGGGTTGTATTAATTGGTGAGATTGGAGGACAAATGGAAAATGAAGCTGCTAGATGGGTTAAAGAAAATATGTCAAAACCAGTTGTTGGTTTTATAGCTGGGCAAACTGCTCCTCCTGGTCGAAGAATGGGACATGCTGGTGCAATTGTTTCTGGAGGTAATGATACAGCAGAGGCTAAAATGCAAATAATGACAGACTGTGGAATTTCAGTGTGTGAATCAGTTGCAGATATAGGAAATAACATGAAAAAAGCATTAACACAGTAGAATTGGAGAATTTGTTATAATGGGAAATAGAACTTTTGCGATGATAAAGCCTGATGCTGTTAATAATGGTCATAGTGGAAAAATTTTAGATCGCATAATCAATGCAAAATTTAAGATTTTAGGTATAAAAATTATTCGCATGACAAAAAAACAAGCCGAAGGCTTTTATTCTATTCATTCAGAGAAACCATTCTTTGAAGACCTTACATCATTTATGTCATCAGGAAAATCTTTGGTATTAGCTCTTGAAAAAGAAAATGCTGTAGAATCTTGGAGAAATACTATAGGTGCAACTAATCCTGAGGAAGCTGAAAAAGGTACTATTCGTAAAGATTTTGCTTCTTCATTAAGTGAAAATGCTGTTCATGGTGCTGATAGTGATAAAAATGCATTAATAGAAATTGGGTTTTTCTTCTCCGAAGCTGAATTAATCTCGAATCAGTAACAGTTTGCTTTTGTCCCATTCATTTATTCAAATTCTTTAGCTAGCTTTATTAGTATAATGAAAAATAAAATACAATTTTGCATATTTATTCTCGTATTAGCACTTATTAGTTGCTCTGAGAAAAATCCAATCTCAATTGTTGGTGAAGCTGTAACAGTCACTGTCAAAGTACCTGAAGAAGGCGCAGATCTAGAGTTTTTGTGGGAATTAACAAATATTCCAGATAATAGTAATATTTCTAATTCAGATATAAAAGCTGGAGATGATAATATTTCCGTAATTTTTATTCCAGACGTGTCAGGAAATTATAGTTTAGAGGTTTCAGTTTTTCAATATAATGATGAGATTAGTACACAATCATTTAACTTTGAAGTTATTGGAGAAGAAATGATAGCAATGGATGAAGAAAATTCCAATGCCACTAAAGAAAAATCTTCTGAAATTAATAAAGATGATTCTACTATCGAAAATAATGAACCACAATGGTATGATTCAGAATCAGTCTCAGAGTTAGTCATTGCCATGGAAAATGATTCAATTATTTCTGAATCAAAAACTGAAGAAGCACCAAAAGAAAAAATAACAAAAGCTCCACTACCTCCAAAAAAACCCCCAGCTAAGAAAAAACAAAGTAAAAATCGTGGTCAATCAATACCTTTTGATAAGAATCGCTTTACTATTCAAATTTCATCAAAGAAAGTATTGTCTGATGCGAAAAAGGTAGCTATTGAGTTAATTGATGCTGGGTATGATGCCTACATCCAAAAAGCTCTTTTTGTTGAAACAAATGAAACCTGGTACCGTATTCGAGTTGGTAGCTATGATAAAAAGGAAACAGCTATAGCTGTAGCTAAATCACTATCTAGCAATCGACGTGAGAAGGCTTGGGTTGATTATGTTCGCTACGAAAGATAAAAATCAATACCCCTCAAATAATATCTACTATTATGTGACATAAAATGAAGTTGTATTTCAATTATAGAGATATTTTTCGCGCACCTAGAATAGCACTAAGTGGGAAAAAGATTTGGATATATTTAAAGTTCAATGTTAAAGGCTATATAGTATATTTTTTATCAAATTACTTAGGTTTTCTATTGGCAGGCCAATCATTAAAAGATACCTGGTTATCTCAAGGATTATATCCATGTTTATATTATATGGAAGCACCTTGGTATGCTCTATTTTTATTTTGGATTGGAATTATTTATTGGATTAAAGCTATTCTATACGCCTCAACAGCGGTTAGCAGAGTAACTTATAAACAACTGAAAGGAGATGAATTTTATTCGGTAAAAGATTCATCAAACTTTTTAAAGAAACATTGGCATGCAATTATTTTTTCTCCACTCGCAATTTTGCTAACGTTGTTATTTTTTTTCACATTGGCTTCTATCTTTGGTTTATTAGGTAAAATCCCTTACTTAGGAGAATTATTTTTTGCTTTAACATATATGATCTATTTTTTTGGCTCTATTTTTACTATTTTTACCGCAATAGTTCTGATTACTTCTATAGTCTATAATGCTTCTATTATAGGAACATTAGAAGAAGATACAATGGGAACGGTATTTAATAGTTTCTCTATTACCTGGAGTCAGCCCTGGAGAATGATATCTTATCATTTTATTTTGATTCCTTTATCATATTTAGCAACACAAATTTTTACATGGTCAATATATGGAAGCTTCAAACTAATTAATTTAGTTTTTGGCCATGAATTTCTTATGGGTAATAAATTAACTAAAATTGTTGGAACAGCAGCAAACTATGTATGGCCAAAGAATATTGGTATTTATCTACATGGAGATAATTACTCATTTTTTTATGATTTATTCATTCCAAACAGTCAACATTACTCATTAAACGGTGTTGAATACTTTGCAACAATAATTATTGGGCTTTTTCTATTTATAATTACACTTTCGATAATATCATATTATTTCTCGATTATTTCTGTTGGCGAAACATTGATGTTTGCTATATACAAACAAAAAAGCGATGATTATAATATTCTCAAAAGAAAAGATGAAGAAGAGTTGGAAGATAAATCAACTTTTGATAAAGAAGATGAAACTGAATCGGATAATTCAGAAAACATCAAAAATAAAACATAATAATTTTAAAAAATAGACCTTAGTAAGGCCTACTTAGAACAGTTAAATTCCCGCGCTATTATGAAGTTATATAGATCGCAATTAGATCAATTAATTTCCAAACAGCTTTTTGAAATTTCAACAGAAGATTTAAAATTGGATAATCATCAATTTATCAATAACGAAATTTTTTGTACTATCACTGTAGATTCAGCCTCTAATGGCTATCGTATATACGGAGACCTAAAAGGCAAAGTTTTAGAATCATGTGATCGCTGCTTAGTATCATATGAAAATGATAAGATAATATTGTTGAATGTTATCTTATCTAACAATGATGATCTGATTAATAATATTGATACAATCCCATTTAAAGATTCTGAAGATTTTATTGATCTTGATCCTATTATACATGATCTAGTTTTATTAGATAGTCCAATAAAACAATTGTGTAGTGATGATTGCAAAGGGTTATGCACTAATTGTGGTATAAACTTAAATAAATCATTATGTAAATGTGCAGACACTGAGGATGATCATCGATGGGACGAATTAAAAAAAATTAACTAATTAGATATTATTGGAGTTATCATGGCATTACCAAAAGGTAGACAATCAAAAGCTCGTAGTAGAAAACGGCGTACTCATTATAAAGCTTTAAGAGTAACTACATCAAATTGCGCACAATGTAGCCAGCCCAAAATGCCGCACCGCGTATGCCCTAACTGTGGCTACCACAAAGGACGACCAATACTTTCTGCATCTGAGTAATAAATAACGTATAATAATGAAAATTGCTGTAGATGCTATGGGAGGCGATTATGCCCCTCAGGCTACTGTTCAAGGGTCTATAGATGCATTGAACAATTCAAATAAAAAACTAGAGATTATCCTTTTAGGAGATGAAAATCAGATAAATGATATTCTTCAATCACAATTTTCAAATAATATCAAAGTAATACATTGTAGTGATGAAGTGACAATGGAAGATAACGGAGCAAAAGTGATTAAATCAAAACCTGATTCATCAATTGTCCAAGGTATCCAGCTCGTTAAAGATCATAAAGCAGATGCTTTTATAAGTGCAGGAAATACCGGAGCTCAATTGGCAGTGTCTCGTCTTATACTTGGTAGAATCCTACATGTAAAGAAGCCAGGACTGGCTGTGTATTTTCAAGCATTAAATGAGAAAAAAGTACTGTGTGATGTTGGAGCTAACCCTGAAGTAAAATCTGAACATCTTCTTCAATTTGCAATTATGTCTTCAGTCTATTTAGATCATGTTGAGGGAGTAAAAAACCCTAAAGTCGGCTTAATAAATATTGGAACAGAACCATCTAAAGGAACTGAATTGTACCGACAGGCTTACGAACTCCTCTCTAATGAATTACCAAACTTTGTTGGCAATATTGAAAGTAGAAACTTTTTTGATAGTTCAGCACATATCCTCGTATGTGATGGATTTGTTGGGAACACTATCATGAAATTTGCTGAAGGTTGTTTTAATACATTTTCGGAAATGATAAGAGAGAATATAATGACTAAAGCGCGGTACAAAATTGGAGCTGGAATGATTAAACCTGCATTAGATTCGCTACGCCCTTATTATGATTTTGAGGAGCATGGCGGGTGTCCATTTCTTGGAGTTAATGGAGTCTCTATCTCGTGCCATGGTGCATCAACATCAAAAGCAATTATGAATTCAATCTTCTTAGCTGAAAAATCTATTGAGAACAATTTAATCCGTGATATTTCAATTGGCATTGATAAGCATCTAGGAGCTATCAGTTGAAAGCAACCATAACAACTACAGCACATTATTTACCTGAGAGGTCATTATCTAACCAAGAATTAGAGAAAATGGTAGACACCACTAATGAATGGATTCTTTCAAGAACAGGAATTGAGAATAGATATCTAGTAAAGGAAGGTGAAGCCACTTCCGATATGGGAACGCAAATTGCGAAAAAATTATTAGAAAAATCAGGAAAATCGCCAGAAGAAATTGACCTGATATTAGTTGCTACTAGTACACCGGACTTCCCTGTTGTGTCTACAGCAGCATTAATACAGCATAAGATAGGAGCAATAAATGCCTGGGGTTATGATATTGTAGCCGCTTGTACTGGATTTGTATATGCTATGGAAACAGGTTCAAAATTAGTTGAATCGGGACGATACAAATGTGTGATTGTTATTGGATCCGATACAATGAGTTCTATTATTGATTATACAGATAGAAATACATGTGTCATTTTTGGTGATGGTGGTGGCGGAGTTATACTTGAACCTACAGAAAATGAAAATGGTGTTTTAGATGCTATTTTACATACAGATGGAAGTGGACACAAATATTTAACCGTGCCAGCAGGGGGAAGCTTAAATCCTGCATCACAAAAAACAATAGATAATAAAATGCACTATGTATATCAAGATGGCAAAACCGTATTTAAGTTCGCAGTAAAAAATATGGCAGATGTTAGCAAGCAAATTCTTGACAAGAATAAGCTCATTGGTAGTGATATAAAATTGTTTATTCCCCATCAAGCTAACAAACGTATAATCGATGCTGCCACAAAACGTTGCGGACTAAAAGATGAGCAAGTTTTAGTGAATATTAATAAATATGGTAATACAACAGCTGGTACAATTCCAATAGCCCTTAATGAAGCGGTTGAAAGTGGACGCCTTATTGAAGGTGACTTACTATTGCTAGCTGCTTTTGGAGGTGGGTTTACTTGGGGGAGCATGCTAATAAGATGGGGAAATGCAAAATGAGCCTAGCCTTCTTATGCCCCGGTCAAGCCTCGCAAAAGGTTGGAATGGGACTAGATATATATAACAAAACAGATTTGGGAAAAGAATTTTTTACGCAAGCAAATCAAATAATGAACGAAGATATTCAAAATATTATTTTTAATGGTCCTGAAGAAAAATTAAAAGAAACACAATACACACAACCAGCTATATATATTGTAAGTGTTCTTATAGGAAAATTATTAATTGAAAATGGTGTAAAACCGAGCTGCGCTGCAGGCCATAGTTTGGGAGAATATTCTGCATTAACATTGGCCGAGAGCTTTGACTTTGCAACAGGATTAAGAATGGTAAAAATTAGAGCTGAAGAAATGCAAAAAGCTGGAAATAATACTAAAGGCACAATGGCTGCGGTTCTTGGTTTAGAAGATAATATTGTAAGTGAAATATGTAAGTCAAATAATGAAGGAATAGTTGTCGCTGCAAATTATAATGCAAAAGGACAAGTTGTTATATCAGGAGAAATCAAGTCAGTTAAAAATGTTATGAAAAAAATGTTAAAGGCAGGTGCTTCAAAAACGATTGAATTAAAAGTAAGTGGAGCATTCCACTCTCCTTTAATGATTTCTGCTAAAGAAAAATTAACTCAAGAATTATTATCAATAGATATAAAAGATAGCAAAATTCCTATTTATAACAATGTATCGTCAAAACCATTAAATAAATCTTCAGATATACAACAATCTTTAATTGATCAATTAGATCATCCTGTTAAATGGCATCAATCAATCACCAATATGATATCAGATGGAGTCAAAACTGCGCTGGAAGTAGGGCCAGGTCGTGTACTTAAAGGCTTATCAAGAAGAATAGATCGTTCTTTAGATATGATTAGTGTGGAATCCCATGAAGAAATCGTAAATTTTCAATATGTTTAATCTAAAAGAAAAGATTACAATTGTTACTGGTGCTTCAAAAGGAATTGGAGAGGCAATTGCAACATCTTTTGCTAATGCTGGAGCACATGTTGTATGTGTAAGCCGTACCGAAAGTGTTTTAAAGACCGTTCAAAAAAAAATAAATGATAATGGTGGTTCTGCTTCAATCTATTCCTGTGATGTTTCTCAATATAAAGAAGTTGAATCTTTAATAAATAATACACTTGAAGAATTTGGGAAAATCGATGTTATCGTAAATAATGCAGGAATTACTCGAGATGGATTAATTATGCGAATGTCTGATGATGACTGGGATACCGTTATTAATATCAATTTAAAAGGTGCATTTAATGGGATAAAGGCAGTGAGTAGAGTTATGATGAAACAAAGATCAGGTAGAATTATTAATATATCATCGCTTGTGGGATTAAAAGGAAACCCAGGACAAGCAAACTATTCTGCATCTAAGGCGGGAATAATTGGCCTTACAAAATCAACAGCAAAAGAGCTAGGTTCAAGAGGCATTACTGTGAATTGTATTGCCCCAGGATATATTTCCACAGAAATGACAGATCAACTTGCTGAAAAAATAAAACAAGAATTAATAAATCGAATTCCGCTAGGATATATTGGAAAACCAAATAATATCGCTTCAGCGGCACTATTTCTAGCTTCGGATGAAGCAGAATATATCACTGGACAAACTGTTTCAGTTGACGGTGGTATGCTAATTAATTAACTAAAAGGAGAAAAAATGTCAACATTCGATAAAGTAAAAGAAGTTATTATAGATAAACTTGGAGTTGAAGAAGATAAGATTGTAACTGAGGCATCATTTGTAGATGATCTTGGTGCAGATTCTTTAGATACAGTTGAATTAATTATGCAGCTTGAAGAAGAATTTGGATTGGAAATTCCAGATGAAAGTGCTGAGAAAATGACAACAGTCCAAGCAGCCGTGGATTATATCGAAGAAAATAAATAGAAATAAATGAATAAACGTCGCGTTGTAATTACGGGTCTGGGTGCTTTAGCCCCAAATGGAAACTCTGTTCCTCAATATTGGGATTCTCTTGTTTCTGGGAAAAGTGGTATAGGATATATAACTGCATTTGATACTGAAAATCTAAGTGTTAAAATCGCCGGAGAACTTTCAAATTTCGATGCACAAGATCATTTTGATAGGAAAGAATTACGGAAATTAGACCCTTTTACAGTTTACCATATGGTTTCATCGTCTGAAGCCATAACGCAAGCTGGATTAACCCAAAATATTGATATGGATCGAGTTGGTGTTATTATTGGTTCTGGGGTAGGTGGAATTCAAACGCTTGAAGATCAATGTAACACTTATTCATCAAGAGGTCAACGAAGAGTATCACCATTTTTTGTTCCTCGAATGATCGCAAATATAGCTGCTGGGAATCTTGCTATTAAATATGGATTCAAAGGTCCAAATCAAACTATAATTTCAGCTTGTGCTTCCGGGACAGATGCCATAGGTCTTGCAGCGAGAACCATTCAGTATGGTGATGCAGATGTAATGATAACTGGTGGAACCGAAGCAAGCATCACAGGTTTGACAATCTCAGGGTTTGCAAATATTAAAGCTTTATCTACTCGTAATGAGGACCCGGAAAGTGCAAGCAGACCTTTTGATGCTGAAAGAGACGGATTTGTTTTGGGTGAAGGATCAGCATCAATTGTCCTTGAAGAACTTTCGCATGCAGAAAAAAGGGGTGCTTCAATATTAGCAGAATTCGTAGGATATGGTTCGACAGATGATGCTTTTCATATTACTCAGCCTTCTGAAGGTGGAAAAGGTGCAATAAAAGCAATGCAAAAGGCTCTTGATGATGCAAATTTATCTGTGAATGATATTGATTATATTAACGCACATGGAACATCAACCCCATTCAATGATAAAACTGAATCAGCTGCAATTGCATCACTTTTTGGAGATCACACAAAAAGACTAAAAGTTAGCTCAACAAAATCAATGGTTGGACATGCGCTAGGTGCAAGTGGTGCTCTTGAAGCAATCGCATGTATTCAGGCAATACAAAGTGGTATCTTACCACCTACTATTAATTATACTAACCCCGATCCAGAGTGCACGCTAGATTACGTACCAAATAATTCACAAGAATCTAATATTAATGCAGCTATGTCAAATTCTTTCGGATTTGGTGGGCACAATGGTGTTATTGTTATAAAAAAATGGGGTGAAGATTAAACCAAGGTGTCAGTGTTTAATTATATAAAGAAACTATTTAAACCACACCCCCTTTCAATAATAGAAAAAAAATGTAATTATCGCTTCAGAAATAAAAGATATTTAGAACAAGCATTTTTACACCGGTCAATTTCAAGTAAGCCTCGAGAAAACTATGAACGTTTAGAGTTTCTTGGTGATGCGGTTATTGATATTGTTGTCAGTCGAGAACTGATGAGAGAATTCCCTGAAGGTGATGAAGGAATTTTGACTCAAAAAAGATCTGCTCTTGTACAGAAAAATTTTCTTGCATCTATGGGTATATTAATGAATTTACTAGATTTTATTAAAATTGAATCAACAGTTGATATAGATCAAGAAAAAATTGCAATTAAACAATCTGCTAATCTTTATGAAGCTTTAATTGGTGCCATTTTTTTAGATGGAGGAATCAATCCATCAAAAAAAATTATATTAAAGACAATATGGGCTAACCGATTAGAGGCATGGAAGTCGGTTAACCATAAAGGTCAACTTATTGAGTTTTGCCATATAAAACAGTTATCAAACCCTAAATTTCTTGTATCTGATGTTTCAGGGCCAGATCATCAAAAATTATTTGAGGTTCATGTGAAAATTGGAGATGAAGTTTTTCCAAGCGGAATAGGAACTAGCAAAAAAGCAGCTGAGCAGCATGCCGCTCAATATGCAATGGAGGCACTTGATAGTTAGATATCAATTTCCTTGATCTTATCTCTTATTCTTGCCGCTATCTCATATTCCTCTTTATCAATCGCTTTTTGGAGTTGTTGTTCTAATAACTGTAATTCGGGCTCCTGCTGAATTTCATTTTCAATATTTTCAGAATCCCCTTCCCATACTATAGCATCATCCATCACATTATCGGCAACAAGTATTGGAGCGTGCATTCTTAAAGCTACTGCTAATGCGTCGCTTGGTCGAGAATCGATCTCTCTATGACCTAGTAAATCAGATTGAACATCAAGAATTGAAAAGAATACACCATCTTCTAAACTAGTTATCTTTACAGAAGATAAATTACCTTCAATTCCCTTAATCAAATTGACAATAAGGTCATGAGTCAATGGTCTTGGAGTATCCATATATTCCATTGCCATTGCAATAGACTGTGCTTCATAAGCGCCAACTAAAACAGGTAATTTACGATCTCCATCCAGCTCTTTTAAAATAACTGCATAACTGCGATTTGGATGGTAATAAGAAATTTTTTGTATTTTAACAGGAATCATTATCAATACTCAACCGAAGTTATACAGCCATTAATTAGCGGTCAACTTATTTTAGATAATATTCTTTTAAGATGATCAATTTTTGTTACAGGCGTAGGATCTGTCTTATGTAAAATAGCGCACCAATAGCTTAGCCAATCCCCATAATGAACAAGATGTATTAAACGTTCAACTTGTGTATCACCTTTTAAAGAGACGACTTCATGTTTCGCTGCAATCTTACCAATAATATCTTTTGTAGCAGTTTGGCGGGAAATAACTCGAGGATGATCATCCTTATCTTTAAGCCAAATAACTGATATATTATCTATTAGTGCATTATTATTTTCCCAACCGACAATCTCATTATGATTCATTTCGGGTAAATCATTACAAAATGCCAACATCTTAGAATTTTCACTTAATTGGCCCTTCCAACGCAAAGCTATTATACCAGTGTACTCATTTTCACCATATATAATAGGAATAGTTTTATATATTCTTTGAGCTATGGCATAGGTAGGGTTTTGTTCATTTTGATTAGAATATTTATCCCTAAAGTCATTCAGTAGACTTACAGTAGAGTTCAAATCTTTAATGGAATTTGATGAAATAAATCCTAATTTATTTAAAAGACATAGCATTGGGACAAAAGACAATGCCAATGCTGCTCGAGGTTGCAATCCGCTTGGTATAGTGACAACGTCAAGCTTGTTTTCAATTAGTAATTTTGTAAGAGTACCACCCGTTGAGATGCCAATAATCTTTGCGCCCTTATTTAATGAATCATCAAAAGAGTCTAAAGTTTCTTCAGTATCACCTGAATATGACGAACAAATAACCAACGTATTTTCATTAACCCAGTTTGGAAGTTTATAATTTCGCGAGATTACAAAAGGAACTTTTAATTCATTTTTTGTAAGCAACTTTACCACATCTCCCCCTATTGCAGATCCACCCATACCTGCAATAACGATATTTTGAATATTATCATAAGTATTATGAATATTTATTGTTCTGCCAATATCTAAAGCCTGAACAATATGATCTGGAAAATCATATATTGATTGATACATATTATCTGGATCTATTGCACGATGATTATCCATTAAAATTTCCTATTTAATATTAATTGTGAAAACGATTTTAAAGCATCCCTCTTTTCTTTAGGGACCACGTCAAGATTAATTTGAGATTTTGATATAAACTCATCGATGAGTTTTTTGGCTTCTACCTTTACCTCACTTGATTCATAATATTCCTTATATCCTTGAATATCACTATTGCTACTTACAAATTTATCCCAACTAACCGAATCTTTTTCTCGAGCTAGTATTGTTAATACAGTTTGCTTACCTGAGGTTATATCGCTACCAAGGCTTTTACCCATTGAGCTCTCATCACCAAATATTTCTAAATAGTCGTCTTGTATTTGAAAGGCCAAACCTAAATTAAATCCGAATTCAAATAAGTCCTTATTCTTATGGTTATCTAATTTGCCTAATAAGACACCCATTTCTGCAGATAAACCCAAAAGTGCTCCAGTCTTTTTGCCTATCATCGATAAATAATGATTTATATTGATTGATGAATTATTCTCGAATTCTTTATCCATGCCCTGTCCTTCGCAAATTGTTAAGGCGACTTCATTAAATCTTTGAAAAACAATTATTGGTAACTTTGTTAGTAACAATTGAGCTAAGGAAAATAGCCCATCACCTGCCAGAATAGCAGCTGAATTGTCCCATTTATGATGAACAGATGGCTTACTATGCCTTATTTCATCTCCATCCATAATATCATCATGAACTAGTGAAAAATTGTGAAGGAGTTCTACAGCTAAACTGACCTTCATGAGTTCAGAAGGATCAGCATCATGAGCTTGACCTGACAAATGAACAAGAATTGGTCGCAATCTTTTCCCCTTGCCACTGATCACATATTGAATCGGATCATAAAGATATTTTGGGGAATCTTTTACTGGAATTTTCCGAAGAGCTTTATCAATTTCAATCTTCAAAAAATTAATGTGATCTGAAAATGAATTAATGTCCATCATCAAGCTTAAGCGTACCAATCTCTTGTAATTTATTCATAATAATGGATTGAATTTCCTCCATCCTATCTTTAGTGTTTGCTTCAAACCGACAAACAATAACAGGTTGAGTATTTGAAGAGCGAACCAAGCCCCATCCATCACCGAATTTTATTCTGACTCCATCGACTGTACTACAGTCATAATTTTCAGTAAAATAATCTATAGCTTCTTTAGCAATTCGAAATTTTTCTTCATCTGATTCAGCCTCAAGTCTGATCTCAGGAGTAGAATAGTATTTAGGCAATTCAGTTTTAAGCTCAGACAATGTCTTATTCGTTTTTGAAAGAGTCTGAACAATCCTTGCAGCTACATAGATTGCATCATCATAGCCATAATAATCATCTGCAAAAAATATATGCCCACTCATCTCTCCACCCAATTTACAATTCAGTTCTGACATACGTTGCTTAATGAGTGAGTGCCCTGTTTTCCACATCACTGGCTTTCCACCATATTTTATAATCATATCCTCAAGTGCTTGTGAACATTTCACATCAAATAATATTTCATCACCTTCTTCCAATAATTCTGGAAGGAATAAAGCCATAAGTTGATCCGCCCAAAGGATCTCTCCTGTCTCATCAACGACACCAACTCTATCTGCATCTCCATCGAAAGCAATACCTATATCATGGGATCCTTTTTTCATCAGGTCTATAAGGTCTATCAAGTTTGATTCGACCGTGGGATCAGGGTGATGATTTGGAAATAATCCATCTACATCACAATAAAGCTGCGTTAATTCTATATTAAGATTTTTAAATATCTCTGGCGCACATATTGCTCCAGCAGCATTCCCGCAATCCATTGCAACTTTAATATCCTTATCTAAATTAATTTTTGATACAACCATACGTTTATAATCTGATAAAATATCGTATGGAGCTTCAGCCCCTTCACCTGTTTCATAATCCTCACTTTGGATAATAGAGTATAAGCTCTGAATGTCATCTCCAAAAACTGCCTTCTTATTTCTAGACATTTTAAATCCATTGAACTCAGGTGGATTATGACTTCCTGTAATTTGAACAGCACCAGCAACACCTAATTTAAACATTGAATAATAATTTGCAGGTGTGGGCAGAATTCCAATATTGATCACATCAACACCAGTAGAAAGCACCCCTAGTTTAAATTGCTCCATTAGATCAGGAGTTGTCAGCCTAATATCGCCACTTAACGCAATCTCTTGACCTCCTCCCCGTTTAATAAATGTTCCAAAAGCCTTTCCCAAGCTTTCTACAACTTCTGGTGGAAAATCATCCTCAACTTTTCCTCTGACATCATATTCGCGAAAAATATATTGATTTATATTCATATTTCTTAAACCGATCTTTCAAAATTAATATTTGTTATCATTCATCGCCTATGTCTGGTTTTTTTCTAAAAATTTTTTTCTGAGAATGAATTTTTTTAGTTTGAATTCTTTTTTCATTTGAACCTTTGGTTGGCTTAGTTGAAAACCGCTTTTTTGGTTTATGCGCTAATTGAGTTAATCTCTCTTTTAATCGTTTGATCGCAATCTCTTTATTTCGATGTTGGCTTCGTTCATCCTGACAAGTAACAACAATGCCTGTTGGCAAATGCGTGATTCGAACAGCGCTTTCTGTTTTATTGACATGCTGCCCCCCCTTACCACTTGATCGAAACGTATCAATTCTACAATCTTTAAGGATCTTATCATCACTCATTTTAGAACTCGCCTTAGAAATCCATTCTCCTTCTCAAGCATGTTCAAAGCATCTTCTTTTGAGCATGATTTTTTAATCATTACAACTGCTACTTTTACGGAATTACCTGCTTCTGTTAATTTTGATTCTGCCACATCATCTTTTACACCAGTTAGTTCTTTTATAATACGAACTCCTCTATCTTTCAACTTATCATTAACGGTCATCAGATCAACCATTAGGTTTCCATATACTTTCCCAAGCTGCACCATGGTCGCCGTAGATATCATATTTAATACCATTTTAGTAGCTGTTCCCGCTTTCATGCGCGTTGAACCGGTTATTACTTCTGGACCCGTATCAACCTTGATAAGTATATCGGCATTTGCAGCATAATGAGGGTGTTTATTACAAATAAGATATACCGTTTTGGCATTGATTGACTTGGCATAATTAATTGCAGACTGTACGTACATTGCCGCACCACTTGTACTAATTCCAATTAAAACATCTCCAGATTCCAAAGGATATTCCCTAAGATCTTTTATGGCCATTTCAGGCCTATCTTCTGCTCCTTCAATTGAATTTCTTAGAGCATCATCACCACCAGCAATAATTCCATTGAACCAATCTGATGGTACGGAAAAAGTCGGTGGCATCTCTGAAGCATCTAACACACCTAAACGGCCAGAAGTTCCAGCTCCTATATAATAGATTTTATTGCCAGATCGGATGGCATTCGTAGTCAATTCAACTGTCTGTGAAATATCATCAATAGCTCCTGCAACTTTATCGGCAATGGTTCTATCCTCTTGGTTAATAATATGCAATATTTCACTGATTGAATTGTTATCAAAGTCTAAAGAATTGGAGTTTTGTTTTTCAGTAGAAAGATCTTTTCTATCGACAGATTCCATATCAAAAATTACAAATAATTATGTACTATGAATCGATATTTCATAATAAAAAACCCCTTGAAAAAGGGGTTTAAAATATAATTTAGTTTATGGTTGCTGGCTTAAGCGTCTTAGTCGTCTTTTAGATCTTGAATTAATCTGAGAGAATACCATCTATCAATTAAATCATTCATATCTCTTAAATATTCTTTATAAATCCTTTTCACAATATTCTTTTTCTTATTGACCTTAGCGTCACCATTCATTTCGATCTTATTTATATCTTCCAGAGCCATTTCTGCATTTTCTTTTTCTTTTAATATCCAAGATACGGGTTCAAATAAACTGGTAGATACATAATTAGATCTTGAACCACGCTTGAGATCAATTGGGATATGATTCCGCTTCATTAATTTAACTTTTCTTTTGATATAACGTTCTGATTTACCTGTTCTATATGACAGTTGTTTTAAGGTCATAGATTTAGGAAATTTCTCAAGCACTTCAGCAAGTATTTGAGACGAGCAAGGGTCAACTCCTCTTCTTTCAAGAGTTGCAGCATATTTTTTTAACATAGGTTTTACCTCGGACTATGTACTGTGGGCTGAAGATATTAAAACTAAATGACGTATAAAATATTACGGCATAAATACGCATCATTATGTTTTTATCTTAATACAAATCTATATAATATATACTATATGATGCGACTGGTAAATCCAACATTAATAATATTTACATTTATAATTACGGCTATATCTGCCCAGAATTATAATTATTTTAATAAAGATAATAGTCAGGCTATTCGAGACTCACTAAATAGAATTAAATATGTAAATCCCAATACAGCGGTAGAATTTTCATTTGAAATCCTTGAAAAATATACCGAAGACCGTCCTAACCGAGTCATCGGTTCAGTGTATGCGGTTTTAGCTCAGATCTATCATCTTAAAGGTCTCCCTACTCAAACTATTGATTATTTAAACGATGCAGAACAAGAGTTTGAATCTCTATTAGGTTTTGTACCGCCATGGTTTCAAATCGATATCGGAAATATTTATTTCTCTCAAGGGTTACTTTCTAAAGCACGAAGCGCTTACCTCAATGCATATAAAACATTTGAATCCCCAGCGCAACCCTTTTCAAAACAAGATCAGTTAGCAGGTATGGCAGTTAGTGTAAATAATATAGCTTTAGTTGATATCGAATTAGAGAACTATGCGTCAGCAGAAGAATATTATTTTGAAGGGTTGAAATTTCGACATGAAAGAGGTCAACATGATGACCTGGCCCACTCCTACTTAAGTCTTGCTGAACTATACATGAAATGGGAAGATAAAGATCTGGCATTACAATATTGTGACAGCACTGAATTAGTGGTCAGTAAATTCTTTACTGATCCAAATGAAACACAAATTGGTGCAACACCTAATAGCTATAATCGTTATTATGGCATGAGTCAACAATACAGAGCTGAATATGCGACAAAGTTTAATAGGAAAAAGGAAGCCATAGAATACTTTCGCTCAGCAGAGAATCACTATGAGAAACTACCAATCGAACTATCTCGACTTATGGTTGTTCGAGCCAAAGCTTATGCCCAGTTTGGTGACCTTCAAAATGCAATTCGTGATATTGATAGTGGATTGAAAATTGTTGAGAGACAGGGATTATTTCGTGAAAGATTGCGATTACTAGAACAAAAAAAGGTTTTTTTGATTACACAAGGAGATCGTGATGGATCCATGATAATCAGCGAACAGCTACTGAGCTTGAACCAAGAAAAGATGAACAGACAAAATCAAGATCTATTTATTAATTTACAATTAAGAAACGATCTTAAATCCAAGGAACAGCAACTATCAGCGGTTCTCAGTGAACGGAAACAATTTATCACTTTATCAATTATTGGATTTGCAATTTTGGGATTAGTAATTGTGACATTTCGCAATCAAAATATTGCAAGCCAACAGCAAAAAATCCTTGCTGAGCAAAGTAAACAAATGGCAGAACTAGAGCTAAAGACAACAGAAAAAGAATTAAAATCTGCAACTACCTCTATTATGGAAAAAAATGAGATGATCGAATCGATTAAAAAAGATGTCAAATATGCTTCTGATTTTTTATCGAATTCTGATTCAAAATACTTAATGGCTCCTCTTAAATCTAAATTAGAAGATGCAACCTCTGGCAATACAAATTGGGATGATTTTCAGGCTCGCTTCAATAAAGTCTATCCTGGCTTTCTAGATGAATTAACTACGCTTAATGGTTCACTTACTATTTCAGATCTCCGTTTATGCGCCTATTTAAAAGCTGGACAAACCACAAAAGAAATTGCACAATTAACTGGACTTTCAGTCAGATCAATTGAAAGCCGCCGATATCGTCTACGAAAAAAACTGAATCTTAATCGAAAATTATCTCTCTATAAATTCATCAATCAAATTGAATTATATCCAATAGAAAAAGAGCCAGAGCCAATATAGTATCTATCAAAGATTGAGTATTTTTGCAGTACTTGGCTAGTGTAATTAACATTTTATCTTATTTATCATGAATGATGCCGATCATCAACAGAATTGGATTGAATTTTTTGAAAATTTTCAAATAAACAATCAAATCTTTATACGGACTTTATCTACTAAATACCCTGACCTTTCTCGAGCACAGTTTAGGGTGTGTGCATACTTAAGGGCGGGTTATGATACAAAAAGTATTGCCAAAAGTCTAAATTTGTCCGTTCGATCTGTTGAAAGTCACTGCTATAGGATACGCAAACGGTTTGACTTGAATCACACCGATAATCTTGCTACTTACCTATATTCGTTTCGTTAATCGGTCTGGAATAATAGTTTTCTGACAGTTTAAAGCAAACATTCTCTATTTAAACTTGATAAAATTAATTAATCTAAATGTAGCTACGTAGTAAATGCGTATTTATGCAGTAGTTAAGGTAAATTTATTTTAGAATACTATTATTTGTGTTATTGACGGTAAATTACACAATGTTCTAGGCAAATTTTTTTGCTTATGGAGTGAATACATATGAACTTATTAAAATACCTTAGATGGTTTATGCCAATTATCTTTATTGGCACTGCCTTCTCACAGCCGACGGTAGCTGTGTTGGATTTTGATGCTAACGGGATTCCTGAATATGAAGTCGAAACCCTGGTCGAGCGTCTAAGATCCGAATTACCCAATACGGGAGCAGTCCGGTTGGTAGATCGCAAGATGTTGGAGAACATCCTTAAGGAACAAGGTCTTCAACAATCTGGATGTACAACCGATGAATGTGCAGCCCAAATTGGAGAATTACTTGGTGCTCAGTTTATGATCAGTGGATCGATTGGAAAGCTTGAAGATACCTTTACAGTCGATATGAAAATGGTCTCAGTAAGCACGGGAGCAGCAGAGCGCGCTAAAAATCTTACTTTTGATGGAAATGTAGGCGGATTACTGATTGAAATGCAGATCCTGGCTTGGGAAATTGTCGGTGAAGAAGTCCCCAAGGCTTTGATGATAAAACGAACTGGCGCTGATGATAGCGACAAGGTTACGGTGGCCGTAATGGACTTTGATCCTAGAGGGATCAGTCTATTAGAGTCTCAAACGCTGACCGATCGCTTTTCCACAGAAATTTCCGCTACGGGTAAAGCTATTTTAGTTGCCCGCAGTACTGTTTTAGAGGTCATGGAAGACCAAGGCTATGAAACTTCTGGTGGTTGTACATCAGAGGAATGTGCAGCTGAGGTCGGTGCCCTACTTGGGGTAAAATATATGATCAATGGTGCGATTGGTAAATTGGGTGAGACATTTACCATCGATGCCAAAATGTTTGAAGTGTCGACAGGTGCTGCAGCCAAAACCAAAAATGCTACATATACGGGACCGGTGGATGGTCTGATCACAGAGATCGAGATCCTCGCCTGGGAAATGATGGATGCTAAGCCACCGAAAGAGTTGACTTCAAAACGGAAAGGGACCATCGTTACCCAAAGTGATAAGCCTAAAACCAAAATAGGTGCAGCGCTACGCTCAGCTATGATGCCTGGTTTAGGTCAAGCGTGGACCACGGACTATGCGAATATTACCAATAAGTCCTGGTACTTTTTAGGCGGTGAAGCTGCTCTGGGCATTTTTGCTCTCGTCACGTACAACAACTATTATGCTTCAAATAATGATGCGGTCAAATTCCATCAAAATTATATCAATGCGACAGACGTTACTGAAATTCGTTCTTTTAAAGAAACGTCTGAAGGGCACTTGAGTGATGCCGAGTCATCCGAACAAACGATGGAATACATTATGTATGCTCTTGGAGCAGTTCATATCTACAATATTGTAGATGCCTATTTAAATGGCCCCGAAGATGAAGAGACCGCTTCGGTTAAAAAACAAAAATTTGACCTGGTTTATAATCCAGAGCTTAACCAACCACAATTGAGGTTTTCCATTGCGCTTGATTAAAATAATGTCACCCGCTATGATCCTTCTTTTCATGGCTTGTGAAGTGGCTCAGCTCGTATATGATAATCCTCTGGATAAAGATGATGGGGAGGTACCTGCATTGGTATTTAGTCCATCAACCATAGAAACGTCCGTGGGTGGGTCAGCAGTTTTTGAAATTTTTGCAGTTCAAGTAGCCGGAGTGAGCGGAATTCACACCCAAATTGCCTTTAACAGTGTGCGGTTAGGTGTGACTAACGTTAGCCCCGGAGATTTTTTCGATGATGTTAACCAGAGCCCAATGTTCTTTACCGTGCCGGCTAACCCCAGTACGGCTGTTGATACATTGGACATCTATTACTTCTACTTAGGTGATGGAGTTACAAAAGAAGGCACAGGTAGTGTGGCTACGGTGATCTTTAATACAAAGATGACCGCGACATCCTCGCTTGAATTCACGGCCGAATCAGAGTTCGTTGACCCCGATGATATTGCGATTCAAATCAATTCATTGGGCCAAGGTACAGTGACAGCTCAATAGAGCTCTTACGTAGAACAACTTAAGCTAAACTGACCATCGGCCTCAATCGTGATCCATTACGGTAACACTTTGCTAATGAAAAAATTCCTAAGGAATCTTACGGGATTCCTAGTGGTATTGTTGCTGCCCGCTACTGTCTTTAGCCAAACCACATATACCTTCACCAATGCAGGGGCCACGGGCGGAACAGGTCCTACCCAATCTCAAATCAACAGCACGTATTCTTCCGGTAACAATCTTAATAATGGCGTCACTATTAATACCACGGGGTATCAAGAGTGGACTGTTCCAGCCGATGGAGTCTACACCATTGAAGTCTGGGGTGCTCAAGGCGGAAACGCTGGAAATAGTATTGATGGTGGAAAAGGTGCACGTATGAAAGGTGATTTTACCTTGACTCAAGGAACGGTTCTTCAAATTGTTGTTGGTCAACAAGGAACTACCACTAGTACTTATTCCTCTGGCGGTGGTGGTGGATCCTTTGTCGTGAAAAAAACCAATACTGAAAAATTAATCATTGCTGGTGGCGGCGGTGGCGTTGGAAACAATTCTTCTTATGTGACTGATAATATTCATGGATCCGTATCTGAAGATGGAAATCCTGGATATGGTCTAAGTGGTAACGATGCAAAAGGTGGAACCGGTGGCGGTGGTGGATATAGAACATCAAGCTATGGCGGAGGTGGTGGGGGTGGTTTTACCGGAAATGGCGAAGATTATGGTGTTTCCTATCAAACAGGTGGAAAATCATTTTCTAATGGTGCGGTAGGTGGAACTTATGGCAATGATGGAGGATTTGGTGGTGGTGCATCTGGTTGGATAAGTTGTAGTTCCGGCGGGGGTGGTGGATATTCTGGTGGCGGTGCAGGACACAGTCAATGTACAGCTGGTGGTGGAGGTGGTGGATCCTATAATGGTGGAGCAAATAAATCAAATTCAGCAGGTGCTCGTGAAGGACACGGCCTAGTAATAATCACCACATGCCTTGGCTATTGTTTTGAATCTCTAGAAATGGCTGCCAACAATACCTATGCAGACCTTACTGCCTCAGCAGCATCATACAACACCAATGGTGGTAGTGGTGCCCTTCAGGCCAATGATTTTACGCTTACATTTACCCAAAATTCAGGTGTAGCAACTGCTGCTTCCATTAGCAGTATCAAGAAAAATAACAATACATCAGAAGGTAGCGCTGGAGCGCTCACTGGCGGGGAGACTGTGATCCGAGTCTTTTTATCAGTCACCGGTACTCCTGGAGGCCAGGAGACAATATCGATAAAACCTGCGAACGGTTCCAGTGTTTATAATTCTAGTGGAACCGCCATGAACGCAAATAACAACATTAGTGCTACTTTTAATGATAAAAACGGTCCGAATATTACTCAAACTTCTATAGCCGACGATAATTCTACTGTATCGGTTACGGTCAATGAAACAGCCTACAATACCAATGGGGGTAGTGGTGCCCTTCAAACCTCAGATTGGGCTCTATCGATCAGTGGTGGAACGGCCACATTATCTAGCGCAACCCCAACCAGTATATCTGTTAGTGGCAATATCTACACTTTAGGAATCGGAATTTCCGGAACCGCCAATGGAACTGAAGTGCTTTCGGTCAATCCGGTCGCCAATTCGATCTATGATGCAGCGGGAAATGCTTCTACTACGAGTCAAAGTAACAATACCGTTAACCTTTTGGATAAACGCTGGACCGTTAAACAAACCCTTGAACACAATGCTAATTATGCCAACTTTAATCAAATTGTTAAAATGGATGACAATAATTTTCTGGTCCAATATTCAGGTTACTCTAATGATGGTTATTTATCTACCTTTACCATCGATACCGATGGTGACCCAATTACAGAGGTCACTTCTATTGAGTGGTCCTCAAATGATGTGAACTATTCGTCTATGGTTAAAATGAGTGATGATCTATATGCGATCGCTTACTACGGTTATAATGATACAGGAACCGATTACAATGGGAATGCGATCACTTCATCAACTAGTGGGCAGTGGATCTCTGTATTTCAGGTAAAAACCGATGGAAGTGTGATCAAGGAGCTGGGCAATCTAAGGCATGATACTTATGCCGTTAACTCTTATAACAGCCTGGTCAAAATTGATGATGATACCTATGCATTGGCTTATAATGGGTATAATTCAGGTCAATCTGGAGGAAGCAATTGGGGTGGCTGGATAAAAACCTTTACCATCAATGGCGGGACGATCACCCAAACAGCTCAACTGAGACACCACACCACTTATAGTTATCATAACTCTTTGGTTAAGGTTGATGCAAATACCTTTGCCCTAGCATGGGGAGACAATAGTAATGATGGTTATATCACAACCTTTACTATTCCTGCGGATGGTTCTTCGATCACAGAGGTTAGTGGGCAGCTTAAGCATGATGATATTGCTGGATATAACTCTTTTGCCCAGTTAGATGCGGACACCTATGTCTTAGCCTATCAAGGAGTGGATAGCGATGGATTTATATCCACCTTTACGATTCAAGCCGATGGCACCGGCATTACTAAGGTCGCTACTTTAGAACACGATGAAACATACACTCAACACAATTCCCTGATTAAGATCGATGAGAATAAAATGCTTCTTGCGCTAACCGGAAAAGATAACGATGGATACTTAAGTTCATTTGACATCTCAAGCGATGGTGCTACGATCACAAAAAAATCATCCTTAGAGTATGACCCCTCTTACGCCGTTTGGGTTTCCATGGTGGCTTTAGACTATGACACTTATGTATTAGCCTACCAGGATAACGGAAGCGATGGGACCATCAAGACTTTTGACTTTGCAACTACGGCTGCAACAATTAATCCTCGGATTTCAGCTGTGTCCATTGCGGCGGATAACAGCACGATCGCCGTTACCTTTAATGAGCCCGTATTTAATGCTACTGGTGGCAGCGGCGCGCTTCAGGCCAATGATTTTGCCTTAAGTTTATCCGGGGGAACGGCAAGTTTAGGTAGTGCTACCCCTACCAGTATTTCAGCGAGCAGCAACACCTATACCTTGGGAATGAATATTTCAGGAACCGCGAATGGCTTTGAGCAAATTTCTGTGGTTCCAGTGGATAATGGCATCTATGATGCCACAAACAATGAAGCCTCTACCTCTCAGCTAATGAATTCGGCGTACCTCCATGATAATAAAGGCGCAATCATCACCAGCATTATCAGAGCAACTGATAATTCGACCGTAACGGTTACCTTTGATGAGCCCGTTTTTAAAGCCAACAATGCTACGGGGGATTTAGAAGTAGGTGACTTTGCTCTATCGATCAGCGGCGGTACAGCAACCCTAGCTAGTGCTACCCCTACCAGTATTGCGATAGTAAACCAGTACATTGCTCTTGGCGTCAGCTTAAGCGGCACGCCGAATGGCAGTGAGACCTTGACCGTAACGCCGGTGGCCAATTCGATCTACGACTTCAATGGCAATGCCTCCTCTACCTCCCAGAGCAATAACGCTATTAGCCTGCAAGACCAAACCCTTTGGGTCAAAAAAGAATTAGAACATGATACTGGATATGGTATCTACAATTCTATCGTCAAGATGGACCACGATTCCTATCTACTCCAGTATTCGGGAGATGGTACTGATGGATACTTATCTGCATTCACGGTTGCCGCAGACGGCGCTACAATTACAGAAACCGATGCTACAGTTGAGTGGAATACGGGTGACGTAAGAATGCCTTCACTGGTTAAAATGAGCGATGATCTGTATCTAATGGCCTATTATGGCTATGACAGTGGAACCGATTACAATGGCGCTGCTATTACCAATCAATATGGGCAGTGGATCTCTTTATTTAAAGTAGCAACGGATGGTTCCCGTATCACCAGACTTTACGCGTTAAGACATGACACCTATAATGATTCAAACGCCCACAATGATCTAATTAAAGTTGATAAGGACACCTATGCCCTTGCCTATCGTGGGTATAATGGAGGTGATGCTAACCAATGGGGTGGCTGGGTCAAAACCTTTAATGTCGCTAACAATGTTATAACTCAAGCTGGAAAACTTAGGCATTATACATCGAATGATATCTATTTTCATTCCTGGGCTAAAGTAGATGCCAATACCTTTGCCTTGGCCTATGAAGGGACTGGCGCAGATGGTTTTATTACTACATTTGATATTACCGCAGACGGCGCTACCATTACGGAAAAAAATGAACTGGAACACGATACAGATAGCGGAAGGGATCATTCCTTCATTCAGCTCGATGCGGATACTTATATTTTGGCTTACAAAGGTGGGGCAAGTTACCATGATTATATAAAAAGTTTTACCATCCAAGCCGATGGAACCGGTATCACGCAGGTAGACAGCGAAACGCTCATGGAAACAACCGATGGAAATACCGAGGCATATCATTCATTGATCCGGATCGATTCCAATACGTTCTTGGTGGCCTTTACAGCTAATGGCAATGACGGTTACCTCAAGATGTTTACGGTTAATGATAACGGGTCATCGATCACGCTCGTAAAAAGCTATGAGCACGATGAATATACGGCTCGATGGAATTCACTGGTTGGTGTAGATTTTGATACTTACCTCTTAGCCTATGGAGGAAGTGGAGATGATGGATACATTAAAACGTTTAATTATACCCAAGCAGCATCTGCCACAAAACCTCGTATTTCTTCCGTCTCAATTGCAGCAAACAACAGCACGATCGCTGTCACCTTTAACGAGCCCGTATTTAATGCCACCGGTGGTAGCGGCGCACTTCAAGCCAATGATTTTGCCTTTGCCCTTTCAGGTGGTACAGCCACCCTAGGCAGCGCAACTCCAACCAGTATTTCTGCCAGTGGCAACGTATATACTCTAGGCATGAATATTTCGGGTACGGCCGATGGATTTGAAGAGATCACGGTTACCCCGGTTGACAACGGAATCTATGATGCCTCTGATAATGAGGCTACCATAGCCCAGCTCAATAATACGGCCTATTTACACGATGCGCGCTCACTGAATATTGCATCCACTGCCGTTGATGCCTATAATACCAAAGTAACCGTCACCTTTGGCAAAGAAACCTTTAATGCAAACACTGGATCCGGATATCCTGAGACCAGTGATTTTACTTTTTCCATGTCCGGCGGAACTGCCACACTGGCAAGTGGTACCGCCCTATCCATTTCGGGTGGTTATGGACCGGCTTTTGATTTTGAGCTGGATATTTCAGGCCTCGCTGATGGGAATGAGACCGTGACCGTAACCCCGATTGTCAATTCGCTTTACGATTTTTATGGTAACGCGGTCGGCACCTCCCAGTCCAATAATACCGCCAGTCTTAAGAAATCCTACATCGCTGAGATTGCCTCAATGGAGCATAACAGCACACAAGGGACGCACAATTCTATCATACATATTTCAGGAAATATTTATGCCATGGCCTATCGCGGCTCCAGTAATAAGGGTACAATACAGACCCTCACGATCGGAGCGGATGGCGCAATGAGTAATTCCAGCTATATCAAAAATGAAGAACATGATGACAATGGAGTTCAGTATAATTCTTTCATTCATTTGAGCGGTAATCGCTACCTCCTTGCCTATCAAGGTGAAGGTAGTGATGGATACGTTTCCGTGTTTGATATTTCAACCAATGGTCAGACAATAGACCTCAAAGCGAAGTATGAATATGATGTTACCCTTTCAAATTTCAATGATATTATCAAAATGACCGACTCTACGGCCTTGGTCGTCTATGAGTCAGCCGGACATGACTCGTGGATCAAGACACTTAAAATTGCGGCCGATGGAGCCGTGACAAACCCAGCAACCCTAGAACATGATTATGGAAATAGTGACCATCCTTCCCTGGTCAGGATGAATAGTGACACTTATGCGCTTGCCTACGAGGGCAATAGTAGCTATGGCCGTATCCAAACCTTTACGATTCCGCCAGATGGCAGCTCTATTGCAGAGATATCTAATATTGTCTTTAGCAATAACGGTGAGGCTGAGTTTAACAATATAGTCAGGGTTGATGACAATACGTTTGCCATTTTCGGTTCAAACTATAATACAGCTGGGGGAACCAGCGCAGAAAAAACGGTTATTGAGACCATCACGATTCCTTGGACTGGAGCATCGATGGCCTTGGCTTCTGAATATATTGTTGATGCGACACAACATGAACCATATGGCGATATGTTAAAGCTAAATGAATCTGAATATTTGATCGCCTATGAAGGCGACGATGGTGATGGGTATCTCGAGCTCTATACCATATCCGCTGATGGCGGAACCATTACTAAAAAATGGGTTCGAAAATTTGATACAGATAACGCAACCTATAATAGTTTAGTGCGCGTAGATAAAAATACAGTAGCCCTCATGTATTCAGGAGATGGTAATGATGGGTTTATTAAAACGTTTGATATTACCTCATCCGATGCGGCAGCTCCAGCGATCACATGGAACACGCTCAACCTTGAAAATAATATTTTGACCATCGGCTTTAATGAAAAGGTATTTGCTGCAAATAACGGCAGCGGCGATCTAGAAAAGGTCGATTTTGCCCTTTCCATAGAAGGTGGATCAGCGGAAATGTCTAGCGCAACCCCGACCAGCATCAAATACATTGGTGGTTTTAATTATGAATTGGGCTTTTCCATAACGGGAACACCCAATGGCAGTGAGGTGCTCAAAGTGCTTCCTGTTGCAAACTCCATTTACGATCTTAATGGTACCGCAGCGAGCACTACCCAAAGCAACAATACACGAAATTTATTTGAAAAGGTATTGCCCACCATATCCGGTACAGTGATCGCCAATGACAACAGTACGGTTACGGTGACCTTTGCAGAACCGGTGTATGCTGGTAATACTGAAAACTATACTACCACAAGCGGAACCTGGTGGCCTCAAGGCAGTGGCAACTTAGCGGTAAGTGATTTTGTTTTTTCAATTGCAGGCGGTGTTGCAACCTTAGGCAGTGCAACCCCAACCAGTATTTCAATAAGCGGTAATGCCTATACCTTAGGTATCAACTA